>Ga0187781_10002102_pt1 | contig 15232 bp, 14 predicted proteins | sample 0715_SJ02_MP02_2_FD_132447 | JGI IMG/M metagenome (GOLD analysis project Ga0187781, IMG submission 132447) | Tropical peat soil microbial communities from peatlands in Department of Meta, Colombia - 0715_SJ02_MP02_20_MG | ecosystem: Environmental > Terrestrial > Soil > Wetlands > Peat | place...
AGGATACGGAGCAGAAGCAACGGTAGCAATAATTGAAAAAGATTAGGGGAAAGAGATCCCTGCACGTCGATGTGGATCTGGTGCTCGTCGACGTTACGGTCACCGATCGGCATGACCACCTGGTCACGGGTCGCGCCTCTGATAACTTCCGCATATTCGAAAACAAAGTCGAGCAGAAAATTCAGTATTCCTCGTCTGTAGACGTTCCCATTTCCGTCGGCTTCATTTTCGATCTCAGCGGCAGCATGGCCAACAAGATCGCCAAGTCCAAGGAAGCCGCCTTGCAGTTTCTCAGAAGTGCCAATCCGCAAGACGAGTTCTTTCTCGCAACTTTCAGTGATTGCGCAGAACTCATTAGCGCCTTCACCAACAGCGTTGAAGATCTGCAGAGCCGCCTGCTCTTGGCATCTGCGAAGGGCAACACGGCCCTCCTCGATGCCATCTATCTGGGTCTCTGCGAGATGAGGACCGCCCGAAACGCCAAACGCGCTTTGCTTATCATTTCCGACGGAAGAGATAACCACAACCGGTACGAAGGGCGCGATATTAGCCCATTGGCACGAGAGGCGGATACGCAACTGTATGCCATTAGAACGTTTAACTATAGAAACTATAGTACATTCGCAGTATTGTTCAGTTCGTTCCGCTCGTGAAGACTCTTCGCCATCTTGAGGAATGGCAATTGGGAAGCCCTATGGCACATATTTTATTACCCGAGGGAATGCCGGGAATCGTCGGCGCGCTGGCTTTTCGCCCTGAGACCGCAAAACCATTGCTGGACTTGGCGGAGGTTTTACTCCGTGGACCGAATACGTTGACTCCGGCGGAGCGCGAGATGATTGCTGCTCACGTATCACATCGGAATGAGTGCACCTTCTGCGAACTTTCGCACGGTGCCGCTGCCGCAGTGCACCTCGGGGGGAATTACGATTTAGTTGAACGAATCATTGTTGATCCGGAACATGCTGGCGTCTCTGGCAAACTGAAGGCGTTGCTGAAGATTGCCGGTAAAGTTCAGCAAGGTGGAAAGCAAGTCAGTGAAGCGGATGTTGCACGGGCACGGGAGCAGGGGGCCAGCGACAAAGAGATACATGACACGGTGCTCATTGCCGCAGCGTTCTGCATGTATAACCGGTACGTCGACGGGCTGGCTACATGGCAGCCGCTAGAACCCGAAGCCTACCGCGAAATGGGTCGGCAACTCGCCCAAGAGGGCTACGTGCGGGATCGCTTCCAGGGAGCGTCCAAGACCACTGAGGCCTAAAGGAGAATTCGCATGCCACATATCGATTTGGCCGAAGGATTACCTGGCATTCGAGGGCCCATGGTGTTCAGTCCGGAGACCGCCAAGCCTCTTTGCGAACTTGTGCAGGTATTGCTGACCGGTCCGCATACCTTGGCTCCTGCGGAACGGGAACTCATCGCGACCTATGTTTCTTCGGAGAACGATTGTTACTACTGCCAGCACTGCCATGGGTCAACGGCAGCACAACACCTCGGCGGCGGAGACAGGCAATACGAATTCGTCGCCACAATGAAGCGTGATTTCGAATCCACCGATTTATCCCCAAAAATGAAGGCGTTGCTGAATGTGGCAGGGAAGGTACAAAAGGGTGGAAAACAAGTCAGCACCGCCGACGTGGAACGTGCGCGGCGAGAAGGCGCCACTGATAAAGAAATTCACGATACGGTCCTCATTGCGGCGGCCTTCTGTATGTTCAACCGTTATGTGGATGGCTTGGGCACCTGGCAGCCCCGCGACCCGAAAGTTTATCGGGAAATTGGTCAGCAGACGGCCCGCCTCGGTTACGTGGGCCGCGACTACAAGAAACCTCTTGCGACCATTACCGCAAAAGACGCGACTCCTTTCCAACCGTTCCGAGAACCGCGGTAATTATCAGCATTTCCAACGCGACGGAAACGGATTTCGTCGGGGGGGTCGCAGGGAAGAAACTGCTTTTCTTTAGTACTGTCTCGGAGGCAGCTTATCAAAACTCGTCTCGGAAACCCGCCGTTTTGGTGTCCGAGCGCGCCATTTGTAGTTGCGGCCCGAATAGCAAGAGGGTCAGTGGAGTCTTCCTTTCAGGATGAAGCATGAAAAGAGTCGCTGGTCCTTTAACTACGGCCGGGCCAACAGAGACGGAACGCCTGTACGGGAATACTTATGCGTCGTGCCGGCCGTTCGACTTCCCGGCGAGACGCCGCTTAGAAGCGGTAGTCAATTTCGGTGTAGCCTAGGGCCCCGTTGGAGTCAGTTGGAAAAATCTTCTTGATGACATTGCCGCCGACGGCGTAACCGAAATACAGGGTGTAGGACAGACCGTACTTCCATTTGTAATCGGCGCTGATGTCGTAGAGCGTGGCCAGCGAGGCGCTCGACAAGAAATGTGAACGTAGTTTAGCCAGGAAGGAAATGCGTGCAAATAGCCGAAAAATACTATCTCGCCTTGGAGGGCACAGTTGTACGAGTCCGGGCGCAAAATCCGCGTGGGCGAAGGAAAAACTCCGGCGAATGGGCAGAACAGAATCGCTGAAACTCTTCGAGGCATTTGAACGGCGCTGCGATGTACCCGCCCATGGCTAATTGGCGTGCCGGATTACTTTAGCTTGGCCAAGATTTTCTTTTGGTTGGCTACGATGATGTCCAGAGTGCCTTGGTTTTTCAGGATCGAGGACTGATTCTTTAGAATGGTCGCTTGATTTTTTTTGATAGTAGCTTGATTCGCCTCGATTGCGCTTTGGTTGGAAAGGATGGATTTCTGGTTTGCCAAGATTTGCTTCTGGTTTGCGATGACTTCGCTGTCGGACATAGTGTTTTAGCCTCAGTTCGGTTCCCTTCCGAAACGAAGGGGAGAAGTATGGTGCCCTACGGAACCGCGGCATTTTTGTACGGACGGCTCGGGAACGTCAATAGTATTTTTTGAAGATAGTCGGAGGAGGCAGGAAGCTCCAAATGGAGGCTACGCAGCCAGCTAATATAAAGCACTTTTGCCGCCTTCACCGGCGAGATCCACAAAGGTTACAGGGATCAGGGTGATAGTAGTTTTGCATTATTGAGGGACTTGGAAAACAGGTATACCCTCCGCCACTGCGGAACCACGGGAAGGTTACGTCTCGAATCGAATACAACTTCGGTCCTTTCGGAATGTTGTCTTCTTTTTCCGGAGGACCGTTTACTTTTAATCGATAGGTGTCCGACGACGCCAGCTAGACCTGGCTTGGTATCCGTGTACTCATTTATTCTCTGGACTCAAGCGCAATACGACCTTGGGACACCGTGAATCTCACCGGAGTGGTGGAAAGAGGTAGACGTCTTGAAATTGCTGGTTCGGCTGCGGCCCATTGTGTTTATTGCGGGACTTCTGGCTGCCTGGGAAATAGCCGTTGAGCGGCACCCCAATTACATCCTACCGGGGCCTTGGGCAGTCGTAGGTGGCATAGCCGACCTGCTGCATCACGGATTTCTGTTTAAGTACGTCGTGGCGTCCCTGTTTCGGGTCACTTGGGGATTCTGTCTGGCCGCGATTGTGGGCATTCCGCTTGGGTTGATGATTGGATGGCATCGACGTTCCGAAATGGCGCTGAACCCCATGGTGCAGGTTTTTCGGCCCATTTCGCCGCTGGCGTGGATTCCAATCGCCATCCTGTGGTTCGGAGTAGGAGATGCTGCGGCGATTTTTCTGATTTTTCTGGGATGTTTTTTCCCGTTGCTGCTGACGGGGATAAACGCAGTGAGGAATGTGCCGGCGGTTTACATCCATGCGGGACGCAACTTTGGTTTGAGTCCGGCGCAGTTGGTTTACAACGTGTTGTACCCAGCAGTGGTTCCGCAACTGCTGATCGGGTTGCGGATTACGTTAGGCGTGGCGTGGCTGGTGGTGGTGGCCGCGGAGATGATCGCCGTGGACTCCGGACTGGGCTTTCTAATTGTGGATGCACGAAATGCGGGAAATCGCTATGACCTGGTGCTGGCAGGGATGGTGATCATAGGGATCATCGGTTTGCTATTAGATACGGCCATGCGATCTCTGGAAAAGGTCAAGTCGTTTCGCTGGGCGTATTCGGAGGAATAGGATGGCCGTAGAGCAGGCGCTATCTTCGCAGGTGGCAACATCGACGAAATTGCGCGTGGAAAATCTGAACATGGTTTTCGCACACGATGGCAAGTCTACTCCAGTGCTTGAAAACATCAATCTGGAGGTTTCCACGGGTGAGTTCGTGTGCGTGGTCGGGCCATCCGGGTGCGGCAAATCGACGCTGCTGAACTTAATGGGAGGGTTTCTTTCGCCCACCAGCGGGGCAGTGCGGATTGACGGCGAAGTCGTACATGGTCCTGACCCGCGGAGAATTTTCGTTTTTCAAGAGCGCGGTGTCTTTCCGTGGCTGACGGTGGCAGGCAACATTGCTTTCGGGCTCTTCAAGCTGGCACCCGAGGAAAGCCGGGAGCGCATCGCCCATTACATAAAAATGGTTGGGCTGCAGGAATTCGAGGAGGCCTATCCGTCGGAACTCTCGGGAGGAATGAAGCAGCGGGTTGAAGTGGCGCGGGCGTTAGCGGTGAACCCAGACACGCTGTACCTGGATGAGCCGTTTGGCGCGCTGGATTCGATAACGCGGCACGTGATGCGCGCAGAATTGCTGCGAATTTGGCAAACCGAACGCAAAACCGTCGTGTTTGTAACCCACGATATTGACGAAGCGGTGCAACTGGCCGACCGCGTTGTGGTAATGAGCGCCCGTCCTGCAATGATTCAGGAAATTGTGGACATCGATATTTCGCACCCGCGGGACATTAGTTCGCCACGATATTTGCAGCTTCGCGATGGAATCCTGCAGCAAATCGGGCTGGCTCACAAAATATGAGTGTCCTTGCAGAACCGAGCAAACGGGAGAAATTTCTTTGGCCAGTGTTGGCCTTCGCGGCGTTTCTGTCGCTGTGGCACTACTCGGTTATTTGGTCGGGCACCAAGGTTTTCCCCGCGCCGGTACAAGTCGAACGAGGCATGTTGGAGCTGTTTCACAAAAACATTCTGTGGCAGGACATCGGAAGTTCTCTGCTGCGCGTAGCGATTGGATTTGGGGCGGCCACCTTAGTGGGTATTCCCTTGGGGCTGACCTTCGGCTGGTATGCGGGGGTCAACCAAGTGGTGAATCCCGTCATGCAGATTCTCAGGCCGATCAGTCCCATCGCTTGGATTCCGGTGGCGATTATTTTCTTTGGCGTGGGAGACAACGCGGCAATCTTCCTGATTTTTATGGGCGCATTTTTCCCGATCGTCGTCGCTTGCGGGAACGGGGTTTCGAATGTGCCGGTAGTTTACCGGCGCGCAGGGCGCAACTTTGGGCTTGCGCCCACACAGTTGCTCGCGAGAGTGATATTTCCCGCGGCGCTGCCGCAAATCATCGTGGGATTGCGGCTGGCGCTAGGCATTGCATGGCTGGTTGTCGTAGCCGCGGAAATGGTGGCCGTGGATTCCGGGCTTGGCTATCTGGTAATCGATTCGAGGAACTCTGGCAAGCGCTACGACCTGGTCGTGGCAGCGATGGTAATGATCGGAGTGATCGGTCTGATTCTGGATCTGTGCTTTCGGCGGCTGGAACGGATCAAGTCGGTGCGCTGGGGATTCCGCGATGAGTTTTAGAAGCAAAGTTCTGGTCTGCGGAGTCGGTTGGCTGGTGCTGATCTCCGCGTTGCATGGATATCTCAACGTGAACTGGGGGGCCATTCTGAACGACCGCCTACCGGTCACCAAACGGAAGATCACCGTGGCGTATATTCCGGTGACATGCCAGCTGACCTGCCCGGTGACGGACTACATTTCGAAGTTTTCGGATAGTGGCGAGATTTTCCTGCCACGGATGTTCCAGGGATTTCCGGAAATCAAGGAGGCACTGATCTCGAATAAGGTACAGGCGGCATTTATCGTCGCGCCGCTGGCGATCGCGCTAGTGTCTCAAGGCGTGCCTATCAAGGTGGTGTACCTGGGCCACCGCTATGGGAGCGCAGTGGTGGTGCGCAAGGACGGGCCGATCAAAACCGTTCCGGATTTGCGCGGGCGGACGATCGCGATCCCCAGCCGTTTTTCGGACGAACGGCTGCTGCTGATTCGTGCCATGAAGATGTCGGGACTCCAACTGAGTGACGTAAAGATGGTGGAAATGGCGCCCCCCGATGTGTCCGGAGCCTTAGCGGCAAGAGCGATCGACGGATTTTCCATGGGGGAGCCGTTTCCTTCGCAGGCAGAGATGGCAGGTTACGGACGGATACTGTTTCAGGCGCGTGAATATTGGCCGGATTATATGTCGTGCATTTTGGTGGTCAGACAGGATCTGATTGATACGCGGCCCGAGGTAGTGCAAACGCTGGTGGATGGCATCGCGCGCTCGGGGCTGTGGCTGGACAAAGGCCGGCCTTATCGCGAGGACGCGGCGGATTTTGTTGGGCGGTTCTACTATCACCAGAAGCCCGCGCTGCTGCGCTGGGCATTGACGAACCCCATGGACCGCGTCGTCTACAGCCCGTTGGCGCCCCGTAAACCAGATTTCGATATGGTTCGCGATTTGATGATGGAAACCGGTGTTTTGAATAAGAAGGTGGAGTTCGACGAATACACGGACACGCGCTTTTCCGATGCAGCGTCCAGCCAAGCGCCATGGAGATATCAGGCGGGAATTGCGTCGGCAAAATAGCGATTCAAAGTGCTGCTTTGCTGACGCCAGTGAATTTGCAGGAGGACAAAAATGTTTCGCAGACAATTCGTGCAATTTGTGGCGACCTTGGGGGCCGGCAGCGTGGCAACCATCGCAGCCGCGGATACCAAAGGAACCAAAACTGTGACCTATGTGGTCAAGGGATTTAGTTGCGTTACCTGTGCAGTGGGGCTAGACACGATGTTGCAAAAGCAAAAAGGAATTATTGGGTCGAAATCAACCTACCCGGAAGGAATTGTAAAAATTCAGTTTGATCCGCAGGAAGTCACGGAGAAGGCACTTCAGGAGTTCATCAGCGAAATGGGTTTCAGGGTGGCGGAAGAAACGAGCAAGTGAGAAGCTTCACGGATTTGCGCGACGCCAAGCACACCATCAGCCTAGAATTGGCCTGCGCATGGCGATTGAGTCGTCAGCAAGCGTTTATAGTGTCCAGTACGTAAAATCTTCTCAATGATCACTTCATACTATGTACAGGGGCTGTGAGAGTTGAAAGGCTATCTGGCGATTGAGAAAGCTCACGTTCGTTGCGCGAAGCCTATTCTGCTCAGCGGTGCCCTCATCTTAGGTTTGGCAGCCTGCGGCAAAGTGAAACTCCCGGCCAAATCTTCGAAGCAGTACGAAGAGGCAGTCTCTGCCTTCTACGTAGGACTTGGGGCATTGCAGGTCGGGAATGATGTCACGGCCGATCGTAAACTTGGGGAATTTACAACGATGGTGCCGGGAGAACCGGCAGGTTGGGCGAACTGGGGAGTGCTGGCGTTGCGGCAGCGGAAACTGGACGTGGCGGCGCAACGTCTGGAGAAGGCTCGCAGCGTTGCTCCCAAAAACGACCACATCGAGCAGCTTCTTGGACTGCTGGAGAGCCAGCAGGGCAACTCCGCGAAGGCCATTGCAGACTGGCGTAAAGCCGTGGAACTCAATCCGCGAAATTGTCGCACAGCGTACGAGTTAGCTGAAGAAGTGGAGCGCCAGGGAGGTGCCAGCAGCGATAGCGAGTATCAACAATTGATTGAGAAAATTTTGGCGGCGCCGCCGGAGAATCTCGCGGCCCGGCTTGAACTGGCCCGCATAGCAGCAAAGAGAGGCGACGCCACGACCCTGAAAGCCGCGCTGGCCAACATCACATCGCGATCTTCCAATTGGCCACCCGAAGTGAAACAGCAGTTAACCGCTCTGCAGGCGGCGGCCGATCAGCAAGACGTGCGCCCCGCGGCAACGAGAACCACTTTCCTGCGCAACACGTTGATGCGGGTTCCGGAATTTCGCGAGGACCTCGCGATCTTAAAAGCGCCGCCCGGCGAAGAAGCCGAACCGTTTACGCGCTTTCTGCGCCTGGAACAGCCGGACTTCACTCCGGCCCCGCCCGACACAGACTTGGCGTTCGATGTGAAGGCGCTTTCGATTGGCCATGCCGGCTCTTGGAACTGGATTGGCGCCGTCGCTCTGGGTAGCGCGGGCGCTCCAGTCGTCGCTGTGGCCAATGGCAAAGAAGTGCGCCTTTCCAGCGGCGCAACCGTTCCGTTCCCTGGCGGTCCCAAAAGCGTTGGTCCGTTGCCAGAGGGCATCCTTCAGATCGACTTCAACTACGATTTCAAAACCGACCTGGTCCTTGCCGGCGCCGGCGGCGTGCGCCTGATGCGTCAGGATTCGCCTGAAAAGTTTACAGATGTCACCAGTGCGGCGAAACTCCCCAAGAACACTGTGAACGCTGCCTACACAGGAGCGTGGGCCGTCGACATTGAAGCGGACGGCGATTTGGACATCGTGCTGGGGAAGGACGAAGGCGAAGCAGACGTTTTGCGCAACAATGGCGACGGTACATTTACGGTGATTCACCCGTTTCCGGGAATTTCCGGGGTGCGTGCGTTTGCCTGGGCTGATTTCGACGCGGACGGCAACGCCGACGCCGCGATTGTGGACGGGGCGGAACACCTGCACATTTTCCACAACGAACGCCAGGGGCAGTTCCGCGAAGTTGCGCTTCCGGGAAACCTAGTTACGGTCAAAGCGGTGGCCGTCGCGGATACGAATAACGACGGAGTCCTGGATTTGGTTGCGGTCGAGTCGAACGGCACAATCGCAAGTGTTTCTTTCGACGAAAAAACGGGTTGGAGCGCGACGCCGCTGGTGCAGATCCGCAATTCAGCAGCCGCGCTTGCGGGTGAAGTGCGCCTTCAGGTCGCGGATTTGGACAACAACGGTGCGATGGACCTCATTCTCAGTCCAGTAGGTCCGACGGGTGGACAAACTGTGGCGGCGCCGATCATTTGGCTCGGCGATGGCGCGTCGAAATTTGCTTTGCTTGATCGTACCCCAGGTCCCGGCGCTATTTTTGACATAGCGGATTTGCGTTCTTCGGGGCGGCTCGATTTGCTTGGTTTCGATGCCACCGGCAAGTCGGTGCAAGGTGTAAACCACGGGACGAAAAACTACCACTGGCAAATCGTGCGGCCGCATGCGAAGCAAGCCGTAGGCGACCAGCGGATAAATCCCTTCGGTGTGGGTGGAGAGATCGAAATTCGTTCCGGGCTTCTGGTGCAGAAGCAACCGATTAGCGGCCCGCAGCTGCACTTTGGCCTCGGCAATCAAAACACCGCCGAGGTGATACGGGTGGTTTGGCCGAACGGCACGGTACGCGCAGAATTCGGCGTCCAGGCAGATCAGGAAATAGTCACCGAGCAAAGGCTAAAGGCATCTTGCCCATTTTTGTTCGCCTGGAACGGCAGGCAGATGAAGTTTGTAAAGGACGCGGTTCCCTGGGGCTCGGCGATAGGCCTGCGCATCAACACCTTAGGCTCGGCAAAAATCGGCACGACGGGCGAGTGGTATAAGATTGGCCGCGACCAGCTTGTTCCTCGCGACGGATACTACGATCTGCGCATCACCGCGGAACTCTGGGAGGTCTACTACTACGATCACATCGCCTTGATGACCGTGGACCATCCCGCAGGCACGGAAATTTATGTGGATGAGCGCTTCGTGGTGCCGCCGCAGAAACTTGGCTTCACGACCGTAGATACGCCTCATCCCATCGCGCGGGCAACAGATGATAACGGCCAGGACGTTACGGAGTTGGTCAGCAAGCTCGATGGCCGCGCGCTGGCTTCCTTTGGCAAGGGCCAGTTCCAAGGGATTACACGCGACCACTACGTCGAGGTTGATTTGGGACCGCACGTGCCGGAGCACGTGCCTCTTTATTTGATTGCGCAAGGTTCCATTCACGATACGGAATCCTCGCTGAACGTAGCCATCACGCAAGGGAATCGCTGGCGCGCACAGGGAATGAGTGTCGAAGTTCCCGATGGACACGGCGGCTGGGTGACCGCGCAATCCAACCTCGGCTTTCCCGCAGGGCGCAAGAAAACAGTTCTCTTCAATCTGACTGATATCTTCAAGGCAGGAACTCCGCACAAAGTGCACCTGCGAACGAATCTTGAAATTTATTGGGACTGCATCGAATGGGCCGAGGGTGCGCCGGCGGCGCCAGTCAAGACGCAGCTTCTCGATGCGGAAACTGCCGATTTGCATTATCGCGGTTATTCGGTGATCGAGCGGCCCGATCCTGTTGCTCCAGCTCCCGAGGTGCCACTCTACGACCAAATCGAAGGCACCACGCAGCGTTGGCGCGACCTGATTGGCTACTACACGCGCCACGGCGACGTTCGCGAACTCCTCAAGCAGGTTGACGACCGCTATGTGATCGTGGCTTCGGGCGACGAATTGTCCTTGCGCTTTGCCGCGCAGCCGCCACCTCCGGTGGGCTGGCTTCGCGATTTCATCCTGGTGGGCGACGGATGGATTAAGGATGGCGATTTCAACTCGACGTTCTCAAAGACGGTGTTGCCTTTGCCATACCACGCCAAAGACGAATACATCACACCTCCAGGAAGGCTTGAGGACGAATACGTCTATCGGCAGCATCCGGAGGACTGGCAGAACTATCACACGCGCTATATCACGCCTTACGTGTTTCAGAACGCCCTGAGGAGTACGCTACCCCAGTGAAGCCGGGTCTCACTGCGAAAGTTATTTTGGCGCTGGTCTTTGCAGGCTTGGTGTTGTCTCCCTTGATTATCAAGCGCGTTGCCGCTCGGCGCGACGAATCCAGGGCAAAGCTAGACCTGCAGACTGCTCTGGCGCGACACGGCTTCTATTTGCAAGAAGTCTCACAAGCGGCGGGAGTTCACTTCGTCCATGAAGCGCCCACACTCGATCCCCGACTGAGTCCTATCATGCCGGAAGTGGCTTCGATGGGGGCTTCCGTTTCCATTGTGGATTATGACCGCGATGGCTGGCCGGACATTTACGTCACCAACAGCAAGGAAGGCTCAAGAAACGCGCTCTATCACAATCTGCACGATGGCACGTTTAAGGACGTGGCCGAGGAATTAGGGATCGCCGATGTGAATCGTCCTGGCACAGGTGTTTCGATGGGCGCAGTTTGGGGAGACTACGACAACGACGGGTATGAGGATTTGCTGCTGATCAAATGGGGCAAACCCGAACTCTACCACAATGACGCCGGTCATGGTTTCACCCGTGTCACCGAACAGGCTGACCTGCCACCGTGGATTAATGCCAACACCGCATTGTGGTTCGATTATGACGGCGACGGGCTCCTGGACTTCTTCGTTGGGGGCTATTATTCGGAAGACGTCGACCTCTGGCATCTGGCCTCGACCAAGATGATGCCGGACAGTTTCGAGTACGCCAAAAACGGTGGCCGCAAATATTTATTCCACAATCTCGGTAATGGAAGGTTCGAAGAAGTCAGCGCGAAGGTGGGCATCCACAGCCGGCGCTGGGCTTTGGCGTCGGTAGCAGCAGATCTTCGGGGAACGGGCCACCCAGATCTATTCATAGCCAACGACTACGGCGTATCGGAGCTTTACTTCAACGACGGCAAGAGTTTTCATGAGGTCGGCGAGCAGTCCGGCGTGGGTTTTTCTCCGAAGAGCGGCATGAACGCGAGCGTTGGTGACATCCTCAACCAAGGCCGCTATGCCGTCTACGTCTCCAACATCTCCGAAGAGGGCGTACTGATTCAGGGAAATAATCTGTGGATGCCCAAAGAGGGAACGCGGGGCGACCAATTGCAGTTCGAAAACCTGGCGCGCGAGTTCGGCGTCGAAATCGGCGGCTGGAGCTTTGGTGCGCAGTTCGGCGATCTGAACAATGACGGTACTCTCGATTTGTATCTGACCAACGGCTATGTCTCGCTCGACCGCGACAGAAGCTACTGGTACGATTTTTCAAAAATAGCCGGCGGTCACAGTTTGATTATCAATGACGCAAAGAACTGGCCGCCGATGGAAGGGCGCAGTTTGTCGGGCTATCAAACGAAACATGTCTGGTTGAATGACGGCAGCGGAAAATTTATGGATGTTGCGCCAGCCGTTGGGGTCACTGACACCTACGACGGCCGTGCGGTCGCGCTTGCTGACTTATGGAATCGCGGCGTGCTCGACGTGATCGTGGCCAACCAACGCGGTCCTTTGCTCATTTACAAAAACACTGTTACGCCCGAGAACCACTGGATTGAATTTGCTCTGGAGGGAACGAAGAGCAACCGTAGCGCGATTGGCGCGCAGGTCTCGCTGTTCTGGAACGGGCAGCAACAGCGGCAGGAGGTGATGGGCGGCAGCGGGTTTGCCGCTCAAAATCAACGTCACCTGCATTTCGGACTTGGCAAGTCTCCGCATGTTGAGAAAGCTGTGATTCGCTGGCCCTCCGGCGAAATACAAACCATCGAAACTCCGGTGCCCGATCAGATCCACTTCGTCAAGGAAGCTCCATGAATCAACCGAGCAACACCATTGTGGCGCATCCGACGAAAAGCTTGGCCTGGAAGAGGTTCTTCAGCGTCGAAAATCGCTATCTGGCGCCGCTGTTCATTACCTGCATTCTGATGGTCGGCCATGTGTCGTTTGGTATCTTGGAAAGCTATGGGAAAACCGGTATCGCCATAGTTGCGAGCATTTTGACGGAATTAGTCCTGGGCCGAATGTTCACTCGCAAGTGGCCCATTCTCGCAAGCGCCTACATCACCGGAATCAGCGTCGGGATTCTAGTTCGTTCGCCCGCCTTCTGGCCTTACGCAATCTGCGCGATCGTTTCAATCATGTCGAAGTACCTCCTGCGCGTGAAGGGCCGGCACATCTGGAATCCCTCGAACTTCGGCATTTCGGTTTTGTTGTTCCTCGCGCCGGAGACGGTCGCCGTATTGAGTATTCAGTGGGGGAATTACCTGCTGCCCATGCTCGTCATCTGGATGCTGGGCTCGTTCATCATCGCGCGCCTGCATCGTTTCCATATCACCGGCACCTATGTGGCCTGCTTCATTGTGTTTGCCGTGCTGCGTAGCTTCATCACCGGCAGCCCGTGGCAATCAGAAATCGCTCCACTCACCGGCCCGATGTATCAGCTCTTCATCTTTTTCATGATTACCGACCCCAAGACAACCGTGCGATCAAAGTTGTGGCAGTGCATCGTTGTGGCTTTGGTGGCGCTTGTCGAGATGATTTTTCGTTTGCTGGACGTCGTGTACGCGCCATTTTATGCGCTCTTTCTGGTTGGGCCCGCTGCCATGTTGGTCGAGCTGTGGCTGGATTCTCGAAAGACTGCCCAGGTTCGCGTTGCCACATGAAGAGATCAAGTCCTGGAGCGTGCGGACTTACAAATCTCTTGAGAACGATCTCAATTGGGGTTCTTCTCGGATTGCTATTCGGAGTCGGCTGCGGCCAAAAGCCTGGAGCCGAGGTCGCGCCAAATGCCAAGGCTGCACCGGAGCCTGACAACACGGGACCGCTGGCTCCGCCTGTGCCGCAACCGCCTTCAACACCAGTTTCCAACTCGACTCCCGTCCCGCAAAGGCCCTCCGGAACGGTCGAGTTCGTAGATGTCACAGCAGCCGCCGGCATCCACTTCAAACACAACACCGGCGCCTTCGGCAAGAAATATCTGCCCGAAACGATGGGCAGTGGAGTTTGCTTCATCGACTACGATAACGACGGCTGGCCGGATATTTTCTTCGTGAACTCGATGGATTGGCCGGAGCATAAAACCGGCAAATCCTACCCCGCCCTTTACCACAATAATCGCGACGGAACCTTCACAGATGTCACTAGGCAGGCCGGACTGGCGATGGAAACCTACGGCCTCGGCTGCGCTGTGGGCGACTACGACAATGACGGGTTTGAGGACCTTTATCTCACCACGGTGGGGTCGAATCACCTGTTTCACAATCTCGGAAACGGCAGATTTGAAGACGTGACCGTGAAAGCCGGCGTCGCCAGTCCCGGATTTTCCGCCAGCGCGGTCTGGTTCGATTATGACAACGATGGGAAACTCGATTTATTCGTTACGCATTACATCGAATGGTCCACACAAAAGGATCAATACTGTACGCTCGATAACAAAAATAAATCCTACTGCACGCCACAGACGTATAAGGGAGAGAGCTCGCGCTTGTACCACAACAAAGGCAACGGAGTGTTCGAAGAGGTCACGAAGAAAGCTGGACTCTTTGACCCCAGGAACAAGGCGCTGGGCGTTGCGCTGCTCGACTTTGACAATGACGGCTGGATCGACCTGTTTGTCTCCAATGATACCGAGGCGAACAAGCTCTACCGCAACAACCACGACGGGACCTTCACCGATGTCGGAGTGACCGTGGGGGTAGGCTTTAGCGAATCGGGGAGAGTCCGCGCCGGAATGGGCACGGATGTTGGCGATCTCGACGGGTCGGGATTGCCAAGCATTGTCATTGGAAACTTTACGAACGAAAGTACGGCGCTCTATCACAGCGACGGTTCCGGCCTCTTTGTGGACGAATCCATCCGTTCTGGCATAGGCCCGATGACGACGCCGTCACTCACGTTTGGTTGCTTTTTCATGGACTACAATCTGGACGGCTATCTGGATATTTTTTCCGCGAACGGGCACGTATCTGACGACATCGCCGTGGTTCAACCGACGGTGCGCTATGCGCAGCCAGCCGGTGTTTATCGCAACATCGGCGACCGTAAGTTCGAAGATGTATCCGCCAAACTGGGTCGCGCCCTGCAAAAACCCGTCGTCGGCCGTGGAATAGCCTACGCGGACTATGACAACGACGGCGATCTTGATCTGGTGATTACCGCTAACAATGGTCCGGCGCGCCTGCTCCGAAATGAGAATGCCAACCAGAACGATATGTTGCGCGTGAAATTGATCGGCACGAAATCAAATCGCGATGCTATCGGTGCCAAGGTAGTCCTGACCACCAATGCTGGGACGACGCAAACGCGCATGGTCAAAGGTGGTTCCAGCTATTTGTCGCAAAGCGAGCTAACGCTTACCTTTGGTCTCGGCAAGCCGGGATCCCTCAGGAGCGTTCGTCTGCAAATTGCGTGGCCCAGTGGGCGCAAGGATTCTCTGGCGGATATCAAGCCCAACCAATTCGTTACGATTCAGGAAGGCCGGGGAGTCGTTTCTGCTTCGGCCATTAATTTTGCGTCAACTAGCAAATAGCAACTGCACG
>Ga0187781_10002103_pt1 | contig 15231 bp, 8 predicted proteins | sample 0715_SJ02_MP02_2_FD_132447 | JGI IMG/M metagenome (GOLD analysis project Ga0187781, IMG submission 132447) | Tropical peat soil microbial communities from peatlands in Department of Meta, Colombia - 0715_SJ02_MP02_20_MG | ecosystem: Environmental > Terrestrial > Soil > Wetlands > Peat | place...
AACGTCGCGAGACAGTTCGGTCCCTATCTGGTGTGGGCATAGGAGATTTGAGGGGGGTTGTCTCTAGTACGAGAGGACCGAGATGAACAGACCTCTTGTGTACCAGCTGTCACGCCCGTGGCATGGCTGGGTAGCGAAGTCTGGAAGTGATAAACGCTGAAAGCATCTAAGCGTGAAGCACGCCCCAAGATTAGATCTCCCAAGGGTGAAGTCCTGTTCGCTACAGGAATGATCCCTTTGAAGGGCCGTCGAAGACTACGACGTACATAGGCCAGGGGTGTAAGCACGGTAACGTGTTTAGCTTACTGGTCCTAATCGCCCGTTCGGCTTGACCATAAGATCTGCTGAACACACGGGCGGCCGCAGGCCGCCCAGGAGTCAGAAGTCAGTAGTCAGTAGCCAGAGTGAAGCGCCCCTGGGGGGCATTCTTCTGACTCCTGGCCCCTGGCTTCTGTCTCCCGCACTACACGACGCCACACCGTTCAATCTAGCAGTGGCTAGTGAATAGTCACTAGTGGCTGGATAAGAGCGAAAAGAAACTCTCGCTTTCCCACTCGCCACTAAGCACTAACCACTAGCCACTGCTCTTCGAGTTTCCGGCGAGCTTACCGGAGGGGACACACCCGTTCCCATCCCGAACACGGTAGTTAAGCCCTCCAGGGCCTATGGTACTGCGCGCGGAAGTGCGTGGGAGAGTCGGTCGTTGCCGGGATTAATTCATTGACGATTGTCGATTGCTGATTTGCGATTGGCAGTCGCGTTGTAGCGGCGATCTCCGATCGCCGAATGGGCGTGAAATCGTAGGGGCGGGCCTCGTGCCCGCCCTTTCGCTTTTGCATCTTTTTTGCCTTGCGTCTGAAATCCTGAACCTGATATCGTAAACTTGGTGCCAGTGGGGCGTAGGGGTGGGCCTTGTGTCCGCCCTTTTGCAGTTCGGGCACTATTCTAAAATCACAAATTCATAATCTCAAATTCAGTTTCGATCAGTTCGGCGGCAAGTCCTCCGCCGCGGAACGATAGACTTATTTTGACGCCTTGATGAGATAGTCTGAAATCCGGGCTTTGTAATTTCAAATCCATCCCGGCAACGGTTGCCGAAATGGAAAGAGGAGGAAGTCATGCCAAAGTACGTCATTGAGCGGGAGATCCCCGGCGCAGGCAAGCTGAGCGCCGACGAGTTGAAAGCGATTTCGCAGAAGTCGTGCGGCGTGCTTCGCCAGATGGGACCGCAGATTCAGTGGGTGGAAAGCTTCGTGACCGGCGATAAGGTGTATTGCATCTATGTGGCTCCGGACGCCGATGCCGTGCGCCGGCACGCCGAACTCGGCGGTTTCCCGGCCAACCGCATCTCAGAGGTCAAGCGGGTAATTGATCCCACCACGGCGGAGTGAGTCATTGACGATTGTCGATTGTCGATTGATGATTTGCGATCGACAATCCTCTTGTAGCGGCGGTCTATGACCGCCGACCAAGTATAGTAGGGGCGGGTCCGTCGGCCGACGGATGCCCGCCCTGTTGCTTTTAGGGCACTGAGGTAAAATCTCCAATCTCAAATCCCGCGCCAGCCCCTCGCCTGATTTGAGATCTTGAATTTGCAATCTCAAATTCAGCGGCCAGCGCCTGGGAGACTGAACCCCTACTCTCCCCCCTTTGCTTCTGTGTCGGTCGCCGCACGATCTTAGCCAGGAAAGGCTCGGTTGCTTAGGCAGCCGAGCTTTTATCATCTGATGAATCAAACGAGGATCTCATGCCCAACTTCAACGCCCTGCGAGTTCGTCACGAATACACGCAAACGAATGCTGCACCACCGGAGAAGGTCTTCCCTCTTCTCTGCCCCGTCCGGGAAGCCGATTGGGTGCCGGGCTGGGAGTATAACTTGATTTATTCCGAGTCAGGCGTGGCGGAGGACGGCTGCGTCTTCACGACTCCGAATGACGCCGGGCCGGAGACCCTCTGGATGGTCACGCACTACGATCCCGCAGCGTACACGATCGCTTTTGCGTGGGTCGAACCCGGCATGGTAGCGGCGCAAATTAGAATTTCGCTCGCTCCCGCTCCCGGCGGCAAGACGTTTGCCCACATTCGTTACCTTTACACTGGCCTGTCGCCCGTCGGCAACCGCACGCTCGAACGCTACACTCCCGACTGGTTCCGAGAAAAAATGCAGGCCTGGGAAGCCGCGATCAACCATTATTTGCGCACCGGCAGCCTGATTTCAGGCGCAGGGTGGGAATAGAAAAAGCAGTCGACAGTCGACAGTCGACAGCAGAACGCAGGGGCGGGTCCGTCGGCCGACGGATGCCTGCCCTGTTGCTCTTAGGGCACTGAAGTAAAATCTGCAATCTCAAATCCCGCGCCAGCCCCTCGCCTGATTTGAGATCTTGAATTTGCAATCTCAAATTCAGCGGCCAGCGCCTGGGAGAGTGAACCCCTGACCGGAATCTCTCACCATATTTTGAGGCTGCGGGAAGGGCGGGGCGTTAGGAAGGGCGTTGCGCACAGGTACGGGTATTTTGCGTTCCTGTGCGGTTCTTCATCCCTCATTGGTGATAAGAATCATCGTGACGCGGCTCGGATTGGGGAAGAACCGCAGAGGTGTCCGTCAGCCGACGGATACCTCTACGCCACCCGCTCCCCTCAGGATGACAGAAAATCAGCTCGGGATCACACCCGCTCGATTATTCACCCGCTCAATCTCTCAGCTCCGGCGCGCTGTGCGGCCTTGCCCGCAGATCCTGTGGCGGCCAGAAGCTCTTTCACCTTCTTCTTCACGGCTTCCCTACCCGCAACCATTATATCCTTGCTTCCGCCCATGCCGAGATAGGGATGGGGGTCCGACGCGGGTGAGTAATCCTTGAGCCCTTTGTCGATCGCCTGCAGGTACGCTTGCTTGAGTGCCGTGCCGAAATTGAATTTGGCCACTCCGAATCGAATCGCGTCCGCAGCAAGCTGCAACGGGAAACCCGTACCTCCGTGGATGACGAGGGGGATCTCAATCAAGTTGTGAATGCGCTCTAAGATCTTGAGATCTATCGAAGCCTCCCCTTGGGTGAGAACATGCACGTTGCCGATCGAAACTCCCAGGGCATCGACTTCTGTTTCCTCGACAAACGCTTTCGCAACGGCAGGATCTGTAATCTCTCCTTGAAACTCACCTCTGTCCCCAACGTAAGGCAGGCGGCCAACTTGAGCCTCAACAGAGACATCGCGGGAGTGCGCCATTCGGACGACTTCTTTAACGACCTGCTGGTATTCCGAAGCGCCAAGGTGATCACCCTCGACCATCACAGCGTTGAACCCCAACTCGATGCCGTACCTAATTTGGGCCAGATCGTTGGTCTCGTTAAGTAGGAACGCCACCGGAATAGATGCAGCCTTGAGGGATTGACCCACGCCGGCGTAAAGAGCCAGGTTTTCCGGCTCGATTCTTTGTGGATGCATCAAGAAGCCACCATTGAATCCGGCGACGACGGGAGAATCCGTTTCCTCGGCTGCTTCCAGCACTCCCTCGAACGATTCGATGTTCCAAGCCTCGCAATAGCACACCGCATAATTGTGGCGTCGAGCGTCCAACAACAACTCTGTCATCGACTCCAAAGGCATGCTGACCTCTTAGCCTTCTTAACACTCGTGGTCGTACCTGTCAACCGCGCGTTGGCTGACGGCACGTTTCCTCGCACATTCCGATACCGGAAGGGAGATGAACTCTTCTAGTCCTGGACTGAAGCGCCACCACAGTCCTACCATGTTTTTGTAAATGGGTCACCCGCTTCGGCGCGCTTTTGGGTGGTCATCTTCGTCCACTCGGTTTCTCGCTCCTGCTGAAAGACGTATTGGCTCAGGCCGGAACAGTGCTGGGCGATGGCTTCGAAAAGCTTATTGCCAAGCACCAGATTGCCCACCTTATTAGCATGAACCCCGTCATAATGAATCAACCAGTCAGCGCCGCCTTCCGCCGACCACAGATCGGCGACAATGCAGTCGAACTCACCCGCAAGAGAACGGATACATTCGTTGTACTTGAGCGTCAGCTCGATGCTGCCCTTGTTGATGGGCGGCCAACTCCGATAACCGGTCATGTAGTAGACTGTCGTGAGCACCGTTACAGGATCACAGGCGTTTTTGACGTCACGGATGATGGTGGCCATATCTGCGCGGAAATGTTCCAGCGGCATGCCGGCGCGCATGTCATTCAGACCATAAGCCAAAATGAAGAGGTCGGGGCGATGCTCGATGACATCCTTCCGATAACGTTCGATAGCGCTGGGCTTCGCCGACTGCCCATATCCGGGGCTGCGTGGCGAGATCGAGTTGTTACCGATTCCCTTGTTGATATACTCGATGGGCCGTTCCTGCACCGCGTTGATGAGGCGCACCAGAACGTCGGCGTAACGATCTTCTTTCTCGCGGAGCCATGGGCCGCCTTCCACCGTGCTTTCTCCCAGGATTACGAAGCGATGGAAGGGCTCCCGACGATAGTCCTTGGGCTTCACCCACGGCGCCGCTCCGGGCCCGGCGATGCTGGAACTTTCACCTCCCTCGGCCTGCCCAGACTTCGAATGGACAGCTACACCTCCCGCAAGCCCCACCAGACTCGAGGAGGTGTTCCTCAAGAAAAGTCGGCGATTCATCCTACTGTCTCCCTCTTAAAGCTCCAGCTTCAGCGTCGCAATCTCCCAAGGTTGTATCTTCAGGCTCAGAGAGCCGTCCGCGCCTGGCGTAAGCGATTCCTGATTTTCCTCGATCAGGCTTGTCCTCCAAGCGCTCCGAATAGGGCGCGGCAACTGAATTCGCGCATCACTCAAGTAGCCCTCCGCTTCGTAAAAGCGGAGCACCACCTGGTTGCCATCCTCGCTCTTTTTCAGCGCGGTCAGGATCAAGTTGGAAGGTTCGAGCCGCAAGAAGCATTGCTCGACCGGCAAATCCGCGCTGTTCGGGGCTTGCTGTGGCTCACCGACGAATCCGACAAGCGGGTAATTGAAGGCGATCGCGTCGCGATAGCGCAGTCTCCAGTCACCTTGATGCGCCATCAAGGCCGCTCGGTATCGATGATCACCTGCCTGCGTGAACCAGTACTCAGGGTTCCAGGCAAGACTCTTCCGCGTCGAGAGCAGGACGTGCTGCAGAATGGGATAGGAGACCGGGGCGGTGGTCTCGTCACGGAACAGATGGACCGTGCAGTCAGAGGCCACCAGGCAGCCGTTTCTTTGGTAACTTCGGGAGGATGCGTCGATCCAGTTGATGGCTTCGCGGAAACGAAGAGGTTCATTTCCACCATAGATTCCGGGCGCGAACTGGGTGTCATCGTCGAAAGGCAGAAGAGTGAAGTCAAGTTCATCCTTACCGATTTCCACCGTCCCGAAAGGCACTTCGTAGCTGAGACGTGCGTCCTCGAGGTTAATCGGGAAGACTAAGCGCAATTCGCGATCTTTTTGCCCGTCCCAGCCCAGTATTTCGGTCTCGACATCCAAGCGCGCGAGATCGTGGTAGAGATGAAAGCTCTCCCGCAACTTGAAGTTCTTAAACGCAGCCTCGCGTACGGCGGTCGTGCGAATGGGCGTGCGGATAAAACTCTGTACCGGGAAAGGATGGTTGCCGGTCCGGTCGAAATTCGCCATCGTGACAATTTCAGGATCCTCCCAAGCGACGCCAGGAGCGGTGAATTGCAGCACCTCACCGCCCGCGAATTTTTCCGTCCTCAGTACTTCCCACTTTTGTTGTTTGTCGTAGACACTCTTGAGCCCGCCCTGCCCAAGAACAACCCGGAAGAATCGATTCTCGAAAACGTCGCCTGAAATCGGCTGTGGGGGAGCAGGGGCAGCGGCCGGCTCAAGGTAGTAGGTGCGATAACCGGTGGGCGGCATGTCTGCCGCGAGAAAGACCAGGGTTGCAGGGGATGCCGCTGACTTCGCCGGAATTAACTCCAGGTCAATGTTGTGTCCCGCGTCGTCGCGCAGTTCGGCTCCGCTCCAACCGGCAGGTAATTTCAATTCGCACTTCACCAAATCCGTGCGTCGCCAGGAAAGAGGATTAAACACCGCCACGGGTATCTGGGCGGACGTGGTTCGTTTCACTCCTGCCGTCAGCGCGGCGCCTGCCTCCGAAAGGAGTTTCTGGGAAATATCTTTTGACTTGAAATAGGATTTTGTATAAACGGCGTCGGTCAGCAGTCCCTGGTTCCCTCCCCAACCGTGGTCCGGCCAACAATTAGCCTGCCAGCCCTCGGTGATAGTGCCCGAGGGGTAATTGGCCAGGCCGGCGGCCAGACCCAGCCCGGTGTAGAGGCGCTCCGCAGTGAGCAGTTGATTATGGGCGATACGGCCCGCGAGCAAAGCCTCGCGGTTGCCAGGCTCATCGTAGTAGGTCCAGGCGAAGGGCCAGTCGCCGCGTAAGGTGGTGATGTCGAGCGGATGCCTGGTAAAGTCATCGAGGAAACTCTCCGCCGCGACAAAGGTGATTTCAGGGGGATGAATCTGGCGTTCCGGCGTCAACCGGAAGTGATCATTCCAGGCGGATGCAAACCTCTTCATCGCCTGGTTCTGCGCCCTCGCATAAAGCAGAAGAGCAGGTTGGGGCGGCAGGTAATCGCTTGTGTAATCGTACATGAACTGCGGGGGAAGTTGATGGGCCTGGTAGTAGGCCCGACGCTGATCGGCGTACCGCAGCCAGCCGCGGTTGTCCAGAGGGTCCAGCAGACGCATGGGATCAACGTAATGCTGGGCGTAAACTAAGACTGTTGATCCGTCGGGCGCCTCCCAATTATAGTAACCAAATGGCATGCGCCCCTGAATGATGTATTTAATGCCGGCTTTGGCGACTATCTGCGGCATCTGCAGAGTCATGGAAGGGGGATCCGTTTTGACGTAGAACTGGGTATCGACACCCGGAAAAGTCTTCTTAAGCCAGAGGCGGCCCAGATAGAATTGGCGAACGAGTTTCTCGGGACCGACGTGGACCTCCTGGCACTGAACGTAACTCGCTCCCCAGCGGAAGCGCCGCTCGCGCATGCGTTCGGCCATTTCATCGCGCAGTTCGGGATGCCGCTCGAGGAACTCCATCAGGTAAGCCGTCGATTCCATCATGTAGACGAACTCAGGGAATTGTTTGAGCAGCTTCAAGGCCGGCAAAATAATGTCGGAGGAACGAAAGTCCGCTGTCTTGGCTTGCGTATTGAGCCATCCAAGATCGTTATGACACGTGCAGTGGAGAGCGAAAAGACCATTATCGAAGTAGGACTGGTAAGGTTCGACCTTCAAGCGGCGTTTCGGCCCCAGCGACACACTTCCTGCTATCAGCTCGAAGTCCATGGAAGTCGGCTCGAACGGTGCGGGAATCCAGACATCCTGAGGAGTGAGCGAGCGCGCGGGGACTGGCGCTAGCGGAACGCGCATGACCTCTTTGCCCATCTGCGAGATGACCAGTTGCGCGTCGCGAAGTTCTTCATCAGGATTGATGACATGCAAGGTGGCGGACTGCACCGGAACGCCCTCGCGCACGTCGTACTGTTTGTAGACATCGATCTCGAAGCTGCGCTGGTGAGCATGCGGGTAGATGCGCAGCTTGCCCAGTCCTGTTTCCTTTCCGCCCGGCTTCGTCCACACCTCGTCCACAGTGAGGCGCACGTACGAGGTCTCGACGGGCCTGGGGAGGGCGATGATTTCGAAATAGGCATGCTGCCCCAGTTCAATAGGTGTGCGGGTGTGATCCGAGAACGAGCAGGTGAGCTTGCGCGGCACTTCGAGCAGGGCCAGCCGTGAGTAAGTCATCGAGTATACGTCTTGTCCAATGATATCGCGCGGCAGCGGCTGCGCTAGAATGAACAGCTCGCTGACCTGTCGAGGCTCCGGAAAGTCAATCTGTAACCAGGCGCCGGCGGCCTGCTGGTCAGCTTCCCAACCGATATACAGATTTTCACCGGCGACATTCTCAGGGGCGTAACCGCCCGGTGGGTCGCCATATGAGCTTGAGGCCGTGGCTTTCGACCCAAGCGCGACCCAATCGGGATTGGGAGTTTCGGCTGGCGCCTCTGCCGCCATAAGGCGTAATCCTCCAGAACCACGCAGCAAGCCGTTGCCAGCCGCGACTGATAACGCCGCCAGAGTACCGTCCTTCAAGAAAGTCCGTCGGTCCATACCATCTCCCTTCGTCGCCTGAAAAATCGCGTGGTCAAAGCTTGAAATCGTATACCTAACGATGGAAGTTGCAAGGATAAGTCGCAATAGACGGGGTTGCAATGCCGCTTGACTTCTCTGCGGAAAGGCTCCCCACGAAGAGCTTCACCAATCGAGGGGGCACGAGGCAGATTCTAATTCTTCAGACTGCCCTCCGGCGTAAATTCGGTTGCCTTCCCGTAATCTGCCCGCGTCGCGAGCTTCCCATCACGATAGATCTCGTAATCCCAGGAGCTGAGAACGACATCATAGGAATGACCGCGAAACCGGTAACCCGTCAATCGGGCTGGGTCAAGTTCGTGGCGGTAGGAAGGAGCAACGCTCAAAGATCCGTCGATGTGGGGCCGGAGGCCGAATACGCCGAAGATCACTGCTTGCACGCCGCTCCCGGCAGCAACCTCCAGCGGCATCTCCACTTCCGGAGAGCGGAAGTAATCCGCAAAGATTTCCTGGGGGATGTAAGGAAAATGCTCGGTCCATTTCGTGCACCGACTGAGGATGTCCCAGCCTAAGCCCGGGTGTCCCAGCCGGTACATGCTTTCTGCGAGCCGCAAAGGTTCGCCGGTGTATTGCCCGCCCCCACCCCAGTCAACGTCCTCGAGGTCCCAATGGATGCGATCGGCCTTGGAAATGGAATAGACTCCGAGCGGACCAAGGAATTCGCCCTCCTTCAGATGGCTGATCATCGCGTCGTTTTGAGCTTGCGAAAGGATGCCGGCATCGAGCAAGTCGAACTGGTGATAGCTCAGCACCAGGTGCTTGCTTCCGTCCGGGTAGAGGTTTGCAAACCATCCGGCTTGCTCGTCCCAGAGTTTCTGGTTCAGGGACTCGTGTAGCGTCTGGGCCCAGCTCGCAAATTGCGCGGCCTCGGGATCATTTCGTTCACGGCACCAGTCGGCGACTTGCCGGAAGTAGGCGGCCGCCATGCCGTTGGTTGCCGCTACGATGTGCTGGTAACCGTCGGTGCGAATCTCGAGCATTTTTTCCGAGCCGGCGCCGAAATCGAGCAATCCGTCGGGATGGCCGTACCGTTTAACAACTTCCCGGCCCATACGCTTCATCCATTCGAAAACCGTCGCTCCCTCTACGGAATAGTTGAGAAATCCCGTATCTCCGGTCTGGGTAAGGTAATTCTGAAGAATGCGCATTTCTGCAAAAGGATTCTGGGCATACCAATAGGTGTTGGCGTTGCCGTTCCAAGGCACATAACTGCTCGTGAGGAGTCCCGCCCGAACGTAAGTCAGGAAGGCGTCGCGAAGGCCGCCGGGATCAAGAATACTGAGCATTTCCGAGGCATAAGAAGTGTCCCAAGGAATCGTGAAGATCCACGTTCCGACGGCATAGAAGGGCTTAACGATGAAGTTCTCCCGCTCCCACCGCGACTCGAGAACACTCAGAATGCAACGGCGATAAAGGTCATCGAAGGCGGGATCGCCGGTGCTGACTTGCGGCAAGGTATCACCCGCCCATCGCAAGCGGGCGCGCAACGCCTGGTTTGCGCGTTCCATGCGCTGGGCGAGGTCGGACGCCACCACGCCGGGCGCCCGCTCCGAAGCTTGTTGAAGAATGATGGCAAAGTATGCTCTGCGCTTTGAATGACCGGGAATTTCCCATCGCCAACCGTCTTTCTCTTGTCCCGGAAGGTCGCTGACCACAGTGATCCTGATTTGGTTGCTCGCGAGAGTGAACGCGTCTGGGTGAGTTACGGGCCCAGCGGGCCTGCCGGGTTGGTTGGGAATGGAAAGCGCCAACTCCGGAGCGCGCTGGTCCGGGGTGACTACAAGCTCCAGCGGATCAGCTTGCCGGTTCTCGATTTCCACCGCAATGTAGATTTCATCCGCGTCGGCTGCGACGCTCGCCTTGGTTGAGATCGCGAAGGAGATCCAGCGGTCGCCAAACTGCTTGTGGAAAGTGCCGGTGCGAAAGATGGCGTTCGGCTCCCAGTAGGCCTGCTGCAAAAGCATGACAATGGGAGTGCCCGGAGTGAAGTTCAGGCCCAAGGGATGTGGCCCCTTCCCGGTGTCTGCCATGTAGTCGTAAACGTCCGGAACAACATCCTGAATAAGAACCTTCGACTTGGTTTCACGGAAGGCGAGGAAGAAACGGTAATCCCGAATGTCAACCGGCGGGAATTGCAGCGTTTCGAGGCCGGTCAGGCTCTTGTCACGAATGGATATCGCACCTCGTCCATTGAAGAGCCGCAACATGCGGTCGCCGAAAGCAATCTGAGTTCGGGGCATACCAAGCATTTCCGGTGTCAGGACCGACGATGTTGGTGCCGGGGACGGCCATTCCGGGTTGCCGCCAAGCGGAGTTTGGGCCTGGCTTGTTGGCACAAAGATCGGAAGGAAGCACACAAAGGTGATTCTGACGACCATTTTGATGATAATGCGCAGGATCGTTTGTTGATTTGCTTGCAAAAGAAGCTGCGACGGGAGTAGAAAAATCCATTGGAAGCCGGTCCCCATAGCACCTACTCTCACGGATATGAAAGATAACTGCAGCACGTATCTTACTCACGAACCTTCCAATCAACAAGAGGCGAGCGAAGGGGAGGGCCCCCAGTCTCCCCACGAAGAGCGCGCTACAAACCGTTAGCGCAGTTTTTGCGCCACGATTCGCAGTGTCAACAATTCGTGAGGTTTCAGATTCACTTCCACGGAGTGGGCGTCTACTTTGAGCTCCCCCTGATTTTCCTCGACAGCGTTGGCCAGCCACGCGCGATCGATGGTGAAGAGCGGCAGGCTGAGGCGAGCGGTGGCGGCTCTGCCTCCGGTTTCGAGCAAGCGCACCAAGGTGCCGTTGCCGTCCTCGGCCACCTTCCAGTTCTCCACCGTCACATTGGCGGCGTCCAGACCAAGAAAGCTGGTCGGCGCCTCGGTGAGCGGCCGTTCGGGATTCCCGAATTTGTCATTGGGAAGCAGGTGCCCAAGCTCGAGTGGAGTCATCACCGAACGCCCGAGCCTCGCCAGATCTTCGGGCGCCAGATCACGTCCACTGGTCATTACATACCGAAAGACGAAATCACCACTCTGCACGCGGCGGAAATTCGTATGCCAGTAGTTGTTCAAAGCGTAGGAGAAAATGGTGCCGCTCCTCGGCTCGAAGCGTTCCGGCCACGCGCCTCGATTGATGTCGCCCAGCGTCACCAGCGGCGAATCAATGGGCACCAAGCCAACGCTCACACCGGGCGAAGCGACTTTCACCCAATGCTGCACCGTGAACCATGCCGAGTTTGCGCCTTTGAGCAGATCATGCGCAGGGTCCACCCACCCGTTCTGAATCTCGTAACTGAACTCCGGGGGCGCAGCGGCCACCGGAAAGGCAAAATAGACAGCCTCCTTGTTGTTCGCCGGGTCCTTATGCAAGCGATTGATAAACTCGATCTTCTTTTCTTGATCGAAGAGGATGATTTCCGACTCCAGGGAGGGCGCGTTAGGCCCGCTTGTTAGGTATGTCAGGACACGGCCATACGAAGTCTTGTGAACCCGAGTAACCCGGCCGCCACCCGCAGTATTGACGGTCAAGTTCGCCAGGGGAAGCGATTTGCGCAAGTACACCAGTTGTGTCTCACCGTCCCCGCCGGAGACATAGAGATACTGATTGAAGCGGAAACGGCTCGCTCCATCCACAAGCTCGCGGTCGAGTTGCTTATCGTAGACGCTCTTCAGCGCTCCCGCGGCCGGATCGACCTCGATTCGGTAGAAGTCATTTTCACATACATTGGAAATAGGCAACGCCTCGTCCCCGTAACGTGCAGATCGGGGTTGTTGCCGCGGCGCCGCTCGGTAGAAACGGTAGCCCAACGGCGGTACATCACGAGCGAGAAAGCGCACGTGATCGTAGTCTTCATAGTGAGCGAGAACCTCGACCGGCACCACCGTGCTGTCTGGAGATTCAACAATGTCGAAGCCGACATCGAGATCGGTCTCCGCCAGTTCGCTCCGGGTCCAATTCAGCGAGTTGAACACCACTCCCCCGGGCGCCGGGGCATGAATCTGGTCTGCCAGTTGGCTCAAGCCTTGATCGACAATGCCGTTGACGCGCTCGCGACCGTCAACGGCGAACAGGTCCTTGGTGGCAAATTGGCGAACCGTCTCGTCGCTCTGGGGCCGTGAATATCCAGCCCAGGAAGTGAACGTATGCTCGGCGTAGAGAACCAAGTCGTCCCACATGGAGCGAACTTGTTGCGCGGGACCCGAGACATCCGGGTGAAGGAAGGTAGCGATGGTCGCGAGCTTTTCGGCGGAGGGAGCCCGCTGTTGGCTCGAGCGGTCAATCGCAAGGTAATGAGCGTCCGTGCCGTAGCCGTCCTCCCAGTAGGGCCCTCCGTCACCCACCACCGTCGGAAGATTAGCGCCAAAGTGCTGGTCAACATACCGCATGTAATCCGGGAGAGTCGCCAGGATCATCCTGGGATAAACGTATTTTGAATTCCACTCCTGGACAAACTCCGGCTCGCCGGGGATCAGATCGGTATTTTCAACCTGGCTGCCATACATCAGCACCGCATCCGGCTTGTAGGATGGCGAGTCGTACTGCTCGAAAAACGTGGGGAGCGACTGGCGGCACGCCGCTTCCTGCGCCGGCACGCCGCACACAAACGAGAGCTGGAAATACTGTCGCGCATAAGACATCAGCACCTTGCTGCCATCAGGCCCTTGCCACCAGAAGGGAGACTTTTCGTTCCAGCGTCCGTAGAGGAGAATCGGCGCCCGATCGTTATTGCTCGCAGCCGAAAAATACTTGATTCCAAGAGCGTGCAGGACAGAAGGGTAAGACCACGTATAGCTGGGAACGTCGGTGATGTTGGCGTAATTGAAGGGGATTTTCGCTTCCCGGTGCAGTTCGCCCGAGTAAGCTGTTGAGCGGATCAGCTCTTCCAGGGTGGGATAACCGGTCATCAGGTTCGCGAGCTGTGCCGGAACTGCAATCTTGCCGTCACGTACTAGCCCCAGCAGGCGCGCGCACGCGGCGGTGTTGCGTGAAGCTAGATATTGGCGAACAATCCAAGAGCCGTCGAGGCTGAAGCGCATCTCAGGATGCTCGTCGATCTCATCCAACAGTTTATCGACGTTCCGATTGTGAATTTCAGCCACTTTCGCCTGGTAGTCCGTGTATCCGATATCGAGGTGGGCGTGGGGAGCAACGTAGGCGGTCCACTTGCGCTGCGGGACCAGCGTAAGGTGAGTTGTGCGAGTCTTGCCGTTAACGCGGACCGTAATAGCTGCGTCGGCCGGCGCGCTGAACTCGGGAATGGCTAATACCTGGCGCCACTGGCCGAAATCAGCTTCCGTCGCAATCGCACTGCGGAGCGTTTGAGCTGAGACCGAAAGCGCAATTTCCCCGGCGCGCACGGGTTTGTCCAGGGTGACGGTGACCTCCGCCAGTTCGGCGAGGCCGCCTTGATGCTGCACGTAGAAGATAGTCGGGTCCACCTTAACCTGCGGCAGGTCCGCGGGCTTGCCGGCGGCGTCCCGCGTCAGGCGCAGCGCATCATAGGACAGCCACGAATCACCCCCACCTGCCTTGGGGTCGTCCACTGCGGTTAAAACCAGCTTGTTCTCTCCAGTCTTGAACAGCGAGGTAGGAAGCTGGGCGCGGATACGGTCACCGCCGTAGATGGGAGAATCAACGCCAAAATCGCCAGGGTAATAACTCACCTTCCGCTGGAAATAGAATAATCCTGACTTACCGTTTAGCTCTACCCGGAGGGCGGGCACTCGCGAGTGGGAAAGGATGACGGAGACTTCCAGCCACCAAGCGCCGCGGGGTGGCTCGTTCAAGTTGAAGACAATCGTATACGGGTGCGGCCGCCCCCCCGCATCTTTATTCGCCGTGCCTGGCTGCTCCGGCGGCCAGTCCTTGCTCGGATCGCTCTTGCCGACCGTAAATATGGGGTTGTCCTGGGGATTGCTAAAATCCACCGGCCTCGTGAACTCCAAAGACGATTGGTCGAACTTGCCGATCTCCCACACGGTGCGCTCCGCCCCCGCCAGCGGCCACACTGCGGAGAGGACGGAAACCAACACAGATGAGATACTAATCAGAACCTTATGACCTAGAAGCATAACAACAACCTCCGTAGGGCTCAGGCCGGAACCAAGCCGCAGACGAATCATGTGCCCTGTGGAATCGGCAGCCCGGCGGCTGCGTTTACATTGAGGGCGGAGCCGCTTCCGGGGCGCAGCCCCATTTTTCATTGGGCTCGGAGCCCATATTTAGTACTAGCTTCCCGCCGTTCGCTATCTCGGTGTGGGTGAACCACGGCCGATCCAGCGGCTCGCCGTTCAGCGTGGCCGACTGGATATAAATGTTCTTCTCCGAGTTGTTGTTGGCTACCACCTCGAAGGCCTTGCCGTTTCCAAGATGGATTGTCACGTCCGTGAAAACGGGGCTACCGATCTCGTAGTTTTCGGTCGCCGGATCCACCGGGAAGAAACCCATGGCGCTCAGAACGTACCAGGACAGGTAGTCATAGTGCATGCCCACTCCGGCGGGATAAGAGACGTCGAGATTCTTGTTGATCGGGCCGAGGTCAGTGATGCCGTGAGGGAGCACGGCCCCCGGCGAAGTCATACCGGTGTAGAGCTCTTCGCCCGGAGGCGGGGCGTTGCCGATCAGTTCCTGCTTGTCGAGCGGCGCGGTACCTACGAGCGTGTTCACCCAATTCAGCGATTCCTTTTGAGCTCGCAATCCGGTGGCGCACGCGAGCAGGAAACATGCAATAGCCTTCATCTGAAACTTCATGGAGCACCTCACTTCCAAGCCGAAGACCGGGTCGAGTTCGGACACAAACGAACATCTGACTCGGGATAGTGGCTTTGCTCGTTCGGAGTTCTAGCACAGCAGTAGAGCCCGACGCAACCCCGGTGGTGAACGGGCTCCATCTGTGGCCCACTGGGCCGCCGCACCGCCAGACCCGACTCACGGCAGCCTCGCCTCATTCTTGCACTCGGCCGCCTTCGGGTGTACGGTATTGGGCTGACCGAACTCGCTCGGGGATATTCTGGTTTTTATCGAATTGATGCCCTTTCACGCTTTGGGCAAAACTCAGGGA
>Ga0187781_10002105_pt1 | contig 15223 bp, 15 predicted proteins | sample 0715_SJ02_MP02_2_FD_132447 | JGI IMG/M metagenome (GOLD analysis project Ga0187781, IMG submission 132447) | Tropical peat soil microbial communities from peatlands in Department of Meta, Colombia - 0715_SJ02_MP02_20_MG | ecosystem: Environmental > Terrestrial > Soil > Wetlands > Peat | place...
CTGAAGACCGGGACGCCGCCGCGGCTAGATGGCCGCACCATCGATTTTTCGCTACTCGAAGAGCAGCTCGGTGATCCCAATCCCGTACCCGTATTCTCCTTTTTGGGGCGCGCCGATCAGCATCCCGCACAACGACCTTGCTGGGTGACCCACACCAACGAGCGCACCCACGCAATCATCCGATCCAACCTGGACCGTTCACCGATGTACTGCGGCGTGATCGAGTCGGCAGGACCTCGCTACTGCCCGTCCATTGAGGACAAGATCCATCGCTTCGCCGGCAAATCTTCGCACCAGATTTTCCTCGAGCCCGAGGGACTTGCGACCAACGAGATCTATCCCAACGGCATATCGACGAGCCTTCCCTTTGACGTGCAGCTGGACCTTGTGCGTTCGATTCGCGGACTGGAAAACGCACACCTTGTGCGGCCCGGCTACGCGATCGAGTACGACTACTTCGATCCGCGTGGTTTGCATCGCTCGCTGGAGACAAAAGCGATAGAAAACCTGTATTTCGCGGGGCAGATCAACGGCTCGACGGGCTACGAAGAAGCTGCCGCCCAAGGAATTTTGGCCGGCATTAATGCGGTCTTACGGTGCCAGGGACGCGAACCATGGTGCCCACGGCGCGATGAAGCCTATCTGGGCGTTTTGGTCGACGACCTGACGACCCAAGGGGTAAGTGAACCGTATCGCATGTTCACAAGCCGTGCCGAATACCGCCTTTCGTTGCGTGAAGACAATGCGGATCTACGCCTTACCGAGACGGGCTATCGGCTAGGCTGCGTTTCGGAGCAACGCTGGCGCAAATTTGCAAAAAAGCGCGAACGGATAGAAGCGGGAATTGAACAGCTGAAAACAACGTATGTGAGTCCTCGCATACTTGATATTGACCGTTTTGAGGGCATCTACGGAACGACCTTGGAGCGCGAATGCACGCTCTTTGAGCTGTTAAAGCGGCCGCAGATTGGCTACGAGGATTTGGCCAAGTTATTGACTTGCAAGGCCGGCGCACTGGACTTGACCCAGATCCAAGATGGGGAGCCGGCCATCGTTCAGCAGCTGGAAATCGCTGCCAAATATGAGGGTTACATAGCGCGCCAGCGAATTGAAATCGCGCGTCATCAAAGCCACGAGACAACCCGCATTCCCTCGTCCTTTGATTATGCGGCGGTTCGCGGCCTGTCGATCGAGGTGCGCCAGAAGCTTTCCTTGCAGCGACCCGAGACGGTGGGCCAGGCGGCCCGTATTTCGGGGGTGACGCCCGCGGCAATCTCCTTGCTGTTGGTCTTTCTCAAGCGCGGGCAAAGACAAAACGCTCCGGCCACCTCGCCCATGGCTGGCGGCGAGGCCAGCACCGCTGCCCCATCCCAACTCGATCCGCAAAAGGATGATGCAAAACGGCAGCTTGCCGCCTGAATCGCCCGCGCAGCGCTCGTCCGAGCTCTCGGCGACACTGCTCGCGCAGCTTGCGCGCGAAATGCAGTTGCAATTGTCGCCGCAGCAGTGTGCGCAGCTGCTCGGCTACATGAGCTTGTTGCAGCGTTGGAACCAAGTACACAACCTCACGGCAATTAGTGCCGCCCACGAGCTTCTCACCCACCACTTGCTCGATAGCCTGGCGATCGTGCGGCCCCTCGAGCACGCGCTGACGCAGTACGCCGGCGCAGTGGCGCCCCAACACGAGGCCGTGCAATTTCTTGACGCCGGCACCGGCGCCGGCTTGCCGGGCATCGCGCTCGCGGTGGCAAGGCCCGCCTGGCGCGGCACGCTGGTCGATGCCGTGCAAAAAAAGTGTGCCTTTTTGCAGCAGGTGCGCATCGAACTGCATCTGACCAATGTGACAGTGCATCATGCGCGGATCGAATCAAGCAGCCTGCAAGCGCACGAGCTGATCGTCTCGCGCGCGTTTTCTTCGTTGCGCGAGTTTGTCGCCCGCACGCAGGGCTTGCTGCGCCCTCAGGGCCTTTGGGCCGCGATGAAGGGGCGCGATCCGGGACGGGAGATCGCTGACCTGCCGGCGGGCATCGAGGTTCTTGACACGATTACACTGCGCGTCCCGATGCTGCGCGAGCATCGCCATCTCGTAATACTTCGCCAGCGGGCGACGCCGCCCATTGGTGCCGCAACTAGCAAACCATAAGAAAAAGCACAGGCGACGGCTTGGCCCAGATCTTTTGTATCGCAAATCAAAAAGGCGGCGTTGGCAAAACGACGACCGCCGTCAACCTCGCGGCCGGTCTTGCCATCCACCAGCAGCGTGTCTTGTTGATCGACCTGGACCCGCAGGGCAATGCCACCATGGGCAGCGGCGTTGACAAGCGCAAGCTCTCCATCACAGTCTACGAGGTGCTGCTGGGGCTGTCCGATATCCGCAGCGCACTGCTACGCGCAGCCGCTCGATATGATGTGCTGGGAGCAAACCGGGAACTTGCCGGCGCCGAGGTCGAGCTGGTTGCGATCGCACAGCGCGAGACGCGCTTGCGCAGCGCAGTGCGCGCCGTGGAGGCGGACTACGATTTCATCCTCATCGACTGCCCCCCGTCGCTGTCGCTGTTAACGCTCAATGCGCTTTGCGCGGCGCACGGCGTAATCATTCCCATGCAATGCGAGTATTTCGCGCTGGAGGGGCTGACGGATCTGGTAAACACGATCAAGCGCGTACATGCCAACCTGAATCCAGGCCTAAAGATCATCGGTTTGCTGCGTGTGATGTTCGATCCGCGCATTACCTTGCAGCAGCAGGTATCAGAGCAGCTGGTGGCCCATTTTGGCGACAAAGTCTTCAAGACCATCATCCCACGCAACGTTCGTCTGGCCGAAGCGCCGAGCTACGGCACGCCCGGCGTCATTTACGATCGCAATGCCCGAGGAGCAATTGCCTACGTGGATTTTGGCGCCGAGATGGTCGAGCGCGCAAAAGCCGCGTAGCAAATATGGGCCCGATCAACATGGTGATAGTTTGGGCGCTCTGAGAACGAATAGGACACGCCTTTTATGAAACGTACCAAGGGCCTGGGCCGCGGACTTGACGCCTTGCTAGGCACCGACCGCGCCGATGCAAGTCCATCCGCTCCCCAGGAGCTGCCGCTTGCCCAATTGCGCGCGGGCAAGTACCAGCCTCGAACGCGCATGCAACCCGAGGCGCTGGCCGAGCTTGCCGAATCCATTCGGCAACAAGGTGTGATCCAACCGATTCTGGTGCGCCTACTAGCGGCCGACCAATACGAGATCATCGCGGGCGAACGGCGCTTTCGTGCGGCGCAGATGGCGGGGCTTGCCGAAGTTCCGGTGATTGTTCGCGACGTTCCGGACGAGGCAGCGTTGGCAATGGCGCTGATCGAGAACATCCAGCGCGAGGATCTCAATCCCTTGGAGGAGGCCCAAGGTGTTCAACGCCTGATCGCCGAGTTCTCTTTCACACACGAGCAGGCCGCACAAGCGATCGGCCGCTCGCGCAGCGCCACGACCAACTTGCTGCGTCTGCTGCAGCTGGCCCAGCCGATACAGGAGCTGTTGATGGCGGGTCGCATCGACATGGGGCATGCGCGGGCCTTGCTTGCGGTAGCGCCCGTGGACCAGATCCGTCTTGGGCAAGAGATTGCCGCACGCGAATATTCGGTTCGACAGGCCGAAAAGCTCGTACGGCGCGCCAACACTCCGGCACCGGTACGCACGAAGCGACCCAAAGACCGCGACCATGCGCGCCTCGAAGAGCAGTTAAGCGATGCGCTCGCCACACGAGTGGCAATTCACCCCGGACGGCGCGGCCGTGGCCAAATCGTAATCGACTACTCGGGTCTGGATCAGCTGCAAGGACTCATAGAAGTGCTGCAGCGGCCGCGCGAGCAGTGATCTGCGTCAAGAACCGTGCCTTTCGCTGTTGGGTTGGTGAAGAATCTTCACCGATTGCGACTTGACCCGTTTTGCAACGGCGCCGTAAAATTTTTCGGCTTTGGGGAGGTTGGGGGCCTGTTGCAGCACACCTTGGAAACGCGTGCGCGTAACCATGGCGTAGCCGCGTGTGGTCCGGATCATGTTCCGGGTCGTGCTGGTGCAGTTCATCACATCCTTGCTTGTTGCCGCAGTGGCGGGGGCAGTTGCCGGGTTGCATGTGGCGCTATCCGCGCTGCTGGGCGGCCTGGCCTGCTCGCTGCCAAATGGCTTGTTCGCGCTGAATTTGGCGCTGCTTGGCCGCTTGCGGCAGTCCCAGGCTGGTCGTGAAGGATTGGCCAGGGTATCGCCGGGCGCCCTGGGGCTTTTGATCGGCGAGTTTTGCAAGGTGCTTCTCATGGTCGGCTTGCTTGCGCTGATCGTGCGCAGTTACAAGGACGTAGTTTGGCCAGCGCTGATCGTTGGGGTCGGCGCTGTTTTATTGGTCCAACCTGTTGCCCTCGCCTGGCGCCAGCGCTAAGGTCAGGTGCGGCATAAGAGCGGTCAGAGCGATGGCTACCAGCGAATCGGTTACAGGCTCGGAATACATTGCGCATCATCTGCACCACCTCGCCAGCTCGCAGCAGCACGGCCTGTTCGATCCGTCGGTGATTCATCTCGACACACTGTTTTTCTCCTTGCTCACCGCGCTGCTGATCTTGCTCGGTCTTTGGTTGGTCGCGCGTCGCGTTACCAGTGAAGTTCCCGGACGCCTGCAGGCGTTCGTGGAGATGTTGGTCGAACTCGTTGACGACCAGGCCAAGGCGCTCGTGAGCGGCGACCGGCGCTACGCAGCACCGCTGGCACTCACCGTGTTTTGCTGGGTCACACTGATGAACGCAATCGATTTGGTGCCCGTCGACGCATTACCCCGTTTCGCCGGCGCGATCGGACTGTCAAAGTTGCGTCCTTTGCCGACCGCGGATTTGAACGCCCCGCTGGGTATGGCAATTGGCGTGTTGATCTTGTCCTTGTACTACGGCATTCGCATGAAGGGACTGTTCGGTTTTCTCAAGGAGCTGTTCGTCGCGCCCTTTGGCAAAGTGCACCTGAGTTGGAATCCGTTTACTTGGATCGGCGCGCCGCTGCTGGCAGCCGCGAACCTAGGACTAAACATCATCGAGTTCGTCTCCAAGACATTTTCGATGGGCATGCGGCTGTACGGCAACATGTACGCGGGCGAGCTGCTTTTTTTCTTGATCGCGTTGCTCGGCGGCAGTGTCACTGCCGTAGGCATCGCGCTGCATCTTTTCACTGGATCGGTTTGGGCAATCTTTCACGTCTTGATCGTTTTGCTGCAGGCCTTCATTTTCATGATGCTAACGCTGGTCTACATCGGTCAGGCTCAGGAATCCCACGCCGCGCATTGATCGCCGAGTTTTTCTGCCACTATCCACACAGGAGATTGTTATGACTACCATAGGGCTCGTTGCCGTCGCTTGCGGGCTGATTATCGGTCTAGGCGCCGCTGGCGCCTGCATCGGAATTGGCATCATGTCCGGCAAGTTCATCGAGGCCTCGGCGCGCCAGCCCGAATTGATGAACACCCTGCAGACCAAAGTGTTTTTGCTGTTGGGTCTGATTGACGCTTCGTTCATCATCGGCGTGGGTATTGCCCTTTGGTTTGCCACCGCCAATCCGTTCACGGCGGCCGGCTGACCCAGCGACCAAATGCACACCCGGGTCGCGCGAAAGTGCATTCACCGCAACACTCCGGTAGTGCCGCAGTACGCAACTTGAACGCGTGCGCATCGAGGTTTCGAACATGAATCTGAATGCCACATTGATTGTCCAAGCAGTCGTCTTCATTATCTTGGGCTGGGTCACGATGAAGTTCATATGGCCGCCCCTGATCCGGGCGCTCGATGAGCGACGCCAGAAGATCGCCGATGGTTTGGCCGCGGGTGAACAAGGAACAAAGAACCTCAACGAGGCCACGCGCAAAATTGCCCAGCTCGAGACCGACGCGAAGGCACGCGCGCAACTGATCATCATCGACACGGAAAAGCGTGCGCAGGCCATCGTCGACGCCGCCAAGGCGCAGGCCAAGGCCGAGGGCGATCGCCTGATTGCCGCCGCCAAAGTCGACGCCGAACAGCAGCTTGTGCGCGTCAAGCTGGTCTTGCGCGATCGCGTCGCAGACCTCGCGGTCGCGGGGGCCGAGCAAATCCTCAAACGCGAGGTCGATGCACGTACCCACGCCGACTTGCTTGCCCAGCTCAAAGAGCAGCTCTAGCCATGGCCGAACTGTCCACCATTGCGCGCCCGTACGCCGAAGCCCTGTTCGATGCAGCGCGCACGAATGTGGCCGCGGCAGCGCAATGGCAAGATGCAATTGGCGCCGTGGCAGCGCTTCTCGACGATCCGAGTGTGGCTTCCTTGCTGGCGAACCCGCAACTTTCCGATGCGCGCCGCTTTGAGCTGCTCTCGGGGCTGTACAAAAAGCCGCTCCCGGGTCCGATCGGTGAGCTGCTGAAGCTGATCATCGAAAACGGGCGCCTTGCGGCCCTGCCGCAGGTGGCGTCCCAATTTCATCAGCAGCTCAACGCGTCGCAGGGAGTGGCCGACTGCATCATCGAAAGCGCGTTTGCGTTGAGCGCCGGCGAACTGGCGAGCTTGCTGACGGCGCTTTCGCATAAGTTCCCCTTTGAACTCAAGCCCGAAGTCCGGATCAACCCGCAGCTCATTGGTGGCGTGCGGGTGACGGTTGGCGATCGGGTGCTCGACAGCTCGGTGCGCGCTCGCCTGGAGGCGATGCAGGCCCGGTTGACAACCTAATTTCGCGAAATGGAGTGGTTCGATGCAACTTAATCCTTCTGAAATCAGCGAACTGCTGAAGAACCGAATCCAAGGTCTGGGCGTCACCACCGACGTGCGTACCCAGGGCACGGTCGTCACGGTGACCGATGGAATCTGCCGCATTTACGGGTTGTCGGACGTGATGCAAGGCGAGATCCTCGAATTCAAGGAAAAAACGGTTGGTCTGGCACTGAATTTGGAGCGTGACTCGGTCGGCTGCGTAATCCTTGGCCGCTACGAACACATTGCCGAAGGCGACGTGGTTAAGACGACGGGACGCATTTTGGACGTGCCCGTAGGCCCGGAGATGATCGGCCGGGTTGTCGATGGGCTCGGCGAGCCCATCGACGGCAAAGGACCAATCGTAGTCAAGCAGCGTGATGTGATCGAAAAGGTCGCGCCGGGTGTGATTGCGCGCCAATCGGTATCTCAGCCCGTGCAAACGGGACTCAAATCGATCGACGCGATGGTGCCCATTGGCCGAGGCCAGCGCGAGCTCATTATCGGCGATCGTCAGACCGGCAAGACCGCGGTGGCGGTCGATACGATCATCAACTCCAAGGGTAAGGACCTGATCTGCGTGTACGTTGCGATCGGACAAAAGGCCTCAACGATTGCCAACGTCGTACGCAAGCTCGAGGAAACCGGCGCGCTCGAGTACACCATTGTTGTCGCCGCATCGGCGTCCGACTCCGCCGCCATGCAGTACATCGCCCCGTACGCCGGGTGCACGATGGGCGAATACTTCCGCGACCGCGGCCAAGACGCACTGATCATTTACGATGACCTGACCAAGCAGGCCTGGGCCTACCGGCAGATCTCGCTACTGCTGCGCCGCCCGCCGGGGCGCGAAGCCTACCCCGGCGATGTCTTTTACCTGCACTCGCGCCTGCTGGAGCGAGCGGCACGCGTGAACGCCGACTACGTCGAAAAGTTCACAAAGGGCGCCATCAAAGGCAAGACCGGCTCGCTGACCGCCTTGCCGATCATCGAGACCCAGGCCGGCGACGTCACCGCCTTCGTACCAACGAATGTAATTTCGATCACGGACGGACAGATCTTCCTGGAGACCGACCTGTTTAACGCGGGCATACGACCCGCAATCAATGCGGGCATATCGGTCTCGCGGGTCGGCGGCGCAGCACAGACCAAGGTCATCAAAAAGCTCGGTGGCGGCGTGCGCCTGGCCTTGGCGCAATACCGTGAACTGGCCGCTTTTGCCCAGTTCGCGTCGGACCTGGATGATGCCACTCGCAAGCAGCTCGATCGCGGCCGTCTCGTCACCGAACTCATGAAGCAGCCCCAGTACCAGCCGCTTCAGGTTTGGGAACAGGCTGTGACCTTGTTCGCGGTCAATGGGGGATATTTCGATCAAATTCCAGTTGCCAAAGCGCTGGACGCCGAAAAGGCAATGCGAGATTACCTCAAGCTGCATCACGGCTCCCTTGTGGATCGCCTCGAGTCGACCAAGGACTTGTCCAAGGACGACGAAGCTGCCTTGCAGCAGGCCCTGAAAGCCTTCGCGGCCAGCGCCGCGTACTGACCCCGACGGAGCCAAATCACCGCCCCGTGCGCAACGCGCACTGTCGCCCAGGACCATTCGATGCCCAGCACCAAAGAAATCCGCGTCAAGATCAAGAGCGTGCAAAACACGCGAAAGATCACCAAGGCCATGGAAATGGTGGCGGCCTCGAAGATGCGACGCGCCCAGGAGCGAATGCGCCTGTCGCGCCCATATTCGGACAAGATCCGCAATATCACCGCGCATATGTCGCTCGCCAATCCCGAGTACCGGCACCCCTTCTTGGCGCGACACCCTGATGGGCTACCCGTCGGCCTGGTTCTGGTATCGACCGACAAGGGGCTGTGCGGGGGTCTGAACACGAACATCCAGCGCCTGCTGCTTGCGCGTTTTCGCAAATGGGAAGCGCAGGGGCTGAAGTTCCAGGCTTGCGCGATCGGTGCCAAGGGTCTGGCATTTTTGCAGCGCCTGGGCGCCGACGTCACCACTCAGGTTGTTCAGATGGGCGATCGTCCACATCTGGAGAAGTTGGTCGGTCCGCTCAAACCATTGCTTGACGGCTACAGTCAGGGGCGCTTGGGTGCGGTCTACCTAGCCTATTCGCGTTTTGTCAACACAATGAAGCAAGAACCGGTCATCGAGCAGCTATTGCCCCTGTCGGCCGAACGCCTGCAGCAAACTGCCGAGGAGCGGCGTGAATACGGCTGGGATTACCTGTACGAACCCGATGCGCCCAGCGTCGTTGACGAGCTAATGGTCCGTTACATCGAAGCGCTGATCTTCCAGGCGGTGGCCGAGAACATGGCATCGGAGCAAAGCGCGCGCATGGTGGCGATGAAGGCGGCCTCCGACAACGCCAAGAAGATGATTGGGGAACTGCAACTGGTCTACAACAAGACGAGGCAGGCGGGCATCACCAAGGAGATATCTGAAATCGTGGGCGGCAGCGCGGCGATCGCGTAGCGCGGCAGGCCGCTTGCGTCGGCCCCGCCACAAACTGCAGCGTGACGAACAAGGATTCTGAACTGAGGGCAATCATGACAAAGGGACAAATCGTTCAATGCATCGGTGCGGTGGTCGACATCGAGTTCTCGCGGGAGGAGATGCCGCACGTACACGACGCGCTGACACTCGAACCCGACCCCAACAACCGGCTGGTCGAGCAGGGGCTGACTTTTGAAGTCCAACAGCATTTGGGCGACGGCATCGTACGGGCAATCGCGATGGGCTCCAGTGACGGCCTCAAGCGCGGCATGGCGGTGCGCGGCACCGGCGAGGGCATCAAGGTCCCGGTTGGCCCGGGAACCTTGGGCCGGATCATGGATGTGCTGGGTCGGCCGATCGACGAGGTTGGACCCATCAAGTCCGATGAGCGGCGCGAGATTCACCATCCGGCTCCTATCTTTGCCGAACTTGCGCCATCGATCGAACTGCTAGAGACCGGCATCAAGGTCATTGACCTCGTTTGCCCTTTTGCCAAAGGCGGCAAGATCGGTCTGTTCGGCGGCGCGGGGGTCGGCAAGACCGTGAACATGCTCGAACTGATCAATAACATTGCGACCCAACACGCGGGTTTATCGGTTTTCGCGGGCGTGGGCGAGCGAACGCGTGAAGGCAACGACTTTTATCACGAGATGATCGAAGCCGGAGTAGTCAAGCTCGACAAGCTGGAGGAGTCCAAGGTCGCGATGGTGTTTGGGCAGATGAACGAGCCGCCGGGCAACCGGCTTCGCGTTGGTCTGACCGGGCTGACGATGGCCGAGCGCTTTCGCGATGAGGGGCGCGATGTGCTGTTTTTCGTCGACAACATTTACCGCTATACGCTTGCCGGCACGGAGGTCTCCGCGTTGCTGGGCCGTATGCCGTCGGCGGTGGGCTATCAGCCCACCTTGGCCGAGGAGATGGGCGCTTTGCAAGAGCGGATCGTCTCGACCAAGACCGGCTCCATCACCTCGGTTCAGGCCGTGTACGTTCCGGCCGACGACCTGACCGATCCGAGCCCGGCGACGACTTTCTTGCACTTGGACGCCACGGTTGTGCTTTCGCGCGATATCGCCGCGCTCGGGATTTACCCGGCAGTGGACCCGCTTGACTCGACCTCCCGTCAGGTCGACCCCAATACGATCGGCGAGGAGCACTACACCACCACACGACGCGTCCAAGCCACCTTGCAGCGCTACAAGGAGCTTCGCGACATCATCGCGATCTTGGGGATGGATGAGCTGTCTCCCGAGGACAAGCTTGCCGTCGCGCGCGCCCGCAAGATCCAGCGCTTTTTGTCACAGCCGTTTCACGTCGCCGAAGTGTTCACCGGCTCGCCAGGAAAATACGTGCCGCTAAAAGAGACCATTCGGGGCTTCAAGATGCTTGTCGACGGCGAGTGCGATGCACTGCCGGAGCAGGCTTTTTATATGGTCGGCACGATCGACGAGGCCTTTGAGAAGGCCAAGGCGCTCAAATAGCGCAGCAAACGCACCGATGGTCGCCTCACGATATTCGGACGCCTATCCGCGCTAACTCCACCGGAGCCTTCATGTCGGTAATGCACATTGATGTTGTTAGCGCCGAGGAATCGATTTTCGCCGGCGAAGCCGAATTCGTGGTGCTCCCCGGCGAGGCCGGCGAATTGGGCATTTACCCACGCCACATGCCGCTGATCACCCGCATCAGGCCCGGAGTCGTGCGAATTCGAATGCCCGGAGGCGCAGAGGAGCGCGTATTCGTTGCCGGCGGCATACTCGAAGTGCAGCCCAGAATCGTCACCGTGCTCGCCGATACGGCCGTGCGCGGCCGCGATCTCGATGAGGTAAAGGCCACCGAGGCGCTCAAGCGCGCCGAGGAGGCGCACCGAAATGCGCGCGACAAGCTGGAGATCGCAAAGGTCGAAGCAGAAATCGCGATGCTAACCGCGCAGCGCCTGGCAGCCATATTGCAAAAAAAGCAAAGCTAAAACGCGGCGCGCGTGCCTTAGCCAACTGGTTTGGCCGCAGCGATCACCTTGTTGATCCGCCACTGCTGCAGTATCGACAAGCCGTTATTTAGCACGTAGTACAGCACCAGCCCAGCAGGAAAGAAAAAGAACATCACGCCGAATACGAACGGCATGATCATCATCATCTTCGCCTGCACCGGATCGGGCGGCGTCGGCTGCAGGGTGTATTGAATCCAGCTCGTGAGCATCATCAACGCCGGCAACACAAACCACGGGTCAGGCGTTGACAGATCGTGGATCCAAAGAATCCACGGGGCATTGCGCATTTCCACGGAACCGAGCAAGACCCAGTACAGCGCGATAAAAACCGGGATCTGCACCAAGATCGGCAGACAGCCCCCGAGCGGATTGATCTTCTCCTGCTTGTATAGCTCCATCATCGCAAGTTGCAGCTTTTGCTTATCGTCGCCGTACTGTTCCTTGAGCTTGGCCAAACGCGGCGCGACCTCTTTCATCCGCGCCATCGACTTAAACCCCGCTGCCGCCAGCGGGTAAAAAGCGATCTTGATCAAGATCGTCAGCAACACGATCGCCCAGCCCCAGTTGCCGACGACGCGATACAAAAATCCCAGGAGCCAAAACAGCGGCTTGGCGATCGGATCGAGCCACCCGTAATCGGCGACGCGGTCCAAGCCCGGCGCCAGCGCCTCGAGCGCCGCTTGGTTTTGCGGCCCAACGTACAACAGCGCCTGCTGCGAAGATTTGGCCCCGGGCGCCAGCGCGCCCAGCGGCACAATCGCACCAACTGCAAACAGCCGATCGCTAATCGCCCGCGTGTAAAAGTCGCGTTGCGCGCCGGGCGCGGGAATCCATGCGCTCAAAAAGTAATGCTGCACCATCGCCAGCCAGCCATTGTCGGCGGGCTTGGGCTGGGCCGCATCGTGCTTGGCAATGTCATCAAAGGAAATCTTGCGGTAGTGCTCCGCATCGGTATAGACGGCCGGCCCGGTATACGTTTTGTAAAACGAGGAGTCCTCCTCCGTTTTGCCGTTATCGCGCGTAAGCTGAAGGTATAGCGAGGGCGAGATCGAATCGTTGCTAACGTTTTCCACATCGTGGCGAACGTCAATTTCGTAACGCCCGCGCTTAAAAACGAAGGTCTTGCGCATTTGCAAGCCCCCCGATTCGGCCTCAAAGCGCACGCTCAGTTCCTGCTGGCCGTCGACCAGGGAGCGCGGGCCCGGCAAGATGGCAAAGCGCGTGCTTCGATGATTGGGCAAGCTGGTTGCATCGGCTCCGCCAATAAGGCCGGTTTGCGCCAAATACTCGCGCGTGGCACTGCGATCGAAGAGCACGACATGCTCCTCGGGCCCAGGTTTTTTGCCCGTGACAAACCCCGCCAAGCCTTGCGCGGTCCACTGTGCGGCCACATCCTGCTGCAGCAACTCCGCTCGCACGAGCACCGCTCCTTGCGCGTCGAAGTCGGCCTGCAGCACGTCGGTTTGCACGCGCACGATTTCGGCCGGACCCGATGTCGCAGCCGATTTTGCCTCCTCGCTCGGAACCGAGGTACTCGGCGCGACCGATCCCGCCATCCCCGCAGCCGGCACCGTCACCGTGGGCGTCGTCTCGGTGCCCGGAGCCCCGGTGCTTGTCGTGCCAGCCGGCGCTTTGCTGGCAATGCTGGTAGCCGAGGGAAAGAAAAATGCACTGCGTCCCTGATAGACCTGCCAGCGATCCCACAGCAGGATCAGCGACATGCCAAAGACCACCCAAATGATCGTGCGCTGAAATTCCATGATCCGCGACTTCTCCACCTAGGGGCGCGCCGCCGACCGAACGCACCGCGCCGCCCAGCTTTGATTCACAGGTTAGTGTTCTGATGACCCGTGTCGGCGGACGGCAAGCGCCGCCCTTGGGGCGCGCCATTGGCCAGTGCCGCGCACGCGCCACATTGATCGGCGCCCCAATGCTGCCGCGAAGGCACCGGATCCCAACCACCTGCGTGCCAAGGCTGACAGCGCAGTAATCGGCCCAATGCCAACAGCGTACCGCGCCATGCCCCAAAGCGCTCAACTGCCTCCAGGGCATACTGCGAGCAAGTCGGCGCGAAGCGACATTGATTACCCAGCAGCGGAGCAAGCGCAAATTGATACGCGCGCAGTATGAAGAGCACGATACGAGTCATGTCGACGCCCCCGCCGATCCGACCGCTAGCCCCTGAGCCTGACTTCTTGACCGCGTGCGCAGTTCGCGTCGCAGCTGTGCAATCAGGCTATCGGCCTCACGCCGCAGCTGCGCCTTGACGTTGGACCAGTTCGCGGCGCCGCGATCGGGCAAGGGAGCCTTGAGCCGCAAAACAACGTCGATGCGCAGCGCGGGCACCGCCCGGCACAGTGCCTCGCTGGCTTCCCGTGCCGCCTCGCGAAGTACGCGCTTGACGGTGTTTCGCACCACTGCGCGCCGCGCGTGGCTGCGCGCAACCGTCAAACCAAAGCGCACCCGTGACCGTGCGGGCAAATCTTCGCCGCAAACCGCCGGCAAAAGGCAAGGTTGCATGCGTACGCTCATTGCGATCCATCGGCGCGAAGCGCGCCAAGGGGCCGGGGCATTGGATACGGTGGCAAACTCGGTCGCTCGAAGCAGACGCTGGTGTTTGGGCCAAGCGCGCACTGGCGCCGGCGCCTGCTCAGACGGCGAGGCGCTTGCGACCTTTGGCGCGACGGGCATTGATGACCGCGCGCCCGCTGCGGGTGCTCATCCGTTCGCGAAAACCGTGCGCGCGCTTGCGTTTTACGACGGAGGGTTGGTAGGTGCGTTTGGTGGCCATTTACGTTCCCTGATCCTATACGCTGCCCGGAATTGGGCGCCAAACGCGCACGCTTCCTTGGTGAGCGAAAAGCCTGCTATTAGAAGCGACAACGCATGTTTTCGTCAAACGCAACAGGCAAAGCGCACCCCGCTAGGCATCGTGCGCCGGCTCGCCTGTATCGACTCCATCGCCCTCCTCGTCGCGCTGGCCCAAGTAGCGGGACGATGGAAAATAGCGGTTACCCACTATCAATATTCTTGGCGCGGATAGGACATTCCAATTCCAGGCTAAGAAAAAATATTAATGACTCGCTTGTGGATAACTTTTTGCTGCCGGGCTACAATTTGCGTTTTCCGCCGGCCAAAAGGGCACGGTGGTACAAGCTCCGGCGATACGCACTTTGGATGGCCGGAAACAACACGCAAAAAGACACCGGCCCGGGGGCGAATCCCGATGCCGGAAACGGCGGGGGACACGAATTCGCATGCTCAGCTTATGGCAAGACTGCTCACGAGTTTTGGAGCGTGAGTTAACTCCGCAGCAGTTCACCGCTTGGATCAAGCCGCTCAAGCCGATTGAATTTGATGCGAGCACCGGCAGCATTCACTTGATGGCACCGAATCGGCTCAAGCTCGATGCAGTGCGTGCGCAGTTCGCTTCCCGCATCCAGGCCGTCGTCTCCTCGGTACTCAAGCGTCCGGTTAACGTGCTCTTCGAACTCGAGGCCTCGGATGTGCCGGCCTCGGACGATGCACAAGAAAGCGCAGAAATGTCGCTTGAGTCCGAAGAGCAAGGCATGGGCGAGAGCGCGCCCGCACCGAGCATGCCGATGGTGCCAACCTCCTCAGAGAGCCTGGAGCGAGCGCGCCTTAACCCTGCGCTGACCTTCGACACCTTTGTCACCGGCAAGGCAAACCAGCTAGCGCGTGCGGCCGCAATGCAAGTTGCCGAAAATCCCGGCGGATCTTACAACCCGCTGTTTCTGTACGGGGGCGTGGGCCTGGGCAAAACGCACCTGATCCATGCGGTGGGCAATGCGATCTTGGCGCGGCGCCCGGGGGCAAAGGTGCGCTACATCCACGCCGAACAGTACGTCAGCGATGTCGTGCGCGCGTATCAGCGCAAGGCATTTGACGAATTTAAGCGCTATTACCACTCGCTGGACCTGTTGCTCATCGACGACATCCAGTTTTTTGCGGGCAAAAGCCGCACACAAGAAGAGTTC
>Ga0187781_10002106_pt1 | contig 15222 bp, 11 predicted proteins | sample 0715_SJ02_MP02_2_FD_132447 | JGI IMG/M metagenome (GOLD analysis project Ga0187781, IMG submission 132447) | Tropical peat soil microbial communities from peatlands in Department of Meta, Colombia - 0715_SJ02_MP02_20_MG | ecosystem: Environmental > Terrestrial > Soil > Wetlands > Peat | place...
CGTCTGAAAGAGCACGCGGCGCGGGGCGAATATCCAAAACCGCCGGATAACTTCCGCTGGCGGTTCTTCGGCCTGTTCTATGTCGCGCCGAACCAGAATTCGTATATGTGCCGCTTGCGCATCCCCAACGGGATTCTCAAAGCGGCGCAGTTCGACGGCGTCGCCGACGTCGCCGAAGCCTATGGCGGCGGCTACGCCCATGTGACGACGCGGGCCAATCTGCAGATTCGCGAGATCGAAGCGCACGACGCGGTTGCGGTGATCGAGGCGATCCAGGACCTCGGCCTGTGCTCGCGCGGCTCCGGCGCCGACAACATCCGCAACGTCACCGGCACACCGACGGCCGGCATCGATCCGCAGGAGCTGATCGACACGCGCCCATGCGCTCGGGAGTGGCATTTCCACATCCTCAATGACCGCTCGCTCTACGGCCTGCCGCGCAAATTCAACGTCGCCTTCGATGGTGCCGGCGCGATCCCGGTGCTCGAGGATACCAATGATATCGGCTTCCAGGCGGTGCAGGTGAACGAGGGTTTTGGGCTTTCGCCCGGCGTCTGGTTCAAGCTGTGTCTGGGCGGCATCACCGGGCATCACGATTTCGCCCGCGATACCGGCGTTCTGGTCCAGCCGAAAGATGCCTGCCAAGTCGCCGATGCGGTGGTGCGGCTTTTCGTCGAGCATGGCGACCGTACTGACCGTAACAAGGCGCGGCTGAAATACGTGCTCGATGCCATGGGCATCGAGCAATTCGTCGCTCTGCTCGAGGAAAAGCTCGGCCGCAAATTTGATCGCGCAGTGCCGGGCGCGGTGGCGCCGCGGCCGACGTTCGATCGCACCGCGCATATCGGCATTCATCCGCAGAGGCAGGCGGGTTTGAATTGGATTGGCGTCGTGCTGCCGGTCGGGCGCATGTCGGTCGAGCAGATGCACGGGCTTACCGCGATCGCGCGCGAGTTCGGCGACGGCGATCTGCGGCTGACGGTCTGGCAAAATCTTCTGATCTCCAGCGTACCAACCGAAAAGCTTGCGGAGGCGCAAGCGCGCGTCGAAGCGCTCGGCCTTGCCATCCACACCAACGCGATTCGCTCCGGCCTCGTCGCCTGCACGGGAAACACGGGCTGCAAATTCGCCGCCTCCGACACCAAGCGTCACGCCGAGGAGATCGCGGCCTGGTGCGAGACGCGCCTTGCGCTCGACGCGCCGGTCAATATTCACCTGACCGGTTGCCATCATTCCTGCGCGCAGCATTTCGTATCGGAGATCGGTCTACTCGCCTGCAAGGTGCAGGCGAACGAAGACGACGATCCGGTCGAGGGTTATCACATTCTCGTCGGCGGCGGCTTCGGTCCGAACGCCGCGCTCGGCCGCGAGCTTTATCGTGACGTCGTTGCCGAAGAGGTGCCGCGCAGGATCGAAAACATTCTCAAATCTTATCTGGCGCATCGCGCTTCGCCGCAGGAATCGTTCCTCGCTTTCTCGCGCCGGCACGACATCGAGGCGCTCAAGGCGATGGCCGAGCGGGAGGCCGCCGCATGAGCGTCTCGCAGCGGCCGCCCATTCCGTCGCTCATTCCTGAATCGGCGCCGTTCACGCCGGAGCAGCGCACCTGGCTCAACGGTCTGTTCGCCGGCCTGTTCGGATTGCCGGAAAACGTCACGCCGGTATCGAATGCCGATGCCGCCAAGCTTCTGGCCGGGCTTCTTGACGGCGCGCCCGGCGCGACTCCGCCCCAGGATGATGGCGCAGAGACAGACGACGGAGCGCCTTGGCACGACCCGGCAATGCCGATGCCCGACCGCATGAAACTCGCCGAGGGCAGACCATTGCCGCGCCGGCTCATGGCGGCGATGGCGCAACAGGATTGCGGCCAGTGCGGCTACAATTGCAAGGACTATGCGGATGCGCTGTTCGCCAAATCCGAGAAGCGGCTGAACCTGTGCGTGCCGGGAGGCAAGGAAACCTCCCGCATGCTCAAGCAACTTTATCAGGAATTCGACGGCGCCGCGCCGGTTGCTGGGTCCGCGCCGCCGGCGGCCGCCGAGGCGCTGGCGCCATCCGCTCGGGCCGCGTCGCCCGGCCGCTCCCGCGACAATCCCGTCTATGCCACGTTCCTCTCGCGTCGCCGGCTCAATAAGCCGGGGTCGGAAAAGGAAACCTGGCACATCGACATCGATCTCACCGGCACCGATCTCGACTACGTTGTCGGCGATTCCTTCGGCATTTTCCCAGCCAACGATCACGATCTCGTCGCGGCTGTGCTGGCCGCCCTCGACGTGCCGGCGGACTTTCCCATCGGCGATCGCACCTTTGGCGAGGTTCTCACCGATGGCGTCTCGCTCTCTCCCGCGCCGGATATGCTGTTTGAGCTGATTTCCTATCTGACCGGGGGCAAGCGGCGGGAAAAGGCCAAGCGGCTTGCCGCCGGCGAAGATCCGGACGGCGATGCCGCGACCCTCGACGTGCTCGCGGCTCTGCACAAATTCCCCGGCATCCGGCCAGATCCCGAAGCCTTCATCGAAGCGCTCGATCCGCTGCAGCCGCGCGTCTATTCGATTTCCTCATCGCACCGCTGCAATCCGGGACGCGTCTCGCTCACAGTCGATGCGGTCCGCTACGAGATCGACAAGCGCACGCGGCTCGGCGTCTGTTCGACTTTCCTCGGCGGCCGCGTGACGCCGGGCGACAAGATCAGGGTCTATGTGCAGAAGGCGCAGCATTTCGCATTGCCCGACGATACATCGAAGCCGATCATCATGATCGGGCCGGGCACCGGCATCGCGCCATTCCGCGCGTTTCTTCATGAGCGGCAGGCGATCAAGGCGCCCGGACGCAATTGGCTGTTCTTCGGCCATCAACGCAGCGACTATGACTTCTTTTACGAAGAAGAGCTGGTGGCCATGCGCGCGTCGGGCTTGCTCACGCGCCTGACGCTCGCCTGGTCGCGCGATGGCAAAGACAAGACGTACGTGCAGCACCGCATGCGCGAAGTCGCCCGCGATCTCTGGGCATGGATCGACGAAGGCGCGCACATTTATGTCTGCGGCGACGCGCTGCGCATGGCCAAGGACGTCGAATCCGCGCTCACGGATATCGTGGCGGAGCAAAGCGGCCGCGGCGCCGCCGAAGCCGGCAAGTTCATCGCCGATCTGAAAGCCCAAGGCCGCTATCAGGCGGACGTGTATTAAGCGGCGTTTTTCAGATCCTGCCGCCGCTCCAGGAGCATGCGCAGGCCGTAGCGGGGCCGCAGTGTAATCAGGCCTTGCGGCTCGACCGGGAAGCCGGGCTTCAACCGCATCCGGTAGCGCTGGGCGATGGTCGCGAGAATGAGCATCGCCTCTGCCATCGCGAAAGCCGCACCGATGCAGATGCGCGGGCCGCCACCGAAGGGAATATAGGCAAAGCGCGGGCGCTCGGCGGCGCGCTCGGGCGCAAAGCGCTCCGGATCGAAGCGGTCGGGATTCTCCCACAGGGACGGCTTGCGGTGCAGGAGCCAGGGCACGATCAGCACATCTGCGCCGGGCGGAATGCGGTGGCCCAAGATTTCGTCGGCGGCAATCGGCGACCGCGCCATGGTGTGCGCCGGCGGATAAAGTCGCATCGATTCCTCGATCACCATGCGCGTGTAGCGGAGCTTGGCGATATCCTCGTAGCGCGGCGTGCGGCCACCGAGCACGGCGGCGAGTTCGGCATGCAGCTTGGTTTCCGTCGCCGGGTGCTGCGAGAGCAGATACCAGGTCCATGACAGCGCCTGCGAGGTGGTCTCGTGGCCGGCCATGAAGATCGTGACCACCTGATCGCGCACTTCCTTCGCGGTCATGCCGCCACCGGTCTCGGCGTCCCGTGCCGCGATCAAGCGCGCCAAGAGATCCTTCGGTTCTGCATCCGGCGCGTGTCCGCGCTCGGTCAGCAAGCGGTCGACCTTGCGATCGAACTCGTCAAAAATTCTTGCGGGAAGCGGTGCGAAGAGATTGGCGAACCATTCCGGAAAATGCAGCAGGTCGAGCAGGCGAGGGCGCACACTGGTCTGATATTGGTTCACGCCCTTTTCGACCGCGTCGACGATCTCGTCGGAGTCGGAAGAGAACATCGCGCGCGAGATGATGTGCAGCGTGGCATGCATCATGGCGGCAGCGACATCGACGTCGCGCGGCGCCGGCAGCGCATCCCATTTCGCCAGCAGCGCCTCGGTGACCTCGGTCATGACCGGAGCGTAGCCCGAGATGCTGCGCGGATCGAAGGCCGGCGCCATGATGCGCCGGTGGCGGCGCCAGGTCTCGCCCTCGCTGGTCAAGAGTCCACGGCCAAGCCCGGGCTCGAGCAGGCGCCGGCTCACTTCGGACTTGGTGTAGTTGGCGGCATTGTCCAGGAGCACGTGCCGGATGGCGCTCGGCTCGTTGATGATGAAGGTCCGCCGCCACAGAATGCGGTTGGTGACGATGTCGGCGCTGAAGTTTTCCGCTTTGTGGGTCGCGAGCGCGTTCTCGCGGATCGTCCGCATGAATTGCCGGAACCCCAGGCGGCCTTCGGGCCGGCGCGGCACGGCAAGAACGGGAAACTCGTTGCTCTCGATGACCGTCATTGCTGCTTACGCCAGATGAATCGGACCGAGGACTTGGTCTGCCTATAGCAGACTCCCGCGCCTTGGAAACGGCAGGTTTCGGGCAAAAGCCATTCTCTTTAAAGTACAGCAGGTTGCGATTTCCGCCCCATACATCTTGCCCAGTACTTAGCCTTGAGATCGACACGATGCGGTTGCTATAAATGCGCCATGGGGACGCAGGGGTTATCCGGTCGCGTAATATTCGGCGGACGGGGCGGTAATAATAACGCCCCCTGGCGGCGCATTGCCACGCTTGCCGTGCCGTTGGCGATCCTGCCGCTTGCGGCCGGCTGCTCGGGATCCTCTTTCCCGTCTTTCGGTTCGTCGAACTCTCAGGCTGCGGCGGTGCCGCCGCCCCCGAATTCGTCCGTCGCGGCCGGCCAGCCGCCATATGCTCCGCCGCCCGGGCAACCCTATGTGCAACAACCGCAAGCCGGTACCGGCCAGCCGGCGACGTATGCCGCGGCTCCGCCTGCGCAGGCAGCTGCGTCGGATGGGGCGACGGTCGGCTCTTTCAAAAGCTCTTATGTCGGCTTCCTGAAGGCCTTCCGGGATCCGGAGCCGGATTCAGCAGGTTACGATGCGCGCGCGTCGGTGTATCCGCAGCAATCGCTGAGCGATGTCTTCAAGGGTTCAGGCGATACAGGCCAGCGCCCCGATCCGAGCGGCGCGGGATACACGCAGCAATCGCTAGTACGCCCGTCGAATGGCGCAACTCCGCCGCAACAGAACGCTTACGTTCCGCACCCACCGAGCACGTACGTTCCCTCCGGGCAACCTTATGCGCCGCCGCAAGAGCAGCCGGCTTACGCTCCGCCGGCAGGTCAGCAGAACTATGCGGCCCCCCCGGCGCAACCAAATGCTCCGCGCTCCGGGCAGCAAAGCTCCGCGGCGTCGTCGGCTAAGCAGGCTAAAGCTGCGCGCGCGTCGTCTCAGCAAAGCGCCGCCGCGGCACCGCCTCCCGCTCAGCCCGCTTACGCCGCGGCTGCGCCCGCGACCGCAGCACCGCCCGCGCAGGAGGACTACAGCGATTCAATGCCGTATCCCAAGCAGTCGCTCACCGAGCTGTTCCGCGATTCGACGCAGCCCCAAGGCCAGACCGTGCCGCGTCCGCCGAGCACTTATACGTCGTCGGGGCAACCCTACACGCCGCAAGGGCAGGCGGCAGGCGCGAGCGCCGTTGCAGCAGCACCGCCGGCAAATCCGAATCCTTCGGACTCGCTGCCCTATCCCAAGCAATCGCTGTTCGAAGTCTTCTCGAGCAAATAAGTTCGCAAGCCGGTGAGCCGTCGCCGCGCCGTGTTATTACGCGGCGCGCCTGAACACTCTGCCACATGGCGCGCAGATCGTTTTATTTGGATGCGTAAGTCTTAACTGCCGCTGCCGTAATTCGCGGTCAGATAATCGACGATGGTCTTGGCATCAGCGGCGCCGATCGGAGCCCCGTAGGCTTTGATCATCTTGTCGACTTCGCTTTCCCAGCTCTTGCGATCGAGAAATCCCGCATTGATGCGCGCGTAATCAAGCGAATGGCAGGCGCCGCAATAGCCTTCAACGACATCGCGCCCGGGGCCGTCTTTGAGCGTGACGGCGTCTTCGGCCCGCGCGGCAAAGCCGACAATCGCGATCATGCCGCCGATCAGGAGCCGCCACATGATGCCGCTCACAGCGCGCTAAGCGTCAAGGGCCGGACCACGTTGTTGTGGTAGCCCGCTGGATTGAAGATGAGTTTCTCGGCCTGCGTCTGGCCGACATTGTTGCTCGCCTTGGCCAGCACCCGGTAGCGGCCGGGCTGCTGCGGCGTGAACGCGTAACGAAAGACGCGAAAGGCAAAGCGGCCGGCATCCTCGCCGAGCTCTGCTTCGCGCCAGGTGTCGCCGCCATCGGTCGAGATTTCCACACGCCCGATGCCGTAGCCGCCGTCCCAGGCGAAGCCGCGAATTTCGGCGGTTTGTCCGGCATGCAGTGTGTCGCCGTCGGCGGGCGCCGTGATCATCGAGTTGATCACCATCTCGGTGATCGGTTCGTTCGCCGCGGTCATCTGCGATACGAAATGCTGGACGATCGGGAATTTCCCGTTCGGAATGCGATACGCGCTCTTCATCCAGAAGCCGGCGAATGGCTTCGTCATCGCTGCGATCAAAACGAGATGCTTCATCCAGTAGGTTCCGGTCCAGCCGGGCACGATAAGTCGAACTGGAAAGCCGTTGTAGTGAGGCAGGGGAGCGCCGTTCATCTCGTAGGCGACGAGGGTGTTCTCATCGAGCGCCTTATCGAGCGGGATGCTCTTGACGTAGTCGGGCGTTCCGTCGAGCACGGGACCGTCGGCGCCGCGCAATACGATCTCCACCGTCTCAGGCCGCACATTCGCGCGGCTCAACACATCTTTCAGCCGCGCACCCCTCCACAGCGCGTTCCCTACCGCGCCGAGACCCCATTGCACGCCAGGCACGTGCGGTTCCGAAAATCCGCGCCGATTGCCTGAGCACAGGCAAACGGCCGCGACCTCCACCGCCTCGAAGCCCGTACGCAGATCGCTCAAGGTCAGGTCGAACGGGCGCCCGACGCCCTCGCCGGCAACCGTCAATTTCCACTGCGCGGGGTCGATCTCTTCCGGAATCCCAGCGAGGTGATAGCGGACGAAGAAACAGTCGTTCGGTGTAAATTCCGACGTGAAATAAGAAAGCGGCGTCTCGTAGTTTGGCGGACGATACGAGAGTTTGATCAGCGGCTTTTTGCCGGGCAGCGCCTCGAGCGTCGCGGTGTCGTAGACGCCTTTCGGCAGGCCCGGCGGCAGAAAGGCTCTCTCCGCCGCTCGTCCGATGTGCGCCAACGGCATCGGCGCCGCAAATGCCAGTGCGCCACCCGCGACCATCGCGCGACGACTGATCATCGTTTCCTCCAAAGCACTTCATATAGGGCAAAACACGGTTGCAAGCAGCGTTTGTTCGCGCAAGCGTCCCCCGCGGCAGCAAAAATTGGCTGGGATTTTCGGCTACATCTGGAATGTATTGCTTCACGCCAATTCAAGAAATTCGAGCGTTGTTTGAAGAACTTAGGGCGCTGTCGCGGCGCCTTTGAAGAGGCTACCGCGGCAAAGGCTGCCGCGGCTATGTGTTCGCTCTCACGCAGGGGCGAGACCCTACCGATACGCCGAATCGGATTGTCGCATGGCGTTGCTTCAACCACGGCTGCAGGTTCTGACGCAGCGGCCGGAAGGTGCGCAGTGCGTGAATCTGTTAGAGTGCATTTGCTTTGTCCGATCTCGGTGGCCATGAGGGGCCCATGCCGCGTGTCCTGATCGTCGACGATCACCCGATTGTACGCATGGGGGTGCGGGCGATGCTTGAGCAGGCGCCCGGCTTCGAGGTTTGCGGCGAAGCCGGCTCCACGGCCGAGGCGCTCCGTTTGCTGTCGGCCGAAAATCCGGATGTGACCTTGCTCGATCTGATGCTGGGCGGGCGCGGCGGCGCCGGTTTCGTTGCCGAATGCCTGCGCACCTGTCCCCGGACGCGCATTCTTGTCCTTTCTCAGCACGACGAAGCGCTCCATGCCGAACGCGTTCTCGATGCCGGAGCGCACGGCTACCTGATGAAAGGCGAAGCGCTTGAGGATCTCGTTCAGGCCGTCGAGACGGTGCTGCGCGGCGACATCGCCGTCTCTCCGCGGATGAACGCCCGCCTGCTCGCGCGGCGCTTCCGCGGCCCGACCGACGAACGCTATTCCGATCTCTCCAACCGGGAAATGCAGATTTTTCTACTCATCGGCGCCGGCCGCTCCACGGGCGCGATTGCGTCCGAGCTTTGCCTTTCCCCCAAGACCGTCGGTGCTCATCGAGAGAACATCAAGACCAAGCTCGGTCTTGACTGTGCCGCAGAGCTCGAGCGCGAGGCCCTGCTTCATGTCGAAAGACTTGGCTAGAGAGCCGTCGTTCGACGCTCATCTTCGGGCTCGCAACGCCGAACGCCTGCATTTCGCATCCTGGGGTTTTGCCGCCGTCATGCTGGCGCTCGTCGTGAGCGAGCTGATCGTGCCGGTGCTGTGGTCGACCGAGCTGATCTTCGTTCAAACGGCCAGCGCGCTTTACTTCTGCGGGCTGGCTTGGATGTGCCGCACCGGCCGCGCGGCGAGTTGGCCGACGCAGGCCTTGCCGCTCCTCTTCGGAACGGGGACGATCGCGACGGGACTTCTCATCTCACTCAATCTCGAACCGCGTTTCGGCGCCAACCCAGCCTATGCGACGACGGTTTTCGTCGCGTGCCTGGCGCCGTTATGGACGCGCCGCGCCTTGCTCTCGATGCTCATTCCTGTTCACGGCCTCTATCTTTGGACGGTTTTCGCCGGCCCCTACGACGCCGTGTTCCGAACCGTCATGACCATGGGCGGAACTGTTGCGCTGCCGCTTGGCGCAGTAACCGCCATCCTGGCCTTCCGGCACGCGCAGCGGGCCTTCGAGGACATGGCAGCGATCCGCAACTTGCTGGACGAGCGCCGCGACATGGTTGCGATGGTCGCCCACGATCTGCAAAGCCCGCTGGCGGGCATTCGGGCGCTGTTGCGGACGATAAGCGGGCAGTCGGAAGCGGAGGCGAGCAAGCTCGCCGAGATCGAGCGCGCCTGCCGCGATATGTACGGTGCGGTGACCCGGCTGGTCGAGGCGCATCGACACGATGGGGCGGAGCGGCCCGGTCTCTCCGTCGTTCAGGTCGACGCACTGTTCCGGGCCGCGAAGGCCAAGGCTTTCACCATCGCCGCCGAAAAAAACATCACCATCATAGCCGAATCTCCCGACCTCTCGGTCAGCGCCGAGCCGTCGCTGTTGAGCGCGATCATCGATAATCTCGTCTCCAACGCGATCAAGTTCTCTCCCATCGGCTCAGTCGTGCGGCTGATCGCCGAACCGGGCGAAACCGAAGTTCGCCTTTGCGTCGTCGACAGCGGGCCCGGCATTGCGGCCGAGGAGGTCCCGCTGCTGTTCAAGAAGTTCTCGCGATTGCGGACGCTGCCGACCGCCTGCGAGCAGACCACGGGCCTCGGCCTTTACATCGTCCGGGTCTTGGCTGAGCGAATGGGCGCCCGCGCCAGTTTCGCGCCAAATCCAGGCGGCGGCAGCGTTTTCTTTGTCGACGTGCTGCGCCCGCGATAGGCGAGGATCGCGAACGGCTCCTACACTTTCTTCAATAGCATGCCGTACCAGATGTAGTCGGGATCGACGGTGAAGGTGTGCTTGCCGGCTTCGTGCGCGGCGTTGAAATACCCGGGCAGGCTGGTGAAGCGGTTGAGATTGACTTGGACGAAGTCAGAAACCCCTTGCGTGATCAGGCTGTCCTTGCCGTCCGCGGCAACCAGCTGATTGTTCTCGCCGCGCCCTTTGAGGTGCAACATCTGAAACAGCGACCAGACGGCGAAGGTCTTCTCGAACAGATAAGGTTGCTCGGGGAAGAAGTTGAACCAGAATACCGATTCGTCGGTCAGCGAGAAATGTTCTCCGAGGTTCCAATGATCCGGCGTGTCGCCGAATGGAAAGCTGAAAGGATAGGCCGATGATTGCGGCTCGATGTGATAGACGCCCAGTAATGTGAAAGCGCCGCGCGTTGCGAGACGATTGAACGCGGCCGTGATGAGGTCGTGGCTCCCGAGAGCATAGTGGACGAAGCATTGCTTGCCGTCGGGAATCCTCTTCTCCCAATAGCCCATGTGCTGTTCGAGGACGTTGCGAAACTTGCGGCCGGCGATCAACTGCACGAAAAGATTCTGCGTCTCGTCGAAAGCCCGGACGACATCCGGAATCGACAGCCGCTTGAAACGCGCGTAGCTTGAGGGCATTCCGTCCAACTGCCGCGGTGCGTCGGCAATCTCGACGGCCAATAAGATTTTTTGAGTATAGTCGAATTGTCTGTCCATGCGTGCCTTCCAGTGTCTCGCTTGACGTGTCCGCGCACGGCGGCATTGCACCTTGGAGATAGCGAGTACGGACGGAAGGTCTATCGGTCGGCCTCGCCTAATTTCGGCTAGGTGAATGACCTAGGCTGGCGGATTTGAGCGCGACCCTGCACACGATAATCCCCTGGAGGCTCTATTTCGCTTGTCACGCTTTTTACTCGTAATTGCCGCGGCGCATTTTGTTTTTATTTGACCGCGGCGGCGGCGCGGCGGCGTTGAAAACGTCGCCGAATTTGGTGTTCGCCAGGGGTGCCCAATTACCGAATTGGCTTGATTCTAGGTTTGGCTAAATCCCAGGGAAACAACTTAACGAGCCGGTAGCACATCAAAGGCTACGTGCGGCAGCGATGACGCCATGTTCAGTTTAATTGTGGGCCATGGGTCATGTTGAACTTGCCGACATTGCTGGCCATTACAGTGTTCACACCGGCTCTCGCGGGCTGCCTTCTGCTGCTCTCGTGGCTGCAGCACCGGAGGATCTTCGCGCTTGCCCTGTGGGGATCCGGTTTCATCGTCGCCTCTGTCGCTACGATGCTGATTATCGTTGAGCGCGGGACGATCCCCGACTTTTTGTCAATCGTAATTGGCAATGCGCTCCTCGCCGCGGCCTACGGAATACTCTGGAGCGGCGTGCGTAATTTCGAAGGAAGGCGGGTATCGGTCGTTCTGACCCTGGCAGGGGCGTTCATCTGGATCGTTACCTGCTTGATCGGCCCGATCTACGCTGTACCGGCGGCCCGCGCCACCGTGATGGCGGCTATTGCCGTCGTCTACTCGCTGCTCGCCTTTGGCGAACTCTGGCGCGGACGCGGCGAGGGCGTATGGCGTTGGCCGATCATGCTGCTCGTGCTTGGTCACACGGCAGTCATCCCGTTTCGTATTCAACTTGCCGGCTCGGCGACGTTTCCTGATTTCTCCCACGTGAATTTGATTATCTTTGCGATCTTCGAGACCGTGTTTGTCAGCATCTGCGCGGCATATCTGTTCGGAAGCCTGGCGAAGGATCGAATTGCGGCGCTTTACCAGCGCGCGTCGCTGGTTGATCCGCTGACCGGCGTCGCCAACCGTCGCGGCTTTTTCCAGGCGGGCGAACGGCAGATGAGCCGAAACCGTTTTGCCCACCGGCCGACAGCCCTGCTTTTGTTCGATATCGATCGCTTCAAACGCGTCAACGATACGTTCGGGCACCATGGCGGCGACAAAGTGCTTACCGCATTTTGTCAGCTGGCGACGTCGCTGCTGCGGCCGGCGGATCTTTTCGGCCGGATCGGAGGCGAGGAGTTCGCGAGCCTGCTGCCGGATACGGAACGGCAAGATGCGCTGGCGTTGGCGGAGCGATTGCGTAGCGGCTTCGAAGCAACGTCCCACGCCCTCGGAGAGCGGACAGTCGCCGCGACGGTCAGCATTGGGGTCGCAATCTCGGAGGACGCAAGTTCTGACCTTGGCGCGTTGCTGGAGGCGGCCGATCAGGCGCTCTATCGCGCCAAGGCGTTGGGGCGCAACCGCGTGGAGCTGTCGGCTCATCCAGTGGAGCCGTCGCCGAAGAGGAAGCGCGCCATCCTTTCCTCGGCGGTTCAATAGCAATCGGGCGAGCAGCTCCCCCCTTTGGGCGGATCGCCGCCGTGCGGCAGGCTCGTGATGAGTGTCTGGCGGTCTACACCAACCGATACACACAGCGGCTGCCTGGAAGGAATGCGAGCCGCCGAAGCGATACGATAGCTTCTATCGCGCGTCGAATTCCCGGAGCGTGTCGATCGCGGCGGCTTCGGCCGCCCTCGGTTATCTTCAGCGTCAGGCTTATGTCGCATTATTGCCATGAGGGGCTCGGTAATATTGTTGTCTAGCTGCCACGGAGGAGGTGCCGAGAGTCCTCCAAGAGATTTTGCGGCAGCCTTTCATGCCGTCGGCGGGCTCTGATCCTTGAAACTTCAGTCGGTTCGTGGCCACGAGGCGTGCGTACGCCGTTTGCCGCGACGAAAATTGCGCCAGGCAACTTGCTTAACGCCACCATCGCGCGTTTTCAGAGAGGAGAGGAGACTAAAAATGCCAACATTCATCTTGGAATTGAGTTGGACCGACCAGGGGATCCGTACGCTAAAGGACGTACCTAAGCGCGGGCAGATCGGCCGCGAATTAGCTAAGAGGTTTGGAGGCGAGGTCAAACAGATCTTCTTTACATCAGGCGATAGCGATATCCTGGTTATTGTCGAGGCTCCGAATGGTGACGACGTCGTAAAGATGGCATTGGCGATCGCCGGACAGGGTAACGCGCGCACCCACATGAAAAGAGCCTGGACCGAAGCCGAGATGGCGAAGATCGTCGCCGAACTTCCCTAATCGGAGCGCCGGCACCGAATATCTGGGATGAGCTCGGCTGCCCGCTGAAACGTCCTGGCGATCTCCATCGGCCCAGGCCGTCCGCCCGCGAACTCAGCCCGCCGGTTGCCGGGCGGGAACATTCTGCGGCTTTGTGTGTTCAGCGTCACAGCTAAAATCACCTCACAAGAGGTAATTTGTCCGCGCTGAGAATTCTGGCGCAGGGACATGGTAATCAACAACCTCATTGTGATGCTGGCTACCGCGCTGAGCTGTGCGGCTTTTGGGTGGGCCGCGGTATGCTTGGTGGCCAATACTCGACGCGCGCCGCATGCCACCCGCGTGGCGGACAAATGGCGGTCATTTTAGCCGAAAGGACAGTGCGGCTCGTTCCTTACTCATAGGAGCGGTGAAATGTCAGAAGCCATCGTTACCAACGAAGAGCTGGCGATCCTTTGCGATATCGTCGCCGGATGGAACGTGAAACGGACCGCGAATTTAGACGCGGACAAAAGGCAGGCTCTTGACAGGCTGATAGCAAATGGCTTCGTCGAGCCGGCCGGTGAACCGTCCCTTGCAAAATACCAGCATACGGCCAAAACCGAGCTGCTTTTCGCCCAGCTCTGCGTCGGAATAAGCGGCGGCTGAAAGCAGCATCAAGGGATCCGCGCGGCCGTAGCTCTGGATTCTTGTTCCGTCGCATGTCCTTTTCGGAAAACCGGCTTCCACTTTTCCGGCACATGCTCTGGCGGCCAGCCCGCTGACGACGTTCCTTCCTCCAGATACAAGCGTCAATGGCCGGCGACAGAAGGGCGAGTTCGGCTGCGTTGCATACGCTGAACCACTTGTGCTGCACGGCCAGTATGCCGTTCCACTAAGAGGGCGCGGCGGCAATAAACCTGGCTATATCGACGGCCACAAAGGCGGTCATCACACCGACCCACATGTAAATGTAAATGAACCACCACAGAATCTTATCCAGAATCGCGGCGCCGCTCAGGCTGCGGCAAGGGAGGGTTTTCCCCCGTGAAGGGGACGCGCGGCCAAAATTGCGCGGCGGATCAGTGTTTTCAGTGGCTGGGGAACTAGGATTCGAACCTAGATTAACGGAGTCAGAGTCCGCTGTTCTACCGTTGAACTATTCCCCAAAAGCCTTGATTTTAAAAACGTTTTGCCGTTCAGCAAAAGTTCTTAGCCTCTTCCTAGCCTCTGCTTTCCGCAGCGATTGCGCAGCGAGATTTAGGGCATTCGGGAGCCATTTCCAAGCGCTAAGCGCGCCGTCATCGCATCATCTCGTGTTCAGAGCACCCTCGTTCGATCCTGTCATTGCTGCCTCGCGCGATGGCCGCAATCCCCATCCCTTGATCAGGCCATAAACAGCGGGAATTACGATCAGCGTGAGAACGGTCGACGAGACCATCCCGCCGATCATCGGCACCGCGATGCGTTGCATCACCTCGGAACCGGTGCCGATGCTCCACATGATCGGCAACAGCCCGGCGATGATGGCGACCACGGTCATCATTTTTGGGCGCACGCGTTCAACGGCGCCCAACATGATCGCATCCTGCAGGTCGCTGCGCGTGAAAGGCCGGCCTACGGCGGCGCATCTTTCTTTCAGCTCGCTCAACGCGTGATCGAGATAGATGAGCATCACCACGCCGGTCTCCGCCGCAACGCCGGCTAGCGCGATGAAACCGACGGCCACGGCGACCGAGAGATTGAAGCCGAGCCACCACAACAGCCAAACGCCGCCGACGACCGAAAACGGCAGCGACAGCATGACGATCAGCGTCTCGGTCAAGCGGCGGAAATTCAGATAGAGCAGCAAAAAGATGATCAACAGCGTCACCGGCACGACCACGCGCAGCCGCTCCTTGGCGCGCTCCAGATACTCGAACTGGCCGCTCCAGGTCACGTAATAGCCGGGCGGCAGCGGCACGCTCGCAGCCACCGCCTTTTGCGCTTCCGCAACGTAGCCGCCCAGGTCGCGGTCGCGGATGTCGACAAAGACATAGACCGCGAGCTGGCCGTTTTCCGTGCGAATGGCGGTCGGACCGCGCCCCAAGCTCACCGATGCGACTTCGCCCAACGGAACGGTGCCGCCGTTCGCCAGCGCAATGAGCGTGTCGCTGGCAATCGAGCGCGGATCGCTGCGCAGATCGCGCGGATAGCGGACGTTCACCGTGTAGCGCTCGCGCCCTTCAACGGTGGTAGTGATCGCTTCGCCGCCGAGCGCCGTTGCCACGGTGTCCTGGACGTCGCCCTCCATCAGCCCATAGCGGGCGAGCGCGTCGCGGTTTGCGGCGATATTGAGGTAGTAGCCGCCGATCACGCGTTCGGCATAGGCGCTCGAAGTCCCC
>Ga0187781_10002108_pt1 | contig 15219 bp, 13 predicted proteins | sample 0715_SJ02_MP02_2_FD_132447 | JGI IMG/M metagenome (GOLD analysis project Ga0187781, IMG submission 132447) | Tropical peat soil microbial communities from peatlands in Department of Meta, Colombia - 0715_SJ02_MP02_20_MG | ecosystem: Environmental > Terrestrial > Soil > Wetlands > Peat | place...
CTGTATCACAACAACACGCCTCAAAGTCCTGTGCTTAAGGTGTGGAACGAGTCTGGAACGAATCACGGCCGAATCGGCGACTCGCAGCGTGTTCGGCTTCGTTCACGGCGACATATGGCGCGGCTCGATTTCCACAATACCAGATCGGGTGTTCGCGGTCTTTGTGCATCGTAATTTTCTGCCCAAAAGTATTAACGCGGGCGCCGATGCAGCTGTGGCGACGAGTCAAGGGACGCACTCCTGTGGATAACGGGGATACCGATGCGGGCGCAGCCGCCACCATATCCCTCTTGTTCACTGCGTTTTCGTGACGGCCGCAGCACGCGGCGGTTTGGGCACTGAGATGAAGGCGGTCGCCTGCAGAACTCCGGTGCCGACCGGCGTCGGCAACGAGAAGCGATAAGGAACCAGAACGCGCGTGCCGACGATCGGCGCGAACCAGACCTCCGCGTCGCGCAAGCCGGCGAGATAGCGGATCGCATAGCGATCGGGGTTGTAACCGGAGATCGGCGTGAAATACACCGCGCACACGACCACCGGCCCCTGATAGCCCTTGTCGGCTTTGACCGTCTCGATGCGCTTGAACTCGCTGCGCAGATCGAACCGCATGCGTCCGTCGAACACCGCGGCCTTGCGGCCGCAGGCTTGCGGCGACACCGGATCGCCGTTGCCGCCGACGTGCACGAGCGTCGCCGTCATCGGATCGAGCACATTGCGACGATCCGCGTCGGTCACCGGGATGCGATCGGGGCTCGGGTTGAGCGGCGGATCGACGGAAAGCTCTTTCACATTGCCGCCGGCAAACGCCATGTGCACGTCGTCGACGCGCTTGTCGTTGGTGATGGTGGAGGCATAGCTCTGCGGCACCGGCTGCCCGCCGTTCAATGGGCCTTGCGCCGTGCTGGTGCCGTGGCCCTGGGTGAGAATGCGGATGATGCCGAACGTGCCACCGCTCGCGGTGGCGGTGAACTGGTCGTCGGATATCTCGATGACCCAATTGCCGCGGCCGATCGGGATTCCCGCAAGCGTGGCGGTATATTCGGCCTCGAACCGGCCCTGAGCCGCGGCCACGTGCGCGGCGTCAGCCGCCAAGACAGCCAGCAAGACAGCCGAAGCGAGCGCGGCGGCGCCGCCGAAGGCCAATCCCAACCGGCCGATGAACCGCCGCCGCCGAACCAATCGCACGCTGCGGACCAGGTAATCTGGGAAAATCTTCACGGCGGCGGCGGTTCCTTGATGACCGCGGGAGCGACATGCGGCAGAGCGGACAAAGCCTTAGAAAATGCCGGACACCGCCGCGAGCGATAGCGCAGTTACGCCCGATTGTCTTGTCGGAGAATGCGTCGTTTGTGTGTTTCGGGTCCCAGAGCCATCTGTGTGCGCATGATCTTTTCCGAAAACGGGTCCCACTTTTCGGGATCATGCTCAGCCGTTGCGTTTTCGACACACACGCTTGACGCTTTACGGCCCGATCACTATAGGTCCCGCAACCTTTTCGCCTCATGGCCCCCTTTTCGGCGCCGGACGCGCGAAAGCTTTAAGCTTAAGATTCAAGAGGAATTAAGCCATGTCGCGGCGTTGCGAGCTTACCGGCAAGACCGGCAGATCGGGCACAAGGTGAGCCATTCGAACCGCAAGACCAAGCGGCGCTTCCTGCCCAACCTGCTGAATGTCACGCTTCAGTCCGAGGCGCTCGGGCGCTCGGTGCGCATGCGCATCTCGGCGAACGCGCTCAAGAGCGTCGATCATCGCGGCGGCCTCGACGCCTTCCTGCTCGCGGCCAAGGACGCCGAACTCTCGGAGCGCGCGCTCGAGATCAAGCGGGCGATCGTCAAGAAGCGGGCCGCGGCCTAGCGCACATCCCGATTCAACCGAATCGGGATGTGCGCTAGATTCTTCTTCTGTCGCATGTCCTTTTCGGAAAACCGGCTTCCACTTTTCCGGGACATGCTCTAGCCGGTATTTTGCCGCGCCGCCGCCGTTGCGGCGCGTTCAATAATCGCCTGCAATTCCGGAACGCACGAGCCGCAATTGGTGCCGGCGCGAAGCACGCGCCCGACCTCGGCGACATTGGCGGCTTCGCCTTGCGCTACCGCGCGGCGGATGGCTTCTGCTCCGACGCCGTGGCAGACGCAGACGATCGGCCCGGTCTCGACCATTCCGGCAGCGCTGCGGCCGGAAAGGAGAAGACGACGGTCGCGTTCGCCGAGAATCCCGGCATCGAACAGCGCGCGCACCACCTCCCATCGCGGCGCATTTTGCGCCGGACCGCAGAAGATGCAGGCCTCGATGCGGCCGTCGCGAAAGGCGGCGATGCGCACGATGCCGCGCGGCAGATCGATATATTCGGCACGCTCGGTGTCGCCGGCAATCAATTGTTCGGCCAGTCCGTGCCATCGCGTCGGCAGTTCGTTGGTGGCGAACAGAAGGCCGTGACCGCCGGCAACGGCGACGCGCGCGAACCAGGTTTCGGGCGGGAGCGTAATCAGGTCGCGCGTCAGTGCAAAACCCCGATAGGCAAATTCGAGCGGTTCGACCCTCGCCGGCGTGGCTTTCAGCTCCGGCTGACCGGAGAAAGGATCCGTGTCGGCCATCGCCAAGGCGCCGACCCGGGCATTGGAGGCGGTCGCGTCGCTCCAGTGAATCGGGGCGAATATCGAGCCGCGCTGCTGGTCGGCGCGAACGCAGACGCGAAGCACGACGCTGCCGTGCTGCGTCGTGACCCGCGCGAAGCCGCCGTCTTCCAGGCCGGCCATGGCGGCGTCATCGGGATGAATATCGACCTGCGGTTCGGGCGAATGCGCGCCGAGCCGCGGAGATTGGCCGGTGCGCGTCATGGTGTGCCATTGATCGCGCAGGCGCCCGGTATTGAGGCGAAGCGGAAAGGCCTCGCTGGTCGCGGCCCGCAATTGCGGGAGCTGCGGCGCGACGAACCGGCCGCGCCGATCGCCGGTGAAGAATCCGCCGGCGGCGAAGAAGCGCCGTTCGCCGCGTTCGCCGGCCGCCGGCAGCGGCCACATCACCGCGTCAAGCCGGTCATAATCGGCATCGGAGAGGCCCGCGAGACCGCCCAAGTCGAAATCGCGCCGGCCGTCATTTTCGAATGCCGACAGTGCAGCATGCTCGCGGAAAATCTCGGCCGGCTTGCGGAAGGCAAAAGCTTGCGCGAAGCCGAGGCGCCGCGCCACTTTAGACACCATCCACCAGTCGGGCTTTGCTTCGCCCGGCACCGGCAGGAAAGCGCGCTGGCGCGACACGCGCCGTTCCGAATTGGTGACGGTGCCGTCTTTTTCGCCCCAGGCGGACGCCGGCAACAACACATGGGCGCCAGCTTCGACGGTGTCGTTGCGCAGCGTCGTCTCCGAAACGACGAACAGTTCGAGCTTGTTGAGCGCGGCGCGAAAGGCGCCGGCGCGCGGCAGCGACACGGCCGGATTCGTCGCCATCACCCAGAGCGCCTTGACGGTGCCGCGTTCGATCGCCTCGAACATGTCGACCGCCTTGAGACCCTCGCGCGTCGCCATCCGCGGCGCGTTCCAGAAGCGGCGGACGCGATCGGTTTCGACGTCGGAAAAACCCATGTGAGCGGCGAGCTGGTTGGCAAGCCCGCCGACCTCGCGGCCGCCCATGGCGTTGGGCTGGCCGGTCAGCGAGAACGGTCCCATGCCCAGCCGGCCGATCCGTCCGGTCGCGAGGTGAACGTTGATGATGGCGTTGACCTTGTCGGTGCCTTGCGCCGATTGATTGACCCCTTGCGAGTAGCAGGTGACGGCCCGCTCCGTTTGCCGGAAAAGTGCAAAGAAGCGCGCAATGTCGGACGGATCGAGCCCGGTCGCGCGCGCGGTCGCGGCAGCGTCGCCGGCGATGTTGCGGGCTTGCGCCAGCGCATCGGCAAAACCGGTTGTGTGTTGCGCGATATAGCCCGTGTCCAACGCGTGCGCATCGGCAAGATGCACCAATAGCCCGCAAAACAGCGCAGTGTCGGTTCCGGGCGCGATCGGCAGGAACAGATCCGCGGCTTCGGCGGTGGCGGTGCGCCGCGGATCGATGACGACCAATCTGGCGCCGCGCTCGTTTCTTGCGGCGATCATCCGCTGATAGAGGATCGGATGGCACCACGCCGCATTGGAGCCGACAAGGACGATGAGGTCGGCCTCGTCAAGATCGCGGTAGACGCCAGGCACCACGTCGGCGCCGAAAGCGCGGCGGTGGCCTGCGACCGAGGACGCCATGCAGAGCCGCGAGTTGGTGTCGACATTCGACGAGCCGAGAAAGCCTTTCATCAGCTTGTTGGCGACGTAATAATCCTCGGTGAGCAATTGGCCGGACAAATAGAAGGCAATGGCGTTCGGACCGTCGCGGTCGAGGATCGTGCGCAGGCCGTCCGCGACCTTGCTCAGCGCCGTGTGCCAATCGGAGCGCGCCAGCGACCCGTCGGCTTGGCGGAGCATGGGATGGAGCAAACGCTGATCGAGCGACAAGGTTTCGCCCAGTGCCGATCCTTTCGAACACAGCCGCCCGAAATTGGCGGGATGGGCAGGATCGCCGGCGACGGTCGCAGCGCCTTGCCGATCGACCGACGCGACGATCCCGCAGCCGACGCCGCAATAAGGACAGGTGGTGCGCACGGCGCGCAGCGGCGGCGGCAAAGCGTTCATGACCGGTTCAGCGCGCTCATCAAGCTTCCATCAATTCGCTTGCGATAAAGCGTCTCGCCGCGCGCGCTCAGGCTGGTCACGCCGCCTGCGGCCCGGCCAAGGCGCGGCCGAAAATGAGTTCCTCGCGGAACGAATCGATCGCCGCGCCGGAACGAATGAGGTCGAGATACCAGAGTGCGTCGGTCGTATCGCCGTAAAGCACGGCGCCGGCCACGCAACCTTCGGCGACGACCAGCTTCCGATAGGTGCCGAGACCGCGATCACTGAGCACGATCGACTCGGTGTTGGGCGCGCCGAGGAAATCGCCGGCCGAAAAGACGTGGACACCAGAGACCTTGAGATTGGTGGCGTTGACGCTGCCGCAATAGCGGGCGTCGCGGCCGGCCATGCGCTCGGCCAGCACGCGCGCCTGCTCGTGCGCGGGCTCCACCAGGCCGTAACAGATGCCGCGGTGTTCGGCGCATTCGCCGATCGCAAACACATCCTGTTCGCTGGTGGCGAGATGGTCATCGACGACAATCCCGCGATTGACCGCGATGCCGGCGCGCGCTGCGACCTCGGCATTCGGCCTGATGCCGACCGCAGCAACGACAGTGTCGGCCGCGAGAACGCGGCCGTCTTTTAGTTCGACGCCTTCAACATGGCTGTCGCCAACGAATCGGGTCGTGGCGGCATTCAGCAACACCGCGATGCCCTTCGCCTCGAGCCCGCGCTTGAGCAACGCGGCGGCCGGCGCATCGAGCTGGCGCTCCATCAGGCGATCCATGAGATGGACGAGGGTCACCGCGGCGCCGGCCTTGGCGAGACCGTATGCGGCTTCAATGCCGAGGAGCCCGCCGCCGACCACGACGGCGCGCGCGCCGCGGCCCGCCGCCCGCGCAATCGATGCCACGTCGCTCATGTTGCGGAAGGTCATCACGCCGGGGAGATCGGCGCCGGCGACCGGCAAGCAAATCGCCCGCGAACCGGTGGCGAAGACGAGCTTGGCGAATGGCAGCGCCATACCGTCCGAAAGCGTCACGGCGCGCGCAGCCACATCGACGGCCGTTACGCCGGCGCCGTAGCACAAGGTGACACCGCGATCGCTCCACCAGGACGCGGGCTTGAGCGAAATGTCGCTCGCCGCGATCTCGCCGGCCAGCACCGACGACAACAGCACGCGATTATAAGCAAGCCGCGGCTCCTCGCCGATCACAGCGACCGCGTAGCGGCCGAGCGCGCGCTGGGAGAGCTCTTCGCACAAACGAGCCGCCGCCATGCCATTGCCGACGATGACCAGCGGTTCGCTCATTCCGGCATCTCACTCGGCGGCGACGCTGCGGCTATAAGCCTCGCCGATCATGTAATCGGACAAGAGCGCATAGGCGGCGCCCCAGGCTTCCGCGAGGTCCGGCGTCCACTCCTTGCCGAGCCCCTGCTCCAGCGTCCACAACAGCGCCGCGCCGACGGGCGTGTAGTCTTCCGCCTTCACGCCATAGCCGACGTGACGCGTGGCGAGCGCGCTCGCCGCCGGAAGGATCGCTTCGAGATTGCCGAGGCTGTTGACGACCACGCCGAGCGTTGCCATGAGCTTGCGGCCTTGCTCCGTCATGTCGCCGCGAAACAGCGGCTTGACGTCAGGGGCAATTTCGAACAGCCGCCCGTAGAACAAAGAAGCCGCCTGCTCGGATATCGGAGCGACCAGCTTGAAACTTTCCTGAATGGCTTTCACCTGATCGGGTGTCACGCGATCCCTGCCTTTATCTTCCCGGTCCTGCGAACAGACTGTATGCGTGCGGTTGCGAACGATTGCAGCGAATGACCACACGCGGCGATGTCGCGACGCAACGGCTCATAATTCAATCTTCATGCCAGCCGGAAACGGCTATCGAACCGATTGTGTCGCAATGACTATCACCGTAGGCGTAGACACCCAAAAGACTTGTCCGTGCACAGCGAAGCCGCAACCTGCAGCAAATGTGGGCATCGCAATAAACCGGATGGCGCATCAGCGCGCAATTTTGTTTGACGGCGCACTCGAGCACACGGCTCCTGAAAACAAGCTGCGTGACGACGGGCAAGCATTGCTGCCGAAGCATTGAGCAACTTGCCCAATGCGCAATGCCCAACAAACGCGCGTTGCGATGAAAATGTCTGCACAGATTCCACCGCGAGCCTTGGCACACGCCTTGCTGCCGAAGCCGGATCGAGCGTGGCGCAAGGCCATCCAGATTCGCTTCAGCGGAGCAAACATTAATGCGGGGCTACAAGGTCGAGCAGCTCGCGATCGCGACCGTCGGCTTTTTTTGGTGCTTTCTGATGTGGTTCTCGACCGCCGCATTCAGCCCGAGCATTGCGGCGACCTATCATCTCACGATCAAGGACCTGGGCCTCCTTGCCAGCTCGGCGATCTGGATGGCGCCGGTCGGCCGCATCGTTGCCGGCTGGGCGGCCGACCGGTTCGGTGCACCGCGCACGTTCGCGGCCATCCTGGCCGGATGCGGCCTCGTGTCGATCGCCTCGGCTTTCACCACCAGCTACGAATGGCTTTTCGCCGAGCGGATCGTGGTCGCCATTGCCGGCGTGTCGTTCGTGGTCGGTATCCAGCACGTGGCGCAATGGTTCGATTCGCACGAAATGGGCACCGCCGAGGGCCTTTATGCCGGCACCGGCAATGTCGGCGCCGGCGTCGGCGCATTGCTGCTGCCGCGCATTTTCGGCACCGATTATCAGAGCGCGTTTCTCTGGCTCGGCGTGATCGCGCTTCTTGTCGCCGCCTGGTATTTGGTACGCGGCAGCGCCGCCAGGACCACCGAACGGCGCGATGCGGCGCGGCGCAGCGGCGATCTGCGCGGCATGGTGTTCGTCTGGACCCGCTATATCGCCATCGCTTTGATGCTGGCTTATGCGATGTCGTTCGGCCTGGAAATCGCGCTGAACGCTTGGCTGCCCGGCTATTTCGCGCGCGGCTTTCACGATGAGATTGCGGCGCTCGGTTTCAGCGGCGTCGCCGGCTTGCAGATCGCCGCCGGCACGTTCGCGGCGGTAGAATCATTCAACGCGTCTTTGTTCCGGCCGTTCGCCGGTTTCATGTCGGATCTGTTCCAGCGCCGCGGCTGGACGCCGCTTCCCTTCATCGCCAAGGAACTGCCCTACGCGCCACGGCTGCATTGGCTCGGCATCGCGCTCATCTTGATCACGGTGTCGATGATCGGGCTCGCCGTCGCCGGGCTTTATGGCTCGTTACCGCTGTCGGTCGCGACACTGGTGGCGCTCGGCATCTTCATCTCGTTCGGCACCGGCGGCACGTTCGCACTGGTGCCGCTTCTCTTCCCCGATCGCCCCGGCATTGCGGCGGGCTTTGTCGGCGGCATCTCGACTTTCGGCGGCATCGTCTTTCCGCTGGTCTTTGCCGGCGGCGCCAACTTGCATGTCGGCTATCTCTATGTTGCGCTCTACATGTTCGTGCCGTTCATCCTGTTCTACTTCTGGGCCGCTCGCTATGAGCGGCGTCCGCAGGAGCACGGCTTCCTCAGCCGCAGCCTCGCTGGGCAGCAGGCGTGAGGCTCACGCAGCAGACCGTCGTGAAACTCAGCAAATAACACTGCACAGGAGATGCCGTGAACCCCGTCGACATTCGCGTCACGCCGCACGAGCCCTGGTACAAATACGGCGTCGCCTTTCTCTTGTTCGAAATGGCGCTCGCCATCGCGGTCAGCTTCTATTCGCTGTACATGACGTTCAACGGGCTCGGCGGTTTTCCCGGAAAGCACTGACGCGCGACCAGCGCACACAGTACGCAAACGCCATCACCAAGCGCGCGGTGCCATAAGCTTGTTTTTGGAAACATTCGCCTAATCGTCATCGCCGGGCTTGTCCCGGCGATCTCGCTTAGCGGTGCACAGCCTGCATAAGCTGGATGCCCGGCACTAAAGGCCGGGCATGACGCGCGGAGTTTACGAATCCAGCCGCCGGCGGCGCAGACCCGCGCGCGGCATGCGCTCTTCCGGCCCGTGCTCGATGAACAATTCGGCGAGCTTCTCGGTCATGACGCCGCCGAGCTCCTCGGCATCGACAATGGTCACCGCACGCCGGTAGTAGCGCGTGACATCGTGGCCGATGCCGATGGCGATCAGTTCGACCGGCGAACGGGTCTCGATGTCCTCGATCACCCAGCGCAGATGGCGCTCGAGATAATTGCCGGGATTGACCGAGAGCGTCGAATCGTCGACCGGCGCGCCGTCGGAAATCATCATCAGGATCTTGCGGCTTTCCGTCCGGGCCAAGAGCCTTTTGTGCGCCCAATCGAGCGCCTCGCCGTCGATATTTTCCTTGAGCAAGCCCTCGCGCATCATCAGCCCGAGATTCTTGCGCGCGCGCCGCCACGGCGCGTCGGCCGCCTTGTAGATGATGTGGCGCAGATCGTTGAGCCGCCCGGGATTGGCCGGCTTTCCTTGCCCAAGCCAGCTTTCGCGCGACTGGCCGCCCTTCCAGGCGCGGGTGGTGAAACCCAAAATCTCGACCTTGACGCCGCAGCGCTCCAGCGTGCGCGCCAGGATATCGGCGCAGGTGGCGGCGACCGTGATCGGGCGCCCGCGCATCGAGCCGGAATTGTCGAGCAGGAGCGTGACCACGGTGTCGCGGAAATCGGTGTCCTTCTCGCGCTTGAACGACAGCGGATGCAGCGGATCGACGATCACGCGCGGCAACCGCGCCGGGTCGAGCAAGCCTTCTTCCAGATCGAATTCCCAGGCGCGGCTTTGTTGCGCAAGGAGAAGCCGCTGCAGCCGGTTGGCAAGCCGCGCCACCACGCCTTGCAGGTGCGAGAGCTGCTTGTCGAGATAGCCGCGCAGGCGGTCGAGTTCCTCGGGATCGCATAAATTCTCGGCGCCGATCACCTCGTCGAATTTGGAGGTGAAGGGCCGATAGTCGGGACCGCGCGGCTCGTTGCGATTGTGCCGCGGCCGCCACGGCTCGGCGGCCGTTTCCGAATCGCCCATTTCGGTGTCGTCGGCCATGTCGGCGGCCGGCGCGTCGATGGCCTCGGCGGCGCTTTCCGGCGTGTCCTCGGTCGAGGCCTCGGCCTCTTCCAGGCTCATGCGTTCGCTGTCGGCGGACTCCGACGTCTCGCCGTCGCGGCCGGATTCGTCGCTGCTGCTTTCTTCGTCGCCTTCGTCGCCCTCCTCCTCGTCGGCGTCGCCGTTGCGATCCTCGCCCATGTCGAGCGAGTCGAGCAGATCATGCACCACGTCGCCGAACCGGCGCTGATCGGTGAGCACGCGTTCGAGCCGGTCGAGATTGCGGCCGGCGCGCTCCTCGATGATCGGGCGCCAGAGATCCACAAGCTTGCGCGCAGTCGGCGGCGGCTGCTCGCCGGTGAGCCGCTCGCGCACGATCATGGCGATGGCGTCCTCGATCGGCGCGTCGGCGCGGTCGGTGATGTCGTCGTATTTGCCGCGATGGAAGCGGTCGTCGAGCATGGCGGTGAGGTTGTTTTTCACGCCGCCCATGCGGCGCGAGCCGATCGCCTCGACGCGCGCCTGCTCGACCGCATCGAACACCGCGCGCGCCTGCTGGCCGCCGGGCACGAGCTTGCGATGCACCGCCGGATCGTGACAAGCGAGCCGCAGCGCGATCGAATCGGCGTGGCCGCGCACGATGGCGGCTTCGCGGTCGGTGAGCCGGCGCGCCGGCTCGGGCAGCCGGACCTTGGTGGCGGCGATGCCCGGACGCTCGGCGGCAAAGCCGACCTCGATATCGCCCCGTCCCGCGATGGCGCGCAGGCAGATGCCGACGGCGCGCTTGAACGGCTCGGTGGGCGCTTCCTTGGCCGGATTTTTCGCCTTGATGTTGGAGGTCATCGTTATCTCCCTCTCCCGCATCAGCCCGTTTACGGGCGTAAACGCCCTATTGCGGGGAGAGGTGAATGGACATCAGCTCAGCGCTACATTCACCGCCGATTCCGGCAGCTCCTGGCCGAAGCAGCGCTGATAGAATTCCGCCACCAGCGGCCGCTCCAGTTCGTCGCATTTGTTGACGAAGGTGAGCCGGAAAGCAAAGCCGATATCGTTGAAGATGTCGGCATTCTCCGCCCAGGTAATGACCGTGCGCGGCGACATTACGGTGGAGATATCGCCGTTCATGAAGGCGTTGCGGGTGAGGTCGGCGACGCGCACCATCTTGGAGACGATGTCGCGGCCTTCGGCGTCGCGATAATGCTTCGCCTTGGCGAGCACGATGTCGACCTCGTTGTCGTGCGGCAGATAATTCAGCGTGGTCACGATCGACCAGCGGTCCATCTGGCCCTGGTTGATCTGCTGGGTGCCGTGATAGAGCCCGGACGTGTCGCCGAGCCCGACCGTGTTCGCGGTGGCGAACAGGCGGAACGCCGGATGCGGCTTGATCACCTTGTTCTGGTCAAGCAGCGTCAGCCGGCCGGACGATTCGAGCACGCGCTGGATCACGAACATGACGTCGGGGCGGCCGGCGTCGTATTCGTCGAAGCAGATCGCCACATTGTGCTGCAAGGCCCAGGGCAGGATGCCGTCGCGGAATTCGGTGACCTGCATGCCCTCCCGGATCACGATCGCGTCCTTGCCGATCAGATCGACGCGGCTGATGTGGCTGTCGAGGTTGACGCGCACGCACGGCCAATTGAGCCGCGCCGCCACCTGCTCGATATGGGTGGATTTGCCGGTGCCGTGATAGCCGGTGACGATCACGCGGCGGTTGCGCGCGAACCCAGCGAGGATGGCGAGCGTCGTCGGCCGGTCGAACCGGTAGTCCGGATCGACATCGGGAACATGCTCGTCGGGCTCGGAATAGGCGGGAACTTCCAGATCGGAATCGATGCCGAACACCTGCCGGACCGAAACCTTCATATCCGGCAGGCCGGACACTGCTTCAGTTGCGAGAGTCATTCCACCTCCATGACCCCGGAAATGTCGAAGGCGCTGATTCGGCCCTCTCCGGCAGTCGGATGTCGTGCCAAATTAGCAGAAGCGCATAAGGCCGCGAAAGCCACCCCCCAAGTTTCAGCAGAATCCCGCCGACTTGAGGTAATTATAGGCCTGAATGATCTCCCGCAGCCGGTCCTCGGACGTCCGGTCGCCGCCGTTGGCGTCGGGATGATGGCGCTTCACCAACACCTTGAACCTGGCCTTGATGTCGGCGCGCTTGGCATCGGCTTCAAGCCCGAGCACATCGAGCGCGCGGCGCTGGGCATTGAGCACCTTGCGGCCCTCGGCGGCGGGCCGGGCCTGACCGCCGCGGGCAGCGCGCTCGAACAGCCCGAACGGATCGTCGGCTGCCCAGCCGGAACCGCGGAAGCCGCGGGAATTGCGCTTGGCATCGCTTTGGCGCCCGCCGATCGAGCCCATCTTCCAGGTCGGCCGGTGCCCGGTAAGGTCTTCTTTCTGATATTTCGCGATCGCGTCGTCGCTCATGCCCTCGAAAAAATTATACGAATTGTTGTATTCGCGGACATGATCCAGACAGAACCGCCAATATTCGGACGCGCGCAGCCGGCCCTTCGGGGCGCGGTGGGTGGCGGGCGCATCGCAGCGCGGCCATTGGCAGGCCGGAAGCTCGGCGCGCAGCCGGCGATCCTGATCCGGTTTCACCCGGATGCGATCAAAAAGGGGCGAGTCATTACTCATCGGTACAATTATGCGGGTGCCTGCATGGCACCTTCAAGACTTGACAGGCGGCAAAAGTGCACATGCGACGGGATTGACCGCGACCGCGTGTGCTGGCTAAGCCACCCTCCGTGCATACACGCGATCTGATCACGGAAAAGTTGCGCAACGCTTTCGCGCCCGAGAGCCTCCATGTCGAGGATGAATCTCACCGGCACGAAGGCCACGCCGGGCACCGGCCCGGCGGCGAGACTCATTTCCGGCTTTATATCGTGTCGGAAGCCTTTCGCGGAAAGAGCCGGCTGGAGCGCCATCGCATGATCAATGCAGCGCTCGCCGAGGAGCTTGGCGGCGGCGTGCACGCGCTCGCCATCCACGCCGCGGCGCCGGGGGAGAATCTATAAGAGCCCGTTATCCCGTTGGCAGCGGCGGCGGCACTTCGACGCCGGTCGGGTCATCGCCGAACCGGTTCGGCCCAAGCGAGCCGCGCAGGAAGCCGAGCTCGATCAAAGCCCACAGATTGAGGAGGCCGGCTAGAGCCGAGAAATACAACGCATAATCCGGTCCCCCCGCATAGGCGCTGGAATGCAACAGAAACGGAGCGGCATAAAACAGCGCGAGCCACCAAGCGCTCTTGTCGCGATCGTGCAGTCGCTTCAGACCGACGACGATCCAAGTGAGCGAAAATACTGCCACGGCAAACGCGATGAAGCCGACGCGCAGCGTGTCGTTGGCGATATTGATCGAGGCAAAAATCACGAGGATGATGCCGAACATGGCCCAAATCTGGAAGCGCCACCATTGCAGCCGCGTGAAGCGGCCTGATGGGCCCCAATACCCGAACAGATTCATCGGCTGCCCCCCCAACTCCCCAGGACGACTATCACGATTGCCGCCGCTTGCGAGCGTTGGCCTTGACTAACCCGCCTTCGCCGCAGGCAGTTTGCGGGTCAGCGGCGTGACGCGCAACGAGGTGATGCGGTTGCGGTTCTTGCGCAGCACCTGAAAACGATAGCCGTGAAATGTGAAGCTCTGTCCCGGTTCCGGGATCGAGCGCGCCTCGTGGATCACCACGCCGGCGATGGTGGTGGCCTCATCGTCCGGGATGTTCCAGTCCATGGCGCGGTTGAGATCGCGCACCGGCACCGCGCCGTCGACATTGGCGGAGCCGTCCGGCAGCATGCGCACGCCGGCGACGGAAATCTCGTGTTCGTCGCTGATGTCGCCGACGATTTCGGCGATGATGTCCTTGATGGTCACCAGCCCTTCCAGTTCGCCATATTCGTCGACCACCAGCGCAAACGGCGTCTTGCGATCGCGAAACGCCTTGAATTGCTCGGAAAGCGGCGTCGTATCGGGCACGAACCAGGGCAGGCGCGCCAGAGCCTCGATGTCGATCTTGGCGGCGTCGCCGCCGACGGCGTGGAGCGCCCGCAGCAGATCCTTCACGTGCAGGACGCCGAGAATGTTGTCGGGCGAGCCGCGCCAGAGCGGCAGGCGGCTGACCGCGGCGCCAAGCACGGCATCGACGATCTCACGCGGCGGATCGTCGGCGTCGATCATCACCATCTTGGTGCGGTGAACCATGACGTCGGACACCGTGAGTTCGCGCAGATCGAGCACGCCGCCCATCATGTCGCGGTCAAGCTTTTCGACGATGCCGGCGCGATGCAGGAGATCGACGGCGCCGCGCAGCTCTTCGCGCGGGGAGAGGATCGACTGAATCTTGCCGACCGGCATGCCGAGAACGCGCAGGATGATGCGCACCAGCCACTCGACCGCCTTGAGGATCGGCAAGAGGAGCGTGACCGTGCGCGCGATCGGCTGCGCCACCACAAGCGCGAGCCGGTCCGGCGCATTGAAGGCGACCGTCTTCGGCAGCACCTCGCAGAGGACGAAGATCAACGCCGTCATGACGATGGTGGCGTAGATGACGCCGGCCTGACCGAACAGCATCAGCAGGAGCCCGGTGGCGAGCGTGGAGGCCGCGATATTGGTGGCGTTGTTGGCGAGCAACACCGCGCCGAGGAAGCGCTCGCGTTGCGCCAGCAAGCGGCTGACGATCGTGGCGTCGACATTGCCGTGTTTTTCCAGCCGCAACATGGCGGCGCGCGACGAGGCGGTCAGCGCCGTCTCACTGCCGGAATAAAACGCCGATATCAAAAGGCAGATGACGACGGCGGCGACGGTCAACCAATCGTAAATGCTCATCGCTCGGCAAGCTTCTCGCTCAAAAATGCGCGCACCTGCGCCGGCTCGACCCCATGCTCGACAAACGCCGCCCCGATCCCGCGCACGAGGATGAATGTAAGCATTCCCCGTTTCACTTTCTTGTCCTGCGCCATCAGCGTCATGAGCGCGTCGGCGTCGGGCAGGCCGCCGGCAATGTCCTGCGGCCGGGTCGGCAGTCCGACCTCCGCCAGGTGGCGGATCGCCCGCGCGGCTTCCGCGGGCGGCAGAAGGCCGAGCCGGGCCGAGAATTCGAAGGCGAGCGCCATGCCGGCGGCGACCGCCTCGCCGTGCAGCAGCCGGTCGGAGAAGCCGCACGCCGCTTCCAGCGCGTGACCGAAGGTGTGGCCGAGATTAAGGAGCGCGCGTTCGCCGGTTTCGCGCTCGTCGCGCGCGACGATCGAAGCCTTGGCGCGGCAACTTACCGCGATGGCGTGCTCGCGCGCGCCGGACGACGACTTGCTGGTGGAAGATTTGCCGCCGGCGAACACCTCGCGCCAATTCGCTTCCAGCCAGGAGAAGAAGGCGGCATCGCCGAGGAGGCCGTATTTGGCGACCTCGGCATAGCCGGCGCGGAATTCGCGCGCCGGCAGCGTGTCCAGCAAAGCGGTATCGGCGACGACGAGAATCGGTTGATGGAAAGCGCCGATCAGATTCTTGCCGCGAGCGGAATTGATCGCGGTCTTGCCTCCGACCGAGGAATCGACTTGCGCCAA
>Ga0187781_10002109_pt1 | contig 15217 bp, 15 predicted proteins | sample 0715_SJ02_MP02_2_FD_132447 | JGI IMG/M metagenome (GOLD analysis project Ga0187781, IMG submission 132447) | Tropical peat soil microbial communities from peatlands in Department of Meta, Colombia - 0715_SJ02_MP02_20_MG | ecosystem: Environmental > Terrestrial > Soil > Wetlands > Peat | place...
ACTCTTAATCAGTAGGTTGTAGGTTCGATTCCTACCGCGCTCACCAACCTGATAGCCGGCGTAATCACTGGGGTTTAGCTCAGTTTGGCGCACCTCGCCTAAGAACCCCATTCTGGATCCGTGTCCGTGCCATGTCCGCTCTGGGACAACATTCGTTATTGTGCGACCAGGTTTGGGATAGAGGGTCAACTTACTGCGCCGTTCGATCTCGTCCTGGCCAGCTGGCCCCGCCGGACGGCTCCAACTGGCTTGACTCTGGTCAGAGCTGTCTATATATTGGGGGTAGACTGCTGGGCATGCCGCATCTAGTCATGCTTCTGCAGATGGATAACGCGCAAGGAAAAATCTGCGGCCCGAGAGAGCTACAACGAGCTTCCGCGAGATGCCGCCGGCCATCGGATAAGGCCGGAAATCTAATCCGTTGCCGCCTCAGGGCTTGCTTCCCCAGCGAATTCACAGATTCGGTGGCCCGACACGATAAGTATGTCCAAAAACAACAAGGGTATGATTTGCCTACTCAACGAGTGGGAGTGGGACGATAAGCGCGTCAGCAAAATCGAGCCAGACTGCCGAAATCATAGGCATATCTCCAGAAGAAGATTGTTTCAGCGAACCGAGGATGCACGATTTGCCGACCGAATTCTGGCTCAATATCGCGACCCCGAACTCGGAGACGTGGGCTGGATCGTGCAGGTGGCGAACCGCGCATATTGGGCCGACCGTCTGCCAAGATGGATCTCCAAGTTACGACTCGCCCCAGCCCATTGGAGGGCGATCAGCGACCATGTGAGGCGTTGCCAGGCCATTATCGATTCGGGAGGGAAACCGCCGTTTGAGATTGTTGAATTTCCCAGATTGGCCATGGACGAACTCCGTACTCATTCTCGTGACGCCGCTACCAACAAAACTCAGAAAACGCACTAGTAGCATAATCCGGAAATCTTAGCGCTGTATCCGACAGAGTCAGCGCCATCCGCACAAATTGATTTAGAGTCGACTATTGACGATCCGCCGCGAGGCGGGTTTTTTCTTATGACGTAATCTCCGAATAACTCAACCCACAAGGCCGCCACGCGCGGCCTTTTTCATTGGAGCAGAAAAATGGAAACCGGAACAGAACAGAACATCCTCAACGAATACCTCACCAAAGCAGAACTGGCCTCCCAACTTCACCGCAGCGTCCGCAGTGTGGACCGATGGGCTTTGACTGGCGACGGGCCGCCCTATGTCCGCATCGGTCGGAGGACTCTATACAGGCGTGCCGCTGTGGTTGAGTGGCTTCGAGCCTTGGAGATGACACCCGGCCCAAAGAGGAAAAAGCGCATGGCGGGCCAGTGAGCCGCTGCCACGAATCCTAATGCGAAAACGTCACATGGACATGGATACAGGTCACCGACAAGGTGGAAACTCCTGGGTATTTGCCCGCTGATTGCATTTGCGACCGCCGCGTCAGCTTTGCCAAATTGGGTACAGACTCGCGGCAAATTGGACATCTCGTTCCCGTAAGTACCGCCACACCTAGCTCAGAACAAAGCCGCTATTAAATCACGTTGAAAGAGTATGCAAGGCCCTTCTGATATCACCCCCTGTGAATCTCTTTGCTCTGCGTCGGATCGGGCTTCTGCCAAAGGGCTGGTGATGCGTTCCACGAACGAACTTCAGAAGCATCCGGTCTACGCCGAACTTCAGCTGGCAGTGTCGCCAGCACAGCTTGCCTCAATCATGCGCTTGGGCGAGTTTGCCTTCAAAGATCCACTTCTAGTTACGCGACAAGGCGTCATCATCGACGGATACGCTCGGAAGGAGTACGCAGACAGTTTGGGCATTTCAACTCTTTCGTGCGTGGAACTCGACGTTAGCGAAGAGGAAGCTCTTCGGGTCATCCTGAGCAAGCATCGGCGCTCTGCCGGGTGGAATGATTACAACCGGATTCGAATGGCCTCGCGATCGAAGGAAGTTGTCAGAAGACGGGCACGAGCCAATCAACAAGCCGGTGGTCGTCTCAAAGGTTCGTCAAAATTGACAGAAGCTCATGTAAGAACGGAAATCGCGAAGGCGGCTATACCCTCACTTCCGAAAACGCCTGCTCGAAGAGAGCATCACTGGGAACGATGTCCAGCGCAGCCCGTCAGTTGGGCAGCGTTTTTTATTACCTGTTTGCTTACGTCCTGTGCGCGAAGTGAGTTTGGGGGGCAAATGGGCGCGGAAAGACACAATTCCGAAGTCGCGAGTTTTCCCTATTGCTTACTGTTTTTCATGCGAGGAGCCATTTCGGATTTTGGCGTATGCGACTAAGGCGGTAAAGCTAGGATTCCCTCGGAGTGACTTCAAATCTTCGTCGTTTTCCATGTCCAGTGCGGTCTGTGAATTCAATCCGTGGTCCACTGCTTCACGAAGGAGTGTCAGAGCTTGGACGCTCTTGCCCTGAAGCGCTGCAAGGCAGCCCAAATTGTAGGTGGAGGACGCAGTTTGGGGTTTTTCGGGTCCGAAAATACGTTGTTGCGCGAAGCGAGTCTCCCGGAAGAGCTGCTCCGCTTCGCGATAGCGAGCTTGCCTCATTAGGACAGTCGCAAGATAATTCCTCAAGTCCAATGTGTCTGGGTGCTCTGCCCCGAGAACGCGAATTTCGGTAGCGAGTCCTTCACGCAGCACCTGCTCCGACTCCGGGTACTTCCTTTCATTTAACAAAATCCAACCGAGGTGAGCCATACCGGCAAGCGTGTCCGGATGATCTGGCCCAAAAATGCGGCGTTCGACCGCCAGGTTTTCCTTTTGCATTTTTTCGGCTTCTGGATACCGGCTTTCGTCTCCCTCCTCAACCATGGTCCCCACCAGGCTAGTCGTCAAGGTCAGCGCCAACGGACTTTCCGGCCCCAAGGTCCGGCGAGCTATGTCAAGAGCTTCTCTCTGTATTTTTTCTCCTTCTGCAAACCGTCCCTGATAACTTATGAGCGCCCCGAGTCGGGCCAACGTCGTCAGAGTGTCGACGTGTTCCGGCCCCAGAACGCGACGCTGGATCGCGAGGGTGTCACGGTCAAGCTTTTCTGCTCCCTCGTAGTCCGCAACTTCCAAGAGGACGACACCCAGAAAACTTGCAGATCTAAGTGTCTCGGGATTCTCTTGCCCGAGCAAATGTTGCTGTAGCTGAACCGCCTGTTCGAGCATCGGCTTCGCCTTGTCGATTATTCCGATGCTGTCATATACGGTTCCCAACACAAACAGCATGTGGGCTCGCGTTTCAGGATCTTTGGCGGCACCCGCCTGGAGATCGCTCGCGGCTTTATCGAGAATTTCTCGTACGGTCACGCTGTTTCCACGCGCCTGACTCGGGTCAGACACCTTGAAAATCCTTGTCACGAAATCGGTTACGTCGGTTGCGCGATCACGCTCACGAATAGCAAGGTCACGTTGCTGGCGTGCAGTTCGCGCTTGCAAGATTGTGCCGATAAGACCGGCTGCTGTAGCCACGAATGCCACCGTCGCCAGCGCGACCACGACGCGATTGCGGCGCACAAATTTCACGGTGCGATAAGCAAATGTGTCCGGTCTTACGCTGATCGCTTCGTGTTTGAGATAGCGTGTGAGATCGTCTGCGAATGCGCTCACCGAGGCGTACCGTTCCTGGGGATTCTTCTTCAGAGCTTTCGATAAAATCGTGTCCAAATCTCCCCGTAACTGCCGGCTCAGTTTCTCCGGTGTACTGTGGCGTTTCTCCGCTGCATCTTTTGCAGTCAACGCGAGTGCTGATGCTCGCGGTGGTTCGCGCTCAACGATCGCTTGGAGTAGTTCGGCAGTGGATTGCCGACTTGTCTGCGCGGGGTGGCTTCCCGTGAGGAGGAAATAAAGCATTGCTCCGAGTGCGTACACATCAGTCGCTGTGGTTATGTTTCCACCTGTGACCTGTTCTGGCGCGGCAAATCTTGGGGTGAACGCTCCGCCGCCCTCCACCGTCAACTGGGTAGCTGTCGCCTCGTCCGGGGCAAGCAGTTTAGCAATTCCAAAATCCAATAATTTAACTTGGCCATCTTTGCGCACCATCACGTTGGAAGGCTTTATGTCGCGATGCACGATCAGGTTGGCATGCGCCTCGGCCACGGCGCTTAGCACATCGAGGAAGAGTTTAATGCGTGCTTCTACGCTGAGCTTTTGTTCATCACAATACTGGTCGATGGCTTCCCCATCGACGTACTCCAAAATCAGGTATGGCGTGCCATCGGAACAGATGCCGGCATCAAGAAGTTCGGCAATATGAGGATGGATTAGCCGGCCAAGAACGTTGCCTTCACGTTTGAACCGTTCTTCCATTACGCGGCCCGTGCGCGCGGTACTTACGAATTTGACTGCGGCCTTTCGCTCAAACCTGCCATCGCTCCGTTGGGCCAGCCATACGCTACCCATCCCTCCTTGTCCGATTTGCGAAATCAGCGTGTAGGATCCGACTTTCTGGCCCGCAAGTCGGCTGCCGGTCTGCAACGGCGGTCTTTCGAGGAACCCCTCTCGTTCCACTTGTTCTTGCTCATCCAGAAGGGCCTGCACCATGGACGCCAGTTTTGCATCTTTCTGGCTTAGAGAGAGCAGCCATTGGGCACGCTGCTCAGGAAAGAGCTCCAGTGCTTCGTCTAGATATGGGCCTACTTGTTCCCATTGCTCAGGAGTAAGCGTGGACATCGATTTCTCACTGCGGCAAATCTGCCTGCAAACTACGATGCAAGTAAATCCGTGCTTTTTCCCACTTCCTCTGCACAGTTCGTTCGGACAGGCCCCTCATATTGGCAATCTCGCCAAAAGAAAACCCGCAGAAGAACTTGAGGTCCACAATCTGGGACAGTGAGCTGTCCACACGGGCCAATTCGTCGAGGGCCTGGCTAATCCGCGTGAGTTCCTCATCGCTCTTGATTGCATCTTCAACGTTGGTCGTGAAAGAAGTAAGTTCGAACTGCCCACCTCTTTTGACGGCCAGTCGATTTCGTACATGGTCGATAATGAGTCCCCGCATAACCCGCGCAGCATAGCCCATGAAGCGGCCCTGATCAGGGAATGATGCCCCGTCTCGCGCAGCCATATCGAGATAGGCCTCGTGGATAAGTGTCGTGGCACTGATGCTTACTTCACCTTGACGCGCGAGTTGGCACTTTGCGAGCCGATGGAGTTCCCCGTAAAGAAGGACAAAAAGCTTGTCCGAGGAAACCTCGTCCCCCTGGTCCGCCAAGTCTATCAATGCAGAGAGGTTAGCTTTGGATGTCTCCATACCCTCTGGAACACGGCAGACAGCGTCTCGTATTTGAGGTCAATAGTCAAGATCGATCCTGCCCTTTCGGTGCGCCCCAGAAATGTTCGAAGTCACCTGTCGTGTTTTGCCTGCCATTTCCGCTTTCATGATCAGAGGCAAGAACTTCAGAAACTCGATTTTCTTCCCTCCAAAATTCAAGGAGCTGGCGCTAAATGCCAGCCAATGGAGGATTTTATGACCTGCACGCACACATGCTCAAAACTCAGTCTCGCGCTTTGGTTCTCGGCGTTGGCATTGGCCTTCGGCGCCCAGCAGATGAGCGCCTCCACCACCTACATCGTCGGAACCTGCGCGAGCGGCACCCAGTTCTCAACTATCCAGTCTGCGCTCGATGCCTCTCCGGCCCCTACCACAGTCGAGGTTTGTCCTGGGCAGTATATTGAGCAGATCACCATTACCAAGCCTGTCACGCTCGAAGGCATTACTGGGAACCAAAACGGGATTTTCGGGGGAACAGGCAATGGATCCATGGCACAAATCGTGCCGCCCGCTTCCATGAACGTAATAAGCCTTCAGAATGGCGGCTCACCCGCAACCGCAAGTGCTCAGATTTACGTCGACAACGTGAGCGGCGGCAACGTAAATCTGACAAACCTGGATGTCCAGGGCCTGTACCAAAGCGGGCAAGGTCAATATTTTATTGGGATCCTCTACCAGGGGTCTTCTGGCACAGTCAACCAGGTGGTCGCATCGCTGCAGAACCCGACGCCACTTCAGGGACCGGGACAACCCGGAATAGGAATTTGGATCGAGGGCAGTAGTTCCAATCCATCGGTCACAGTTGAGAACTCCAGTATCCATGATTTTAGTGCGAACGGCATCATGGTTATCGGCTCGACGGACGGCGCCCCGGATCTCACTGCGACAATCAAGAACAACGTAATTTCTAATTTCTCCTCCCAGACGACGTATGACGTCGACCTTCAGGTGGGCAGCACCCCCACGTTCACCGGAAACTTCGTGAGTGGCGGACTCTACGGAATCTGTCTCTGCGGTGCCCCATCGGGATCGGTTAGCGGCAATACGGTCTTCGGCAGCCGGTATGGAATTGAGCTATCGGTAGATGGCCCAACGGTGACATCAAACAATGTCTATGGCACCCAAGTTAACGGTATCGACATACAGGCGCCCAGTCTCGAAGCTTCTGTGGTCGAGAGCAACACCATCAAGACCGTAAATCCTCCCGACAGTGAAGGAACAGCGATCGAACTCAACTGCAACAGCATCAGTTCCAGCAAGGTCCATTCGAATACCCTTGTCGACGTTTGGGAAGGGTACGGGGATGCGCCTTCAGGATTCGGAGGGAGCAACACCTATGTCGGTGTGGCCCTCGACGTCACCTCTTGCGGCACGAGCGGTGCCGTTTCCAAAAGCGCAAGCACGGCGGCTCGCCTGACCTCGCTGGGGAGAGTCAGAGCGCAGTGATGGCTGATCTCCGATAGGGCGCGGCGGAATTCGAACCGCGCCCTATCGTTTTTTTTTGGCCTGCAACCGTTGGTGCCGCATGTGAGAGGAGTTGAGGCAGAGCCAACACGAGCCGATTGTTTACGCTTCTCAATGACTCGAGAAAAGGGCTCTGCCGTGAACTGGTGGTTGTAGGAACATGACTTGGCCCATCTTCCCGCCGAGAAAATACGTATAGCGGACGCAGCTTCAACAGATAACTAGCTCTGCCTGCCAGCGACCAAGAGAAGTTTCCCGCGATACCTGTCGTGTTTTGCCTGCCATTTCCGCTTTCATGATTAGAGGGCAAAAGCGGGGAAGCGCTCCTGAGAGAGAACCTCTCAAACAAATTTCTCAGCAGCAGGTGACTAACCGCCGCGATTTTGCGCTGTTAGAGGCAAGGAAGGGAAGAACTCCAGAAAGCCCTAAGTTCTTTGCACCGAACTTAAAGACCAAGATTGGAAAAGGAAAATACCATGAAACGCTATGAAAAATGTATGAAGCTGATGTATAGCCCTTGTGTCGCCCTGATTGGATCTTTGCTGATCGGGTCTCCGCAAGGTTTTGCTCAAAACGCTGAGTCCAGTCCAAGCGAGCCGTTGCGTTTGACGGTCGCTCCGAACACGTCTTCGCGGATCGCTATGAAGACTCTGCCCAAAGCAACCTGCGTGCTGCACCCGGACGGCGACAGTGAACCGTCGCACTCGTTCAAACTGTTCTCTGATGATGACGGGATGATCCGCTTCAATGTCAACCCATCAGACGAATCAGACGGAGTCGCTAATTTTGCGGTGGACTGCACCTCGGACCGACAGGCACAAACGTTCGAGTTGAAACTGCGGCCCAACCATAGTCCGAGTGCAGAGATGCCGGCTCCGGCTGCTGAGACACACATTGCAAAAACGACCGACATTATGCGACCGGCGCTTGCAAAAGAGCAGGCCCTGCAACTCTCGGACGAAGAACTCGCCATGCGCGGCTATCCGATGCGACCCAATCCCGGGGATGTACCTGGAGCTTTCGCCAAGTGGCTGCAGATGGTGTCCCAGCCTGCGCGGCGAGTAGATGCGCGCCAGGCAGAGTATCGGGAGCTTCGCGCCCAGACCAGCCTCCCCACTTGGAGCGGATACGATCTGGAAAATGCACCCAACGAGCACCCTGTTTCGACTTACGATATGGTCCAGGGTATTTGGAATGTGCCGCTGGTGACGAACCCCGTTTACGATCAGACTACTTACTCGGTTTTCTGGGTAGGACTCGATGGCGACGGACTTGTGTCCACCGATTTGTGGCAGGCCGGAACCGGCCAGCAAATCTCGGACATTGCCTTCAACCTATTGGGGCGGCCTCTGCAATTCATCTTTAGCTACTACTTTGCGTGGACCGAATTGCTTCCCACTCAGGGCATTGAGGTACAGCCCAACTTCAACGTGTCGCCCGGCGATCTGATGTATATCGCCGCGTGGGTCGGCAATCCAAATGAAGCTGCTTCGCTTTCGGGAGCAGACGGCATCGCGTTTCTAGAAGATGTGACCCAGAGCGAGTTCGCTTACGTGTACACCCCACGAGGTAGCGTGAACATCCTTGGGTACGAGGCGGAATGGATCATGGAGCGGCCCTACGAAAACGGCGTGGTGCCATCCCTGGCAGACTACGGCACCGCCTACATGGAGGAGCCAGATGCACAGAAGACCAACGGTGCCTGGATCAGCTATGACCAACCTAGCAGCAATCAGATCTTCATGTACGCAGATCCTTATATCGACCTTGATCTTCTGTCGGCGGCCTATTCCGAGGGTCCCGACACTATTTACTACCAGTGGTACAACTACAATTAAAGCTGCCGGGACCGGGCGGAGAACGACGCGCGGTTCCGGTTTTCTTCTTGAGAAGTAACTAATCTCTGTCGATGACGCCCCGCCTAGTTGGGCATTGCAAACTCTGCCATCCTTCCGACCCAGAAAAGAGGATGCTATGTCGCGTATCAACGCTCGTTTCGCACTTTGTCTCACGCTGATCTGCTGGACCGCTGCCGCAGTGGTTCCTGCATCGGCACAATACTTCCAGCAAATCCCTGGCACTCTCCAACACATCGCCGCGGGCCGTACTGAGGTCTGGGGCCTAAACTATGAGGTCCCCGTTCCTGGCGGTGCTTCGATCTATCGTTACAATCCCAGCAGCCAAAGTTTCGTCCTCATAGCGGGAGGGCTTGGGCAAATCGCCGTGGGCGGCGGCACACCCTTGCAGCCGGATCAGGTCTGGGGAGTGAACGAATGGGGTGACATTTACCAGTATAACTTCAGCAGCAACGTGTTTGTTCAAATGCCCGGCGTCGCAGAACAAATCGCGGTCGGCGTAGGCGGCTCTGACGTTTGTCATCCCTTCGAAGTCTGGGCAATTAGCACGAACCAATACATCTACAGGTGGAACTACGAAGTAGTTCCAGCTTGTGGGCCTGCGGGGTGGGTCCAAATCGCTAACCCGTATCCTTTCTCACAGATCGTGACCGGCGACAGCGATATATGGGCGCTGGATATAATTGACCGGATATGGCACTACAACCTTGTCACACAAGGGTGGACGCAGATAGGTGGCGGCTGCAACAACACCCTGACAGAGATCGCAGTTGGAGTTAATGATGTGTGGGGGGCGGGTTGTAACGGCACGATCTACCGGTCCAATCCTTTCCAGGGCGGTGATTTCGTCGCAGTGGCAGCCGGGACCTGGATCGCAGCTGGCGGGAATGGCGTGTGGGGAATCGATGCGGGTGATGTCGTTCACTTCACCTCCGGGCCTCCAGCGTATTTTCTCGGTCTCCAGCCGATGACAATGGCTGTCGGTACCGGTGGGGGGACTTGGTTAATCAATGGTTCAGATCAAGTCTATGTGTTCGTACCATAGCTTTCAGGAAGCAACTGGCAACACGTCCGATGCCCCATTTCTCGCGAACCTTCGAGGCGTGGGGCTTTTCTTTTTTTTGTCTGCCAAAACGAAGGTGAGACAGGCCGACAGTTTTCCCCAGGCAAAGTTGTTACATTGGGCGTCGGGAGCGGCGACGAATAGCGGGATATGGTAGGCGGAAGTAATCTCGGCACACTGAGTACCACCCCAACAACGATCCACCACCGCGAAGTTGGGACGAGTGGCTGGCACTCGAACGCGAGGCAGATCCGGAAGCGATGAACGAAGCTATCAGTGAGGTCTTACGTTCAAGCAACGCCCTAGTTGAATCCCTGGCCACACATATCAGTCATGAACGAAAACAGACGGTGGTCTTCGTTACGGATGTAGCGGCTTTACATCCTTACTTCCGAGTCCGCTCGCTCGAAAGTGGTCTCCACGATCGAATCAAGATGCCCACTGTCGTCTTTTATCCTGGACGACGGTCGGGGCAGTACGGTCTGCATTTTCTGGGCTTCTACGAATTTGACGGAAACTATCGTGCAACCCTGTTAGGGGGATTGGAATGAGTATCCGGACTCTTTTCTCTGCCAGGAGACCCATCGACCGTCCGATTGAAAAAGTGATCGACTACTACGCCACCGACCAAAAAACGCCTGTTGGCAGAAATCGAAGAATATGAGGTCACCGATAACGTAGAGCGGTGCTTCCGGAAGTTTCTCGACACATTCGGTGACGGTGTTCGCTCAGGGCAAGTGACGGAAATTGGCGTCTGGGTCGCCGGCTTTTACGGATCGGGTCGCCCTCCCACAATTCAGCTATCCGATTTTGGGTAAGCCTGCAAGCGCTCGCTGCGCCGTTCCCTTGCCGATGCCCATTTCTACCACGATCTGAGTCCACGAATGTCTCTGAGCCCGTAGAGTGGCTATTCTGGTTGCGTCGACCAACACTCTTGGTCGCCCAACCCTCTTACCTTTTGCGCGGGCGTTCCTGATGCCCGCTCGCACTCTTTCCTGGATCAAGGCTCTCTCGAATTCTGCCATCGCAACGATGATCTGGAACATCAGCCGGCCGGAAGGAGTACTCAAGTCGAGGTTATCGCGAAGACTGACGAACCTCACACCAAGCGCCGCTAGTTCGGCCAGGGAATTCACAAGATGTTTTAGGGACCTTCCGAAGCGATCAATCTTCCAGACCAAGGATGGCGTCGAATCGTCGGCGAGTCGCATCTGCCATCAGCCGATTCAGTGCCGGACGAGACTCTTTGCAGCCTGAGACTCCCTGGTCGGTGTACTCCTCGATGACTTGCCAGCCACGGCGAGCGGCGTATTCACGCAGTTCCGCCAGCTGCATTTCAATCGAGGGGTGACACACGCATCTCCATACGCCCCACCGTTGAACGGTATGGAACGACAGATGATGAAGGGTTTAACGATGTCGAAACGGTGCTCGGCGAAGAAAGCAAACGGCAAACGCTGTAGTGCTTGGGCTCTCGTAGGGGCGACACAATGCGCCCTCCATTCGAACCCGGGGCGCGCGGCTGAATTGGGCTCGAAGCACGGCTGCAGACGGAGTGTGCGTTTTGGCATTAATGAGATCGATCTACCGTACAAATCTCTGAAGACCATGGGCGATGTCAGCGAACTTATGGAGGAAACGATCAATCGAGTTCGTCAAGGCTCACTCGATCTTCGTTCCGCGAATACTATAGGATTCCTCGCCAACGTTCAGATGAAGGCCATCGCAGAGAAGCGAACTGAGGCGCGAGAAGACGAGGCCAGGCAGGACGGTGGTTTTATGTACGAAGCGATATTTGAGCGGATGCGCAGGGGACTGGTAGTTTCACCGCAGTGGGAGGCATGGGTGCAACAAGAACCTGCCCCACTGTACCCTGAACCGCGCCATGAAGGCGCTGCTGTCGGGACAGAAGCTCCCCTGGCGTACGACGAATTCGGCGAGGAGACGCAGACCCCGCCCAGCGCCCCGAACAATGACGTGCCCGTCATTATGGTCGAAGTTGGCTAAGACGGAGCAGTTCAGACTGTGCACAGTGAGGGGTAAGGGGTGCGGGTGCTTCCGGGATGAAGGGTGGCATCGTCCGCCCGATGTGGACCGCTTCCCGCGTAGAAACACACTTCCTCGCTGATACCTTCTTCGTGCCATCCGTTCCATCTCCTGAAGAGACGGACGGAGAGTGTTCGCCGCCGGAGAAGGTACGTCGGAAGTAGGTAGAGTGTCCACGGTCGAAGGAAGAGAAGCTACGGTAGGCCCTTTCGAAGTAATTACGCAACTCAGCGTTACGCTAATTCCGGCGTTTACGCGGAGATGGGATATAGGGAAGTGGCGCTTTAAATGATTCGCGTGTATGACAATCTAAACGTGCTGGCTGGACAAAAAGACCGTTCGCCCTTCGAATTTATCAGAAGAAAGTCGCCGGGCTTCGGCTCGTATGCGTGCAACTCTGACTCATGGATAATCATGATCGGGTCGCCCTTCTCTTCGATCGCCACAAGCGCTTTTCGCCAATCAGGACTTACGTCTCCTTTCCTAAATTCAATTTCTTCTGGCGTCGGCTGCACTCTCTCCACTTCCTTGACCTTGAGGGCCTTCACTATCTGATTGCCATCGGTATATTTTGGCGGTTCCGGCCAGTTTCTTGGACTCAATTGTTCCGGCTTGATTGGTCGCTCTATCGTCATATTCCCCTTCTCCTTAACCTCTCTGCAAACCCAATCGTGTTCGTCATTCTTCGGTCTTCTCTTTAGCAGCTAGTGCATTGAGCGTTGGCGAGGAGAATCCGTGCTCGACCGCAAAACTTACCAGTCTCTCACGGGTAGAAATGCCTAACTTCTCGATGATGCTGCTGATGCAATGCGCCGTAATCGTGCACTTGACGGAGCGGTTCAAACTGGTAAAAAGGAGGGGTAACGGGTGCGGGTGCAATTTACCCAACCCGCCAAATTCTAACCAGAGAACTCTCTCCTTCAACCACAGCAGTCTTAATTTTCGGCCAGGCGTCTATGTATCCCTCTTCACCCGCAGTCGTTCAGCGCCTTTCCACGGCGCACGTGCTATAGCGATTTTATCGCCAACTACCATCGCCCTCGCGCGAGTCCGCTGCCCACCTGTTATCATCTTCGTGTTTCTGCTTTGTGCGTAAATGCTTTCAGTCATCGGGTGACATGGATAACGACCTTCACACAAAACGAATGCGACGTGCTGCGCAATCCTTGGAAGGTCTCAGTTGCGGGGATGCCTTTGGTGAGGGTTTCTTTCTGCCTAACGCAATGGCGGAGTCGATGATTCATAAGAGGGCAGTACCTGCTCCGCCTTGGTTTTACACCGATGACACGGAAATGGCGCTCTCCATTTTGGAAATCCTTGCTGAACACCGAGAAATCAACCCACACTCATTGGCTGTCAGCTTTGCTGGCCGATACGACGCATTACGAGGCTACGGCCCTGCAATGCATAAACTACTTCCCACAATCCGACGAAAGCCCGAATCGTGGCGCACCGAAGCTGCTGCCCTTTTTCGTGGCCAAGGTTCGTTCGGAAACGGCTCCGCCATGCGGGTCGCTCCATTAGGCGCATATTTTGCTGACGTTCCCGACAGAATCACTGAACAAGCCAACCTCTCGTCAATCCCGACGCACTCTCACTCGGAAGCGGTGGCTGGCGCTGTTGCCGTTGCCGTGGCCGCAGGATTAGCTTGGCAGATGAAAAATTCCGCCGAACCCCCGAACACTCAAAGATTCCTCCGCCATGTCCACGAGCGTCTACCCGATAGCTACGTTCGCAAAGGCATCAGAAATGCTATTGAGTTGCCGCCTGAGGCATCAGTTGATGCCGCCGTTGCGAAGCTTGGAAACGGCTCGGCTGTGACTGCCCCCGACACGGTCCCTTTTGCATTATGGTGTGCCGCTCGGCACCTCAGTAGTTACAAGGAGGCACTCTGGGCGACCGTGAGCGGACTTGGTGACCGTGACACCACCTGCGCCATTGTTGGAGGCATCGTGGTGATGTATGTAGGTGTAGAGGGTATTCCGCCCGAATGGCTTGAGCACAGAGAGCAGATTCCAAGCTGGGTGTCGAGTTTCTGAGCAGTCGCGGAAGCAGATGAGTGAATGGCGACCTGTCGCGCATTGTTGCGTGTCATTCGTAGAATGAACTGTTATCAACATACAGTTCACGAACGGTGAGGTCCAACGGAGTCGTCACATCTGCGACGAACTCACAGGTCAGGGGGTAATTGTCATCAACACGCATTCCAATGTCGTTGGCCACATCGCTATCAGAGCCGTACTGGAGCGTGCAGTCAACTGTTCCTGAGGCTTTGAACACAATTTCTTCGGCTCCTAGGGATTCGAGCTTTAGATTGTCGATATGCACTTCATCAACGTAGTAGTGCGTAGCAATCTCATCAAGAGCTTCGACCGTGCTATCCAACATTTCATCCGTCAAGGCGTTCTTCGCACTCATCTCAACTGCTTTATGCACCGCCGAGCGGCAATCATCGATAGTAGTGAACAAGGAAATTAACGTATCGAGGGCCTGCTGAGCGAGTTCATCTGCTGCTTGTTCACCTAAATCGAATGTCTCTGGCGTGACATGAGTGAGTTTGCTTAGTTGGCTGTTGAGAGCATTAAACGTGGTGATGGTCTGTTGTACATCGACACCCAAAGTGTCTTGGACGAACTCTTCTGGCAAACCAGCATGGACTGCGTATCGAATACGCTGAGCACGAGAAAAGACGACTTGTCCCGCGAGGTTTGTTTCCTCCACGTACCATTCGCAGACCTTAATATCTTTGTCAGGTGCAAAATCGTGCAGCATGATTCGTGCCAATTCTCGGATTCCTGTAGCGAAGTTGTTGACTCGCATTGGATTTCCAAGTTGGTCAAAGCTTTGGATCGCCGCATTAAACACCTTCTTTTGGAATGTTGTCAGGCGAGCTTCGACTTGATCGATTTCTGGCCAAGGATACGTAGGATCACCACCTCACAATGGTCAGCTATTTCTTTGATCGTGTAACCCGCAATCACTCCAGAAATAATCTCCAACTTTCGGGGTCTTAATCCAAATTTCCGCCACGCTTCACCGTGGTCCATTTTTGGCGCTCCCTCTCTACGTAATACTTTTCAATGGCATCGCGTGATTAACCGCAAAGAGCGCTAGCTCCAGACGGGTAGAAACCCCTAATTTGTCGAAGATCTTGCTGAGATGATGCTTGACCGTGTCTTCACTGATCTTGAAGTACTCGGCTATTTCCTTGTTGTAGTAGCCCGCAACCACCCCAGAAACAATCTCCAGCTCGCGCTGGTTCAATCCAAATTTCTTCCGCTGCGCTTCGTCGTGGGACGACCGCATACCAGTCCGCTGCGCACGCCATCTTGGGCCATGATGTTGCGGGCGATAGTCTCTTTGTCGAACTGGCTGGAATTGAGATACTTCACCGGACGTCGGCAAGCCTTGGCTTCAGCCAAGGAAGCTTCCTTCAGGCGCTCAGTGACGTTCTCCACATGCTCGCCAAAGTTCTTGAGGAAGACATGGTTCGTCCAAAGATAGTTCATCATCCCCTGC
>Ga0187781_10002110_pt1 | contig 15214 bp, 12 predicted proteins | sample 0715_SJ02_MP02_2_FD_132447 | JGI IMG/M metagenome (GOLD analysis project Ga0187781, IMG submission 132447) | Tropical peat soil microbial communities from peatlands in Department of Meta, Colombia - 0715_SJ02_MP02_20_MG | ecosystem: Environmental > Terrestrial > Soil > Wetlands > Peat | place...
AAGGGCGCATCCATTGGATCAGGAGCCACGATACTCTGCAGCGTAACGATCGGCGAGAATGCCATCGTCGGCGCAGGCAGCGTGGTGACAAAAGATGTTCCTGCCAATACGATCGTGGCGGGAACACCGGCCCGGGTTTTGCGCTCGCTGGACCAGGAGGTTATGGAGGTGTCAACGCATGGAAAATCCTAACATTCCGTTTCTCGACCTCATCACTCCGCATCGCGAGCTGAAAAATGAGCTCGTGGCGGTTTTCGAGCAAGTTCTGGAAACCGCCGGGTTCATCGGCGGACCCATGGTCTCGGGCTTCGAACAGGATTTTGCCCGATTCTGCGGCGCCCGGCACTCGGTGGGAGTTGGAAGTGGGACAGACGCAGTGCGCTTCGCTCTTATGGCGGCAGGCGTTCAGCCGGGGGACGTAGTGGTCACCGTGCCGAATAGTTTCATCGCCACGACGGAAGCCATTGCTCAAGCTGGAGCCACGCCCGACTTCGTGGATATCGACGCGCGGACGTACAACATGGATCCCGAGCGGCTTCGCAACTATCTTCAGGTTCAGTGTCGCGTCGACGGGACCACGGGCCGGGTCTACCACAGCAAGCTAGGCAAACCGGTCACAGCGGTGGTCCCCGTCCACCTGTACGGGCAAACCGCGGATATGGATCCTATTTTGGAACTTGCCGGGCGTTTCGGCTTGCTCGTGGTGGAAGATGCCTGCCAGGCCCATGGCGCAGAGTATTTCTCGCGGAAAGAAAACGCGTGGAAAAAGGCAGGAACCATGGGCAAGGCCGCGGCTTTCAGCTTTTATCCGGGAAAGAACTTGGGAGCCTGCGGTGAAGGCGGGGCGGTGACAACCCAGGACGATGAGATCGCTCGCCACATTCGAATGCTCCGCGATCACGGCCAGTCAAAGAAATACTATCACGACATCGAGGGATACAACGGCAGGCTGGACGCCTTGCAAGCCGGACTTTTACGAGTGAAACTCGCTCACCTTCCGGAATGGAACGAGAAGCGCCGTCAAGCCGCGGCCCGGTATCGAGAACTGTTTGTGGCATCCCATGGCCAGGAGTTTCCGCCGTTCGAGCCGGATTGGTGCAAGGCCATCTACCATCTGTACGTCATTCGGGTCCAAGAGCGCGAAAACCTGATGCGAACTCTGGCTGAGGCGAAGATTGGTACCGGAATTCACTATCCCATTCCTCTGCACCTTCAGAAAGCCTACCGGTCTCGCGGGTATATGCCCGGAGAATTCCCGGTGGCTGAAAAGGCTGCGTCGGAGATTCTGTCTTTGCCCATGTCGCCCAACCTGTCTACCGAGCAGCAGGAGCGTGTGGTGAAAACGATCTTGCGCTTCGTTACAGAGCGGCAAGGGCAGAAGGCAGCGTGCGTACATTCGTAAATAATACTTCGATTCCAGTCCCTGACCCCATGAAACCTGCTTTTCCGCAACAGAACGGCAACTCAGCAACATCGGCCACGCGCGTCGATTCTTTGGTAGAAGGGCTGGACAGCCGAACGGCGGCTGGCCCATCCCCAACGGCGACGTCTGCTTCCGAACAATTGACCGAATCGGACGCCTGGCGACTTCACGGCAAGCGTGTGGCCATGGTGATGTTCTCCTTTTTCCCGGGCGATCCTCGTCCGCGCCGAGCCGCCGAGGCCCTGGTCAGTGCGGGAATGACCGTGGACTTCATCTGCCTGGCTGGCGAGGGCGACGACGCGAAGTACGAAACTCCCAATGGCATCAACGTGCTGCGCCTTCCCATCCGGCACCGGCGTGGCTCGATCTTCCGATACATTTACCAATACCTGGCATTCCTTTTGGCCTCCTCCGCCATTGTGGCTGCGCGTTCGCTGACGCGTGGGTACAGTCTCGTTTATGTGCACAACATGCCGGATTTTTTGGTTCTGTGCGGATTGATCCCAAAGTTGTTCGGCGTCAAGGTGATCCTCGATCTGCACGACCCGATGCCCGAACTGATGAGGACGATCTTCGGCTTTCGCCCTGGCGCGTTCGCGGTTCGCCTCCTCCAGTGGCTTGAGAAGTGGAGCCTCGCCATGGCGGACTCCATCATCACGGTGAACCTTGCCTGCGCGAGGCTGTTTACTTCCCGGAGCTGCCCTGCGCGCAAGATGAATGTCGTCATGAACGCCCCCGACGAGCGAATCTTTCGCCTCAACTCTTCCCGCCCCCGCACCACCACGAGGGGCGCCTCGCACGAGGCGTTTGTGATCATTTACCACGGGTCGCTGGTGGAGCGAAATGGCTTGGATCTGGCCGTCGACGCCCTAGCCCAGGTGCGAAAGTCCGTTCCTTCCGCGGAACTGAGAATCTACGGATGGCGCACTCCTTATCTGGATAGGATCATGGATTCGATCCGCAGCAAGGGCTTGCAGGAGGCTGCCCATTATCTCGGCCCCAGATCACTCGAGCAAGTGGTCCAGGCCATCGAAGAGTGCGACATCGGAGTCATACCGAACCGGCGAAATATCTTCACGGAGCTGAACACGCCCACCCGTATTTTTGAATATCTGGCCCTGGGCAAGCCGGTAATTGCACCCCGTTCGGCCGGCATTTGCGATTATTTCAACGACTCTTCCCTGCTCTACTTTGAGCTTGGGAACGCGGACGATCTGGCCGAGAAGATCAAGTACGCTTATTCTCATCCAGCCGAATTAGCTAAGATCGCAAGACGCGGGCAAGCGGTTTGTCAAGAACATTGCTGGCGCAAGGAGAGAATGCGCCTGTTGGAACTCGTCTCGCGGCTCTTGCGTGAAGGGGTCACGCGACCTGGATTCGCCGGTAAGGCAGACGCTCCGCACAGCGTGCAACGCTCGCAACAACCTCGGATTTGGACCGACAAAGTCGAACCGTGAACTAGCAACATAACCGAAACAGTCGAAGGCCCACGCTCAAGGGGTGGGCACTCTTGGAGGGAGGATTTGCTCGTGGCCGAAACAAAGACAATCGTTGTGGCGGGGCTCGGAGAAATTGGGCATCCCCTTTTCGAACTCGCCTCCAGGCAGTTTCATACGGTGGGGGTCGATATCACGCCACCGGCAGAAACGGCCAAGGACGTCGATATCCTTCACGTATGCTACCCGTTCGCGATTAAGGACTTCATCGGCGAGACGGCCCGCTATATCGAGATCTACAACCCGGCCCTGACCATTATCAACAGCACGGTGGCCGTCGGGATAACGCGCCGTATCGCCGAGCGGACGGGCGCGGTGGTGGTGAATAGTCCGGTGCGGGGTAAACATGCCCGCATGCTCGATGATCTCCTCAAGTATACGAAGTTCGTGGGATCGCTCGACCGCGCCGCCGGCGAAAAAGCCGCCCAACACTTTCAGTCCCTGGGAATGAAGACCAGAATTCTCTCCACCCCGGAAGCCAGCGAACTGGCTAAGCTCACCGAGACAACCTACTTCGGCGTGATGATTGCCTGGGCACAGGAGGTTGAACGGTATTGCGATAAGTGGGGCGCGGATTACGACGAGGTCGTGTCCATCTACGAGGAGATCAACTATCTCCCCCCCGTTAAGTACTTTCCGGGAGTTATCGGCGGCCATTGCGTCATGCCCAATATCGAAATTCTTAACCGCCTGGCGCCTTCCGAGCTTCTGCAGGCCATCCAATCATCGAATGCTAAGAAGGTTGAGCGCGAAGCCCGCAAGAGCGGTGCAGAAGAAACCATAGGTGATGAGGTTGCAGCCGGGCCGCTCCCCGCGGCTGCGACGGCGGTAGGGTTGCGTTGAGCGGTCGCGAGGACTTGGATCGTAGGACTGCGGTTACTTTGCTCAGGTCGCTGTAACCCTCGGAAGGACCGGAAACCTACAAAGCAGATGTGCGCTACCCACTCCGTAACAAGTCCGGTGCGATACGACGCTGGGGGCGCCTTGTCATGATCGGTGTTATTGCGGACTGGGCGGATCTGGAGGTTGTTCGCGAGTTCTTCGAGTTGTTCAAGACTCCCTGGGAACCTTGCCAGAAAGATCAAGAATACGCGGTTCTGCTCTCTGCCGGCAATGGCCCATTCTACGGAAACGCGAAACTGGTCCTCTATTACGCCGGCCGGAAGACGCATTATGACGACAGCAACCAGATCGAGACGGGGCGGCAACGGCACAACACCTGCATTCTCTCGTATCAAGGAGACCGCATCCCAATCTACGGTGACACGCTCACGTTTCCCGACGGAGGAAGCAGTATCCTAAGGGATGAAGACTCACGAGAGTGCGTGGCATACGTGGACCGGTCCAAGCACCGAGTGCTGGTCCGGATCGGCTATGACCTGTTCAGCGAAATCCGCACGCTCTTGGCTGCCGGCCAGCCGCCGGTGAATGCGAAGCTGCCCGCGCTCGAACTGCACATCGCCTTTCTGAGGAACTTAATCACCGGGTGCGGGGTTCCCTTGGTTGAGATCCCACCCGTTCCGGCGGGGCATCGATTCATAGTTTGTCTGACCCATGACATTGACCACCCTTCGATCCGCCAGCACCAATGGGACCACACCACACTCGGGTTCGTGCAGCGTGCCGTCCTGGGCTCTTTGCGCAATGTCCTCCGGGGACGGATGAGCGCCCGAGACATGTTGAAGAATTGGTTGGCGGTTTTGAAGCTGCCCTTCGTCCAACTCGGGCTCGCCAAGGATTTTTGGCGCGATTTCGACGATCGTTACCTGGCATTGGAAAAGGGCCTTGGCCTCCGCTCGACGTTTTTCGTCATTCCTTTCAAGAATCGGCCAGGAAGAAACGTGCGCCGCCCGTCGCCCCACTATCGCGCCGCTCGTTATGGCGCTCAGGATATCGCGGACACGATGCAAAAGTTGCTGGCGGCGGGCTGCGAAGTGGGGCTGCACGGCATTGACGCTTGGCTCGACGTCGATGCGGCGCGCCAGGAACTGGCGGAAATTCGACGCTTGACGCGTCTTTCCGAACTCGGTGTGAGGATGCACTGGCTCTGCTTTGATCAGCAATCGCCTCTGACCTTGGAAAAAGCCGGAGCGGCCTATGATTCAACCGTGGGTTATAACGAAACGGTCGGATATCGGGCCGGCACTACCCAAGCCTACAAGCCGCTGGCGGCCAAACGCCTGCTCGAATTGCCCTTGCACGTGATGGACACGGCGATGTATTATGCCGCCTACCTTGACCTCTCTCCCCGGGAGGGGAAGGCGCTGCTCGGCCGGATGGTCGATAACGCGGAGCGCTTGGGAGGCTGCCTTACGATCAACTGGCACGATCGCAGCCTCGCTCCGGAGAGATTGTGGGATGTGAGCTATCGTGAATTGCTTCAAGATCTGAAAACACGGGGTGCGTGGTTTGCTACCGCCGGACAAGCCGTCGGCTGGTTCCAGAAACGCCGCTCCGCAATTTACGAAACAAAAGCTGAGGCGACGCAAACCGGGTGCGCAAGGGTTCCCGCCGAGTATGGCGATGATCTTCCGGGCTTGCAATTACGGAGGCATTCGGCTCAGGGGTCTGAGGAGTTCGGAACGAACGGTTCGGCAGGCTACGTTGACGTGCCCTTCGACGACAGCATCGACACCTCAGTTCCCTTCCCCACCAGGAGGCAATAATCGTCCAATGCATGTTTGTATGCTCGCGTATTCGTTCTACGAAAACGACCCGCGTGTTCAGCAGTATGCGACGGCGCTCGTAGGACGAGGTGACTCCGTAGACGTTATTTGCTTGAAACGCGAGAATCAACCGTGCCGTTCGATCGTCGACGGCGTCAACGTGCATCGCATCCAGTCGCGAAGACGTGACGAGCGAGGTCGGTTGATTTACCTCTATCGGGTGGCGCTGTTTCTTTTCCGCAGCGCGATCGCGCTGACCCTCAAACATTTCGCACGGCCTTACCAACTCGTTCATATCCACTCAGTTCCGGAATACCTCGTATTTGCCGCCGTGGCGCCCAAGCTTTTCGGTGTACCTGTCATTATAGACATACATGACATCCTACCCGAGTTTTACTCCAGCAAGTTCAATATCAGCCACGATTCATTGACCTTTAAGCTTCTGGTGCTGTTGGAGAGATGGTCGCTGGCCTTCGCGGATCATGTGATCGTCGCGAACCATATATGGGAGCGGCGCCTTCTAACCCGGTCCGTCGCCGCTGACAAGTGCACAACGATTTGTAACCATCCCGACCCCCAGCTTTTTTTCCCACGTTCCCGGAATAGGTCGGATGGCAAATTCATAATCACGTATCCCGGAACGCTCAACTGGCATCAGGGATTGGACATCGCCATCAAGGCCTTTGCGCACGTGGCGGAGCAGGTTCCCAGTGCGGAATTCCATATTTACGGCGAGGGACCGGCACAGCAGGCTCTGAAGACTCTGGCTTTGCAGTTGGGGCTCAAGGAAAAGGTTAAGTTCCATGCCTTTTTGCCGCGGCAAGAGGTGGCAGAGTTGATGGCGCAAGCTGACGTCGGCGTGGAGCCCAAGATTGCGTCGTCGCCGTTTGGCAACGAAGCCTGCAGCACCAAAATTCCGGAGTTTATGGCCCTCCACGTTCCGGTGGTGGCTTCACGGACCGCAGCTCACACGTATTACTTCAACGACTCGATAGTGAAGTTCTTCGAGTCGGATAGCGAGTCGGATCTCGCGGGCTGCTTGCTTTCATTGAAGCGAGACACTGCTCTGCGCGAGCGGTTGGTTTCGAATGCCGCGACTTATGTGAGAGAGAATAACTGGAACGTTATGAAGCACGAGTACCTCGAGTTAGTGGATGCCCTAGTCGAGGAGAAAGTAAAAGCGAGAGCCACGCGCACTCACTCGCTGGGGCGTGTTCTTTAATCATGAAACTCTCCGTCATCATACTCTGCTGGAATGACCTGAAGGTCATCAGTGATTGCTTGCGCTCCATCTATTCGGGGACGCATTCCACGGACTTCGAGGTTATCGTTTCTGACAACGGCTCCACCGACGGGTCGGTGCAGTTCATTCGCCGGAATTTTCCGCAAGTTCAAGTCATCGAGAATGGTGTGAATCTGCGGTTTTCGAAAGGCAATAACGTCGGCATTCGAGCCAGCCGCGGCGATTACGTTTTGATCCTGAACCCGGACACCATCGTGCACGAAGGTTCGCTGGACCGCTGGATGGAATTTGCCGACCGTCACCCTGAGGCAGGCGGGTTCGGATGCCGGGTTCTGAATGCCGACGGCTCCTATCAAGGTTGCGCGCGGCCCTTTCCTACCGTATGGCGTTCCTGGGTTGCCTCGCTTTACTTACGCCCGCTGGGCCACCTCTCCGACATTTTCCTTTCCGACAAATACGTCCGATGGAAAGGCGACACCGAGCGGGCGATCGACTGGCAGGCCGGCTGCGCCGTGATGGTTCGTGGCGAACTGTTAAAGCGCCTGGGCGGATTTGATGAGCAGTTCTACTATTACTACGAGGACATGGATCTCTGCCGCCGCATTTGGAACGCCGGGTTTCCCATAGTTTACACGCCTGACGTGACCATCACGCACCTGGTAGGCCAGTCGGTGAAGAGCTTTCGCATTGCGTTCGAACTCGATAAGTTCCGCAACCGCTACCGCTATTTCTACAAACATTTCGGCAGGAAAGGTGCGCGCCGTTGCCGCCACGCCACGCTGGCGTGGTTATGGATTCGGATGGCAGGATACGCTCTAGTTCGGCTCGTAAAGCCGTCGGACCTGCTTAATAAGCGGCTCGAACTCTATCGGGCGGCCGCCATTTGGAACCGGCGCGTCGACCCGGCGGACCTTGTCGAGAGGGGAAAAGAGCCTGACACCAACCTGGGCGTACCCGTTCACGTTCCGCAATAGCCTACTCATTCCCGAGGAGCAGGAATTCAAGATGGAGATCAGAGTTGAATCGCGGCAGCTAGGTGAGGTTGTGGTGCTGGTGCCGGACATTTTCCAGGACAGCCGTGGCTTCTTCCTGGAGGCGTTCCGGGAGGACCAATTCCAGGCTCTCGGCCTGCCGACTCGCTTTGTTCAGGACAACCATTCGCGTTCCGTCAAGGGGGTTGTGCGCGGATTGCATTTCCAATGGGACCCGCCTATGGGCAAGCTGATGCGCGTCACGGTGGGCAGCGCCTTCCTGGTGGCCGTGGACATCAGAACCGGTTCGTCCACGCTGGGGAAGTGGTTTGGAATCGAAGCCTCCGCCGCCAACCGGCGTCAGGTCTGGGCGCCCGCGGGCTTTGCGCGCGGCTTCTGTGTTCTCTCCGATGTCGCAGAGATCCAGTACAAATGCACGGGCCTATACAACAGCAAGGCGGAGTCCGGAATTCGCTGGAATGATCCGAAAATCGGCGTCGAATGGCCGGTGAGTGAGCCTCTGTTGTCGGAAAAGGACCAAAAGGCGCAGACTCTCGAGGAGTGGCTCGCCCGGCCCGAATCCCGTAATTTCCATATTTAACTCGCAGGACTGCTCGTCAACGCTCCACATGGGGGAGTCATGAGACTGCTTATTGCCGGCGGCGCAGGTTACGTCGGATCGGTGCTGATACCGAAACTGCTCGACCGGGGCTACAAAGTAGACGTGGTGGACTTGTTCTGGTTTGGCAACCACCTGCCGAAGGATGTGGCGATACTCCACAAGGACATCTTTCAGCTTTCGGTCGAGGACCTCGAACATTACGACCAGGTGATTTTCCTGGCCGGCCTTTCGAACGACCCCATGGCGGCGTTTTCGCCGAGTAAGAATTTCATCTTCAACGCCGCCGCGCCTGCCTATTTGGCCTACACAGCCAAAAACGCCAAAGTGAAAAGGTACATCTACGCGTCCTCCTGCTCGGTGTATGGCTACACGGAAAACGAACTCTATGACGAGAGTCGCCCTGTTTCCTCGACCTACCCCTATGGAATATCCAAACTGCAAGGCGAGCAGGCGGCGATGCAACTGGCCGAAGAAGACTTCTCGGTCATCTCGCTGCGCAAAGGCACGGTTTCCGGATACAGTCCCCGCATGCGCTTCGACCTCATTATCAACACCATGTTTAAGAGCGCCATGAAGGATCACGTCATCACGATCAACAATCCCACCATCTGGCGGCCTATCCTCAGCATCGACGACGCCGCCACCGCCTACATCCGCGCCATTGAAGCGAACCAGAAAATCTCCGGCATTTTCAATATTGCGTCAGGCAACTACACCGTGGGAGAAGTCGGGGACTTGGTGAGGGCCACGCTCGAGGAACGGCTCGGAGAGCGCCTGAAGCTATGTATCAAGCACATCCAAGACTTCCGCAACTACAAGGTCAGCGTGGAGAAGGCCAAGAATGTGCTTAGTTTCCATCCTGCCGGCGATGTGAAGTCTATTGTGGGCCATTTGATCGACAACCTGGAAAAGTGCCGGGATTGGGACAACCCCCTCTATTCCAACATCATCAGCTTCCGGCAATTGGAAAGTGGAATCGAAACTTACGGCATAGGGATGGCACAAGCGTCATGAAAATCGTGGTGGTGGGCAGCAATGGCCAACTGGGAAGCGACGTCGCTCGCGCCTTCGCGGAGATTGGGGACGAAGTTTCGCCGCTCACTCACGCGGACATCGAAATCGCCGATGCGGAGTCGGTCGCGAATAAACTGCTTGGGTTGCAACCCGCCATAGTGGTCAATACCGCGGCCATGCACCACGTCGAGAACTGTGAATTGCAGCCTGACCGGGCCTTCGCCGTCAACGGGATCGGCGTTAGAAACCTTGCCCGGGCGGCGCGCGACCTCGGCGCCGTGCTGATGCATGTCAGCACGGACTACGTCTTTGACGGCTGCAAAGCCAGCCCCTACGTCGAGGAGGATCTGCCCAGGCCCTTGAGCGTCTACGGAAACACGAAACTAGCCGGAGAATATTTTGTACGCTCTACACTCGAAAAGCATTTCGTGCTCCGTACTTCGGCCATCTACGGCAAGAACCCCTGCCGCGCTAAGAGCGGGCTGAACTTCATCCAAATGATGCTCAAACTGGCGCGAGAGCGCGGCGAAGTCCGCGTAGTCGACAACGAGTTTGTAACCCCCACCCCAACCTCCGACATCGCGCGGCAGATCGTGGCGCTGAGCCGCTGTCAGAGCTACGGCCTATACCACGCCACGGCCGAGGGCGCCTGCTCGTGGTTCGAGTTCGCGCAAGAAATCTTTGCGTTGACCAACACCCCAGTGAACCTCAAGGTTGCGAGGCCGAATGAATTTCCCGCCAAGGTTCCCAGGCCCTTGTATTCGGTTCTCGAAAACCGCGGGCTCAAGCTTCGGGGCTTGAACACCTTTCGGCAATGGCAAGAGGGCCTGCGGGACTACCTCGGCATTTCCCAGCCGCAAGAGGCAGCCGAAGCGCGATGACACGCTACGCAATCGTCACGCCGGTTCGCGACGAAGAAGAGCATATCGAAGCTACCATCCAATCCGTCGCCAACCAAACCGAGCGCCCGGCCGAATGGGTGATCGTGAATGACGGCTCGAGCGACCGGACGGGCGCCCTTATCGATCGCTGGGCGGCCGAGCTGCCTTGGGTTCACGCCGTCCACCGCCCCAACCGCGGTTTTCGCAAGGCGGGCGGCGGCGTGGTGGATGCTTTTTATGACGGCTACCGCTCCCTCCGCTCGCACGACTGGGATTTCATCGTGAAGCTGGACGGAGACCTCAGCTTCTCCCCGGATTACTTCCAGAGCTGCTTCGAGCATTTCGCGGCAGAGCCCAAGTTGGGCATCGGCGGTGGGGAGATCTATTACGACCTGGGCAGCGAACAGCAACTCGAGGCTTGTCCGAAGTTTCACGTCCGCGGCGCCACGAAGATTTACCGGAAGGCTTGCTGGGAGGCGATCGGCGGTCTGATGCCGATCGCCGGATGGGACACCATCGATGAAGTGAAAGCCAACATGCTGGGCTGGCGCACGCGGAGTTTCGCGGATCTCCGCCTGATTCATCACCGCCTGACGGGCGCGGCCGACGGACTCTGGCGCGACCGCGTGAAGTTCGGCGCGGTCTGCTACACCTGCGGGTACCATCCCCTGTTTCTTCTTGCGCGCTGCGTCTACAAGCTGGTTCGAAAGCCTTACATCGTTGGCTCCATCGCCATGTTCTACGGGTTTGTGAGAGGTTATTTTACCGACACGCCGCATCTGAACGACCGGGCGCTGGTTCGTTACGTGCGAGCGCAGCAGTTGCGACGGCTCTTCGGGCTGAAGACTATTTGGAGGTGAGCGTCAGGGCCACAGGCCTTAGGTGGACCTATTATGTGCGGAATTTGCGGCAAACTGAATTTTGAACCGAACGCGAGCGTCGATCCTGCCCTGCTCCAGGCGATGCTTGAACCCATTCGTCATCGCGGCCCCGACGACCAGGGTGTCTATTTCGGCACGCAGGTGGGACTTGGTCACCGGCGGCTGTCGATTATCGATCTCAGCACCGGACATCAGCCCCTGTCGAACGAGGACGGCACCGTCTGGATCGTCTTCAACGGTGAAATCTACAACTACCAGGAGCTGCGTCCCTTTCTCCTGAGCAGAGGGCACACGCTCAAGACCAAGTCCGACACCGAGGTCATCATTCATTTGTACGAGGAACTCGGCCCCGCCTGCCTCGAAAAGCTGCGCGGCATGTTTGCCTTTGCCATTTGGGATGAAAAGGCGAAGACGCTTTTTCTGGCCAGGGACCGAGTGGGGATCAAGCCGCTTTACTATTGCCTGACCGGCAAGTCGCTCGCCTTCGCCTCGGAGATCAAGGCCATCCTCGCCGATCCCCTCGTCGATCGAACCGTCGAGCCCCAGCTCATCGACCGGTTCCTCAAATTCAAGTACCTGCCCGGAGAAGAAACTCTCCTTAAGGGAATCGCCAAGCTCGCTCCCGGTCACTATCTCCTGGCCAAAGACGGCCGCGCGGAAATCCGCCAGTACTGGGACCTCAGCTTCGCGAAGCCGGGTGAAGGCCCCAGCCAGAAGGAGGCCGAGAAGCAGTTGGTGGACCTGCTGGCCGAAGCGGTCGAGCAGCACATGATCGCGGACGTTCCGGTGGGCGTCCTGTTGAGCGGCGGCGTGGATTCCACCACGGTCCTCAGCTTCGCGAAAGAGAGGACGGATAAGGAAGTCAGCACCTACACCGTGGGTTTCTCCGGCACGGGCTTTGCCGACGAGCGCCCCTATGCGAAACTGGCCGCCGACACCTTTGGCACACTGCACCACGACATGACGATTTCCGCGGCGGATTTTAGGGATTTCATGCCGCGCTACGTCTGGCACATGGAAGAGCCGGTCTGCGAGCCGCCCGCCATCGCCATGTATTACGTGTCGAAGCTGGCGAGGAACTACGTCAAAGTGCTCCTCTCCGGCGAAGGCGGAGACGAGGCCTTCGCAGGCTATGGCAATTATCGTAATTATCTTTGGCTGGAACGGGCGAAACGGGGACTCTCGCCGCTCAACGGCGTGATCGCGGGCGGACTTTCGCTCGCCACCTCGATGTTTCACATGCCGCGCGTCGCCAAATACGCCTCGTTGATGGGTGCGTCTTTCCCCGACTACTATTACAGCCGCACCTCGTTTCCGCACCGCCCGGGTGCAAACGGCAGCGGCAGCTTATATTCTGCGGATTTTGCCCGTTCGCTTGACCGCGAGTACACCGTCGAACCGTTCCGCCGGCTTCAGGCGCGCGTCCGGGGCCAGAACACCCTCGACGCCATGCTCTATATCGATACCAAATCCTGGCTGCCCGACGACCTTCTGATCAAGGCGGACAAGATGACCATGGCCAACTCGCTCGAGTTGCGCGTCCCCTTACTCGATCACAAGGTCTTGGAGTTCGCGGCCGGCTTGCCGGCGGGCCTTAAGGTCCACGGATTCACCACCAAATACCTGGTGAAGAGCGCGCTCGGGCATCGGCTGCCCAAGCCCATCCTCGAGCGCCGCAAGGTTGGCTTCCCGGTTCCTTACGAGTCCTGGCTGAGAAAGGATATGCGCGGCTGGGTCCACGACCTTCTGTTTGACCGCGCGGCCACGGCCCGCGGATATTTCGAGACGAAGTCTGTTGAGCGTTTGATCGACCGAGACGAGCGTTTAGGAGGGTATTCTAAAGACATCTTCTGCCTGGCCGTACTGGAGTTGTGGCACCGGATTTTTCTCGCCCCACGGCCTGTCCCGCTGCCGCAAGAGCCCACTCTGGCGTGAAAGTCCCCGCCGTACCAAGGTACTATTGTTGCCACTTGCAAACTTTGCTAAGCTGCTTCGAATCCCTGCCGATATATGGGGTCAGGGATTCGATATGCTGCCTGAGCAGCAGTCGTTCCCCGAGTGCTATAGGCTTGGGGACTTCACACAAAGGAGATTCATTGCGATGGCGAGAAAATTTTGGTTCTTAGCGGCACTCATAGGTCTTACATCCCACTGTTGGGCGGCGGGGGGAAGCTGCCCTGCGGGCGCCAATTATCTTAATACGACAAATCCGGCTGGCGCATTAGTTACTCTTGCAAGTCTGGGTATTAACTCCTGCTACTTCATCGCCGCCAACGGCAGCGATTCAAACAGTGGCACGTCCGTGAGCACACCTTGGCTCCACGCGCCCGGAATGCCGAGTTGCTCGGGCAACTGCGCCGCGAACACGCCGGCGGCGGGCGTCGGTTATATCTTTCGTGGTGGCGATACGTGGCATTTCGGAGCTTCCACCAGCCCCTCAGTGGGCGGGTCTTGGGGGTGGAACTGGAGCGGCTCGTCACAGACTTCACCTATCTACATCGGCGTGGATCAGACATGGTATTCAGGAAGTTCCTGGGCGAGACCCATCCTGAATGCCGATAACGGCACGAATGCCTGCCCCGGCGCCGGACCTTGTTCGGTTTCGAGTTGCGCCTACGCCGCCATCGGCGGGTCGTACAATCAGATGGTCGAATTTCCGGGTCAGGCGTGGAACATTTTCGACAATTTCGAGTTCACGGGATTCTGCTGGAACAATTCCCCACAGTTCGGCGCGAACGTGATGCTGGGTTACAACGGCGGGTCCGGCAACAGCCCTTACTACTTCGTGGCTGAAAACAACTACTTCCACGGATGGACTCATACCTCCGGGGGAACGCAAAACGGCGCGTACTGCATGGTAGGCAATGACAACTATGTCGGTTCCGTCCTGCAATTTAATGTGGTAGATGGCTCAGACTCGGACGATCTTTCCATGAACCCGTTCGGGACCAGTGACGGCTACATCATCGCCTACAACGACATTCGGCATCTGACGGGCGACTCGGTTCTGACTGGCTGCCACTATATTCACGACAACATTTTCGAGTATATGCAGTTCGAGACGGATGGCTCGGGGCACGGCGACACCCTCTTCTGCGAGGCTGAATACGCCGGCGGGGCGAGTAACCCGAACATCTTTTACAACAACATCTGGCGGTACATCGGGACGGAATACAACCAGTCCATCAGCTACCTTCTGGACGCCGCCACGCCCTCCGGCCAGACGGACTACATGTTCAATAACATCCTGCACGACAACCAGCCGTCCTCCTCAAGCAACTACATTTCGGACGAAAATACGGCTGGGAGTTGGGTGCTGTTTAATAATACGGGATCGCTCGCGAATTCCGGAGCCGGCTGCCTGATCTGCTCCGGATCCACCAAGGTAACCGCCGTCAACAATAACTGGATCACGAGCGGAGGAGAAAGCAGCATATTCAAGACCACTTCCTCCGTCACGGAGACCATGCCAGTATACTTGACTCCGACGACGGCTACGAGCCAAGGCTATACATCCTCAAACGACTATGCTCCGACGTTGTCAACGAACACCACAGTACAAACCACGGGTACGACCGAAAACAGTGGCTATTGCGCGGACAGCGTGCTGCATTACGCGCTCGCAGAGTCGGCTTGCCTGAACGGCACGACCAAAGGCTGCGCCTACAACACCAGCAGTCACAGCCTTAGTTGCCCGGCTCTTCCCGCCGACGCCAGACAGTCAGCATGGAACGTGGGGGCCTATCAATTCGGCTCAGGCTCTGCTGCTCCGGCCCCTCCCACGAACGTTGTAGCCACGGCCCACTAGCCAGGGTGCGGAGAAATGTTGCGGAGCAGCGTGCCCTGAAATGGCATGAGACAGTAGCCGGAGCAACGCCACCGGAAAACGTCCCCGTTGACGACCGGACCCTGTAAGGGTCATATGCCCGCTAGGACGCCAGGAATCATGCGGTCCGACCCCCTCAGGGTCGGTCGTCTGAGCGGGGGAGCGCTATTCCGGGGGCGTTGCCCCCGGCA
>Ga0187781_10002111_pt1 | contig 15213 bp, 11 predicted proteins | sample 0715_SJ02_MP02_2_FD_132447 | JGI IMG/M metagenome (GOLD analysis project Ga0187781, IMG submission 132447) | Tropical peat soil microbial communities from peatlands in Department of Meta, Colombia - 0715_SJ02_MP02_20_MG | ecosystem: Environmental > Terrestrial > Soil > Wetlands > Peat | place...
CCTCTGCCCCGTGCTCGCCGCTGCCGCCGGGCCAACGGTCCGTGAGAGTAATCTTGCGTTGCGCCAGCTCGGCACAGACTGCGAGCACCTGTTCGGCGCATTCAGGGTCGGCAAGATCCACCACCAGCCAGGCCGCGTCAGCGGTTTCCAGCAAGCCTGACATCCACGGCTCCATACGGCCGCGCGAGATCGGCGGCAGATCGACGATCTGGAACGCGATGTCCTCGAAATGGAGCATCCCCGGAAGCGGTTCGCGCGTCGTTCCAGGAAACGCACCCACCTCGGCCTTGGACCGCGTCAGAATCGCATGCAACGTCGATTTGCCCGAATTTGGCGGCCCAATCAGGCATATCTGCGCCGCGCCTTCCTGACGCACTACGTGCGCGGAATGACGGTGTGCAAGTCCTGCGTGCGCTCCACCGATCTCCCCGGTCAGCTCCCGGATGCGGGACTTGATGTCCGCCTGCAGATGCTCTGTCCCCTTGTGTTTTGGAATGGTGCGTAGCATCTCTTTCAGGCAGTCGAGACGTTCGCGCGGCTCGCGTGCCATGCGGAAGGCCTGCTCGGCCTTCTTGTATTCGGGAGAGAGGTTGGCAGGCATCCCGATAATTTAAGCGCATTGGACAATCCGCGCACCTATGGTCACCCGCGAAGGCTGCCCACATCTCGCGCAGCGCCGACGGACCACGCCCTGGGGCGCGGCGCGCTCTGAACGCATCCAATCACACGCGGCGTCGCGGCTGCGAGTTAAGATCCTGAGCTGCGGCGAAAAATGGGGAGGCCCGATGTGGGTTCGATTCCCGTCACCCGCTCCAATTCCGGCAGGTTCCGGCGCGCTGACGCAGCCCGACGTGGGTTCGATTCCCATACCCGTTCCGCACGACCGGTCTCGAACACGCCGGCCATGGCGCGCCGCCGATGCTCGCTAATCCGGAGGGCTCCGCCAACTGAGCACCGGCAGCAAGCTGTTGTAGTCATCGGTCCACAGCCGCAGTTGCGGCACTGCTTCGATCTCGGCGGCGTTTGCCTGCAGCTCCCGCCGGGCGAGGAAGCTTACATTGCGCGTGACCAGCACCCAGGCCGCGCCGTATTCCCCGCGCGAGTCGTTGTCGTCGGTGTCGATCAGCACGGCGCGCAATTGCGCATTGGCGGCAACCTGCTGGACCACGGCGTCCAGCCTGAGATACTTGTTCGAAACGTGATAAGCGATGATTCCATCAGCCCGTACGTGTCTCTGGTAGAGGGCAAGCGCCTGCGTGGTGAGCAGATGAACGGGAATTGCATCGCCCGAGAAGGCATCGATCACCAGCACATCGAAGTTCTGCGGCGTCTCACCCGCAAGCGACACGCGGGCATCTCCGGGCACGACCTCGATCGTGGCCTGCGAATCGCCGAGGTAGGTGAACAGCCGTCGCGCCACCGGCTCGACGAGCGGATTGATGTCATAGAAGCGCAGCAGGTCGCCACGACGCCCGTAGGCGGCCAGCGTGCCTGCGCCCAGGCCGATGATGCCGACACGCCGCGTGCGCCCCGCACAGCACAAGTCAAGCGCCAACCCGGCGCCCGAGTCGTGCGCATAGTAAGTGCTCGGCGCGTAGCGCCGGGCGCCAGCGAGCCACTGCATGCCGTGCACGATTGTGCCGTTGTAGAGGGTACGGATTCGACCGGACTGATCGGTGGTCTCCGTGACACGCAGCGCGCCGTAGAAGTTACGCAGCCTGGCGATCGAATCCGCGTCGTAGGCGTTGATGTACTTTGCCGCTGCCACGACGAGTGCCAGAGTCGTCACCATCCATAGCGCCCGCCAGACCACCGCTCCCGGCCAGGTCGCGATCAGGGCGAGCAGGGCCGTGAACAGCAGCGCGCAGGACAGCTCGTAGTAACCGTCGAAGATGAGCGGCGCCAGGATACCGACGAAGAAAGCGCCGAGCGCGCCGCCGGCCGCGACGCAAAGGTAGAAACGGGTGCTGTAGCGCGCGGCGGGGCGCAGCCGGTACAGCTCCCCGTGACAGAACAGGCAACCGATGAGCAACGTGGCGCAGAACAGCGGGATGCTCACGTCGAGGTCGAGGTTGGATTCGTCCCGCGACAGCAGGTAGGCGGGTGCACCGAGTGCACCCACCAGCAGCAGCAGTACCGCGGGCCGCGGACAGTAGCGCGCCCCCTGAAAGGTGAGCATGAAGCTCAGCAGATACACCGCGAGCGGTACGACCCACAGCAGCGGAATCGCGGCCACATTCTGCGTGAGATAATTGGTCACCGCACACAGCAACATCGAGCCGCACGCGGCCAACCCAAGCCACAGCAGCAGGCGTGCCTGCGCGGGCGGCGCGTCGCTGCCGCCGACCCCCTCGGCAGGCCCGACGGCTGCGGGCCTCCCGATTCGCGCGACGATCGTCGCGCATGCGATCGTGTATAGCGCCAGGCCGGCACACCATGCGGCGCTCTGCGCGCGCAGGGTGAAGCGCGGCTCGATGAGGGCCGGGTAGCAGGCGAGCGCGACCAGCGAGCCGAGGTTCGATAGAACGAACAGCCGGTACGGCGGCCGCAGCGAAGTTTCGCTGGCGTAGCTGCGCGCGTACCAGGCCTGCAGCAATGGGCTGCTCGCGGACAGCGCCACGAACGGCACGCCGATGGTTGCCGTCAGCAGAACGAACACGCTGGCCGCCGGATGAGCGACGTCGGCGCGCAGTCCGGGGCTCGTGTTCAGGCTGCAGAGCAGCCCCGCCCCGAGCACAGTGAGATAGGCCCAGGCCTGCTGGCGGACACCGAAACGTGTCGCGAGCCAGTGCGCGAGTGCGTAGCCAACCAGCAGAGCCGTCTGGAAGAACACCAGGCACGTGGTCCACACCGACGCCGAGCCGCCGAGAAGCGGCACCAGACGCTTCGCGGCCATGGGCTCGACGACGAACAGCAGGCAGCTGCTGAGGAAGATCGCGAGCGCATAGAGCCTGCGCAGCCACGGCGTCGGGGAAGGCATGACGCGCGAGGCTCTTTCAGTCAACGGCAGAATGCCGGCCGAAATCGAAGCGCCGGCCGAGGATGCACTTGATGATCCAGTGATCGGTCGCGGCCGTGGCTCCAAAGCCGATCCCGATATTGATCTCCCAAGCCGTTGAGACGTTGAGATCGGTGACGGCGAAAATCTGCTGTTGCTGGCCGCGAAGCGGCAGGAAACCATCGAGGGGCCCGTAGTCGGCGTAGTACTCGATACCGCCGCTCACGACGCGGGTGAAGTCGTAGCTCACCTTCGCACTCGGAGCAAAGCCGATGCCCTGATGCACGTCCGGACCGTGCAACGTGCGCTCGAATGCGGGGTTGATGGCGAAGTACCAGCGCCCGACAGCCTTGTCCACGATCGGCCTGATCTCCCAAGTCCAGGTATCGGTGGACCAGCCGGTGCGCTGATAGCCGATCTCTGTCGAGAGACTGACGCCGACCGGCCAGTTCCAGGACTCGGGTACGCGAACCCGCGGCCGGATGTGGTCGCCGACCCATTGCCAGCCGTATCCGTCCTGAGCAGCCGTGAAGACGTAGAAACCGACTTCCGACCAGTCGTTGAGGCCAGCCGTGAGCTCGACCGTCTCGCGCAATTGATGATCGGTCGGATAGACGCCATCGACGACGTCCTTCTCGCCCACGATGGAGTAGTTCGAGTGCAGCTCCACCATGAGGCTGCTCGGCGGCACCGTATCGGAGCCGTAGACCTGGATCTCGAAGTTGCCCTGCGCGAAGGCCGGCAGCGGCGAAAGCGCCGGCACCAGCACCAGGAGCAGGAGCCCTGCCGGGAGCGGCCGCCGCGCGCCGCGCACGAGTGCCGAGCACAGCTCAGGCATAGCGCATCAGCATCATGAAGCCAAGATCCATGTGGCTCTGTTGGTGGCAGTGAAAGAGCGTCGCGCCAGGATGGTCGGCGATGAACTCGACCTCGGTCATGGTTTGCGCATCGACCAGCACGACATCTTTCGTGACCCCTCGGATGCCCTCCGCGATGCCGGCCGCCGCGCTGCCGAGCGGCTTGCCGAGCGTGCGGAGCTCGAAGTTGTGACGGTGCAGATGCAGCGGATGATCGTCGGCGCTCTTATTTATGAACTGCAGGCGGTAGCGGCGGCCCTCGATCAACGGGGCAATGGCTGCATCGGGGTACGCCTTGCCGTTGATCGTCCAGCCCTCCATGGCGCCATGGCCGCGAAACTTCGACTCGAGGATCAGCGGGACGAGAATCGGAGCTTGTGTCGGCTCGAGGGCGGCGGCGGCCGCGAACTGCTCATAGTTCCAGGCGAGCTCCGTCGGCTGCTGCCAGCGCGGCGAGCCGCTGCCGCCGGTGTACTCGACGATCATCCCCATTCCGCGCGCCTGTATGTGCCGGCGGACCTCTCCGAGGATCCACACACCCGGGTTATTCATCTCGACCAGCGCGCACACGCGCTCCGCCGGCGCGAGTCGCAGCATCGGAACAGTGCGCGGATTGGCCACCGGATTGCCGTCGAGCGCCACCACCTTCAAGTCGTGGCCGGCGAGGGCGATCCAGTGCACCTCGGACGGACTCGAATTGAGGACATGCAGCAGAAGGCGCTGGCCCTCGCTGACACGCAGCGGCTCACCCGCGCCCATGACCTTGCCGTTGACGGTCGAGACGGAGTAAGCAGGGTTCATGGCTCCGTCCTCGTTCGCCGTGAGGCGCGCGTCCCAGTCATGGAGCGCGAGGAAGAACTCCTGATCGTAGCTTCCGGGATCGTCGCGGGGCTCGATCATGACCATGCCATGCTGACCGCTGTAGAGTCCCCGCGTCAGCTCACCCATCGCCATCGCGTGCGAGTGGTACCAGCGGAATCCGGCCGGGGACGGTGTCAGCGTGTAACGCACGCGCGCGCCCGGCGCGATGGCGGGCGTACCTTCCTCGATGGCACCGTCGATAGTTGGAGGCAGGAACAGGCCGTGCCAGTGCAGCACCTCCGGGCGATCGGTACGGTTGGTGATCTCGACGCTGACCGGCTGGTTTTCCTTGAGACGCAACAGCGGACCGGGCGCAAGGCCGTTGTAGCCCGTGGTTCTGACTTCCCGGTGAGGCGCGACCTCGAGGACCAGCGCGCCAATGTCGACACTGACGTCTGGCGGAGAGGTCTCCGCCGCAAGAGCTGGGAGCGAGGCGGCGACCGCTGCGGCACTGGAGAGTTTCAGGGCTTCCCGCCGTGACAGCATGATGCAATTCTACTCGTGCCAGGCAAGCGGACACTGAGTCAGACGTCGGCTTCACCTGCCAGTCCGCGATGACGTGAGTCCCAAGGCTCAGTCCCCTCCGAATCCGACCAAAGCGCGCAGGCTAAGACTCCTCCACAGAGTCTGCTAAGCCGCTGCCGCACGCCCGTCCCGGCCAGAAGCAACGTCGACGAGGTCGACCCAGAGCGATTCGCCTCGTCTCTAAGTCGCTGTTTTAGCTAGAGAGCTCCCGACCACCGATGAGTTTGAGCTGTCACGCCGGTTCTACAGACGAGACCTGAATTTTTCACCGGTCAGCACTACAGACCCAGGCAGCACGGCATCACGTGCTCACGCTTAATAGCGAAGCGATTTCTACATTGACGCTCTTCGTCGAGCCACGCCTCTTCGCGGCCTTTGGGTTGCCGCTCATCCTTCCGCCCGGCCAAGCCCCGGCCCCTTCGCAGCATTCCTGAACGAAGGCCTGCATCGATTACATTACTGCAGGGCAGAGGGCTGGAGCGTTGACCCTGTATCGGTGCCGATTACGCTTCGCACATAGGCTCGGGCAACGACAGCCGCGGGGAGCCCATGCGATGCGTCCATCTTGAGCGCTTGCAGCGTTTCGGTTAGCCATGGCGGGCTGACAGCGTTGACGCGTATCTTGCGCGGTGCTTCCAGCGCGGCGGCCCGGATGAACCCTTCGAGAGCAGCATTCACGAGACTGACCGCCGTACTGCCGGGGATCGGTGCCTGCGCAAGGATGCCGGTTGTAAGCGTGAACGACCCACCGTCTTGCATGTGTTCGAACCCGTATCGCACGAGGTTCACCTGACCCATCAGCTTGTTGTCCAGGCAGAAGCGGAAGTCAGCGTCGCTCAACTGGGCGAGCGGAGCGAACTTTGCTTGTCCGGCAGCGCATACGACGGCGTCCAGTCTTCCGACTGAGCGGTACAGCTGCTGGATGCTCGCTGGCTCGGCGATATTGACCTTGACGGTCGCGCTGCGCAGGCTGGCGGCGATCACTTCGTTGCCGGCAGACAAAGCAGCGACAACGGCACGGCCGATCGTCCCGGTCGCGCCGACGACGAGAATACGCATGCAAAGCCTCCTTAGAGTGTCCAAGGCCAGGAAACCACTATCCCAGTCGTGAGGCGTCCCGTCAGGAGGAATCTGTACGTTCTGTACAGCAGCACAACAAAGGCGACGGGCACCAGATCGAAGATCAACACAGCGACAGTGGCCGGTATCACCGCTTTGGTTAACCCCGTGGTGGCGATTTGCACAGCCAAGCCCAGCGAGGCCACGGTCAAGAGAGCGCCGAAGGGAACTGCCATGACGATAATCCATTTCCCTCGGGAAGTGAGCCGAAGACGCCTGATGACAGGTGAGCTGAAATGTGGGGCCGCCCGCAAGCTATCGGCGGAAGTCAGAGGCTTTTGCAGTCGCCGCACACGAACCAGCAGGTACGCGATGAACCAGACATTGCCGATCAGGAGCAGGGCCATCGCCATCAACAGTTTCAAGATGGCCACCCGTTGCCCGAAATGGACTTGTGACCCCCGCCGGTGCCTAATGAGGGGCGTGTAACAAGAACTCACCGGGACCGCAAGGCATTTGTGACCACGGTTGCTGGGAGGGGTCGCGATGGCAGCAGTAATCTCCGGCGATGCGCTGATAAAAAGTCCTCTCGCGGGCCACGCGCGCTGGGTGCGCCTCTCGCACTGGATCCTCGCGGCGAGCGTGCTCACGCTGGCTTTTTCGGGCTTCGAGATCCTGATGGTGCATCCGCGGCTGTACTGGGGTAAGGCGGGCAACGACCTCACGCCAGCGCTGTTCGAGTTGCCGATCAGCCGCAACTATCAGCATGGCGGATGGGCGCCTCCGGTGACGTTTTCCCCCGGACCGAGACCGGTGGTGAGTGCAGCGCGCACCTACGATATTTTCAACCAGAACAGCTGGGGGCGGAGCCTGCACTTTCTCGCCGCCTGGTTCTTCGTCGTCTGCGGTCTGATCTATCTGACCGTGGGACTCGCGACCGGACACTTCTGGCGTCACCTGGTTCCACGCCTGCGAGAGCTTGCGCCCCGAGTCCTGTGGCGGGACGTCGTCTCGCATCTGCACCTACCAATGCGGCCAGCGCGGGGTGGACCGCCCTACGGGCTTCTGCAGAAGCTCAGTTACGTTGCCGTCGTTCTCATCGCCTTGCCTCTCATGGTGCTGACGGGGCTTGCGATGTCACCCGCGGTGACGGCGGCGTATCCGGGCCTGCTGGACTTGCTCGGAGGTTCGCAGTCGGCACGAACGATTCACTTCTTTGTGTTTGCGGCGCTCATGCTTTTTCTCATCGTGCATGTGGCGATGGTCGTGCTGAGCGGGTTCGCTCGGCAGATGCGCGCCATGACGATCGGAGGCTGACATGAAGGAAGACGAGCTGGTAATCCTCAGTCGTCGCAAAATTATCACGGGACTGGCTTCCACCGGTGGGCTGCTGCTTGCGGGGTGCTCGTCCAGGGAGTTGCCGCCGACCTACGGTAACGTGCTCAGAATGGGCGACCTGTTGACCTATCGTGCGTTTCGCACCCTGCTGCCTGCGCGCTCGCTCGTGCGCGAGTACGGTCGCGGCGACATCACTTCGAGCCCGGCAGTCGGTACCTCGAACCCGGCCGATCCGCACCAGGAGGCTTACAACGCTGAGCGCGGATCGCTTTACGACCGGTTGCGGGCGGGACAGTTTGCGGATTGGCGCCTCAGAATCGAGGGGCGGGTCGCGAGACCGAGGAGCTTTTCGCTCGCGGAGTTGCAGGCCCTTCCGTCCAGAACGCAGATTACTAAGCACACCTGCGAGGAGGGCTGGTCCGCCATCGCTGAATGGACAGGTGTGCCGCTTCACTCGGTGCTCCAAGCTGCGGGAATCCTGCCCTCGGCGCGTTTCGTGAATTTCTTTGCCTACGACGACACCGCCGATGGCATCGATATGCTGGACGCGCTCCACCCACAGACAATCCTCGCGTACGGCATGAACGGACGCGATCTGCCCCTTGCACATGGTGCGCCGCTGCGCCTGCGGGTCGAAACTCAGCTCGGATATAAGAGCGTGAAGTTCCTCGAACGCATCGTCGTCAAGGATGAGTTCGACGACCTGGGAAAGATCGGCGATCTGCAGAACGGGTGGGCATGGTACGTCGGGATCTGAGACGCCAGGGCCTCAGCGGACCGGCCCTTTCGTCGGACTAGATTCGCGGCAGCGCGGCCAGGGTAGTCTGACGCTGCCGCTCGCTCAGGGCCTGGTAGACCTTGAGGACTTTCGGGACGTATTCGAGCGTCTCGATGAAAGGCGGAATCTGCCCCGAAGCTCGATCTACCGCTTCCTCGCCAGCATTGAAGGCGGCGAGCGCCAGACGCACGTTCTGGCCAAACCGATTGATCAGAAAGCCAAGGTAGACGGCTCCGCCTCGTACGTTCTGCCGCGGATCGTAGCGATTGGAGACGCCAAACCGCACCGCCGTCTCAGGCATGAGTTGCATGAGGCCAACTGCTCCGCGCTTCGAGACAGCACGCGGATTGAAACCCGATTCGACGACGATTACGGCCCTAAGCAGGTTGGGCGCAACACCCGCGGATTTCGCCTCCGCCTCAATGATGGCGTCGTACTGTGCGGCCCGCGCCAGAACCCCGGGATCATAACGATCGCCACTGCGCGTCAACCCCTTTGGACTCAGGTCGAACAATTGGTATCGCCGCGAGTCCGGCTTATCGGTGAAGTGCGCCACGCCATCGGCATCGACGTATCTATAAATAGGGGGCGATGCGCTGCAGATCGCGGTCGTGCACGCGGCGATGGCAGCCAAGGCGTATCTGACTAACATAACGAGCGCCTTCCTCAAGGCAAGCCTACCGAGATGGCTGGCGCGTCGCTGGGATCAGGGTCACGGCTTGAGGCAGAACCAGCGTCTCGCTCGGGTATCTGCGTCACAGAAGGCTGCGGAAAGCGCGCCAGCATCATCTGCGCTGAGGATGATCGTCTACGCGTCCGGACATCTCGTGCCGCGGGTCGAGTTCACGAAGCTGATCAGGATCTCATCCATGGTTTTGCCGAGGCCCAGCTACCTCGCCCAAAACTCTGGCCACTTCTCAGTTCAAGCAAACAGCGTGGCAAGAGGGGCACATTATGGTGGAACCGCCCCAAACTCATGGTGTGCACTATATAGTGCACTACGAGGGCAAAGCCGCCGCGAGGCGGGGACGCAAAGCCTCCGGTCTCTTGAAGGAAACGGTCTCCTTCGAAAGATAGCGGGGTTGCCAGTGGGCTCGAACTCCCGCTGATTGGCTGCCAGAGGATCTGCCGCTGTGCAGGCCTGCGCGTCACCCTCGTTGGACCTAACGAGCGAGGGTGACAATGAAACCGACAACTTCGACGACTACTGTCCTTGCTGGCCGCGCAGTACTCGTGGCGCTGGGCGCAGCTCTTCTACTGACGGCCTGCGGTGAGGATACGAGCTCCTCCGCGAGCAACAGCGCGACTGCGTATGCTACGCAGAGCGTCACGATGTCGCTGCCGGCAAACGAGGCACTTCCCGCCGCGCAGCCGACCTTTCACGCCGCCCCCGTTCTTCTGGCACCTCCGTCGGACGTCGATCAGGCGGATCCGTCGGGGTCGGCGGAACTGGCTCCTCATACGGAGCAGATCCCGGCCGAGTTCGCGCTGCTCTCGACCCGCCGCCTGACCCGGCAGGTGCTCGATGAGGTGCATCGCACCGGCATCATCCCGGAGGCAGCGACCGCCGCGGCGCAGGGCACGCAGCCTCTCACCGCCGGCGCCACAGTGGTGACTTACACTCCGGCGCAGATCCGCGCCGCCTACGGGTTGCCCGCGCTGCCGGCGAGCGGCACTACGCCAACCTCAGCGCAGATTGCGCAGATGGGCGGTGGGCAGACCATTTACATCGTCGATGCGTATGATGACCCGAACGCGGCCGCGGAGCTTGCGACGTTTAACAGCAAGTTCGGGCTGCCGACCTGCACGACGACCACGATTGCTCCGAATGCGGCGCTGCCGCTCGCGGCGGCGCCCACCACCGGGTGCACGTTCTCGGTCGTTTACGCGACGGGCGCGGGTCAGATGACGGCCACCGAGCCGGCCTACGACTCTGGCTGGGCCACCGAGATCGCGCTCGATGTGCAGTGGGCGCACGCGACCGCGCCCTACGCCCGCATCATCCTGATTGAGGCGGCTAATCCCGGGGACGGGAGCCTGGTCGCGGGCTCGCAGCTGGCCAACTCCATGGGGCCCGGCGTGGTCTCGCAGAGCTTCGGCGGCGCCGAGGTGGCGGGCCTTACTGCGCAGTACGACTCGAACTACCAGGCACCCAACATGACGTACCTGGCCGCCGCGGGCGATGCGGGTACGGAAGTGGAGTGGCCCTCGGTCTCCGCACACGTGCTGGCAGTAGGTGGGCTCTCGCTCACCTACTCGGCCGGCGCGAGCCGCACTGAGACGGTGTGGTCGGGGACCGGAGGCGGTGTGTCGGCCTACACGCCGGCGCCGCCGTACCAGCAGGATGCGGTGACGGGGCTTGCAAAGGCAACGTACCGGCAGGTCTCGGACGTGTCCTTCAACGCCGATCCCAACACGGGGCAGTATGTGGTCGTGATCCCGCAGGGGAGCACGACGCCTGAGTGGGGCGCGATCGGCGGCACCAGCCTGGCGACGCCTCAGTGGGCGGGCATCGTTGCGATTGCCAATGCGGTTCGCGCTCAGAGCAAGCTCGCCCCGTTAGGGGACGCTCACGCGGCGCTCTACCAGATCGGGACCAGTGCGAGTTCCTATGAGAGCGAGTTTCTCGACATCACGCAGGGCTCGGATGGCACCTGTGCCACCTGCTTCGCGGGCGTTGGCTACGATCTGCCCTCGGGCCTCGGCTCGCCGAACGTCACGAGCCTGCTGACGAGCCTGTCGTCGGCCCCGGCCGCCGTGGCGCCGACCGTGAAGTCGGCGACCGTATCGGGCAAGGTCGGCACGGCGCTCTCCTTCCAGGTGACGGCGAGCGGCGCCGATGCGCTCGCGTACAGCGTTGCGGATGGGCCGCCCGGCTTGTCGATCAACCCGACTTCGGGTCTGGTCACATGGGCGAGCCCGGCCGCTGGCAGCTACTCGCTGACGGCCATCGCGACCGACACGAAGACGGGTCTGGCGGGCAGCGGCACGATCACGATCTCGATCGTGCAGCCCGCCACCCCGGTGGTCGCGGCGACCACGATCTCGGGTACGGCGTACACGGCGCTCAACTTCACGGTGCAGGCGACCGACACATATCCCGACAGCTTCACGCTCTCAGGGGCACCGTCGGGCATGACGGTGACCGCGGCGGGCGTCGTGAGCTGGGCAACTCCGCTGCAGGGTACCTACCCGGTGACGGTCAACGCGATCGACAAGACCGATGGGCTCACGGGCTCGGGCGTCTACACGGTGAAGATCGCCGCGCCGGCGCCGCCGGGCATCGCGAACCAGGCCGTCAGCGGCACGGCCGGCAAAGCCCTCTCGTACAAGATCATCGCCACGAGTGCCGATCCCCTGAGCTTCTCCCTTGGCAGCGCGCCTGCGGGGCTCACGGTTTCGAGCGCGGGAACCTTGAGCTGGCCTAACCCGGTGGCCGGGAGCTATTCGGTGCCGGTGACCGTCACTGACACCGACTCGGGTCAGACGGCGAAAGCGACGCTCACCTTGACGATCCAGCCGGCCGGGCCGCAGATCAGCGCGTCCGCGATGACGGGCTCGCACACCAAGGCCTTCTCCGGAAGCTTCACGGTAACGGATGCGACGTCCAGCACCCTCAAGGTGACGGTCAGTGGCATGCCCTCTGGCATGACGCTCTCGGGGAGCGCGGGCACGGTCACGCTCAGCTGGGCAAAGCCGGTGGCGGGAAGCTACAAGCTCAGCATCTCGGTCGTGGACGGTAACGGGGCTCAGGCTACCGCGAGCGTTGGCCTCACGATTACCTGAGGAGAGCAGGCCCGCCCACCGCACTCACTCACTTTTTCGAGGGGTCCGGATAGTGGAACGGGTCCGTGAGCCTGGGCTGCGTTGGCAGGACATTGCGCGGGAGTGGCGCGTGGGCGTTGGCAGCGTCCAGCAGCACGGTCGCCAGCACCACTGATGACTGTCGCAGATCCTCCGGCCTCAAATGGTCGAAGGTATCGAGGTCGGTGTGGTGAACGCGACTCCCATAGTCCAGTGGATCTTGAATGAATTGAAAAGCCGGCAACCCCAGGCGGGCCAGGAAAACGTGATCGGTCGAACCGGTGGGCTTGGCGACGACCGATGCAGCGCCCATGCTGGCGAACGGGGCGAGCCAATCCTTGAACAGGGGAACGACGGCCAGATTGCCTTCGGTGTAGATGCCGCGGATCTTGCCGGAGCCGTTGTCGATGTTGAAATACCCGATCAGATCGGCGAATCCCGGCAGGGTCTGGATCGGGAAAGTCTCGCCGAAATAAGGTCCGAGATCGGCGAGCACGGGGTCGGTCGGTGCGGGACGATGCGCGAGATGATGTTCGACGTAGGCGGCGGAGCCCCAGAGGCCCTGTTCCTCGCCGGACCATAGGACGAAGCGGATCGTGCGCTTTGGCTCAATGCCGAGGCTCGCGAGAATCCGTGCCGCCTCCATCACCACGGCGGCGCCGGCGCCATTGTCGGCTGCGCCGTCACCCGCGACCCAGCTATCCAGGTGCGCGCCCGCCATCACGTAAGCCGCCTTCGCCGCCTTGCCGGGAATGTCTGCGAGGATGTCGTTCGCGTTGTGGTCGGCATCCTCGAAGTGCACGTTGCTGTCGATCTCCACCTGCACGTCCCCGCCCTTGGCGAGTCGCGCAAGGCGTCGATAGTCCTCAGCCCCGAGCTCGAACCCAGGCAGCTTTGGCGTCTTGCCGGCATGGAAGCCGTAGCCCTCGCCATGCAGCAGGCGGCCCTCGGAACGCGACATTTGCACCCAGGCTATGGCGCCCTCCGCGGCCAGAAACTCGTCCCGCTTGGATCCCAGACTGAATCGGTCGATCAGTCTTTGCTTTTCCTCGGGATCGAATACCGGTTGTTCGTACCTGTCGAGCTTGGCCAGGTCAGAGTCGGTCAGGCGCTGAAACGGCGGCTCCGCATCGTCCTTGGGGGGCGCAGGCCAGGTGACGAGCACGATCTTGCCGGTGAGCTTGCCCTTCCACTCGGCGAAGTCTTTCTCGGAGTTCATCGGCGCGACCATCACCGAGGCGGTCCTTGGACCATTGGTCGGCGGCGTCCAGGCTATCGGGATGGCCCGCAAGTCGATGCGCCGAGGCGCGATAAGGGCAACATGGGAGGACTCGATCCACCAGCCGCGGCCGAAGTCGTAGCTTTCGGCGTGTACGTTCTTCAGCCCCCAGGCTGTGAATTTCTCCTGAGTCCACTTTTCGGCGGTACGCATCGCCGGCGAATTGGTCAATCGGCCGCCGATGCGATCAGCCAGGTACTCGGCGGTCTCGGCGACTTCGCCGTGGTTGAAGCCCGCGTCGGCGATGCGGTTGATCGTTTCCAGATCCGCCGGGGCCGAGCTGGCGATGCTCCAGCTTCCCAGCGACAACAGCAACGCACCCAATACGCACACCGCCTTCTGCATGGAGCACCTCATCATCGCCCACCCGCGCGGTCGCCCTGCGCCGCGGATACTATGCTGGCCCGGCACCAGGGACTAATGCTGCGATGCAGGAGATCACGAACCATGCTCAACGCCACGCTGACCACCGGGATCCGGCGGCTGACGTTCGGGATGATTTTTGCAACTGCTGCACTCGCGGCGCGGGCGCAGGCCCCCGGTCAGGCCAATGACCTCGACCTGTACAGCGACGTCGAGCGCTACCGGAACCAGCACGAGCCACAAATCGTCGCAGAGCTCGCTGAACTGGTGAGCATGCGCAGCGTCGCGGCCGACCGGGCGGGGCTCGCCGCCGCCGCCGATCTGCTCGTCAGCAGACTCAAGGATCGGGGCTTCGAGGCAACACAGTGGACTGCGCCGGGCGCAGCGCCGCTCGTGTTCGGAACCCTGAAAGGCTCAAAAGCCAAGCGCACGGTCGTGTTCTACGCGCACTACGATGGCCAGCCGGTGACACCCTCGCAGTGGAGCTCCGATCCCTTCGTGCCCAATCTGCACAGTGGCCTGCCGGCGACTGAGGCGAACCAGGTCGATTGGAAGTTGGCGCAGCCGGTCCTCGACCCGGAGTGGCGCCTCTTTGGCCGGGCGGTCGCCGACGACAAGGCTTCGATCGTGGCCTTGCTCGCGGCATACGATGCACTCAAAGCCAGTGGCCGGAAGCCGTCGGTGAACGTCAAGGTCGTGTGGGAAGGAGAGGAAGAGGCCGGATCGACGCACCTCGCGCAGATTCTTCGCGACCACCAGGCAATGCTCGGGTCGGATCTCTGGCTGATCGGCGACGCACCGGTCCACCAGTCGGGCAACGCCATGCTTTACTTCGGCGCGCGCGGTGTTCTCGGTCTTCGTATGACGGTATACGGTCCGATCAAGGCGCTGCATGACGGCCATTACGGCAACTGGGTTCCCAATCCGGCTGCAATGGCGGCACAGCTCATCGCCCAGATGCGCGCCCCGGACGGCACGATACTCATTCCCGGCTTTGGCGAAGGCGTTCGGGCCCTGACGCCCGAAGAGCGGACCGCGATCGCGCAGCTGCCGAGCGTCGATGAGTCACTGGCGCACGAGTTCGGCATCGGCGCCGCCGAAGGCCACGAAGGGCTCGCGCTGAGTCTGATGCGCCCCGCGCTCAACGTGCGTGGCCTGCGGTCGGGTCAGGTGGGCGATGCAGCCGCCAACGCCATCCCGACCGATGCCGAGATTTCCATCGACTTCCGGCTGGTCCCGGACCAGACGCCGGAGACGGTGCGCACCGTGGTCGAGCGCTTTCTGACCTCTACGGGGTGGACGGTGATCGCTGATACGCCGGACCAGGCGGCGCGGCTCGGGCACCCGCGTC
>Ga0187781_10002113_pt1 | contig 15201 bp, 12 predicted proteins | sample 0715_SJ02_MP02_2_FD_132447 | JGI IMG/M metagenome (GOLD analysis project Ga0187781, IMG submission 132447) | Tropical peat soil microbial communities from peatlands in Department of Meta, Colombia - 0715_SJ02_MP02_20_MG | ecosystem: Environmental > Terrestrial > Soil > Wetlands > Peat | place...
GCGAACGGCGGCACGCTGTTTCTCGATGAGATCGGCGATCTCTCCCTTGATTTGCAGGCGAAACTGTTGCGCGTGCTGCAGGAGGGAGAGTTCGAAAGACTGGGAAGCACTCAGACACAGCGCGTGAATGTGCGAGTGATGGCCGCTACGAACCGAAATGTGGCGACGCTTGTATCCCAGAAAGCATTTCGAATCGACTTGTATTACCGGCTCAATGTGTTTCCCATCTTCGTCCCACCGCTACGTCATCGCCGAGAAGACATTTCGTTGCTGACGATGCACTTCCTGAGGCGATTCTCGGGACGAATGAACAAACAGGTCGACGAAGTGCCCACGTTCGTTATGGAGGCCCTTGTGAAGCACTCGTGGCCTGGAAACATTCGCGAATTGCAGAACTTCATCGAACGAAGCGTGATCCTCAGCTCCGGGAATGTACTGCAAGCGCCGCTCGGAGACCTGGGACATTCGGCAAAGCCCGAACTCAAAGTGGAAATGTCTCAGACTCTGGATGAAGCCCAGCGCGATCACATCCGGCGAACACTGGAGCAGACGCGCGGGGTGGTTGGGGGTCCGGGAGGAGCGGCCGAGCGATTGGGATTGAAACGAACGACGCTGTATGCGCGGATGCAAAAGCTGGGTATCTCACGTTCGGACAAAAGCAGAATCGCGGCGACGAGTCTTTAGCGGAAACTGAACCCGATGAGACTCCATGGTGGCTTTCGCCGATTTCCGATTGTGGGTTAGCGTGTTGCCGCTAACTGGGGGACTCGTGATAGCGAGGCAAACTCCTCATCGCTCAAGCACAGGTTGGCCGCAGCTACGTTTTCCTCGAGATGAGCCGTTGAAGACGTTCCTGGGATGGGCAGCATACGCGGCGACCTCATCAAGAGCCATGCAAGGGCTACCTGCATGGGTGTTGCATGATGGGTCCGGGCGACATCCTGGAGCAGGTCGCCGGCGACCCTGCCTGCGCCAAGCGGGAACCAAGGAATAAAAGCGATTCCGTTGCGCTCGCAGTAGCTCACGACGTAATCCCATTCCCGGTCGGCAAGACTGTAACGGTTCTGAACGGAAACGATGGGAACAATTTTGCGAGCACGTTCGATATGTTCCTGAGTGACGTTGGACAGAGCAACGAGGCGAATTTTCCCTTCTTCTTTGAGCTGGGCGAGCGTGGCCACCGAATCATCGAACGGGACGACGGGGTCCGGAGTATGCAGCTGGTAGACGTCGATTCGCTCCAGACGCAGGCGCTTGAGGCTGCCTTCCACGGCATTGCGAAGATGAGCAGGCGTGGAATCGTGCGTCCACTGATTTGGGCCGGGACGGTTCCAGCCTCCCTTTGTGGCAATCACCAGGTCTGCCGGATAGGGATACAACCCTTCCGCGATCAGCTCTTCGCTGACGTCCGGGCCGTAGGAATCCGCGGTATCAATAAAATTGACGCCGAGCTCGATCGCGCGCCGAAGAACGTCCAGCGCCGCCTTACGATTCTTTGGGGGACCCCAAATACCTTCGCCCGTAAGGCGCATGGCACCGAAACCCAGCCGGTTTACAGAGATTTCCCCGCCGAGATCGACTTTTCCTGCTGTACCTGCAGAGATCACATGATCGTTCACGGATTTCCTCCTTTTGCCTTACAAACAACTCTTGAACGTCGCAGAATAGCGGTGACCACAAAGCATGTCACCAATTCGGCAAGCTGTCACGATATAGTGGCTGTTTCAGCATGAAGTCATGAAGTTTAGACGTACCTGCGATTATGTGATGCTGCTTCCCTAATTCCCTCTGGGGTTTCCCTTATCACACGCAGCAAGCGCGTTCGACAGCCGGGGCCCGAGATCCTCATTTTTTGCGAAAACAGCGTGAATTCCGCGTGACAAGGCCTCCTTTTCTACCTCGAACCTCTGGCGCTCGACGAGCAAAATGCGACTACCCATATTGCCGAGACCGATGAAAGCGAGTTTGTGTATCTTTTACGAGCGCGCGCATGCAGACCCCTATCCGGGTTCGTCATTCAAACGCGGTGACTGGTTGTTGCAGGAGGCATTCCACTTGTCCTCCACTGTGCTGCTTTCCTTTGAGTAGTTTAGGGGTACCCAGAGAATGGCATTGATGCGGCGGCCTGCGTCTGCCGACACAGGTGGCGTAGCGTCGACACCAGCGAGGACGGGCGTAAGACAGCGGCCACGGCGCGCGCACAGACTGGTGGATCGTGAAGATCGAAGTGTTCTTGAGAGAAAGGGAGGGCTTGTTAAAGTAGAATGCTGCAAGAAGTGGCAGGTTCAGGTGGTCCATGCAGGGAGAAGAGAATCTCCTTCGACTCAATCAGGCGCTACAGACGCTCCATCAGTGCAACCTGGCGCTGATTCACGCCACGGAAGAACAGGAACTGCTCGAATCCATCTGCCGGATCCTGGTGGAGTATGGCGGATTTCGCATGGTGTGGGTCGGCTACCGGCAAGACGATGCGGAGAAATCGATCCGCGCCATGGCGCATGCAGGGCATGAGGACGGGTATCTGCAAGGGATTGCACTGAGCTGGGGGGAGAACAAACGAGGACAGGGGCCTTCCGGCACGGCGATACGCACCGGGAAGCCCACGTGGACCCGGAACATCCGTTACGAAGAGAAGTTTTCTCCATGGCAGGAGCGCGCAATCGCGCGGGGCTACGCTTCTTCCTTAGCTCTGCCTCTCGTGCGGGGCACGAACACATTTGGCGTTTTGTGTCTCTATTCCGCGGAGCCCGAGAAGTTCAACGAAGAAACTTTCGAACAGTATCTGGAGCTAGCGGACAACCTGTCTTACGGAATCTCTTCCCTGCGGACACGCGAAGAGCAAAAGCGGACGGAAGAGGCTCTGCGTCGCAGCGAAGCGTATCTCGCCGAAGGCCAGCGGCTGAGCCACACGGGAAGCTGGGCCTGGAATGTAGAGAAACAAGAGAATGTATATTGGTCGAACGAACAATATCGGATCTACGGATTCGACCCGGAGCATGATCCCTCTACCTATCTGAAGGCATTCCAAAGAATTCATCCGGAAGACCAGATCGTATTTCAGAAGCGCCTGGACGAGTCACTGGCTGAGAAACACGATTTTGAGGTCGAGTATCGCGTCCTGCTGCCCGATGGAGCGATGCGGCATCATGTGAGCCTGGGCCACCCGGTGCTAAATGAAGCGGGAGAGGTGATTGAGCTGGTGGGGACGGGAATGGACGTCACGGAGCGGAAGCGCGCTCACATCCTTCTGTCCGCCGAAAAACGAATCCTAGAGATGATCGCGGCGGGGACCGAATTGAAGGCCGTGTTGCAGGCTCTCTGCGATGCGTTGGATGAACAAGCCCACAACCTGATTTCGTCCCTGCTCTTGATGGATCCCGACGGCAAGCGCTTGTGGCCCTACGCCGGACGGCGAGTACCGGCAGGCTGGTCGGCAAGAATCAGCCCTCTCGAGATTGGGCCAAACGTTGGTTCCTGCGGGACGGCGGCATACCGGAGAGAGCAGGTAATCGTGACGGATATTGCAACGGATCCGCTGTGGGCCGATTACAAGGACGCTGCGCTGAGCCACAACCTGCATGCATGCTGGTCGCGGCCGCTGATTTCAAAAAACGAGGAGATGCTAGGAACTCTGGCGATGTATTACACGGAACCGCGCCAACCCAGTGAGGGTGACCTGGCATTGATTGAGAGAGCCGCCCACGTGGCACAGATCGCGATCGAGCGCGATCGTTCGCAGGCTGCGTTGCAAAAGGCGTTTGAGGAAATCAAGGCGCTAAAGGACAAGCTGTACGAAGAAAACCTCGCTCTTCGCGAGGAAATCGACCAGGCATCGATGTTCGAAGAGATTGTAGGGACATCGCCCCCGCTGCAAGAGGTGCTGTCGCGCGTCGCGAAGGTTGCGCCAAGCGATTCGACGGTGTTGATTACTGGGGAGACGGGCACAGGAAAGGAGCTCATCGCCCGCGCAATTCACAAGCACTCGCTGCGTGCCGGCCGAGCGTTTGTGAGCGTGAACTGCGCGGCCATTCCCTCGTCCCTCATCGCTTCGGAACTTTTTGGCCACGAGAAAGGCGCTTTTACGGGGGCTTTGCAGCGGCGCATTGGCCGTTTCGAACTCGCTGAGGGGGGAACTATTTTCCTGGACGAGGTCGGCGAACTTCCTCCGGAAACCCAAGTCGCCCTGCTTCGAGTCTTGCAGGAACGCGAATTCGAACGGGTGGGAAGCAACTGGCCGATTTCCGCAAATGTCCGCGTGATTGCCGCCACGAATCATGACCTGGCGGCCGGAGTGGCTGCCGGCACGTTCCGCGCGGATCTTTTTTACCGGCTTAATGTTTTTCCGATCGATGTTCCCCCGTTGCGACAGAGAATCGAAGATATTCCGCTGCTCGTGCGCTATTTCATTGACCGCTATGCGCTCAAGGTGGGTAAGAACATAACCAGCATTGAAAGGCGCACCTTGGACCTATTGAGCGCCTACCACTGGCCTGGAAATATACGGGAGCTGCAGAACGTTATTGAACGGTCTGTGATTCTGTGTGATTCGAACGTTTTTACAGCAGAAGCGAATTGGTTCGCCGGGCAGGTAAATGCGGAAAATGCGTCGCACACGCTCCTCAACAAAGAGCTCGGACTGAAAGAGCGAGAGATGATCGAAGCGGCGTTGGCCGAAACAAAAGGCCGAGTGGCTGGCAGTTCCGGCGCAGCAGCGCGCCTCGGAGTCCCCCCCTCCACCCTGGAATCGAAGATCAGGGTGCTTGGTATCAAGAAATCCAAATTCAAAACCGCCTAGGCGCTTGACCAAAACAAGATTGCCGCCACCCTCCTAAGTCAGACGCGTGGCAAGCTGAGCCGCCGCCACAACGACATGGCACAGGCTGAAGCGCGTGCTGCGTGGCTCGTGAATTTTAACGAATTCGCGAAAACTCGCGAGCTAAAGAATGGTTAACTTGTTTTCCATCAATTAGTTACTGATGGCACCATGCCTGCGGTATTTCTTGTGACTGTTAACCCAGTGCCTGCCATGTTGAAGATCCTGAAGCGGAACAATGGAGAACGCGGCATGGAACTCACTCTCATCGGACGCCTTCGGGGAGAACACGTAGACGAGGTGAGGGCACTCGTGCGCGAGGCAAACCGCGAAGAGCTAGCGGTAGTCCTGGATCTTCGAGAGGTTCAGTTCGTGGACAGGCTGGCCGTGGAGTTTCTGGCCGCTTGTGAGAGGGATGGGGTCGAACTGCGAAATTGTTCGCCGTACATACGGGACTGGGTTACGAGGGTGGCATCGCGCAAGCCATCCCGGTCTAACGGAGAAGAGGTCCCCTGAAGTACGGAGAATCAGGGATAGGACCACCGCGGGCAGCGGTACAACCCTGAGGAGGAATGGAATGGCTTCTGAAGCAGTTCAATACCTACCACCGCTTCCTGCAGCATGGCGGGAAGTTTCCGCGGACGAATTTGGCTCCGTAGATTCAGCTCCTCGGACCGAGGAGAACGAGACCGACTCTGGCGGCCAATCATCCGAAACGGACACAACTTCTCCCCTCTTTGAAGGAATGATCGGTTCCAGCGAAACACTGAGACAAGTGCTGGATCAAGTGCGAACGGTTGCATCCACGGACTCCACGGTCCTACTCCTCGGAGAGACCGGCACAGGAAAGGAACTGATCTCCCGCGCACTTCACAAACTCAGTCAAAGGAAGCATCGACCCCTCGTCAGGTTCAATTGCGCCGCGATTCCCGCCGGCCTGCTGGAGAGCGAACTTTTCGGGCACGAGCGGGGAGCCTTCGCAGGAGCAGTGACGCGCAAGGCCGGCCGGTTCGAACTGGCGGATAAGGGAACGCTCTTTTTCGGCGAAATTGGCGACATTCCGGTTTCGCAGCCCATGCCCGGATCGCTGGCATAGTTTATGTGGCATGTAGCTCACCACGTTGCGACGGCGTCTTCGTGGGTTCAAGCGGAGGGCCAGAAGTGGCGTGACAGAATGACGACTTCGCGTGGTCCTTTCTCTTCTGCGGTTGTGGAATCCCGGTTGCCCCATATCTTCCCTGCAAATGGTTAGGAGGACTGACATGGCCGAGCTCCAGATCAAAACAATCGAAGCCACGGGCAAGGCGGTTCCTTTTGCCCAAACGGAAGAGCCCAGCTCTCTGCTAGCGAAGATGTACTCTTCCCATTCTTCTACCCTTTACAAGATGGCGCTTCGTAAACTCGGCAATCCAGAGGATGCGGAAGACGCCCTCCAAGAGGGACTCATGTCCGCATTCCGGCACATGAATCAGTTCAGGGGCGAGGCACAAATGTCCACCTGGCTGACCACGATCGTTCTGAATGCCGCAAGGATGCAGTTGCGGCGCCGGTCGAGACGCAAGTTCGTCCAGATCTATGGGCGCGATGACGAGGACGGCCTTGCCCTTTTGGAACTTCTCAAAGACGGCGCGCCAAATCCGGAAGAGACACTGCGCAGCAGGCAGTTGAGAGAGATAATCGAACGGCTTTCGGGCGAGCTATCCCCTAAAATCAGCCTTGCGTTCAGGCTTCGCGTGTTGGAAGGCCTGAGCACTCGGGAGGCCGCGGAGTTGATAGGAATTAACGAAGGGACTCTGAAAGCAAGGCTATTCCGGGCCTACAGACAGATTGCGCCCCGATTGCGTAATGCTCTCCAGCCACCGCGCAAGCGAGTGGTGCCGATGAGGAAGCCGCGCGAACAGGCTTTCGAATGCTGTGGCTTGGCGACGGCGTCCGGACGGTCGCGTTCGCGAAGTGCCGCTTAAATTGGAATATTAACCTAAGTAGTAACTCCCGGAGGAGAGCTTTGAGAATCGGTACGCGCGGTTTCTTGTTTCCTGTAGCAATCTGTGCGGTATCCCTGACTTGCCTAGCTTGGGTCACGACCGCCCAGGACGCCAATTTCCACAATGCACCGGCGTCCAGCGCAGAGATGAAGAATTCGTTCACAGGGCAAGAAGAAGCAGCGGCAGGGGCAAAATTGTATGCAACGAATTGTTCCGCGTGCCATGGAGTGAACGGGCAAGGGAGCGGCAATATTCCCGGGGTGGCCAAAGGTCCCACACAGACCGCACCGGACGGGGAGGTTTTCTGGTTTATTACCACGGGCTCCATCGCGAATGGCATGCCAGGGTGGAGCACCTTATCCGAACAGAGCCGCTGGCAGATTGTGACTTACCTGAAGTCGCTCAAGAATTCGGATGGCAGGGGAAAGACCGCATCGGCGCCTGCCGCCAGTGATACGCCAGTCAGCACGAATGCTCCACCGCCACGGCCGCCTTTCATGGACTTCCGCTACGAGGCGCCCGGAAAAATACACAAGATAACCGCGGACAGCTTGCCCACGCCCTATGCCAGTTCCTCGGCCAACAATGGGCCGCAAGTCGTGGTGCGCCCTGCGGATGCCTGGCCCAAGGCTCCCGCGGGGTTCACCGTTCAGATTTACGCCACAGGATTGGATAATCCGCGCATGCTGCGCATCGCGCCCAATGGGGACATCTTCCTGGCGGAAAGCAGCACGGGCAAGATCAAGGTGTTTCGCGGCATTACAGTAGATGGCAAGCCAAAACAGGTCAGCGTCTTCGCCACGGGACTCAACCAGCCTTACGGGATTGCGTTTTATCCATTGGGAGAAAACCCGCAATGGGTGTACATCGGGAATACGGACGCTGTCGTCCGGTTCCCCTATCGAAGCGGAGACTTGCGGGCCAGCGGACCGGCACAGCACATAGTGGACCTTCCGCACGGCGGCGGACATTGGACTCGCGCGGTTGAGTTTTCGGCCGACGGCAAAAAGATGTTCGTCGCGGTGGGGTCGTCCTCGAACGTGGACGACACGGATACTACGCCGACGGAGAAAAACCGGGCCGACATCCTGGAGTTCAATCCTGACGGCATGGGGTTGAAGGTTTACGCGTGGGGGATCCGCAATGCGGGAGCTGGGTTAGCCCTCCACCCGCAGACGCACGAGTTGTGGTGCTCAGTGAATGAACGGGATGGGCTAGGGGACGATCTTGTGCCCGACTACATCACACACGTGGAGGAGGGCGGGTTCTATGGTTGGCCGTGGTGGTATATCGGGCCTCACCAAGATCCGCGGCACGCGGGCAAACATCCGGAGTTAAAGGACAAAGTCATACTGCCTGACGTGCTGTTGCAGCCGCACACGGCTTCTCTCGAAATGGCCTTCTATGAAGGCACGGAATTCCCCGAGGAATATCGGGGAGACATCTTCGCATCCCAACATGGGTCGTGGAATCGCTCGGTACGCGCCGGATACGAAGTGATTCGCGTGCCGATGCATCACACGGGGCGATCCAGCGGGGATTATGAGGACTTCGTGACTGGCTTTGTCGTGGACAACGGGCACGTGTGGGGCAGGCCAGTGGGAGTCGCAGAGGCTCCGGACGGATCGCTGCTCATTTCCGACGACGGCTCAAATTCCATCTGGCGCGTGATCTACACGGGTGGCGGAGAAAAGAAAAGCGCGCGCGAACAGAATCATGGAAGCACTGGGACAAAGCGCACGTCCGATTAGCCATGCAATCGTTGCGTTCCTTCCTTTGGTGGCGGCTTTGGGGTTGTGCGCTTTCCAATTTGGCAATCAAAACGGTTGAATAGCCTGCTGTTTTCTCAGATGCCTCCGTGGGTTGCTGACCTGCCAAAGGCGTAGGTGATTGCGAAACAAGGAAATATCGATCTGTTTGCCGGGTGCAAGAAGCGCCCGGGCGAGCCGTGAGGCTGCGAGGCGAACTCACCGACGCGAATTGCTACACATGAAATGACAGGCACGCCTATGACCACGCTTTTAGCGCAAAACGGTGTGCGGCTGCCGACAGCCCGCTGATTTTCGTGCCTGATCAAGGCGGCCAAGCCTACGTAGTTCTCACCTCAAAGAATGGCGTCCCGGGAATTGTCGTCTGGGCAAGGCGCTCGAAGGCGATGGAATGCGGGCATTGGCAATCGCAGGGTTAGAGCGGTAATTTGCGAACTGGGGCTTGAAGGCGCTGGCATAAAAGCCGGCGCTACATGGAAGAGTGCGAAAGAGTCCGACGGCACAGCCATTCCTAGCTGTTCAACCTTCGCCAAGGCTACAGGGGACAGGCGCCCTCGGATGACAATCGTCGGAAGTGGTCTGAGCGGTGGTTATTTCCGTGAACATTCCTGCGGTATGCTTGAGACATTCCAGGGTTCTGTTGTGAACACAGGTCCAAAGCGCTCCAGAAGGATGCGGAAATGAAGGCTACAAGCAAGGTCGCGGTGTTTGATACCACACTACGAGACGGCGAACAGGCAGCAGGAACGCGCCTGGGAAGCCGCGACAAAATGACACTGGCGAAGCAACTGGCCCGCTTGCGGGTGGACATCATCGAGGCGGGATTCCCTGCTTCCTCTCCCGAAGACTTCGATGCCGTGCAGAAGATCGCGCAGGAGATCGATGGGCCAACAATCTGCGCACTCTCTCGCGCGGTTACCGAAGACATTGAGGCTTGCGGGAAGGCGCTTGCGAAGGCGAAACGCCCGCGCATTCACACGGGGATCGGTGTTTCTGACATTCACATCCTGGGGAAGTTTCGCGACGAGAGGTATGGGAAAACGCTGCAGGACAAGCGGGGGAAGATGATCGTCCAGGCCGTGGATGCGGTGAGGCTCGCGCGGAAGTATGTCGACGACGTGCAGTTTTACGCAGAAGATGCCGGACGTGCTGAGCCAGTGTATCTTTACAAGATGTTAGAGGCGGTGATCAACGCGGGAGCTACGGTCGTCAACATTCCCGATACCACGGGTTACACGGTGCCTGAGCAGTACGGCGCACTGATTCGCGGCATTCGTGAGAATGTTCCCAACATCGGGCGGACAACGATCAGCGTGCACTGCCACGACGACCTCGGACTTGCTGTTGCCAATTCCCTGGCGGGGATTCGCAATGGCGCCCGTCAGGTGGAAGGGACAATCAACGGGATTGGCGAAAGGGCAGGAAACGCAGCGCTGGAAGAGATTGTGATGGGCATCCGGACTCGTGCTGACTACTACGGGTTGAGCACAGGAGTTGAGCCGCGTGAATTCTTTCGAACGAGCCGCATGGTTGCGGACATGCTTGGAATGCCGGTTCCGGCGAATAAGGCCATCATTGGAACGAATGCGTTTGCTCACAGCTCCGGGATTCACGTAGATGGTTTTCTGAAGGACCGGCAGACGTATGAAATCATGCGTCCCGCGGATGTTGGATTAGCAGAAAGCCGAGTCGTACTTACAGCGCGCACAGGCCGGGCGGGGCTTCGGTCGCGGCTGGAGAAGCTTGGGTATGAGCTTTCCAAGCAGGAACTCGACACAATGTATCAGCGATTCCTTGCCGTAGCGGATAAGAAGCAGGAAGTGCTCGACGGAGATCTGCTTGCGCTAGTTCACGATGAGTTGCCGCCAGCTGAGCAAAACGTGAAGCTCGAGTACCTGCAGTGCTACAGCGGAACGACGGCGATTCCGACGGCAACCGTGCGTCTGCAAGTGAACGGAAAGATGAAAGAAGGAGCTTCGGTTGGGGACGGTCCGGTGGATGCGGTGTATAAAGCCATCGCGGGGCTAACAGGCACTCAGGCGAAGCTTTTGCGTTATGACATTCGAGCCGTAACGGAAGGCACGGAAGCCATGGGAGAAGTTACCGTGCACCTAGAGATCGGGAATCGCCGGGTGATGGGCCGCGGCGCTTCCACGGATATCATCGAGGCGAGCGCGAAGGCGTATGTGGACGGCCTTAACCGACTAAGCTGATTGAACATGAAATGAGACAGATGAGATCAGTGCGCTTATTCCGTTCCAGATGATCTGCACGCCGATGCAAACCAGAAGAAAAGAGGAGAGCCGAATGATCACAGTCATGGCCGTCTCTCCGAGCACCTGAGCAAGACGATCCGAGAAGCCGTAGCAGAGAAAGATGCTGACACCGATCAATCCTATGGCGATCAACGCGGCAAGGATAATGAGGAAGTGGACCCCATACCGATGCGTCGAATTCGCACCCAAGGTGATGGCCACCGAGATAGAACCAGGGCCGACCGTCAGCGGCAACGTTAAAGGGTAAAACGCTCGGCGAAGCCCGTCTTGAGGCTGGACATTCCTACGGGACGCCTCGTGGCCATCATCCTTTTCCGTCAGCATGGCCCATCCCACAGCAACGACAATCAGGCCACCGCCGACCTGCACCACCGGGAGCGACACGCCAAAGAAGCCAAGAACGTGCGAACCGATGAAGTAAGAGCCAAGCATGAGAAAAAAACTGTCAACAGCTACACGCTGGGCCAGTTCCTGCCGCGTTTCCCCGGTGTATCCATTCGTCAGTGCTAAAAAGACAGGGCTTCCGCTGAGTGGATCGACAATCGGAAAAAGCGCGCTGAGAATCAGGAGAAGAACTTTGACCGCATCCGCCACTAGGTGTTCGCCTTTGCTGGTGAACCGAACGCGACCGAAGCTTCGGATGTGAGAAACAGGAAGGTGAGAGTTTCCTGCAGGTACAGACGAACGGTGCCATCGGTGTGGCTCAGATAGCCTATTGATACGTCCTGGCCGATGTGAAGGTCGAAATCCCCGCCGCGCGTGGTGAGTACAAAGGCCCCTTCGATAGCGGGCGCCCAGATAATCTTGTCGTCGACCAGCCGCTTGACGTGCTCCAGGACGGGATAACCGTGATCACTCGTTTCTGCGAGCGCGGTATAAGCTTCGGCACCCAGGAGCACGGCGTAGGGGCCATTGACCCCGACGAGGCGCAACTGGCTTAAACCCTGGGCAATGACGTCGGGGTATTGCCGCACGTCGGCGGGGAGAGAAATTTTTGGGTTGCTCGTGCCCTGACGAATGCCAAGGATATTGGCTTCTGCGTAGCCTTCAAAGATGGCGTTATCCTCAGCGAAAGCGATCTGGCGCGCAGCGTCTTTTGCGGGCTGCCAATCTGCGTCGTTTGCGCCGCGCTCTACATCGTCAATGTCCTGGCGGCTCAACTCGAAGGGGGCGCGCAATTCGACTAGCGCCCTGACTTCGCGCTGTCTAGCAAAAATGCCTTCGCGAGGAGCGCCGATCTGGCGCAAATGACCCGTGCCAACGGCAGAGAGAGCGGAGCCTGCAGGTCCGTTAACGTCTACGACGCGGCGACCAGCGATGTAACGCTTGAAGGTACGCGCGGCCTCCTCTTCGATCTGAGCCCATGCCGCATCGGAAATGGGAGCAAGCTCGCGATGCAGATTATTCATGCGGAATTTCTCCTTTTAGTGATCCAATACCCAGTGATCCATCGTTCTTCCGAATTTCCGGAACTGAAGATTTCATCGGTGCCTGGTCCGCCGAAGGGGGAGCAACTGGCGGGCCCTCATCGGTCACGTCATCCAAGAATGTCGCGGTCGGAACAAAGAACAGACCTCCTGTGACAGCGCGACTGAAGTCGAGCAGGCGATCGTAGTTGCCAGGCGGCCGGCCGATGAACATGTTTTCCAGCATCTGCTCGGTCACGCGCGGCGAGCGGCTGTAGCCGATAAAGTAGGTGCCAAATTCTCCGCGCGCGGCGGAACCAAACGGCATGTTGTCGCGCAGGATTTTCTTCTCTTCTCCGTTCTCAACGATGGTGGTCAGGGCGCTGTGGGCGGACGTCGGTTTCACGGAGTCATCCAATTCGATGTCGGATAGTTTCTTGCGGCCTATGATCTTCTCCTGGGCCTCGGTTGGCAGCGCGTTCCATGCGTTCAGATTGTGGAGATACTTTTGCACGATGACATAGCTGCCCCCCGCGAAAGCGGAATCCTCTTGGCCAATCAGCACGGCCTCGGTTGCGACGTCGCCTCTCGGATTTTCTGTGCCATCGACGAAACCGACCAGGTCCCTGTCGTCGAAGTAGCGGAATCCATGCACTTCGTCTACGGGCGTGACGGCATCCCCGATCCGCGCCATGATTTGCGTGGCGAGCTCGAAGCACAAATCCATTCGCTTCGCACGGATGTGGAAAAGCAGATCACCCGGCGTAGAGACGGCGTGGCGTTCGCCAGAGCGGATTTCACGGAAGGGGTGCAGTTCCGCCGGCCGGGGAGTTGCAAAGAGTTTGTCCCACGCGTCGGACCCGAACCCGATGACGCAGGAGAGACCGCCTTCAATGTCTCGAAAATCCACCGCACGGAAGATCGATGAAAAGTCTGCGCAGAACGAACGGATGGCGGCCCGGACCTCTAGATCTGAGTTCAGGGTCACGACGAGGAAGATCGCCGCGCGGCTCAGAGGAACGGTGATCGGTTGAGGCACACTGGGCAAAGGGTTCACGGTTTCGGAAGCGCTCATTTGGACTTAACTTCCTTAGATGTCGCCAAGGATTGGAGGGATAAAGTTTTTTGAGGCGAGAGGACCGGTGGCGGAGCCTGGACCTGGAGGCGATCAAGGCCCTGACAGGTGTCTGCCCCGCCGACACACGATTGATTCGGGCGCCTTTGTGTGCAGGTGCTTGTTTTTCAGTCGAGACCGCCGGGGGTCAGCCGGGTCCGAATGGAAAAATCGGCAACGCGTGTCAGACCGCCATTGGGGTGCTCAAGCTGAGATTTCCGGTTTTGGTGCTTTTTGATCTGTACCAGTGGCGCCAGGTTCTTCCGGTTGATTCCTCAGACTTACCTCGCTCTTGCTTTCGGGCCAGACTGCGGAAACAACCAGTCCCACGCCGATTCCGATGGAGACCTCGAAGAAGCGATCCACTGCCACCAACCATCCACTTTCGCCACGCGTGGCAAGGTGATGCTCGCATAACGAAAGGTTCCCCGCTCCACGCGAAGGAGCGCACAAATAACACCCGTAGCAAAGACGGCTATTCCGAGCGCAAGAGCACTGCCTGGAAAATAGACATCGACTAGGGCGCCGACGACGGCTCCGACAGCCGTTCCAATGAAACGACGAACGGAAATCGGTAGAGCGGCCCCTAGCGTCGATTGCATTACAATGACGGTGGTGATGGCGGACCAGTAGGCCTCCGGTAAATCGAAAAAGCGGGCAACCAGGAGGGAAACTACAGCAGCAATGGCGGTGCGTCCCGCCTGCCCGACGGAAGAAGGGTGGGCCTCCGTAAGAGCGTGTTTTTCTTGTTCGTTGACTGTCATTGGACTCGTTGACCAAAGCCTGCAACCCAGTGCACTCGAGGTTCCATCTTCCTGCCCGGATTTGAGCTGAGATTCCGCCAACCAACCTGTAATTTTTTTGATTCCGGCTGACTGCCAGGCGAAGTCGCTGACCCCCGACTGTACTCGTGTCCATCCATTGACAGTTGGTACTTCTGGAATCTGATGTGCAAGGCGCCAACAAAGAATCAATGCGAACAAAGTCCTGTGTTTAGCCTACTTGGGCGAGTTTGTCGGAATCGGCACGAAATGGAACTTCGTTTGCCATATCCCACACGGCCTGCCGGTTGACGTGTCGCCAGGGATATCCGCGGGGGGAACACGATGGAAGAGGAAAAGCAGGATTAGACGGAGCGACTCACGCGACGGAATTTTCTGACGGTGGAAACAGCTTCTTTGGCCGGAGCCGGTGTTGCTGAAGAGGAATCATGCTTCGCAAACTGATGAACACCCGGAAGGAGTACTCCCTGGCCTTGGCTCGCATCGCCTCGGGGGTGGTTTTCTTTGCTCATAGAGCGCAGAAAATGTTGGGCTGGTTCGGCGGATCTGACTTTTCGGAAACTATCAGCCATTTTGCCAAGTATGGAATGCCTGCAGTCGCGCTGTTCGCGATTTTTGTGGAGTTTTTTGGATGCTTACGCTTGTTGTTCGGACTGCGTTCCCGTGTGGCAGCCCTCGCCATCATCATAGAAAGGATCGGTGCGGTATTGACGGTCCAAATTCACAACAGCTTGTTCATGAATTGGATGGGAACACAAAGGTGAAGGATTCAAGTATCACATCATCAAGGTCACTCTGTCGTTCCTGATCCTGGTCCGGGGCGCAGCGGCAATCTCAACCGACCACCCTGTGTCTTCGCGTGATTCCAGCAGAAATGAGTAACTAAGCGGCCCTCTCAGTCATCTCAAGCGTGAAATTTCCTAAAGAATAAGGAGTTGCTATGTTCCGCTTCCCACTAACTCAGAAACCAAAGACTTCTCGGGAACCGTTCAGCCTGCAGACCCTGGCAAAGGCTTCGCGGCTGCGCGGCGCCACGGTCACCGAGAGCGTCTGTCC
>Ga0187781_10002114_pt1 | contig 15196 bp, 14 predicted proteins | sample 0715_SJ02_MP02_2_FD_132447 | JGI IMG/M metagenome (GOLD analysis project Ga0187781, IMG submission 132447) | Tropical peat soil microbial communities from peatlands in Department of Meta, Colombia - 0715_SJ02_MP02_20_MG | ecosystem: Environmental > Terrestrial > Soil > Wetlands > Peat | place...
AGGATACCGCTTCGAGTCCGGCAAGCTTTCGGCTACATGGCTATCACATTCTTTGGCCCCGCTTTCCAGCGGGTTCACCTAGCCTCCGGATTGGTAACTCTACTCACGCGGTCCTACAACCCCCCGATATAAATACCGGGGTTTGGGCTATTCCGATTTCGCTCGCCGCTACTTTCGGAATCTCGTTTGATTTCTCTTCCTCCAGGTACTGAGATGGTTCACTTCCCTGGGTTGGCTCGCACCCGCCTATGGATTCAGCGGGCCGTTATCGGGTTTTACCCGATAGGGTTTCCCCATTCGGACATCCTCGGATCAAAGCCTGTTTGCGACTCCCCGAGGCTTATCGCAGCTAACCACGTCCTTCATCGCCTGTTGGCGCCAAGGCATCCACCGTACGCCCTTAGTAGCTTGACCATAAAACTTACCCAACACGCCTTAAAAAGATCTAAGGCCCTGAAAAGACAGTAGTAAGGGTCTTGCAAGCCCTCACTTCTGTGGCATTTAAGGGTGTTTAAGCGGGGTTTAAGGGCCAAAATCGGTCCCAAAACGCACACTTAAGCGACGCGAAGAGGCAAGTTCGCCTTTCCACAAAACGCTACTCTCGAGCAAAATTTGCGGTTTTGCGCCACGCGAAACTTGAAAATCGCGCGACGCAATGCCTACTTCCTTCAGTTGTCAAAGATCGTCGTTCCGTTCAACAGTTTCCGATCGGAACGTCTCCGCTCCCGGCGGAGCGCGGAATCGGTTTGGAGCCGAAGCCGCGAATAAAGCCCGAACAAAATAAAAAACCCGGCGACGAGCGCCGGGCGAATCCGTCCATCTCTTTGGGCGCTTGTTCCGCGCGCCCTCGGACGGATGTGCTCGAAGCTCGGTTTCCTTCTACCCGGTGTTCGTAACCAACCTCACCTCTGGATGAGTCGGCAGGCCCGGTCCGTCAGTAGACTTCCCCGCGAATCAGGGCTCCACCAACTTCAAGCCAGTATAGCAATATCCAAAATTCCGTCAAGTGGCATTCAAGATTTTTTTACGTCCCCGTCTCAATGCCCCTGTGAATTTCACTGTCTATTGTGGAAATTCCGACGGACGCGTCGGCCCCTCATGACGTTGATTTTGGCAATACCGCGCTTCTTACAATTAGATGCTGATTTAGCTCGCCGGGTTGATACGTGGTGGGCGTGATCGCGTGTGATTTCGGTTCGAACTGGCCGTTCTCCCAAACATACACATCGGTGCTGTAACGCTGCTCGCACCAAACGCAGGTTTCGTCCACGCCCGCCGACCAGATGCGAATTTGAGCGGGATCAGTCTCGAGAATCTCCATTCGTCCCGCGTATGTTTCCGCGATGCTATCGAGCGTGTAGGACTGCCCGTCAAATCGGAGCAAGAAAAAATCCGTGTGCGAGCCATCGCCTCCGCGACGAAACGCGATCACCGCCGCGTTGGATTTTCCTTCGAGACGGAATTCTGCAAAGCCGGCAAGATCGCAGTCTTCGTCCGGTGCGCCAAGATCGCTTGCGATTTTTCCATCGCGTACGATCACGACATGAGCGTTCTTCTCGGTGATTGTGGCGTCGTCGTCTTCGGTCCGCTCATAGATGTCGTACACGATCGTCGTCTCTCCGGCGGGCGCGAGCCTCGTGTTTTGCGGGACACGAACCAACGCCACGCGTGGCAGCAGGGACGCGATGTCGCGCGGCGGCTGGATCGTCTTCACGGGGTCGGGAACCGCCCCAAACGGGCCTACCTGGAAAGGCGTCTCTTGCTGCGCCGCCGCAACTGGTTGAAACCACAGCAGGAAGAACAGCCCGAGAAATTGAACCATTCGTACACTGTGTCTCACGGCCCTTTGCCTCCGCCCCGCCGCTTGAGTTGCGAGCGCAGCACGGGGAGGGAGAGTGCACGGACTGTGCCAAGTTACTCTTCGTCGGCAGGGACAACCTCTAGGGGCTTAAGCAGGAAGTCTCCGGGATCAAAGGTATCGTCTGTGATCTCTGATTTCGGCCGAGGCTGAAACCGGCCGTCCCGAAGTTCATATGTGCGAATTTCGTAGTGGTGTTCGCACCAAACGCACGATTGCTCGGGATCTGGAGGGTCATGATCAGGCCTTGCAGTCCAGGTTTCGAGCAGGATCGGCGTTCCCTTGTGTATTCGAACCCTACCTTCATCTGTCTTTAGATCGAGGATTTTCCTGTATCCATGCCCTGGAGACGCTGCCAGAAATACGAACTGCGCCTCGGCGCCGTCTCCGAAGCATCGGAAGGTAATGGCCAGTGACAGCGCATTTGGAGTGAGATTAAAAAGTGCGATATGGGACAAGTAACACTCGTCAGTCAGGTAGAGTTTCTGAAGAAGTGTTGTGCCGCGTACAAATGCTGCTATAGAGCGACCAGCGTAGAATCGATCGCTGCCCACATCAAAAAGGACGAACTCCTCTCCGTGTGTCGTGAGCTCGGTGCGTCCCCAGACGCGGACCTTGGCGCCAGGTGGGAGAAGAGAGCGTATGCGAGGCGGAACGCTAACCTCATTCTTAGCGGGGGGAATTGCGCCAAATAGTCCCACACTTTGCGCTTGCGCAATACCATCGTTGGACACGAGAGCGGCGAAGCACAGCGCCAAGAAGACGAAATGTCTCATACTTTCCTCGCCGAAGACTTGGCCACTGAGAAGTCTGTCACCTAATTGAAATCCCTTGTCATCGCACGAATGATGCCAAACTTCGGTTCTCCTGTCCGGAACGCACATCCAGTACAATCGGAGCTCAAATCTTTCCTTTCCGAAAGGCTTTCACATTTGTCGACTGCAGAGCTTTTCAAGCCGTTTACGCTGAAGGGCGTCACGCTGCCGAATCGCATCGTAATGGCGCCGATGACGCGCAATTTTTCGCCGGGCGGTGTACCCGGCGCGGACGTGGCCGCGTACTACCGTCGCCGCGCCGAGGGAGGCGTCGGACTGATTCTCACAGAAGGCACGGCGCCGAATCACCCTCAGGCGAAAAACATGCCCAACGTCCCGCACATGTATGGTGACGAGGCGTTGGCCGGCTGGAAGCAGGTGGTCGAGGGAGTCCACACTGTAGGTGGGCACATCTTTTCGCAACTCTGGCACGTGGGCGCGGTGCAGGGCCAGAGCGAGCCAAAGCTGCCGGGTGCTCCGGTCAGCCCTTCAGGACTTTTGAAGCCCGGAGTGAAAGTGGGCGAGCCGATGACGCGGGCCGACATCGATGCCGTAATCGAAGGTTTCGCGCAGGGCGCGGCGAACGCGCAGCACGTGGGATTCGACGGCATCGAAATCCACGGTGCGCACGGTTACATCATCGACGAATTCTTCTGGGATGGTACGAATCTGCGCGCCGACAAGTACGGCGGCGACCTCGTGGCGCGCACGCGCTTTGCGGTCGAAATCATTCAGGAGTGCCGTCGTCGCGTGGGCCCGGACTTTCCAATGCAGATCCGATTCTCACAGTGGAAAGGGCAGGAGTTCACCGCGCGGCTCGCCAACACGCCGCAGGAATTAGCGCGCTTTCTCGAGCCACTGACAGCGGCTGGAATCGATGCATTTCATTGTTCGCAGCGGCGATTCTGGGAGCCCGAATTCGAAGGCAGTGATTTGAATCTGGCGGGCTGGACGAAGAAGATCACCGGCAAGCCGACGATCACAGTCGGCTCGGTGACGCTGGATTTGGATTTCCTGGTTTCGCTGGGGCGGATGCCAACGCCGCAAGCAAAACCGGGCGAGGCCGGCGACGGACGCGCGGCGCACATGGATCGCCTACTCGAAATGTTTGTGCGAGGGGATTTCGACCTCGTCGCAGTCGGCCGCGCGATGCTCGCGGATCCGAATTGGGCTTTGAAAGTCCGCGAAAGCCGCTTCGCAGATCTGACGCCGTTTAGGCCGGAAGTGCTTCGGACGCTTGCCTAGTTCAGGGTAAGAGAGACCGCCCCGCGGTTTCGGCTAGCATCGCGGCCGCGGGGTGCCCTCCATCTGCGATTTCCGGCCCCGCCAGGGAATTGCACGTAGGCCGGCCGGACCTATTTCTGTTGGATCGACTCGACGTACGATTCCAGGTTGCTGATCCGCAGTTGCGTAAGGTCCTTGTTTTCTTTGCGGAACAGCGGTCCCCACACCGGCATGTCGACCGTGCCGTGCGCGTGGCCCTCGGTTCCGAACTGAAGCACCGCGACGAAATGATCTGCCGGGAATTTCCCGTTGTTGTTCTTGGCCATCACTGTGAGATCCGGCGGTGCAGTTTTCAAGAGGTCGGCCGCGGGCCCGTCTCCCTTGCCGCCAGCACCGTGGCAAGCCGCGCAGTAGTCCTTGAACATCCGCTGCCCGGACGCAGGGCTGCTGTGAGTGAGTGGCACTTTTTCCAGAGTTTTCTGTGGTGGATTCGTGGCCCCCGCTTGCTGCCCCAGCAGAACGGTCCCACCTCCCGCAAGCAAGACCGCCGCCAAAGCGAAGCGCAGACATTTACCGATTAACATATGCCACCTCCATGCGACACTTAACAAAGGACGGGCGGCGGTCGCTGTGACCGCCATCACACCACGACTGCAAGCTAGCCGTTATCGACTTCCGGTTGCGACGCCACCGACGGGCGAACTCCAAATCGGCGCGAAGGAAGCGAACGTCTGACACTTTGGGCGGGTGGAAAACAATGAGGCATACTCAGGCAGCATGGCGTTTGGCGGAAAGGACGGCTCATGTCTTACTATGCACTGATCTATGATCTCGTCGATGACTACCTGGCTCTTCGCGGCCAGTTTCGAGAGGAGCACTTGAAGCTGGCGGCAGAATCCCACGCGCGTGGCGAACTGCAACTAGGCGGAGCATTTGCAGAGCCGCCAGATCAGGCGCTGCTCGTCTTTCGCGCCGACGATCGGAGCGTGCCCGAGACATTCGTGCGCAAGGACCCTTACGTAATCAACGGGCTTGTGAAGAGCTGGAAAGTTCGCCCCTGGACTGTGGTGATCGGAGACAAATAACGACCTATCCTGGCTCTGCCAGAGCTGCGAAAAGATAAAGGCGCGCTCCGCCCACGCGGTTTTGATCCCAGCTTCTGCATTTGTTTTCTTGCTGATACGCATCGAGAAAAACCAAGCACCCCGGAAGGCCCGCAACCGCATCGTAGGGCCATGACTACCAAGGCTCCCAAACCCAGTCTTACCGCTCGGGAGATGTTGACGGCGTGGAGCAGGATTCTGGCCGGCAACGTGCCGATGCTTTCGATCGAGATTACGCGTGAGTGCCCCCTCAGCTGTCCCGGATGCTACGCCTATGGTGACGCACACCTGGGCGGCGGCGTAACGCTAAGCGAGCTGAACGACTTCCGGGGCGATGCTCTAGTGAACGGCGTGATCGGCCTGGTGCAAAAGCACAAGTCGCTCCACGTTTCGCTTGTGGGCGGCGAGCCGATGGTCCGGCATCGCGAGCTGAGCCGCATTCTACCCGCGCTGAACGAGATAGGAGTGTTCACTCTCCTAGTCACGAGCGGGGTGATTCGAGTTCCGCCCGAATGGATGAAAATTCCGCGCGTGCGCGTCGCGATTTCAGTCGATGGCCTGCCCGAGCACCACAACGTTCGCCGAAAGCCGGCTACCTATGAACGCATCCTGAAAAATATCGCGGGCTGCGACGTGAATGTGCACTGGACGATCACGCGTCCGATGCTGGCTCGTCCCGGCTATCTCGAGGAATACGTTTCCTTCTGGAGCGAGCGGCCTGAGGTGAATTGCATCTGGGTGAGCGGCTACACTCCGCAGGTCGGAGAGCGAAGCGCCGAAATGCTACGGCCTGAAGATCGCGCCATGATCGCGACGGAATTACCCGCCCTGACGGCGCACTATCCTAAGCTGCTGTTCCATCAGGGCATCGCCGGCGCATTTGCTCACCCGCCAGTGAACCCCAGCGATTGCCTCTTTGCAAAAATGTCTGCGAATTATTCAGCGGATTTGCAAAGCCGGGTCGAGCCGTGCGTTTTCGGCGGTAATCCCGATTGTTCGCAGTGCGGATGCATTGCCAGTACCGGCCTGCACTGGGTCCGTGGCGTGAGGGTCGTGGGTCCATTGAGAGTCGATCATTTTATTGGAAGTTCGGTGAAGATCGGCGCCTTCATGAGCCGGTTGCGAGCGCGCCCCGCTCAGCCAACTCGGTGGATACCCAGCGCCCCAAACCCAACCTCTCAAGACGCCCTCGTACAGATCGAATCCTAGACAAGTACACAACGCTAGCAGCGACCCGATTCCGACTAGCCCTTGCGGCGCTTGAAGAATTCCACTTGGCGGAGACGCTTTTTGGCTTCTTCCAGCGTTTTGTAAGGGCCGCCCAGATTCCGTCCGGTCGTTTCGGATATGACTTGATACCCGCCTCTAACCTTCTTGATCATCACAATGTCCTCCTGCCGCTATGGTTGCCAAGCCGGCTGACATCCGGCTGTGTCGCGCGTCACAATGCTTTCACGGAAGCCCGCACCGGCGACTGTTTGCCCCGCGAGGCTCGCTCTGCTAGGTTACTCGCGCGGCTTGCAATTGACGACAATCGAAGTGCGCGGGGAGCTGGAAAGAGGAGGACGATGACCGTGCGAGGCTTGGCAGCGGCTTGGGCGGAAATCGCAGTGATCGCGTTAGCGATGGCTTTCCCGGCTCTGGCGGGCGCGCAGGCGAACGATCAATCGCGGGCCATGAACCAACCGGTGGCGCCGTTTCACATCATCGGGAACATCTACTATGTGGGCGCATCGGATATCACGTCATATCTGATCGTCACTCCCGCGGGAGACATTTTGCTCGATGGCGGCTTTGTCGAGACTGCGCCGCAGATTGAGCGGAACATTCAGACGCTCGGCTTCAAGCTGGCCGACGTGAAAATCCTGCTCAATAGCCACGCGCATCTCGATCACGCTGGAGGTATTTCCGAACTGCGCCGCTTAACGGGTGCGCAATTCGTCGCCATGGACGGCGACGTTCCCGCGCTGACGGCAGGCACGGCGTACCCGGCTGCCGCCCCCGATCGCGTGATTCATGATGGCGACACAGTGACGCTCGGCGGCGTGACGCTGACCGCGCATCTCACTCCAGGACACACCCGGGGCTGCACGACGTGGACGATGACGACGGAAGACGGCGGCAAGATGTACAACGTGGTTTTCGTGGGCAGCGCGACTGTACTCCCTCAATACAAGTTGATCGACCGGCCGGGCGCTCCGGCAACCTACCCGGGCATCGAGGCGGATTACGAAAAGACGTTTCGCGTGCTGAAATCGCTCCCTTGCGATGTGTTTCTCGCGGCACACGGATCGATGTATTCGCTCGCGCAGAAGCGCGAGGCGATGTCGAAGAATCCGGCGCGGAACCCGTTCATCGATCCGGTAGGCTATCAAGCGTACATTGCGCGGGCCGAAGGAGTCTTTCAAACGGAGCTGCAAAAGGAACGCGCTCAGGCAAACTAGGCACAACTCGGCCCGCGCCATATTGACCCACTTGTTTTGAGTCCGATAGGATGCGCAGCAAGGTTCGCACACCAGCCCGGGGGCTGAATCTGTCCTAGAGGAGAGCTCGATGATCTGTGCATCGTGCGGCGCAACGGCGAAAGAGGGTGCAGCGTTCTGCGGATCCTGCGGCAAACCGATCATTGGCTATAGCGTGGGTCAAGCATCGGCGGGTGCTTCCTCCGCTGGACCGATTGCCACGGGCGGATCTGCCGCGGCTGGCGGAGACACGGGCCGATACGCAGGCTTCTGGCTGCGCCTCGTAGCTGCAATCATCGACGGACTGATTCTCGGAATTCCATTTGCTTTCATCGTCGGGATGACCATGATCAGCGCCATCCCCACCCTGATGCACGTGGACCACGAGAATCCGAATCCGATGGTGTTGATGGCGACTATTCTGCCCCGTATCTTCTTTATTTTGCTATTGGTGCTGGTGGCGAGCTGGCTGTACTGGGCGCTGACGGAAAGCTCTCAATGGCAGGCTAGTCTCGGCAAGAAAGCGCTTGGACTGTACGTCACCGACTTGAGTGGGAGCCGGTTGAGTTTTGGGAAGGCCAGCGGCCGGTTCTTTGCAGGGCGCGGCCTGGGCATGGTGCCGTATCTCGGTGGCCTCTACTACTTGGTTGATTGCATCATGGCGGGCTTCACAGAGAAGAAGCAGGCGCTGCACGACATGATCGCTGGCTGTCTGGTGCAGCGGAACGCATAGAGCTCTGCGCGGCGACGCGAACTGATCACCACAAGGGCCACAGGGGGACCATTTGCAGTGTCCAAAATGCGGGGCCGATCTGCCGGAGGGAAGTGAATCGTGCCCGGCGTGCGGCGAGCCCGCTCCCGGTGCCTCCGCGGGCCCTACGATTACTTCTGGTTCTGGGGCGACCCGCGGCAGGGTCGTGTACGCGGGTTTCTGGCTACGCGCGGTTGCGTACCTCCTCGATTCTTTTATTCTCGGTGTCCCGTTGAACATGGCCCTCGAACCAATCCTGAAAGACAATCGCGTCGTGACTTTGCAGGATCTGACCAGGTTCTATACAAGCGGCACCCGGCAGGGAACCGCGTTCCTACTTCTGCTGTTGATGGCGAACTGGCTCTACCTTGCGTCGTTTGAGAGTTCGGCCTGGCAGGCGACACCGGGGAAAAAGATTCTTCACCTGATGGTGACGGATTTGGCAGGCCAACGTCTCAGCTTTGTCCGCGCCTCGGCACGCTATCTAGGCAAGATCGTTTCGGCTCTAACCCTGGGAATCGGATTTTTATTTGCAGGCTTCACCCGCAGGAAGCAGGCTCTCCACGACATTCTGGCTGGGTGCCTCGTCGTGAGGAAGATCTAGCTGTAGATTGCTAGGCGGTCGAGCCGCGGCGAGCGCCTGTGGCCGGCGCGCTGCGCAACTGTGTACGGATTTTTTCCGTGAACTCAGAGCCGCCGACCAGGCGGCTGTCTGGCTCGGCAATGTCCGCCGTGCGATACCCCTGCTCGAGAACGCGGTCCACGGCATCCTCGATCCACTGCGATTCGGCATCGAGGCCAAACGATTCCCGCAGCATCAGCGTCGCCGAAAAGATCGCGCCGAGCGGGCACGCAACATCCTTTCCCGCGAGCGTGGGTGCCGACCCATGAATCGGCTCGTAGAGCGCGGGCTCGTCCTTACGCCCTCGGCTGAGCGACGGAATCAATCCGATCGAGCCGGCCAGCGCCGCGGCTTCATCGCTCAGGATGTCGCCGAACATGTTGCCTGTAAGGATGACGTCGAACTGCGCGGGACGAAGCAGGATTTGCATTGAGGCGTTGTCGACGTACTGGTGATCGAGCGCCACGGCGGGATATTGGCGAGCAAGGGAGGTGACGGTGTCGCGCCAGAGAGTCGAGCTGGCGAGCACGTTGGCCTTGTCGACGCTCGTCAAGTGGCGCTTGCGGGCTGCGGCGCGCTCGAAAGCGTAGCGCGCGACACGCTCGATTTCGGGGACCGAGTATTCCGCGAGATCGCTGGCTTTTTCGGCGCTGATCTTGTGCTCGCCGAAGTAGATGTCGCCAGCAAGTTCACGAACGATCTCGAAATCGCAGTCGCCCAATCGCTCCGGACGAAGTGGAGAAATATTCCGCAGCGCGGGCCGGAGGCGAATCGGCCGAAGATTGATGTACAGGCCCATTTCTTTGCGGATTCCCAAGAGGCCAGCTTCAGGTCGCGTGCCAAAAGGAAGAGACTCCCATTTGGGGCCGCCGATCGCTCCGAGAAGAACGGCGTCCGACGCGCGGCATCCAGCCAGCGTTTCCGGCGGCAGCGGCGCACCGCAGCTATCGATGGCATTACCGCCGAAGGGATATTCGCGAAATTCAAACTGATGACCGAACGCGGCGGCGCAATCTTTCAGAAGCTGCATGGCCGCGCGGGTGACCTCAGGGCCGATGCCGTCCCCGGGCAACACCGCGATTGTTTTTCGCAGTTGCGTCATCGACTGAATCCTTTTGCGATTTAGTGAATGGTCGCGGCGCTGGAACCTGAACCCGCAGGAGCAGGCGTCTGGCTGCGGCGAACCTGATGGATGATCGTGATCAGGTCGCGATCGGTAATCTCTTTTTCCTCGTCGGCCCGCAGAATCGCCAGACGATAGCATTCCGCAAGCTCCGCGTCGGTGGTCTCAAAACCGAGCTCCGAAAGGCGCGAGCGAAACGCGTTCCGCCCGGAATGTTTCCCGAGCACCAGCCGCCGCGCGGGCACACCGACTTTTTCCGGAACGATGATTTCGTAGGTCAGTGGATTCTTCAGGATGCCGTCTTGATGGATACCAGCTTCGTGCGCAAAGGCGTTTGCGCCCACAACCGCTTTGTTCGGCGGAACGGCGACGCCAGTAATCGTGGAAAGCATCCGGCTGGTTGGATAGAGTTTTTCGAGCTTGATGTGCGTAGTGACAGGATAGCGATTGTTGCGCACATGGATGGCGACCGCCAACTCTTCGAGCGAGGCGTTTCCAGCACGCTCGCCGATGCCGTTGATGGTGCATTCGATCTGGCGCACGCCAGCGTCTATGGCAGCCAGAGAATTCGCGAGCGCCAGGCCGAGATCATCGTGGCAGTGCGCGCTTAGCACCACGTTCGGGTATGCAGTGAGACCCGCGCGAATCTGGCGAAACATCGCTGCGTAGTCGTCCGGTGTCGAGTAGCCGACCGTGTCCGGCAAATTGATGATCGTCGCGCCGGACTCGACGGCGGCGAGGACTGCCTGCGAAAGATAGTCGATGTCGGTACGGCTCGCGTCTTCCGCGGAAAATTCGACTTCGTCGCAATGCTGGCTGCCGAAGCGCACCATTTTGGAAATCTGCTCAAGCGCCTGCTGGCGATTGATTCGCAGCTTGTGTTTCAGATGCAGATCGGATGTGGCGAGGAAGACGTGCAGGCGGGGCTTCGTGGCAGGCTCGAGACCTTTCAGCGCTGCCTCTACGTCTTCTTGACGGGCGCGCGCGAGCGCCGCTACGCGAGCCTGTGTAATTTCGGCGGCTACAGCCCGCGTGGCTTCCAAATCGCCGGGGGAGGCGATAGGGAAGCCCGCTTCGATGATGTCCGCGCCGAGCTGTTCGATCTGGCGGGCAAGCTGCAGCTTTTCCTCTTTGTTCATGGAAAAGCCGGGCGACTGCTCGCCATCTCGCAGCGTCGTATCGAAAATCTGCAGGATATCCATATCAACTCCTCCCATCCATGATGCCAGTGAACCGCGACCTGCGCAAGGAGTCCAATTTATAATGATTGCAGGCGGAATAAATGTATCTTATATGATGGAAACGGTCGTCAAGGAGGATATGTGGATCTGGCGTCGTTGCAAGTGTTTCAGACGGTCGTGCGCGAGCGGAGCTTTTCACGCGCAGCGGAAAAGCTCTACCGAACGCAGCCGGCCGTGAGCATCGCGATCCGGAAACTGGAAGACTGGGTAGGCCAGCCGCTTTTCGTTCGCGGAGCGGGCGCGCAGACGCTAACGGATGCAGGCACGCTGCTTTCGGAGTACGCGGATCGAATGCTGAACCTGAGGGAGGAAATCCGCAAGGGCATGCAGGAGCTCCGCGGACTCGAGCGAGGACAGGTGTCCATCGGCGTGAACGAAAGTTCGATTCACGCGCTGCTGCCCGCGCTGGACCGGTACCGGAAGGCCCATCCCGGAATTCAGGTGCGCGTGCACCGAGTGTTTTCGCGGGACGTGCCGCGCGAGGTGATGAATCATCATCTCGACATCGGCGTGATTTCCTATTTGCCGGAAGAGCGCGAACTCGAGGCCGTGGAGTTTTATCGGGACTCGCTCGTGATGATCGTGTGGCCCGGGCACCGGCTCTCGAGGCGCCGCGACGTAAACATCAGTGAGCTCGGGCAGGAAACGTTCGTTGCTCACATCGTGGAATCGCCCTACCGCCAGCGCGTGATCCAGATCTTCGCGCGGCACCGCGTTCCGCTACGGATGGAGATGGAGCTGCCGACGATCGAAAGCATCAAGCGTTTCGTGGAGATGAAGCGGGGGGTGGCGATTGTGCCCCAGATGTGCGTGGAGCGGGAAGTTGGAGCCGGCGCTTTGCACGAAGTGCGAATTCGCCAGATGCGCGTCGTGCGGAAGCTGTATCTGGTCTACCGGCGCGACCGGCCGCTGACGGCGGCGGCGCAGACGATGGTGGACGTGATTCGAGGGAAAGCGGCGCGGAGCGCGAATGGCCGCTAGAAAGTCGTACTGAGACGCAGGGCAAAACTTCGCGAAGGGCCGATGGCGTTGCCTGAGAACAGGCCGCCGAAATCGATCACGTTCACGATATTCGTAAGATTCTCCCCATCGGCTTGAAAGCGTACGTTGAGGCGCTCCGACTTGTAGAGATCGGCGCCAACCGAGGCATTGACCTGAAATGCAGGGTAGATCCGGCCACGCGCGAAGTTGATGCGATTGATTACCGGCTGGCCGTATGTCTGAACTTCGCCAGCGATACATTCGGCGAGAGTAAGGCTCGGATCGCACACGAAGTCGAACGGTAAGCCGGTGTCGTATTGAATGCCTCCAGCGATCCAGAGGCGCGGCGCGACCTGATACCGCAGACGTCCGCGGACTGTATTGCGCTGATCCTGTGAATCCGGAAAGTGGCCTGTGGTGGGAATCACGGCATCGTCGCCAAGAAACAGGCCGCCGGTAACCGGAAACCAGGCGTTTCCCACTTCATAGGAATAGCTGAGAAATCCCGAAAATCCGTGCGTGGGTGTCAGGTCGAGCTTCGCTTCCGCGCCGTAGATGATGGCTTTTCGAAACGCGATCGGATAGCTGATCGTCGTGTTTTCGATCTGGTCATCGTCAGTGTAGTTGTTCATCAAGCGCCGGAAGTAGTTGGTGTCTAGCTTGAGCTTGTTCGAAACAACCTTCGTCACTCCCACCTCATAGTAGTTCCCCACCGACGGTCGAACCGGCAGCTGGAGCGAGATCGTGTCAAGTCCCGCTGCTGCGGTGGAGCTCGAGAGCAGCATGTTTTCGAACGACGGCGTCTGGAAAACGCGATCGTAAGAGAAATGCACCACGAAATTGGCGGACGGGAAAAAGCGCGAAACTGCGAAGCGCGGGCTGAGCGCCTGATTATTCAGGAACAACTGATAGTGATCCCAACGAAGACCGGCATTCACCGTCCAATTGCCGAGACGGATCAGATCCTGCACAAAGGCGGCTTGTTCGAGGTCCGGCCGATGCGCCATGAAACTGAATGCGAGCGGCGTGCTGGGATCAAATTGAGTGTCGTCGGTGATGTTGTAGTGGAAGTGTTCGTTCAGAAACAGATTATCCGATTCCACGCCGGCTTTGATTTCGTTCCGTCCGTGGCTGATCGTGACCCCGCCCTTGAAGTATCCTTCACGAAACCAATTGTGCTGCAGGATTTCGATCGGGGTTGAATCGGCGTTGGAATAGAAGTCATTCGCGTTGTCGCGGACCATGCCGTGAATGTCGGCCACCATGTTCGGCGAGAAAGTGTGCTGATAGGAAATGATGCCCATCGTCTCGAAATTATCAGCCGTCTGGAGCTGGCCAGCCGTTTCCTGCACTTGCTCGTTCGGAAGCACATAGCGCGAGAATTCGTGCCGGACGATCAGACTCAGGCGGTCGTCGGGAGTGAGGTCACGTTCGTAGTTGACTGAAAAATCGCCGATCGTGCCCCGGTTCGTGTAGTTCTGGGTGACCACGGGATTCAGATAGTGCGCCGTCATATCGCCGCTGGCGCTCGCACCGAATGTGTTCCGACCCCACGCGTACTGACCTTCGACAAATGCTCCCGCCGTGTCAAAGCTGCCGCCGGAAAGAACGGCTTGACCGTGGAAGCCCTGCTGCCAATTCTGAGACGTGTTGACTTCGACGATGCCGCCCATCTTGCGCCCGTATTCCGCGGGAATTCCGCCGGTGTAGACGCTCATCGATTGAACGTCGTCCGCTTCGATCTCCGGCCCGAAGCTGGGCGATCTGTTGTCTGTGAATGGAATGCCGTCGATCACGAATTGGGTCTGATATTCGGAGCCGCGTGGATGTAGAACGGCGTTGCCCTCGTAGAGCCAGCCAGGCTGCGAATTCACCAAGTCTTGAATCGAGCGGCCGGGGATGGAGCTGACGCGATTTTGTATGAAGCTCGAGCCGACCTGACTGACCGAGCCAGCCTGATCGGGATCGATCAGCGTATTCGAGGCACTGACGCTCACCGATTGGCTGACCGCCGAGATCTCGAGCTGAATGGCGTAATCGGTCGGCAATGCAGAGCGAATTTCCACCGTGTCGGAGATCGCGGCAAAACCCGGCTGACTAATTTCGAGTTGATAGATGCCAAATGGAAGGCGCAGCACGTCCAGGCTGCCCTGATCGTTGGTCGCCAGTGTATTGTGATACTGATTCGCTTCGCTTGTGATTTTCACGGTGGTTTTGACGCCCAAGCCGGCAGGATCCGTGACTTTGAGGCGCAGTTCGCCCGTGTTCGTCTGCGCGCCGAGAAGGGAAACGCCGAGAAAAAACAGAGTGAAAAGTCTCTTCAAGAACGATGGGCCCCGTTAATTTGCGTCTGCCTTGATGTGTTATTTGGCTCTACATCTAAGTATTCTCCTTTGGGCGATTTTGTTCAGCATTTATTTTCCATCGCGCGCCGCAGGAACTGCGCGAATCGAAGTAGCCGATGGACAGAATCGCGGGAACGCGCTATAGAACGTAGCGGAACGTATGAGCACGCGAACACAGAATGCGGCGATAGATCTTGCGCTTACGGGCCCGATCGACACCGCAGTTCCGCGCGCGCCGGAGATGATCGAGCGCGAAGTAATTGGCCTCTTCGACGAGTTTCGAGACCGGCTGCTGCGCTACGCGGTCTCGATCGGCCTTTCTGTTCATGATGGCGAGGACGTGGTTCAGGAAGTTTTCCTGAACCTGTTCCGGCACCTGAAACTGGGAAGGCCGCGCGAGAACCTGCAAGGGTGGGTCTTTCGAGTGGCTCACAATCTCGCGCTTAAGCAGCGTAACGGAAGACAGAAGCAACAAGCACGGATCGCAGCGGACGCAGAGGCGGTAGCCACTGAAATCGATCCCCGCGCAAACCCCGAAGAGCAGCTCGCGAACAGTCAGCGCCAACAGCGGCTGCGGGTCGTGATGCAAGCTCTGCCGGAGCTAGATCGCTGGTGCCTGTATCTTCGCGCGGAAGGACTTCGCTACCGCGAAATCGCAGGTGTCGTGGGCA
>Ga0187781_10002115_pt1 | contig 15188 bp, 13 predicted proteins | sample 0715_SJ02_MP02_2_FD_132447 | JGI IMG/M metagenome (GOLD analysis project Ga0187781, IMG submission 132447) | Tropical peat soil microbial communities from peatlands in Department of Meta, Colombia - 0715_SJ02_MP02_20_MG | ecosystem: Environmental > Terrestrial > Soil > Wetlands > Peat | place...
CGCGCTCAAAGCCGCCGGCCGCGACGTCATCGGGCTGGGCGCCGGCGAACCCGACTTCGATACGCCGGAGAACATCAAGGAAGCCGCGATCAAGGCGATCCGCGACGGCAAGGCCTCGAAATATACCGCTGTCGACGGCATTCCCGAGCTCAAGGCGGCGATTGCGCGCAAGTTCAAGCGCGAGAATGCGCTCGACTACAAGCCTTCGCAGATCATCGTCGGTACCGGCGGCAAGCAGGTGCTCTACAACGCGCTGATGGCTACCATCAATCCGGGCGACGAGGTGATCATCCCAGCGCCGTATTGGGTGAGCTATCCGGAAATGGTGCTGCTCGCCGGCGGCGAGCCGGTCGAAGTCGCGACCACGATGGAGTCGGGCTTCAAAATGAATCCCAAGGCGCTGGAGCAGGCGATCACCCCGAAGACCAAGTGGATCATCTTCAACTCGCCGTCGAATCCGACCGGCGCCGCCTATACGCGCGCCGAGCTCAAGATGGTGACCGACGTGCTGGTGCGTCATCCGCATGTTCACGTCATGTCGGACGACATGTACGAGCACCTCGTCTATGACGACTTCAAGTTCTTCTCGCCGGCGCAGCTTGAGCCGCGGCTCTACGAGCGCACGTTGACCGTCAACGGCATGTCCAAGGCCTACTGCATGACCGGCTGGCGCGTCGGCTATGCGGGGGGCCCGGAGCCGCTGATCAAGACCATGGCGATGATCCAGTCGCAGTCGACCTCGAACCCGACCGCGGTCTCGCAATGGGCCGCGGTGGAGGCGCTCGACGGCCCGCAGGACTTCATCCCCAAGCACAACAGGATCTTCAAGGAACGCCGCGACCTCTGCGTCTCAATGCTGAACCAGGCGAACGGCATCCGCTGCCCGAAGCCTGAGGGCGCGTTCTATGTGTATCCTTCGTGCAAGGGCACGATCGGCAAGGTGGCGCCGACCGGAAAGAAGCTCGCAACCGACGAGGATTTCGTCACCGAGCTCCTGGAGGCGGAAGGCGTCGCGGTGGTCCAGGGCACCCCGTTTGGGCTCGGTCCGGCGTTTCGCATCTCTTACGCAACCGCGACCACCGCACTCGAGGAAGCCTGCGCCCGCATCCAGCGCTTTTGCGGCAATTTGAAATAGCTCGCTTGGCGGCTCGAAGCGTGCGCGGTCGGCGTCGGCCGGGCGCGGATCGCGGCGAGACGCGGGGCTCATTCTCGTTTACAATCAACCGGAAAGGCCTACCAGGGCAGGCCGCCTAAGGGGGAGAATGCACATGGTCCGTACCGCCTTTGCTGCAGCAGCAGCGATCGCCGCTGGGGCACTCGCGACGCTGTTGGCGATGCCCGCCGATGCGCAGTCGAGTCGCGTGCAAGTCGGGACGCTCGAGTGTTCGGTGTCGTCCGGCGTCGGCCTGATCGTCGCCTCGCAACGCAATGTCAGCTGCTATTTCAAGGTCAATGGCGCGACGGTCGAATCCTATACCGGGACACTGACGCGGGTCGGGCTCGACGTTGGTTTCACCACTGGCGGTGCGATGATCTGGGGGGTATTTGCCGACACCAATCGTGTCGCCGGGATGCTCAACGGAACCTATGCCGGCGCCTCCGCAGAAATGTCGATTGCCGCCGGCCTCGGCGCCAATGTCCTGGTCGGCGGGTCGAACCGTACGGTGGCGCTGCAGCCGCTGTCAGTTCAGGGCCAGACCGGGCTCGACATCGCCGCCGGCGTCGGGACGCTGGAGCTGCACGCCTCCAAGTAAGTCGTGGCCGCCTGCTCCGCCGCACCGACCGACACGCGCGCCTGCGCGCAATGTCGCGCCTCTTGACCAGCCCCGCCGCCGCCTGAAACGATGGCGAAGCGCGGCCCGCGAGCGACGGGCCCGCGTCGGGAGGCAGCGATGGCAGCAAACGCAAATGGCAGCACGCGAACGACCGGCCCGCGCTGCGTCTCGCTGGTCGGTCCATTCCAGAGCGGCAAGACCACGCTCCTCGAGGCGATCCTCGCTCGCGCCGGAGTGATCCAGCGCCAGGGCACCATCGAAGCCGGCAACACCGTCGGCGACGCCAGCAAGGAAGCCCGCCACCATCGCATGAGCGTCGAGCTCTCCGTCGCCACCGCCAATTTCATGGGTGACAGCTACACGTTCCTCGACTGCCCCGGCTCGGTCGAGTTCGTCCACGACATGCGCGCGGTGCTGCCGGCGGTCGACGTGGCGGTGGTCGTGTGCGAGATGGATGAGAAGAAGATCCCGCAGCTGCGGCTCATTCTGCGCGAGCTCGAGGACCAGAAGATCCCGCGCATCCTGTTCCTCAACAAGATCGACAAGGCCAATGCCGGCGTCCACGACGCGCTCAAGCTGCTGCAGGGCGCATCGCGCACCAAGCTCGTTCTCCGCCAGATCCCGACCTTCTCCGGCGACCTGATCACCGGCTTCGTCGATCTCGCGCTCGAGCGCGCCTTTGTCTACAAGGAGCATGCCGCCTCCGCCGTCGTGCCGCTCGAAGGCGACGCCGTCGACCGCGAGAAGACCGCACGGTTCTCGATGCTGGAGACCCTGGCCGACCACGATGACGAATTGATGGAGCAGCTCCTCGAGGACATCCAGCCGCCGCGCGACAAGGTATTCGACGACCTCACCCGCGAATTGCGCGAAGGCTTGGTGTGTCCGGTGCTGATGGGCACCGCCGCGCGCACCAATGGAGTGCTGCGGCTGTTGAAGGCGCTGCGCCACGAATCGCCGGGCATCGCCGAAACGGGCAAGCGCCTCAGCGTGAAACCCGGCGCCGAGGCCGTCGCTTATGTGCTCAAGACGCTGAACACGACCCATGGCGGCAAGATGTCGATCGCACGGATGCTCGCGGGCCAGGCCGGCGACGGCACGACGCTGCTCTCCGGCGACGACGAAGCCGGCCGCATCGCCGGCGTCTTCAAGCTCGTTGGCCAGTCGACCGAAAAGCGCGGGCCGGCGGCGATCGGCGAGACCGTCGCCTTCGCCAAGCTCGACAAGGCCAGGACCGGCGACACGCTCACTGCGGGTAAGCAGCCGCATCCGCCGGTCGCCAAGATCGAGCCCTACCCGCCGGTGCTCGCCATCGCAATCTCCGCCAAGGAGCGCAAGGACGACGTGAAGCTCGGCCAGGCGCTCAACAAGCTCGCCGAGGAGGATCCTTCGATCACCATCGTGCACAATCCGGAGACGCACGAGGTGGTGCTGTGGGGTCAGGGCGAGATGCATCTGCGCGTCGCCACTGAGCGGCTCGGCGATCGCTACGGCGTCGCCATCGAGCGCCGCCAGCCGTCGGTTGGCTACCGCGAGACCATCCGCAAGGGCGTCGTGCAGCGCGGCCGGCACAAGAAGCAGTCGGGCGGTCACGGCCAATACGGCGATGTCGTGCTCGAGATCAAGCCGCTGCCGCGCGGCTCAGGTTTTACCTTTGAGGAGCGGATCACCGGCGGCGTGGTGCCGCGAAACTATATTCCATCGGTCGAGGAAGGCGTGATCGACGCGCTCAAGCATGGGCCGCTTGGCTTTCCGGTGGTCGATCTTACGGTGGCGCTGATCGACGGCTCCTATCACACGGTGGATTCCTCCGACATGGCGTTTCGCACCGCCGGCCGCATCGGCATCGCCGAAGGGCTGCCGCAATGCCAGCCGGTGCTGCTCGAGCCGATCCATCTGGTCGAGATCGTTTGCCCGAACGAGGCGACCGCAAAGATCAATGCGCTGATGTCCGGCCGGCGCGGCCAGATCCTCGGCTTCGATACCCGCGACGGCTGGGACGGCTGGGACGTGGTGCGCGCCAAGATGCCGGAAGCGGAGATCGGCGACCTCATCGTCGAGATCCGGTCCGCGACCGCCGGCGCCGGCACCTTCACCTTCAAGTTCGACCATATGGCCGAACTGACCGGGCGCACCGCCGACCAGATCGTCGCCGCGCGCCGCGCCGCGGAGTGAACGCCATGTCGGCCTATTGGGTCGCTCGCGCCAAGGTCAATGATCCCGCCGAGTACAAGAAATACGCGGATCAGGTGCCCGGTATCCTCGCCAAATACGGTGGCAAGGTTCTGGCCCGCGGCGGGCGGTGCCAGATCATGGAAGGCCCGGAGAAATTTCAGCGTTACGCCCTGATCGAGTTCCCCACTTTCGATCAGGGCGTCGCCTGCTTCACCTCGGACGAATACAAGAAAGCCGCAGCCTTCCGCCGCGCCGGCGCCGGCGAGGTGGAAACCGTGATCGTCGAGGGGATCGAGCCGGCGAGATAGTGGCGCTACGCCGCGGCGCGCGGCTCGCCGCCGGGCGGCGGCACCGGGGTGCCGTCGGCCGCATACTCGTTGAGCTTGTTGCGCAAGGTGCGGATCGAGATGCCGAGCACATTGGCGGCGTGGGTGCGGTTGCCGAGACAGTGCTTGAGCGTTTCCAGGATCAGGTCGCGCTCGACCTCGGCCACGGTGCGGCCGACGAGCGCGCGCGAGACCTGCTCGGCGGCAAGCGCAGCGTGGGCGACCGACGGCGAGCTTCGCGGCTGATCGAGGCGCACGCCGTCGGGGGCGAGAATCGCCTCGGGGCCGATCTCGGCGCCGGTCGCCATCAGCACCGCGCGGTGCATCGTGTTCTCGAGCTCACGCACGTTTCCAGGCCAGTAGTTGACGGTGAGCGTGCGCCGCGCCTCCTGCGACAGCGGCCGCGCCGGCATGCCGTTGGCGAGGGTGTATTTCTTGATGAAGTAATGCGCCAGCTCGATCACGTCGGCCGGCCGCTCGCGCAGCGCCGGAATCTTCAGGTTGACGACGTTGAGCCGGAACAGCAGGTCCTCGCGGAACCGGTTTTCGCGCACCGCTTCGGCGAGATTGCGGTTCGAGGTGGCGAGGATGCGGATGTCGATCGGCACCGGACGGGTGCCGCCGACCCGGTCGATGACGCGCTCTTGGATGGCACGCAGGAGCTTCGCCTGCAGGCGCACGTCCATCTCCGAGATCTCGTCGAGGAGGAGCGTGCCGCCATTCGCCTCCTCGAACTTGCCGACGCGCCGCGCCACCGCGCCGGTGAAGGCGCCCTTCTCGTGGCCGAACAGCTCGGATTCGAGCAGCGTCTCGGGAATAGCGGCGCAATTGACGCAGATGAACGGCTTTTTGGCGCGGCTCGAGCGCGCGTGCACGTAGCGCGCCAGCACTTCCTTGCCGGTGCCCGACTCGCCGGTGATCAGCACCGAAGCCTCGCTCGGCGCCACCTGCTGCGCCAGCTTGACCACGCGCGCCATCGCGTCGTCGCGATAGATCAGTTCGCGGGTGTCGTCGGCAACGGCGGCGAGAACGGCGGCGATCAGCTCCGCCTCGGGCGGCAGCGGGATGTATTCCTTGGCGCCGGCCTGGATCGCCGCGACCGCGGCGCGGGCATCGGTCGCGGTGCCGCAGGCGACGATCGGGGCGTGGATGTGCTCGGCTTCGAGCCCAGTGACGAGATCGCGGATCGCGACCGCGACATCGACCATAAGCAGGTCGGCGCCGCGCCCGGAGCGCAGCACCGCCAGCGCCTGGGCGATATCGGCAGCGTGGGTGACGGTTGCGCCCTTGTCCATGGCGAGCTTGGTCGCGGTGGTGAGCTGGCCATTGAGCGTGCCGACGATCAGGAGCCGCATGGTTTTGTTCCTTCTTTCGCTTGCGCGGATCGCGAATGGCGAGTGGCGAACAGTGACGTGCCGTCGTTTTTCCTGTTCGCCATCTGCAATTTCGCCATTCGCCCTCTTACGCCCGCTCTGCCTTGATGATTTCCGTCATCGTCACGCCGAGCTTTTCCTCGACCAGGACGACTTCGCCGCGGGCGACCAGGCGGTTATTGACGTAGATGTCGATTGCCTCGCCGACCTTGCGGTCGAGTTCGAGCACGGTGCCCGGGCCGAGCTTGAGGAGGTCGCCGATATCCATGCGCGCGCGTCCGAGCACGGCGGAGACCTGAACCGGGACGTCGAACACCGCCTCGAGGTCGCCGGCTATGCGCGACGCCGGCCCTTCCGGCTCCGCCGGCGGCACCGCGTCCATCGGTGCTGCGCCGTTTTCGAGATTGGGGAGCGGCACCTTGCCATTGCCGTCATCGCTCATCGTGACACCTCCTGAGCGTTGCTCTCGCCGACGACGCCGCGGCGGGCGCTGACATAGCGCGCCACCGCCTCGCCGATCGCCGTGTCGGCCGCGGCGCTGTCGCGATTGATGCCGCCGTCGGCCCATTCGATCCGGCAGTCGCCGGGCGCGACTTCGGCTTCCGCAAGCACGACCAGCCGGCCCTCGTAGCCGCGCCCGCGGGCGATCGCCTCGAGCTTTTCGCGGATCGCGGCGTAGAGCTCGTCGTTGACCCGCACCGCGATGTGCGGCGCAGCGATGAGCTCGCGAAAACAGCTGCTTGCCAGCGCCGAGATTTCTGCGAACGGCTCGCCGGCGACCAAAGCCGGCGCCAGCTTTCTGGCGACTGCGACGGCGACCTCGACCGCTTCGCATTCGAGCCGCGCCTCGATCGCCTTGAGGGCGGTGCTCGCTTCGGCGAGGCTTGCGGCAATAGCCTCGAGCGCCGAGGCCATGCGCCGCTCGACCTCGATTCCGGCGTCGGTCCTGGCGTCCTCGTAGCCGCGGCGGTGCGCCGCGGTTTCGGCGTCCGCGAGCCGCAGCGCGTGCTCGGCGAGCGTGACGGTCTGCCGGTCCTGACTGCCGCCGACCGCCGTGAAATCGATGTCGAACAGGAATTTGGTCGCTGCGCCCATCCGGTCCGATCCTTCAGTAAACCAGCTCTTCTTCGCCGCGCGACTTGGAGATCACGATCTCGCCCTTGGCGGCGAGGTCCTTGGCGAGGTTGACCAGGAGCACCTGGGCCTCGTCGACATCGCGCAGCCGCACCGGGCCCATCGCCTGCATGTCGTCGATCAACATCTTGGCGGCGCGGGTCGACATGTTGGACAGGAAGAATTGCCGCACCGGCTCGGCGGCGCCCTTGAGCGCGACCCCGAGCTTGTCCTTCTCGATGTGGCGCATCAGCGTCTGCGCCGAGGCGGTGTCGAGCTTGGTGAGATCATCGAAGGTGAACATCAAGGTCTTGATGCGCTCGGCGGCTTCCCGGTTCTCCTCCTCGAGCGCGGTCAGGAAGCGCGTTTCGGTCTGCCGGTCGAAATTGTTGAAGATCTCGGCCATCACCTCGTGGGCGTCGCGCCGGCGTGTCTGCGACAGGTTCGACATGAACTCGGTGCGCAGCGTCAGTTCGACGCGCTCAAGCACCTCCTTCTGCACCGCCTCCATGCGCAGCATGCGGTTGACCACGTCGAGGGCGAGCTCCTCGGGGAGGATCGCCAGCACGCGGGCGGCGTGCTCCGGCCCGATCTTCGACAGCACCACGGCGACCGTCTGCGGATATTCGTTCTTGAGGTAGTTGGCGAGCACCTCCTCCTGCACGTTGGAGAGCTTCTCCCACATGTTGCGGCCGGCCGGCCCGCGGATTTCCTCCATGATGTTGCCGACCCGCTCCGGCGGCAGATATTGCTGCAGCAGGCGCTCGGTCGCGTCGTAATTGCCCATCAGCGCGCCGGAAGCCGACATCCGCGAGACGAATTCGAGCAGCAGATTCTCGACCAGCTCGGCCTCGATCGTGCCGATGGTCGACATGACGACCGAGATTTCCCGCAACTCGTCGTCGTCCAGCATGCCCCAGACCTTGGCGCCGTGCTGCTCGCCGAGCGCCAGCATCAACACCGCGGCGCGCTCCGGTCCGGTGAGCTGCCGTTTCGGCGCGGTGCCGCTGCGGCTGACACTGGCGAGACTCGCCAAGGCGCTGGTGACCTGCGCGGCGGCTCCGTTCTTATCGGCGTAGGCGGACGGCATCGGTCACTCGATCAGGCGGCGCTCTCGTTGAGCCATTGACGGATGATGGAGACGGTCTCGTGCGGGTTCTTGTCGGCGAGGTCGCCGACCTTCTGCACCGATTGGGCATGCACTTGGCCCTGCACCTGGGCGATGTCGATCATCTTGGCGGTCTGGCTCGGCTCCGCCTTCACCGGCTCCGGCTCGGCGGCGGGTGCGGGCGCGGGCACGGCGAGCGCATCGCCGGCCGCGCCGGCCGGCAACAGCGCCGTCGCGGCGCGCTCGTCAGGCGCCAGCACGCGGCGAACGAGCGGCCGCACCACCAGGAGCAGCACGACCAGGCCGAGGAGACCCATCACCGCCATCTCGATCGCGCGCATGATGTCGTCTTTGGTGAATTGCAGCGCCGGAAGCCAGCCGCTCGACTCGCTGATCGGCGCGACCGCGGGAGTCTCGGCAAAGCGCAGATTGACGACCTGGACCTGGTCGCCGCGTTTCTGGTCGAAGCCGATCGCCGTGCGCACCAGCGCCGCGATCTGCTCGATCTCTTCCTTGCTGCGCGGCTGGTAGCTGGCCTCGCCCTTGTCGTTTTTGCCATAGGTGCCGTCGACCAGGACCGCGACCGAGATGCGATTGACCCGGCCGCCTTCGATGATCTCGGTCTTGCTGGTCTTCGAGATCTCGTAGTTGATGATCTCCTCCGATTTCCGGCTCTGGTCGCGCGGCGAAGCATTGGCGTCGGGCGGAGGCGCCTGGCGCTGATTGCCGCCGGGGATTTCGTTGCCGACGGTGACTTGATTCTCTCGGCCATCGTTCGAGGCCAAGGTTTCCTCCCGCGTCTGGCTCGAGCGCACGACGCGGCCTTCCGGATCGTATTTGTCCGAGGTCTGGGTGACGCGATTGAAGTCGAAATCCGCGGTGAGCTCGACGCGGGCGCGGCCCGGTCCGACGACGGAGGTGACGATGGCCTCGATCTGCTCGCGCAGCCGCTTCTCGAACGCCGCCTGTCGTTCGTCGGCGCTGACCTCGCCGGCGCCGTTCTGATCATCGCCGGCACCGTCGGCGAGGAGATGGCCGGCTTCGTCGACGATCGAAACCCGCTGCGGCTTTAGTCCGCTGACGGCGGAGGCGACGACGTGGCGGATGGCGCGCACCTGCTGCGGCTCGAGCGCGCCGCGGACCTTGAGCACGATCGAAGCCGATGGCTCGGCCTTGTCGCGCGAGAACAACGGCCGCTCCGGCATCACCAGATGCACGCGCGCGGCCTGTACCCGGTCGAGCCCGCGAATGCTGCGCGACAGCTCGCCCTCGAGCGCTCGCAGATTATTGATGTTCTGCACGAAGCTGGTGGTGCCCAGCGCGTCGGATTTGTCGAAGATCTCGTAGCCGATGCCGCCGCCTTTGGGCAGGCCGCCCTCGGCTAGCCCCATGCGTAGCCGCGCGACGCGGTCCTTGGGGACCATGACCATGCTGCCGTCATTGCGCAGCTCGTAGGTGACGCCCTGGCGCTCCAGCTCCTTCACGATGGCAGTCGAGTCCTCGAAAGTGAGGTCGGTGAACAGCGGGGTCATCTGCGGCGCGGTCACGCGCAGCATCAGGAAGGCAAAAAAGCCGATCAGCGTGATGGTGATGGCGCCCATCGCGGCAATGCGCGCGGCGCCAAGCGTCCTCACGAAGTCCAAGAGACCCTTCACCGGGCTTATTCCCCCGCTCGGCGCGGCCCGCGCGCCTCCGCTGGGCAATATTTGCCCAGTCTATAGTTAGCACTCGGTTAATGCCTCCCGACGTGCCCGCCGAGACAACGAGGCTGCGGCCGGTTGGGTTTCGCGGCGGCGCGCCTGCGCGGCCGACGGGCTGCATGGCCTTGGTCGCGGTCCCAGGCCGCGCGCCGATGCCGCAACGAGATGCGGCCGCGGGCGGCGGCCATTGGCACTTCGGTAAGACCGATTAAGCGCGGGTTACTGGCGGTATTGCTGAATGCGCGTCGTACGCAGGCCGGCGAGGCCGTGTTGGTCGATCGAATATTGCCAGGAGAGAAATTCCTCGACCGTCAGCGTGTAGCGGCTGCAGGCCTCTTCAAGCGAAAGCAGGCCGCCGCGGACCGCGGCGACGACTTCCGCCTTGCGGCGAATCACCCAACGCTTGGTTCCCGGCGCCGGCAAATCGGCGATGGTCAGTGGGGAACCGTCCGGCCCGATAACATACTTGACCCTCGGGCGATGGGGCTCGGTCATAGGAACTCTCACGAACTCGACACACGACGAGGCTTAGACCTTACGCAGGGCCGCTTAAAATTTGCCTAAGCCTAACGGTCGATTGGAGTCGTTTGCCGGGCGGCGCCGCCCCCCGCGCTCGCCTCGACCGAGCCGGTGCGTCGGCGGCGAGGCGGGCTCGCGAGGAGCAAATCAGCGGCTGATCGACTGGATCTGATTGATCGGGATGCTCTGGCCGCCGACCGTCAGCTGCGGCGGGTTCTGGCTCAGATTGACGCCGCTGACGACGCCCTGGATCTGCGTCGAGACGGTGACCGGCTGGCCGTTGGCACCGGTCGCGCTGATCGTCATCGTATAGTTGCCGTCCGGCCAGACCACGCTGCTGTTGCCCTTGCCGTTCCAGGTATAGGTCTGCGTGCCGGCGTTGAGCGTGGTGGTGCCGGTGAAGGCCGTCTGGCCGCTGGAGTTGGTGATCGTGATATTGGCGGTCGCCGGCGCCGCCGAATTGATGTTCCAGGTGGCCGGGCTGCCGGTGGCGTTGGACAGCGTCGCGGTGTTGCCGGTGGCGGTGACCGTGCTGCCGATGAACTGCAGCGCCGACGTTGCCTCGGTGGTCTGCTGCAGCGTGATCAGGGTTTGCAGGTTGCTGTTGGTGTTGACCTGCTGCTCGACCGAAGCGAATTCGACCAGCTCCTGCGTGAACTGATTGGTGTCGAGCGGATCGAGCGGATCCTGATTCTGCAGCTGGGTGGTCAATAGCTGCAGGAAGGTGTTGAAATTGCCGGCGAGCGACTGCATCGAGGTGCCGGCGGCCGTCGCGGTCGAGCTGCTGCTCGGCGTGGTCGACGATGTCGTGCTGGATGTGGCGCCGCCGAGCTGGGAGAGCGCGGATGACGCCGAGTTGCCGATCTGCGAAAGCGTGTCAGAGAGCGTGCTCATGATCGATCCTCATACGCGAATGTCGAGCCCGCCGCCGAGGCCGGAGCGCGCATAGATTTGCGTGGCGTCGACCGGAGCGAGGCTGGTATCGGGAATGACAAGCTGTGCGACGTTCGGCTGCGAGCCGCCGCCATTGTTATTCTGTCCAGCGAAGGACTGATCGCGCAGCGTGAATTGCAGGCCGTTGTCGGCGGTCTTCAATCCTGCCTGTTCGAGGGCCTGCTCGAGCTGCGGCTGCTGGCTTTGCAGCAGCGCCAGCGTGTCGGCGCGGTCGGCGGCCACATGCGTGGTCACCTGGCCGTCGCGATCGACGTCAAGGCGCACGTCGATGCGGCCGAGTTCGGGCGGATCGAGCCGGATGTCGAACTGGTTGGAGCCGGCCTGCGCCCGCGCCGCAATGGCAACGGCAAGGCCGGCGATCGGTACGCTGGCCGTGGAGGCTGTGACCGAAACGGCGCCCGGCGCCGGTGGCGCGGTCGGGGTCGCGACCGCGAAGCCGAAATTCGGCAAGCCGTCAGCCGTGGTGTGGCCAACACCGGTTCCGCCCTGGCCGCTCGATGTGCCCGCTCCGGACGAGACAAGCGCCGAAAACCCGACTGACGGCGCATTGGTGTGTCCGATGCTGTTGGCGGCGATGTCCTCGCTCGGCGCCGGGGCGGTCGTGTCGTCGGTGATTTGCGCCGGCCCGGGCGGCGGCGAGCCGGCGTTGGCCGCATCCGCGGCCGAAGCCGGAGCAGGATTGGCGGCGCCGCCGTCGGTGCCGGCCGTCAATGACTGCGGCGCCGGTGCGCCGCTCGCCACGTCTTGCCCCTGGGGCTCACCCTGGCCGGCATCGATCGGCAGACCGGCCCGGCCGCGGCCTTTTGCCGTTTCGCCGATCGCGGTCGGCGCGGCGGCGACGTTAGCCTGTGGCGCGGCCGGCGCCGGGGTGGTGGCGACATTAAGGACAATGGCGGCGGCGACCGGCTGCGGCGGACTGACCGGCGACGGGGCGACGCTCGTATCCGTCGGGCTGCTGTTACTGGCCCCCTTGTTGTCGTGGCCGTTGTCCGAGGTTGTCGGGCTTGTCGACGGCGACGCCTGACTGTCCGATGGCAGCGCAACAAGGACCGGCGCGGTATCGGCGGCCGGCGGGTCTTGAATGCCACTGGCGCCGCCCACCGGCGCAGAACTCGGTGGCGAGATCGTGTGGCTTGGACCGCTCCCGGTGTCCCCCGCCACTCCCGTGGTGACCGAAGGGGTGCTATTTCCTTGCGGGATCGGGTTCGGGGTGTCGACAGCGTCCGGCGCGACGCTCGGGTCCAGATTTTTGTTCGGCGTCTGGCCGGTGCCTTTCGCGCCGTTCGTTGGCACTTTCCCGCCGCCATTCGGGCTCGGTATGGCGCCGGTTGCGCCCGCGTTCGATGGCCCAGCGATCAGGCCGACGACGGTGACGATCAGCGCCGCGGCCGCGCCGCCATTGGTGTTGCCACCCGCGCCCGGACTGCCGGTCGAATTCGGCGCCGGCATCGTCGTTCCGCTTGATGTATTCGAGCCTGGATTCGACCACGGCGTAGCGTCGTGATTGCTGCCTCCCACATCGGCGGCACTCGGCTCAAAGGTTCCGGTACTGACTGGCGGCGCGTTGGCCGGCGCTGGCTGCGCGGGCGGCGGAGGAGCTGCCGGCGCGTTCGTCGTTGCCGGCATCGGCGCGATCGGCGCCGTGGCCTCGAGCAGCGCCGCAAATGGCTGAGAGGCGGTTATCTGGCCCACCGTCGACGCCTGCAAGCGCTGGGTCGATGCGAACGACGGCGCGGCGCTCACCTCTGACGCTATACTCGGCACTGCGAAATCCCTGCCGTCGAGATGCGGCGAAGGGCTTGCCTGCAACCCGCGGGCCAGCAAGGCGCAAGCGGCAACTTTCATGAATTCAAGGCGTTAAGCTTCGTCGCCGGCAACGGAGCGCGGCAGCTCTTGCGTTCGCCCGGCAAGTTTTGCCGCGCCCGCTCAGCGGGCCTTGACCCCGGCGAGGACGGAGCAGTGGCCGTGGCGCCGCGGAAGGCTCGTGCCTATAGTAAGGGCTGCGCGAGGAGCGGGGACCCGGCGGAGACAGCCGGCGTCCGGCCGAGCGCCGGGAAGGAGTGCGGCCGCGCTGCCATGCCGAACGGCTTCGACATAGATGGACCGCCGTCCGCGACCCGCGTCGTTGTCGCCATGTCTGGCGGCGTCGATTCCTCGGTCACCGCGGCGCTCCTTGCCGAGGCCGGCTACGATGTCATCGGCATCACGCTTCAGCTCTATGACCACGGCGCGGCGACCCACCGCAAGGGTGCCTGCTGCGCCGGTCGCGATATTCACGACGCACGCGCGGTCGCTGAACGCATCGGCATTCCGCACTATGTGCTCGACTATGAAAGTCGCTTCAAGGAAGCAGTGATCGACCGGTTCGCGGAAAGCTATGTCGCCGGCGAGACCCCGGTGCCGTGCGTCGAATGCAACCAGTCGATCAAGTTCCGCGATCTCCTCGAGACCGCCCGCGAGCTCGACGCCAAGGTGCTGGCGACCGGTCATTACGTCGCCTCGCGCGCGCTCCCGGACGGTTCCCGCGCGCTCTATCGCGCCCGCGAGGCCGAGCGCGACCAGAGCTATTTCCTGTTTGCCACGACGCGCCCCCAGCTCGATTTCCTGCGGTTTCCGCTCGGCGAGCGGACCAAGGCCGAGACGCGTGAGCTCGCGCGCCGTTTTGGCCTGACCGTCGCTGAAAAGCACGACAGCCAGGACATCTGCTTCGTCCCGAGCGGGCATTATGGCGATGTGATCGAGCGGCTGCGGCCGGGCGCCGCTGCGCCGGGCGAGATCGTCGACCTTGGCGGGCGCGTCCTCGGCCGGCATGACGGCATCATTCTTTTCACCGTCGGCCAGCGCCGCGGCCTCGGCGTTGCCGCCGGTACGCCGCTTTACGTGGTCCGGCTCGACGCCCCTTCGCGCCGCGTCGTGGTCGGCCCGCGCGAGGCGCTGCGCACGAGCCGCATCCGCCTCCGCGATATCAACTGGCTGGGCGACGGCACGATCGAAGAAGCTCTCGAACGGCGCCCCGAGGTCTGCGTCAAGGTTCGCTCGACCCGGCCGCCGCGGCCGGCGTGGCTGCGCTCCGGCAGCAACGGCGGCATCGAGGTCGAGTTGATCGCAAGCGAAGACGGCGTGTCGCCCGGCCAGGCTTGTGTATTCTACGATGCCGCCGAAGGCCAGGCCCGCGTGCTCGGCGGCGGCATCATCGCCGGCACCATCGCCGCCGCTGCCGGAAAAGGCGCGACCGCCGAACTTGCCGTCGCGCACTGAGGACGCCGGACGTGCGCGAGCAACGAGCAAGAGTGATACAGCCGGAACTCGACAAAGTCGGGATCACCCGAGCCTATGCGCGGTGGGCGCCGATCTACGATCTGGTGTTCGGCGCGGTGTTCGAACGCGGCCGCAAGGCCTCGATCGCGGCGGCCGAGCGTTGCGGCGGCCGCATTCTCGAGGTCGGCGTCGGCACCGGATTGTCGCTGCCCGAATATGCCTGGAGCAACCGGGTCATCGGCATCGATCTTTCCGCGCCGATGCTGCGCAAGGCGAAGGCGCGCGTCGCCGAGCACCGCCTCACCAATATCGACGGCCTCGCCGTGATGGACGCGCAGCATCTCGGCTTCCAGGACGGCGTGTTCGACGCCGTGGTCGCGCAATACGTCATCACCACGGTGCCGAATCCGGAGGCGACGCTCGACGAATTCGCGCGCGTGCTCAAGCCCGGCGGCGAGATCGTGCTGGTAAATTATGTCGGCGCCGATACCGGCTTGCGGCTTGCGGTCGAACGCCGCTTCGCGCCGCTGGCGCGCCGGCTCGGCTGGCGACCGGAATTCCGCTGGGAGCGGCTCGCGCAATGGGCGGCGCGGCATGGCGGCGTTCGCGTCGTCGAGCGGCGCGCGGTGCCGCCGCTCGGGCAATTCTCACTCATTCGCGTCGCCCGTCTCGGCCGCCGCGGCCGCGGCCAGTTGGCAGCTGCGGGCATCTCGCCCTGATGTTCCCGATCGCTTTTGGGCGGTGCGGCGAGGCGGCTTAAAGGCGGCCCGCCCGGATTGGCCCCTTGGAAAAATCGCCGAACTGCCCTAAATCTCGCCCGTTCGAAGCGCGACTTTGGCGTTTGTGGCGGAGTAGCTCAGCTGGTTAGAGCAGCGGAATCATAATTC
>Ga0187781_10002116_pt1 | contig 15174 bp, 15 predicted proteins | sample 0715_SJ02_MP02_2_FD_132447 | JGI IMG/M metagenome (GOLD analysis project Ga0187781, IMG submission 132447) | Tropical peat soil microbial communities from peatlands in Department of Meta, Colombia - 0715_SJ02_MP02_20_MG | ecosystem: Environmental > Terrestrial > Soil > Wetlands > Peat | place...
GACGCGATCAGACCCGATCCCATCCCGAACTCGGCCGTCAAACGCGCCAGCGCCAATGGTACTAAGTCTCAAGACTTGGGAGAGTAGGTCGCCGCCAGGCCCGCTATGGACAATGTTGCCTCTCACGACGGACTCTCCCTCATTTCGCGATTTCGATATCTAGTCCCAAATCCATGGCGCGCGCCGAATGCGTCAGCGCCCCCACCGAAATCAAATCGACCCCGGTCTCCGCAATCGCTGCGATCGTGTCCAGAGTCACCCCGCCCGAGGCCTCCAAAATCGCACGACCGCCGCCGATGCGGACCGCTTCGCGCAGCTCGGCCAGGGACATGTTGTCCAGCAAGACGATCTCCCCCCCCTCGGCGAGGACTTCCCGCAGCTGATCGAGCGTGTCGACCTCGATCTCGATCTTGACGAGATGTCCCGCGAAGCGCTTCGCCGCCTGAAGCGCCTGCCGCACGCCGCCGGCGACGGCGATGTGATTGTCCTTGATCAGAATCGCGTCATCGAGTCCGAAGCGATGATTCGCGCCGCCGCCGCAGCGCACCGCATGCTTCTCGAACGTGCGCAGGAGCGGCGTGGTCTTGCGCGTGTCGCAGACCTTGGCCCTGGTGTGGACGATCTCGTCGACGTAACGCGCGGTCAGCGAAGCGACGCCGGAGAGCCGGCCCAGAAAATTGAGCGCCACGCGCTCGGCGGAAAGCACGGCGCGCGCCGGACCTTCGATCGTCGCGACCGCGGCGCCGCTTTCGACCTTGACGCCGTCCCCGGCGGCGGAGACAAAAGAGATGCGCGGGTCCATTTGCCGAAAGGCTTCGCGCGCCAGCTCGAGCCCCGCGATCGTTCCTGCCTCGCGCGCGGCGAGGACCGCCCGCGCCCGAGCGCTTTCCGAAATGGTCGCGAGCGTGGTGATGTCGCCCGCGCGGCCCAAATCCTCCAACAGCGCGGCGCGAACCGCCTCGGTGACGAGAAGCGGGGGCAAAGCGAATGCGGTCATCGAAGGGCCTCTTCCGCGATTTTCTCCGCTTGCGCGAGCGTCAGACGTGACCGCTTCGCCAATGTCGGATTCGACAGGGGATAATCCGAACGAAAATGCGCGCCGCGACTTTCGCGTCTGGCGTAAGCAGCGCTCACGATCAGCTGGGCGGTCGTCAACATATTCTCCGTGCTCGCCGTTTTCGCCTCGGGCCGCAGATCGCGGATGGTCTCGAGCGCCCGCCGCAACGTCGACTCGTCCCGAATGACGCCGACGTCGGCGCTCATCGAGGCGCGCAGCCGCTCGATCAGCGCGCTCTCGTCTCTCGCGGGAGCCTCCGGATGGGCCGTCGCCGGCGAGAAGGCAGTCGTCTGACCGATATCTTCTCCAGCGAGGTCCTCGGCGATGCGCGCACCGAAGACGACGGCTTCCAGCAGCGAGTTCGAGGCCAGCCGATTGGCCCCGTGCACGCCGGTCGAGGCGACCTCGCCCGCCGCCCAAAGACCTGGAACGGTCGAGCGCCCGCGCGCGTCCGTGAGGACTCCGCCCATATGGTAATGCGCCGCCGGCGCGATGGGTATCAGGGCCGTCGCGGGGTCTATCCCCGCCGCCGCGCAAGAGGCGTAAACGGTGGGGAAGCGCGACGGAAACGACGCGCCGACGGCTTCACGGCAATCCAGAAACGCACCGTCTCCGCCGGCGATCGAAGCGAAGACCGCGCGGGCGACGACGTCGCGCGGCGCGAGCTCCGCGGCGGGATCGGCGTCGAGCAGAAAACGCCGGCCGCGACGGTCGACGATTTTCGCGCCCTCGCCGCGCAGCGACTCGGTGGCGAGCGGGGCCGGGTCGGCGCCGATGTCGATCGCGGTCGGATGAAACTGCACGAATTCAGCGTCGGCGATGACTGCGCCCGCTTGCGCCGCCATAGCCACGCCCTCGCCGCAGGCCTGCGCCGGGTTCGTCGTCACGCGATAGAGATGACCGATCCCGCCCGTCGCGAGCACGAGCGCCGAACAAGGGATCGTTCGCCCCTCGCCGTCGAAGCTCATCGCCAGGAGGCCGACGACGCGCCCGCTTTGCGTGAGAATGCGCTCGGCGACGAGTCCTTCGAGGATCGAAATCGACGGGGTCGCCAGCGCGCGGGCGGCTAGCGCCTCCATGATCGCGCGGCCCGCGGCGTCGCCCTTCACCCGGACGATTCGCCGATGCGTATGGGCCGCCTCTCGCGATGGCAGAAACAATCCTTCGGCGGTGCGGTCGAAAGGGGCGCCGAAGCCAAGGAGGTCTCGCACGCGCGCGTGCGCTTCTCGCGCCATGCCGAGCGCCACCTCGGCGTCGACGAGACCGGCGCCGGCGCGGACTGTGTCTTCGGCATGGATTTCCGGCGTGTCGGCGTCTTCCACCGCCGCCGCGAGTCCGCCCTGCGCCCAGTAGGACGAGGCCGCGGGCCCCACGCCCCAGGGCGCGAGCACGAGCACGGGCTGCGGCGCGAGCTTCAGCCCGCAGAAGAGACCGGCGAGCCCGCCGCCCACGATGACGATGCGAGGGGGGTCCGAGGCCATCTTCAGTCGACGGCGACCTGCGCCAGGCGCTCGAGCGCCTTGGCTTCCCTGTCGATCGCGCGCTTGATGAGGTCGAGGCTGCGCTGCGGGAGGCTCAAACCGAGGGCGGCGTCATGGCCGCGCGGCGACATCTTGCACAGCGTCTTGCCGAGAATGTCGATGAGCTTGCCGTCGTCGTAGCCGGCGTATTTCGCCAGGAACTCGTCGAAATAATGCTCGATGAAGACGATCGCCGCGACATTCTCCAGGGCCTGCGATTCCTTGTCCTTCTTGAGCTGCTCCTTGCGCAGCAGCACGCCGACGTGCGTGGCCTCGGCCTCCGTGTAGCCGAGCCGCAGCATGATCTCCCGCGCGAGCGTCGCGTGATGGACGCGGCAGGTCTTGCGCCAGTCGTTGTAGCCGTGCCGACCCTCGGGATAATTTTCGCGGGCGACTTCCCAGCGACGCAAATGTTGGGCGCGGGCGGCGATTTGCAAAAGCTCGGAGGCTTCGGGATAGACGGCGGCGAGGCGGGCGGTCATACGCTCGGCATAGAGCTGCTCGAAGGCGCAGTCTCGGCCCTCCACCGGGACGCGGCGCGGATCGTCGGCGTTGGCCGCGTCGATCGCAGCCAGGACGGCGTCGAGCTTCGCTGATGCGGCCATCGCAAACCTCCCCATTGCGCTGTGCTGATGGGCCAAGCACGCGCGGCGCCAAGGCTAGGCCCGGAGTCTAACCCACGTCGATCATGCGCTGCACGCTGACGCGCGCGCGGTCCGCGAGCGAAGGATCGATCAGCACCTCCTCGCGCATATGGAGCAGGCTGTCCAGGATCTTCGGCAGGGTGATGCGCCGCATGTGCGGGCAGAAGTTGCAGGGGCGCACGAACTCCGTTCCCGTCGTTTCGGCGGCGACATTGGAGGCCATGGAGCATTCGGTCACGAGCAGCACGCGCGCCGGCTTCTCCTGCCGCACATAGTCGATCATCGCCGCGGTCGAGCCCGAAAAATCCGAAATCTCGACGACCTCGCGCGGACACTCGGGATGCGCGAAGATCTTCACGCCGGGGTTATCGTCGCGATAGCTCTGGATCTCTGCCGCCGTGAAGCGCTCATGCACCTCGCAGGCGCCATGCCAGGCGATGATCTTGACCTTGGTCTGCGCCGCGACATTCTGAGCGAGATAGCGGTCGGGGAGCATGATGACGCGCTGGGCGCCCAGGCTCTCGACGATCTTCCTGGCGTTGGATGACGTGCAGCAGATGTCGACCTCGGCCTTCACCTCGGCCGAAGTGTTGACATAGGCGACGATCGGCACGTCGGGATATTTTTGCCGCAGCGCGCGCACGTCCGCCCCGGTGATCGACGCCGCCAGCGAGCAGCCGGCCTCCGCGTCCGGGATCAGCACCGTCTTCTCGGGGTTGAGGATCTTCGAGGTCTCGGCCATGAAATGCACGCCGGCCTGCACGATCACCTCGGCGTCGGAGGCCGCGGCGAGCTTGGCCAGCTGCAGGCTGTCGCCGACATAATCGGCGACGCAGTGATAGATTTCCGGCGTTTGGTAGTTGTGCGCGAGGATGACGGCGTTGCGCTCGCGCTTGAGCTCGTTGATCGCTTTCACATAGGGCGCATGGAACGGCCATTCGACCGGCGGCGTGACCCTGGCGATCCTGGCGTAGAGCGGCGCGGTGGCGCGCTCGACCTCGCCCGTCCAGGCGAGGTCGGGTTTCGGCAGGATTGGGAAGCGAGCAGACGCGGCGCCGAGCGGCGTGCTGGGAGAGGGAGATCTCACCACGGCGGACGATAAGCTCATGACGCGTTCCCAACCTCTCGGGGAAGCTTATGCTCATATCGAGCATAAGACCTTTAGGCTAACCCCCTACTGCACGATCGCCGGAAGACATATGCTCGTTGAGAGCATATGTCAAGACCGTGAAAGTCAACGCTTCGTGACAGGAGAAACTCCCGGTTTCGCCTGGTCTGCAAAAAAACTGCGCCGCTTCCCGCGGCGGCTCAGGTTTCGATCCGACGAACTCTCTCAGCGCCTGTTTCATGCTCTTCGCGCCTTTGTGGCGGCGTTTGACCGCAAAGCCCCGAAGGGCCACAAAGAACAGCAGCTTCACATGCGCTGGCCGGCGCGTCCCAAGCTCGTTGAGCGCCGAAGCTTGATCGACTCACTTATTTCGCGACATTGCCTTTGTGCTCGCCCTTCAGGGCTTCTTTCCGCCGGTCTTCGTATCCTGCGGTTTCGTTGGCGTGGGCGGCTTCGCGCTCGCCGGCGGGGGCGGCGCCGCGGGGACGGACGAGCCGAGCGTGGTCGAAATCCCGAAAAGCCGCCATTGGCGGTCGACCGGCGCAAACAGCAGCTCGAAATTGATCTGCGACGGCGCCGAGGGAAAGAAGCCGGCAAAATGCAGCATACCGTCGGCGTTGATCTCCGGCATGACGGTGAGCTGCGGATCGAGCACGATCACGCTCGAGAGATCGACGCGGTCGCGGCGCAGATTGGCGAAGATCTCCGAAAGCCGCGCCGGATTATTCGCCGCGGCGAAGCCGGGCGCGGCGAGATCGCGCAGCACCCTGTAATTGCCGGTCTTGTTGGCCTGGTCGAGCGCGAGAAGAGTCGATTTTATCAGGATCAGCAGGCCGTTGCGGTCGATCTGCGCCTGTTGCGGCGCGGGTTTTGCGGGGGTCTGCGCCTCGGCGCGCGCGGGGAAGCTCGCGACGGCGAGCGCCGTGAGCATCAGCAGCACGAGCCGGTTGCGAGGATTTGATGAGAGGCTTTGGCGCGCGAGACGCGCGCCCTCCACGGCCGGCGGGCGTCTCGCCCGCCAAATCGGTTGACCCGGCCCAGCCGTCACCATGCGAAGGTCGCTCCCGCGCGCCCGCCGACGCCGCAGTTCTGCAAGCCGACGCCGAGCCCCGCGTCGAGAACCAGCGCCTGAGAAACGCGAAGCTGGGCCGCGCCGCCGAAGGCGTTCTGGCCGCGGAACTCGCCCCGGTGCGCGGAAACCGCGAAATTCTTGTCCGTCGGCAGGGTGGGACCCGAGGTCGAAAGCGCGATGGCCGTGCCCTCGTAGCTGCGCCGCACCGACTTCTGCAGATCGTAGACCTGCTGCTGGAGCCCGACCTCGGCGGCGGCGAGCGCGCCGACCTGGGAGCTTAAGCCGGCGACGCTGGCGGCGCTGGCGGGGGTAATGGTGGAGAGGCCGAGCGTGCCGTTGGCGTCCGCGGTGACGAAGCTGGTGGGCCTGACCTGCGCCGCCGTCGAGGACGTGTTGACGCCCGGCGCGCGGTAAATGCTCGCCGCCGTGCCGAGCGATCTGATTCGCTTCGGTCGTCGTCGCGCCAAAGCCGATCGCCGTAGAATTGGCGAAGCCGGCGTTCGCCTGCGTGCCGAAGGCCGAAGCGTTCTGAGCGCTCGCCGTCGCGCTGGAGCCGTAAGCCGAGCTATAGGCGCCGCTGGCCGCAGCTTGCGCGCCGACGGCGGTTCCGTTGTTGGAAGCGCTTGCGAAAACGCCCGCCGCCAACGCGCCGCCGGCGGTTCCGTTGACGGTGTTGGGGTCGCCGATCGCCACGGAGCCATTGCCGATCGCGCCGGTGGATGTGGCGTTGTCGGCGCCGATCGACACGGCGCCGGCGCCGGTGGAGTTCTGGCCCAGGCCAAGCGCAACCGCGCGATTGCCATTGGCAATTGTTCATTTGAGCGCCGCCAGGGGCGCCGAGGGCTAAGGCGGCGTCGCGAAATAACTGAACCGATCAAGCTTCAGCACAGAAGATCTCTGGGACGCGCCAGCTGGCCCCGACGAATTGGCAAGTTTTGCGTCGCGCCTTCGTGGCTAAAAACCACCGCAATTGCGCGAAGAAGGCGACGACAGAGCTGGTCGGATCTAAGCCCGCGCCGACGAGGGCCGCACCACGAAATGCAGCAATTGCCTGACACAGAAGGGGGGAGCTTGGCTTGCCGTCTAGCTTTGGCGGCTTGGCCCTATCCGGCGGCTCCCCCCGGCGCGCAAAGAGGCGCGGCGGCGCCGCCGCGCTCTCTCAATGTTGGAATCGCTGTCCTCGTGACGGTGGCCGTCACCTATCGCGCATCACTCGAAGAAGACGCCGGGAAGCACCTGGGCGCCTTCCAATCTCACCGACTCCAAGGCGTAAGGATCAAGCCCCAAGGCCTTTAAGATGGTCGGAGCGACCTGCATGGTTTGGACCGGGCTGGTTACGAGCGCGGCGCGCAGCTTCGGATTCGACAGCAGCACCACCACGTTCGTGTCGTCATGCGAGAATCCGCCATGCTCGGCCTGCTTCTTCGTGCTGCCCGAGTAGGTCACGCCGACATCGGGCGTGACGACGATATCCGGCGTGCGCGGATCGAGAGGCGGCACGCCGGGCGCATTGAAGAGCTGCGTGATCCCGGGCCCGGAGAATATCTGACCGACGCCGACGACATTGCTCGAGGTGGGCGATGTCGTTTCGAGATAGCCAACCGCCTGGGTCGTGGTGCAGCTGCTGTTGAGCCAGAGCAGCGAGACGTCATCCTCGGTCGGCCCGATGCCGGTTGGATTCAAGGGCGACTCCGACAGGGGCAGGCATCCCTTGTTGGCGAGAATGGTCGCCGGCGATGTCGAAATCGGACTGCCGGTCGGAGCGCTGATGCCCGCGTAACGGCTGGAGTCCACCGGGCTCTGGCCGTGCTTCGCGGTGATGACGATCAGAGTCGAATTGTAGTGGCCCGTGCTCTTCAGCGTGGAGATCATTTCTCCGATCGAAGCGTCCACGAACTGGATTTCGCTGAGCAGGGCGGGCGAAGGCGTGCCTGCGTTGTCCAGGTAGCCGCCCGACACTTTCGGGCTGAGCGACTTCTCGATGAGCTTCTCGCCGACGCTGACCGCCTGGAAGTTCATTCCGAAGAGGGTCGGGACAGGCGCCGGAGTCTTCCCGTCATGCTTCCTGCCCTGGATCTGATTGAGGATCGCGTTGACCTTCAGCGTGTCGTAGCACTGAATGTTCTGGAAGCTGTCGGTATAGGCGTTCGACGGGGAAACGGCGGTCTGATCCGGCAGCGGGGAGCAGCTTGTCCCGTTCGGCAGCGTGACGTTCAGCGCGACCGGAATCGAATTGATCTCCGGCGAGTAATAGTCGTCGAGATTGCCGCCGTTGCCCGGGCCCGAGACGGACGAGTATGAAGGGTGCTTGTCGGACCACGCCGTGTAGCCGCCCGCCGCATGGATCACGCCGAAGATCGTATTGGTCCGCACGAAGTTCCAGGGATAGACCGGCGCGCAATTATGGGCTGGATCCCGCACGAGCTTCGTGGGGTCGATCGAGGCGATGCCGCCATCTTGGCCCAAGGGAGCGCCGCCGTTGAGCTGAGTCTGATCGATGTCGATGCCTTCGTCAAATTCGGTTGTGGTGCCGTTCGGCTGGTTCGGTGTGCAAGCGCCGCTCGCAACGCCGTTCCCCGTCGTGTTCTTCGGCGGAGCGAGGTAGCGATCGTAGGCCACGTCATAGAACGCGCCTACGGTGCGGGGCGACCCGCCGCTCACGATGGCCATGAGTCCGGGAAACGAGTCGGACGGCTTGGACGTCGACGCGTCGAGGTAGTCCAGGCCCGTCGCCTTAAGCGCGGCGAGATTTGGGCAATACGGATTGCCCCCATTTGCCCCTGCAACGCCACTCGCGCAGTTGATGAAATCCAGCGAATGCATGCCGTCGATGCTGATCAGCAGCACGTGACGTATGGCGTGATCGTCATCGGCGCGACCGGCGCCGGCGGATGCGGCGAGCGCCAGAGCGCCGATCGCCGCGGAAGCAAGCAAACGTTTCATCATCGGATTACCCCCAAGCGTTACGCAAGCCGCGTTTGCGACGCTGCTTCCCTAGGGGGCGGAGCCTACGTTCCAATGACAGGTTTAAGTCGTTGTTGTCATAAAGCCGAGACCGATGACGCGGGCGACGATGAGCCAAATCGCGACGCCGTCCCCGCCAGTTTTACTCGTGGGCTAGGTCGGACAAATTGACGGGTTTGCAGCGAGCCTCCAGGCTCGCATTTCGGCCCCTCAAATTGGGCGACGCAAGTTGCTGGGTCGTAAAGGTGAAAGGCGTCACGTCATTGCGAGCGAAGCAATGCAATGACGGGGGCTTCTCCATCGCAGGCGAGCAATTACGGCGTGATGCCGCCTTCCGAGCTCATGCGTGCAAATCAAAAGGGTGATACTGATACAACCATTGCTCCGTCAGCACCTCGTCGCCGTTCTTCAAGAACAGCCGCATCTCGACCGGATCCTGGCCCGTCACGGTCAGGTCGAACTGCGCGCGCCAATGGCCTGGCACATTGTCGAACACGGCCTCCGTGTAAATGTAGGAGAACTCGCCGCGCGACGACCACAGCACGGGCTCTGGCTTGACGCCGAAGGGCAGCTTCTCGAGTGGGCCGCCCAGGAACTCAACCATGAACTTGCGCACGCCCTTGGGGCGCGGCTTGCCGGGCTGGCCGCCGTTGCCGAGCCTCGTCGCCACGCAGCGCGCGAGATTCGTGGGATGCGGCTCGTCGGCCTGCCAGTAGAGGCGGTAAGAAAAATCGAACTCGGAGCCCGGGACGGCGGGCGTCGAAGGGACCCAGACGGCGACGATGTTGTCGTGGATCTCGTCGTCGGTCGGAATCTCGATCAGCTGCACCGCGCCTTTGCCCCAGTCGCCCTTGGGCTCGACCCAGACGCTCGGACGGCGGTCATAGAAGACGTTGTCGAGATAGTGGTCGTAGTTGCGGTCGCGCTGGATGAGCCCGAAGCCTTTCGGATTGTCGTCGCCAAAGGCCGAAGCCATCACGCGCGGCGGATTGTTGAGCGGGCGCCAGATGCGCTCGCCCGAGCCGGTCCACATCGAGAGGCCGTCCGAGTCGTGCACCTCGGGGCGCCAGTCGATGGCGCGCGGCTTCTCGGTCTCGGAGAACCAGTACATCGAGGTCAATGGCGCTATGCCGAAGCGCACGAAGTCGCCGCGCAAGAAGAGCTTGCAGTCGATGTCCATGAGGACGCCCTTGCCCCGCGTCATCACGAAGCGATAGGCGCCGACGATCGACGGGCCTTCGAGCAGCGCATGGAGCACGACGCCGTCGTCGCTCTCCGGTCCGACATAGACATGGGTGAAGCCGGGGAACTCCTCAGAGCGGTTGGCGACCCAGGTGTCGAGAGCGACGCCGCGCGCCGACATGCCGTACTGATGCAGATCGCCGATGGCGCGGAAATAGGAGGCGCCGAGAAAGGCGACCCAGTCGTTCTTCTTCCAATCGAGCGCGCCGCCCTTCGCCTCCTGGATGCGGAAGCCCGCGAAGCCCGCGCCATGCGAGAGCTTTTGCGCGACGCTGTCCGCCGGCATGTTGAAGTAGCTCGTGTCGTAGAGGACCTCGCGCGCCGAGCCCTCCTCGACCGCGTACACGCGCACGGCCTTCGGGAAGAACTTGCCGAGGTGGAAGAATTCGATCGGAAACTTCTCCTTGCTGGTCGCGTAGAGGGCGTGATCGGTGTTGTAGGTGATCTTGCCCCAGGCCTCATAGTCGATCTTGCCGGTGACCTCGGGATCTGGGACTGATTGGGGGCGGTAAGGCTCGGCGATGAGCCGCCGCGCTTCTTCTTTCAGAGCCTCGAAGCTGAAAGGGCGCGAGGGGCCGTACTTGATTCCGTTGTCGCCGCTTTGCGCTGAGGCCGGCGCGCCGAGCGCGCCGAGCGCGCCAGTGGCGGCGGCGGCCTTGAGAAAAGCGCGGCGGTCGGGAGAATCGGTCATGGAGAGGCGGTCCTCGAATGAGACGGAGGCGAGGCGGTGGGCGGGCGCGGCAAGAGGTCAGCCGCGTACGGGCTCGTGTCGGATCGCCGTGCGCATGAAGAAGTAAAGCCCGACGAAGCCGAGGAGGGCGAAGCCCGCCTCGAAGGCGTGGCTCAACAGCGGATCGAGCTGAAACAGGCCGCCGAGCGCCCATCCCGCCGCCCAGGACGCGCCGACGAGCTCGGTGCCGACGAGGATGGCGACGGCGACGAGCGTCGAGAGGTGGAGGTAGTTTATGCGTTTTTGCTGCGCCATGGCGGACTCGGTGAATCTGCGGGTGATTGCGTCGTTTTAGCCTGCTACAGGAACGCCGGGATTTGGGCAAGCGTGGGGCGCGCGCTCGCCTTTTGGGCGCGGGGTCGACGGGATGAGCAGGGGGCGCCTCTTTCGAACCCTCGAAGAACGTTTGCGATCGCTGAAGCTCCCGTCCGGCGCCGCCCCGATCGTCGCGTCGCGCCTGCAAATGGCGGCTCTGGTGGAAACGGCGTTGCGACGGCAAGCTTCATGCATTAAAAGTCGCGACGCAGAAATGGGCGCCGCATGTTTCCCTCGCAGCGTCGCTCGACCGAGCTTCGGCGCCCGAAAGAGGTCTGAGCCATGACTGCAATCACCCCTGAAGCGAGCGGCCGGCTCGCGAGCGCGAGCTGGCTTCTGCCATCGATCCTGGAGTGCAACGCCGCGCTCGTGGAGTTCGCCTTCGCCGACGTTGGGATCGCTCTCGACTGCGCCCGGAAACTCTCGACGGCGAAATCGGCGTCGGAATTCGACGAAGTTCTGATGCGTCATGCCCGACAGCAGTTCCAGGCCGCGTCGGAGGCCGTGGCGCAATTGTCGGCGCTGGTCGAATACGACCCGTCGGGGCGCGACGAGCAGGTGAACTTAACTTTCTGGGACTGAAAGCTCCGGGACGGGCCTCGTCCGACTTTTGCGAAGCGGAGGTCGGGCGAGGGTTCCGCCCTCACAGGAAAGGCCGGCGCTATCCCGCCATCTTCGTCACCAGCGCGTCCGAAAACTCCGCGTTGGCGTAGACCGTCTGCACGTCGTCGTTGTCCTCCAGCGCCCCGATCAGCTTGATGATCTTCTCGCCGGCTTCGTCATCCACCGCGACCGAGTTCTGCGGCCGCCACACCAGCGCCGCCTTCTTCGGCTCGCCGAATCTGTCTTCCAAAACCTTCGCCACCTCGCGCAGGTCCTCCAGCGAGGTGACGACTTCGTGCGTCTCCTCGGTCGAGGTCACGTCCTCGGCGCCGGCGTCGAGCGCGGCCTCCATCATGGTGTCCTCGCTCGCGACCTTGCGGTCGAACTCGATGAGCCCCACGCGATCGAACATGAAAGACACCGCGCCCGTCTCGGCCAAGGCCCCGCCGGCCTTGGTGAAATAGGAGCGCACCTCGCCCGCCGTGCGATTGCGGTTGTCGGTCAAGGCCTCGACGATGATCGCGACGCCGCCCGGCGCATAGCCCTCGTAGCGCACCTCGTCGTAGCTCTCGGCGTCCGCGCCCGAGGCCTTCTTGATCGCGCGCTCGATGTTGTCCTTCGGCATGTTCTCGGCGCGGGCGGCGAGCACCGCGGCGCGCAGGCGGGCGTTCATGTTGGGGTCAGGCAGGCCCGTCTTGGCGGCGACGGTGATCTCGCGGGCGAGCTTGCTGAAGAGCTTGGAGCGGATCGCATCCTGCTTGCCCTTCTTGTGCATGATGTTCTTGAACTGACTATGTCCAGCCATCGTCTCCGCCCTGTGATCCATTTTTTCGTAAGCGGTCGCGCCGGTCGCCGCCGCGCGTCCTATACGGCGCCCTGCCGCCAAAATAAAGAAATCTCGCGCGGCGCTCAGCTCTTCGCGGCGGCGAACCCCTGGCGGAAGCGCCGCGGTCTTACGGGGTCTCGACGCTCGGGCGTCGCCGTCCGCGCCTTAACAGAAAGGGGCCGAGCGCCTATAATAACGGGGCCGCGCGTCAGTCGCTCCACAAGCGACAGGCGATGGCGGAAGCTTTGTCTAAGGAGAGAGCACATGGGCCTGTTGGATGGGGTTCTCGGGGGCGCGATCGGCGCCGGCGCCTTCGCCGTTCTCAATCATTATGTCGAGAGCCATGGCGGCGTCGACGGCGTCATCGCCGAATTCGAAAACAGCGGCTACGGCCAGCAAGTGAAGTCCTGGGTCGGCGACGGCGCCAACCTGCCGATCAACGCCGAGGACATCAAGAAGGTGCTGGGCTCCGAAAAGCTGAAGCAGATCGCCGCCTCGACGGGCCTTCCGATCGACGAGGTGGCCAAGCATCTCGCCGATCACCTGCCGACTGCGGTCGACAAGTCGACCCCGGGCGGCGTCGCGCCGTCGAAGGCTTAGAAAGCCGCCTTGCAGCTTCGCCCGTCCGGCGTCCTCGCGCCTTTCAGATCGATAGAGGACGCGCCTCCTGTCGAGTGGCGCGTCCTTCACGGCCTCACGCCCTATGAGGATGCGCTCGCCGCCATGGAGGAAAGGGTCGAGGCCATCGCCGCCGGCGGGCCGGAGGCGGCGTGGCTGCTCGAGCACCCGCCGATCTACACGGCGGGGACCTCGGCCAAGGACGCCGACCTGCTCGACGCGCGGTTCCCGGTCTTTCGCGCCGGCCGCGGCGGGCAATACACTTATCACGGCCCCGGTCAGCGCGTCGTCTATCTCATGCTCGACCTCTCGCGGCGCCGCCGTGACGCCCGCGCCTTCGTCTGCGCGCTGGAGGATTGGCTCATCGCGTCGCTCGCCGATCTCGGCGTCACGGGTTTTCGCCGCGAGGGCCGCGTCGGCGTTTGGGTCGCCCGGCCACAGAAGCCGCCGAGTCCCGGCGACGAGCCGGCGGAAGACAAGATCGCGGCGCTCGGCTTGCGCCTGCGCCGCTGGGTGAGCTTTCACGGGATCGCGCTCAATGTCGCGCCCGACCTTTCGCATTTTTCCGGTATCGCGCCCTGCGGGATAAGCGCGGCGCATCTCGGCGTCACGAGCCTTAAGGATTTGGGGGCGCAAAGCGACATGGCGACCGTGGACCTCGTTCTGCGGGAGCGGTTCGAGCAGATTTTCGGCGCGACGGCTCATGAAGCGAACGACGGGCGGTAGAAACTCCCGCCCGCTTTACGCTATAGAAGCGTTCACGCCACCGCCGACGCATGGAGCCACCGCCGATGCCCTCCCGCCGCGCCTTCGTTCTGGCCGCTTTCGCGGCGCTGGGCCTCGCCGGCTGCGGGCGCAAGGGCCCGCTCGAGCTTCCCGCCGACGTGCAGGCCGAGCGCAACGCCCGCCAGGCGGCAGAGCAGGCCAATGCCCCCAAGAATGGGCAAAAGCTCAGCGAGGAAGGCGGGCCAGCCAAGCCGCCGCCGCCGCAGCTCGGCGACCCCGGCCGCCGCCCGCCCGCGCTCTATCCCTTCCCCCTCGATCCGCTGCTCTAAGCCATGCATCACTTCGCCTATGCCGACGGCGTTCTCCACGCCGAGGACGTCCCTTTGCCGGACCTCGCCGCGCGCGTCGGCACGCCGTTCTACTGTTATTCCGAATCCACGATCCGCCGCCATTACGAGGTCTTTTCCAACGCGCTGGCCGATTTCGACGCCCTCGTCTGCTATGCGATGAAGGCCAATTCCAATCAGGCGATTCTGCAGCTTCTAGCTTCGCTCGGCGCGGGCGCCGACGTAGTCTCGGGCGGCGAGCTCACGCGCGCGTTACGGGCGGGGATAGCCCCGCGCAAGATCACCTTCTCGGGCGTCGGCAAGACCGCGGCCGAGATCGACGCTGCGCTCGATGCGGAAATTTTCTGCTTCAACGTCGAATCGGAGCCCGAGCTCGAGGCGATCTCGGCGATCGCCGCGGCGCGCGGGAACAAGGCCCCGGTGGCGTTGCGGGTCAATCCGGACGTGGACGCGAAGACCCACGTCAAGATCGCGACCGGCAAGTCGGAGAACAAGTTCGGCGTGCCGCTGTCGCGCGCGCGCGAGGTCTACGCCCATGCGGCGCGGCTGCCGGGACTTGAGATCGCCGGCGTCGACATGCACATCGGCTCGCAGCTGACCGACCTCGCGCCCTTCGACGAGGCTTTCGCGCTCCTGGCCGAGCTCGTGCGGGACCTGCGCGGCGACGGCCACACGATCGCCCACGCCGATCTCGGCGGCGGCCTCGGCGTGCCCTATCGTCTGGGCGAAGACCCTGACTCTTATCACCCCGAGCGCTACGCCGCCGTCGTGCGCCGGCATTTTGCGGATCTGGGCTGCAAGCTTTTGTTCGAGCCGGGGAGGCTCATCGTCGGCAACGCCGGAATTTTGGTGACGCGCGTGCTTTACGTGAAGCAGGGTGAAGCCAAAACCTTCGTGATCGTCGACGCCGGCATGAACGACCTGATCCGCCCGACGCTCTACGACGCCTGGCACGAGATCGCGCCGGTCGTCGAGGACGTTTCGGCCCCGCGCATCGTCGCAGATGTGGTGGGGCCGGTGTGCGAGACGGGCGACTATCTTGGGCACGGCCGCGAGCTGCCGCAGCCGAAGCCCGGCGATCTGCTGGCGGTGCTGACGGCCGGCGCCTATGGCGCCGCGCAATCTTGCGCTTACAATTCCCGGCCGCTGGTGGCGGAAGTTTTGGTGGAGGGCGCGCGCTATGCCGAGGTTCGGCCACGGCAGCGGATCGAGGAGCTGATCGGGCTGGATCGCCTTCCGTATTGGCGGAGCGAATGAGGCTTGCCAAGGGTCGTAGATGCGGCTAAACGACGGCTCTCCCGCGCGGGCGTTCGCTCGCGGCGCAGGCGCCCGTAGCTCAGCTGGATAGAGCACCAGACTACGAATCTGGGGGTCAGAGGTTCGAATCCTTTCGGGCGCGCCA
>Ga0187781_10002117_pt1 | contig 15168 bp, 11 predicted proteins | sample 0715_SJ02_MP02_2_FD_132447 | JGI IMG/M metagenome (GOLD analysis project Ga0187781, IMG submission 132447) | Tropical peat soil microbial communities from peatlands in Department of Meta, Colombia - 0715_SJ02_MP02_20_MG | ecosystem: Environmental > Terrestrial > Soil > Wetlands > Peat | place...
TACCCCTCAGCTCCGATTCCGCCCGGCGCACCCTCCCCGTCTCCTTCCACCTGGCCCTGCTAACCGCAATCCGGACGTCTTCCACACTTCGATCATTCTTCAATTTCAAAAGGGTCGTCGTCGCGATGCCCCCTTTGCCATCCTCGTTCCTCTTCTCGAACTTGTTGAACCATGTCGAAACGAGCCCCTTCAAATCGGCAAATTGAACCTCGACAATCAACTCGCCATCTGCCAGTCCGAGATTCGTTGGTCCGACCGCCCGCTCCCCCTTTGCACTTCGTATTACTGCCCGTCCCTCGAGAACTAAGAGAATCTCAGCAAGGTCGCCCTCCGCGCTTGCAGCAAGGTTACCTCCGACGGTTGCCATGTTGCGGGTTGTCACGAATCCAAAGCTACGTTCCAGTTCCTTGAAACAACAGTACCTGTCATCGAAGATCTTCGCCTCAGTGAGTTCCCTGATTGTGGTCAAACCTCCAATCCTGATCGTGTTCTGTGTCCGCCGGATGTAATGGAGGTCGCTCAGACCTGAAAGGTCAACCACCTTCCGGACCCTGATGCCCGTCTTTCGCATCTCGGGAACCAGTGATGTCCCCCCCGCTAGAAGTCTTGAGCCTCTGCCCTCTCCGGAGAGATAGGTCAGCGCTTCTCCCAGACTTGATGGGACGTACACATCAAATTCCGGGAGCTCGTGCAAGCGTACTCCTTGCGGCGAGTCGACTTCGCATATTTGTGTCTTGTCGCTAACCGAGTGGTTCCAGAGGTCTGGGTTTGCCTCTGGCGAACAATTTTGGAGATTCTCGCAAATGGTTGGCGAACTCATCTCGCCAGACTCCTGCCTTCTGTGCTCAAGCCTATTTTTCGGCGCCGAACGAGTGTACGAGAGGGAGTACCTCTCCTGTCACAGCAAACAACAGAGGCTCGGTACAGCCAGCCCTTACGTATTCTAGGATTTGCCTCCTGCAATCCTCTTCATCTCCTACGGCCATCAACTTCTTGGCTGTCTGGTCGTCAATCAACGAGCTGGCTCGTTCCAGCTTCTGTTTGGTAGTCGGCCAGCCGCCAGTGATCTCCCGGACCTCATCTACGACCTTCTGTGACACGCCCGAAGCGATTGCTATGTGAGGTTCCATCGCTAGGTATTCTGTCACCATCGCCCTTGCCCTCTGGTGGGCCTTTTCCAGGTCTCTCGAATACGATACCGCCAGCAGCTGCGGCCTGTCTACATCCGACAGAGCCCTTCCCGCCTTCTTTGCGCCAGTCTCAATATGTTTGAGGGTTTCGCGGTTGTATTCAGGTGAAACAAGGTAGTTCAGCAGGATGCCGTCCGCGACCTCTCCCGCAAGCTCGGCCATCTTAGGCCCCGTGGCCCCAACGTAGACTGGAACCCTCTGAGGGATTCTCTCTAGTCGGATGCCGTTCACCTTTACAAACTGCCCGCTGAAATTCACTTCATCTCCCCTGAAGAGCGATCTAAGGACTTCGACATACTCTCGAACAGCGTTTAGCGGGTTCTTCCTCTCTATACCAATCTTAGAAGCCATGGGCTCCCACAGCGCACCAATCCCCAGTCTGGCCCTCCCTCCGCTTAATTCGTCTAAGGTCGAGAATGTTGTTGCCAGAGTGACGACGTTGCGCGTCCAGGTGTGCAGCACGCCCGTCCCAAGCCCCACCCTGTCGGTTACTGTTGCCATTGCTGCGATGCAAACGGTGGAGTCGCGTTCTGTCCTCGTCTCACCCTGCCATATGCTGCTGAATCCGAAGCGCTCTGCCAATCTGGCGTATAGCAGCTCGTCCGCTAGGGGCGTACTGGCTGTGAAGTATAGTCCAACACGTTCCACTCCGAGTTCACTCCCTCGAAACTTTGCCCGACGCCGAGGGTCGATCTCGAGATTCTAGGAGGTTAGGAATCTTCTCTCGTCCCATTATAAATTCGAGACCGCTAAGCTGTATAAGCATTTTGAACTGAAAAGTGCAAGTCTCTTAGCGAAATCGAGGTCGAGCGTTCGACTATCAGCCATTCTCCAACGCCAAACGAATAAATAGAAAATTACAGCGCTCGAGTCGCTTGGTTGAGTTCGACCTCCTTCTCGTGGCAAAGCTGGTCATCCCTGACTCAACGGGCAAGCCTCTCTCCCCCGGGTTCGTCGCAATCAATGGTTCAAAGATAGCAGCCATTGGGGAGGGCGCACCCACAGGCATCGAAGCACGAGAAAAGATAGTGACTAGAGACGGCATAATCATTCCTGGTCTGGTCTCCACACATGACCACATGTACGGCGTCCTGGCCCACGGCATCCCTGTCAACCTGGAAATCAGGGGGTTCCGGGGTTTCCTAGAAGACTTCTGGTGGCCAAGAGTGGAGGACAGACTCGACCTCGATGCGTTACAAGCGGCCGTCGAAGTGAGTGCGCTTGAGAGGCTCACGACTGGCACGACGTGTGTCGCAGACATCCTGGAGGCTCCCAACACGATCCCGGGGGCCCTTGAGGCCGAAGCCGGGGTTCTCGAACGATTGGGAATGAGGGCCGTCCTATCCTTCGAAGCAAGCGAGCGAGTGAGCAGAGAAAACGGTCGCCGAGGCTTGGAAGAGAACACTGCATTCATCGCTGAAAGGAACAGAAGAGCCGGCCTGGTAAGAGGGATGCACTGCATACATACGACCTTCACGTGCTCCCCGTCCTTCATTCAGGAGTGCAGAAAGCAGGCCAATGGAACCGGCGCGGGGATCCACATCCACCTTGAAGAGAGTCCCTACGAGGCTGAATACACGAAGGAGACGTATCACAAGCTTCCAGTCGAAGTCTACGACAGCCTTGGCTTTTGGGGTCCCGATGTGATCGCATCCCAGTGCGTCCAGACTACATCAGAAGAAATCGAAACTCTTGCGAAGCACAAAGTGAAGGTCTCGCACCAGCCTCTAAGCAACGGCGAAGTCGGTGGCGGCATAGCGCCCATCCCACGGATGATGGACCAGGGTTTGCAGGTTGGTCTGGGTACCGACGGATTCATGGTTGACATGTTCGAAGTGATGAGGGGAACCTGGCTGCTCCACAAGGCGGCGTCCACTGACCCAAGCGTGATGACTGCATCTCAGGTATTCCGGATGGCGACAGAGGCAGGTGCCGGTATACTCGGAACGGGCGCGGGAGCAATCAGGCCCGGCCTCAAGGCCGATCTGGTCGTCTTGGACAACATGTTCCCAACACCGATCACGAAAGATAACGCTCTGACACAACTAGTCGTGTATGGGTCCGGCAGGTTCGTGCGCGACGTAGTGGTCGATGGCGAAGTCGTGGTAAAGGGAGGAAAGGTGGTTCGCGCTGACGCGGCGGCAGCACGCAGGAAAGGGTTGGAAGCAGCAAGAAGGCTCTGGTCTCCCACAGCCGGCTAGAGTTCTCATGATAGCAAAATGACATGCGACGGAGTCGTTCCGACAGCCAGGGCATTCTAGGCGTGATGAGCCCTCGGGGCCATTGGTGGCCCCGCGGGAACAAGCGTCCAGGTTTGTAGCTTGATCTGTTCCAAGATTCTTGGAGCGCTGAACCTAGGAGGGAGAACGTTCCATTTGCACGCCATCCTGAAGCCTTCCTCGTCGACATGTCTTGTCGCCAGGAATTTGCCTTTGACGAAGGGAACTCTAGCAGGCATCACTCCCGTTCGTAACAGTTTGGAAAGGCACGAGCCAGCGGTTGAAAGGAAGTCTGCGGGGGCTACCCATACGCCCCTTGACAATCTCAGCGACGCAGGCATGTAACCCCTGGCATTGATGAAATCCACGGCCCTAGCGCAGGCCGCAAGAAGCTGCTCCTTTGGAATCCTAGTCCCCGCGTCAATCTTCGATTCCGACCATTCCATTGGACCAAGGGGTTCTTTGATTCTTAACCGGGGCGGAATGTTCCCAGACTCCCGGTATTCTTTCAGAGCTTTGGCAACGGCGTAGAACGCCTGTGCAGGGGAGAAAGAATTCCCCTCGTATAGAACGCAGTCTATCTTCCTACTAGAGCCCTCGGCCAGCGCCCTCAGCTCCCCAGGGTGCACTTCGACAGCGTCAGCGCGTTTGTACATCGTCTCTGCATCCCGCGCGGTGATGAAACGGACATCTTCGAAGGACGACAAGTATCTCATGAACTCATCGAAGTCCTTCCAGGCCCGCTCTGTAACATACGCTGGCTGTGGCGGAGGACGGACATACTCCTTGGGGCTCCGATTCTTCCCTTTGCCGAAGTTTACGTCGTCCCAGAATTTCTTGTTGATGGTAGTGTGCAGGTGGAAGAGTATGCTCACCAGCCCTCCGCTCCCCTTCATGTCGTCATGCATTCTCTTGAACCGGGCCTCGACCTTGATTATGCCTTCCGGGTCCTCAAAGGTGCGGTCGAAGAGGATGAAGTTCTCGGTCCCACTGTTCAGGTTCAGGACTCCACAGTACCAGTAGGGGGTGTTGCCTACGTTGAAGATTGCAGTCTCGTCCAGATACACCGGTATTCCCATCCTCTTGAGTGCCGGATAGTAATGCGGCGCCCACTCTTTGCCTGGGTGACCGAAACAGGACGGGTTCGTTTTGAACGTGCGCTTGACAAGTTCCAACCCGCCCTTTTCTCTGGTGTAGAAGTCGGCAGCTCCCTCTATAACGTTCTCATTGATCATGTATTCGTATGGCGTAGGGTGTCTGCTGTGCGTGTTGAGGTGGTAGCCGACGTCGCACTCAGAAATCGCCTCTATCACGTCGTTCCTCCCGTTCGCTAGAAGAGCTCTCGCCTTCTCGGCAACCACCTTGCATGTGACGGGAATCCTGTACTTCCGTAAGATCTCCAATGCCGTGAGAACCAAGCCATCCGATTCTCTTGTGACATAGTCTTCTATGTCGAACCAGAGATAGACATAGACTGTCATGGTCCGAGCCTTGGTTCGTTGCTTTCTCAGCTTTTAGCTTTCCTCGTCGATTCGACGAAGTCGACGAGGGGCAGAAGATAGTCATGAGTTGCGCCAGGCCCGCCCTGCAGGCACCTGATGGTCCCTTTCTGGGGTTCGCCTAAGACCTTGTAGAACAGCTTCTGTCCTAGGACTGTCGCGTAACTTTCTTTGACCATCCCCTGCGTTCAACTCTCTGAGGTATTCGCGGCCTTGAAACGTTGATACATTTTCCCGTACGCCTCGACGCGCGAATGGTTTGGTCTGAAGGTGCGAGATACATGAACCATCATCTCTGAGGCTTCCCTCAGACTTGGGTACAGACCGAGTGACACGGCTGCGAACACCGCCGCACCGAGGCAGCCTGTTTCTGAGGTTTGAAGGATTTCGATTGGTACTCCGTATACATCCGCCCTGATTCTGTTCCAAGCGTCGTTTCTTGACCCCCCGCCGCTCATCCGGACCGACTGAACCGTCACCCCCCGGTCCCGAAGAGTGTCGATGATTGTTCGTACGCTCATTGTGATGCCTTCCATTACAGCCTTCAGGACATAGCTTCGCCCATTGCCGAATTCGATGTTGAGCAGTTTACCGCTGACCTTCCAGCTGAAATTCACACTCGAGAAGCTTGGCACGAACAGGAGGCTGCCCGGCCCACCCGGTATCGAAGCCACTTCCTGCTCGATGGAGGCGTGTTGTTTATCGCTCTTCCCTCCTGCATAGAGTATCTTCCTGAACCAGTCGTATGGAAATCCCAGCGGAGGAGACGTATAGAAGAGTCGAAGCCCTGGAATCACATGGCTCGTTGTCGACAACTCCCGCCGGGTAACGGCAGCTACGACTTCTGTGGTTCCAGCTACTTCCGCTAGAATGTTCGGACGAACTAACCCGGAACCCACGACGCACGACATCCCATCAAAGGGCGAGATCAAGACGGGCGTGCCAGGTTGCAACCCACAGGATTCGGATGCCACCCTTGTGACTTCGCCGATGGGCTTGGAGTTGTCGTGCTCGGTCCCGAAGACGTTTTCCTCCATTCCAAGTAATTTGGCCATAGTTCGTACGCGTTCCTTCGGTAGCCAAGTTGAGTCACGAGTCAACCTTCCGGTCAGAAGTCTCCCGACATACTCTCCCACGTCACAGACCTCCACGATTCTATCGAAGGCATCGGGGTCCTCGTCTCGTATCCAGCCTAGGTTTCCCAGGAGTTTCGCTGCTACATACGAATCAGGGAAGGTGCTGGTGGCTTTCTGGAGTTGAGCGGCGGCCCTCGTGTCGAGATGCGAGATGATCGGCCCCACTGGAAGGTTCGTCTTGTCGAAGCAAATAGGACAAGCGGTTTGGGCCGTCACACTGACCATCGAAATTCGCTTCGAGCTTTCCTTCTTCACCACTTCCCGAATGCACGCAAATATGGCCGAATGCCAATCTTGTTCGGTGCTCTCGATTTTTCCATCACTCAGTCTCTCCAACCGGAGCTCTCTGGAAGCCATCGAGACGATTTCCCCCTCCGAGCCCACGATTCCAACTTTGCATCTTGTCGTACCCAAATCAATTGCCAGGATTCTTGCTTTAGGCAACGACCTTCACACTCGAAGCAGGGCAGAGGACGCTCTTTCCAGAATTGATAAAGGCATTCCAGCCTTAAATAACAACATGAGACAAAATTCCCATTGAAAGCCGCGGTTCTGACCGAATACAAGAAAATCGAAATTAAGGACATACCTGAGCCTCAAATCGGTCCGCACGAAATCGAGTTCAGAGTAATGGCATGCGGGCTATGTCCTAACGATTACAGACTGTATACCGGTCTGGCCACCTGGAAGAAACCCCCTACAGTGCTTGGACACGAGCCTGCGGGAGAGGTGGTGAAGGTAGGAGCCGAGGTTGAGCGTTTCAAACCGGGAGACATGGTAGCGGGAGACACAACCACCAGGTGCGGCTATTGCAGACCCTGCTTGGCCGGCCGAGAGAATCTCTGCAAAAGGAGGAAGAATGTGGTCGACGGATCACTGGCTCAGTTCTCTGCGGGGAACGAGATCTGGATGAACAAGTTCTACCATGCGAGTTTTGAAGAGGCTTCATTGGCAGAGCCGCTTTCTTGCGTCCTCAACGGGATCAGGAACTCTGGTGTGAAGGCTGGAGACAGGGTGGCGATCATCGGGGCAGGGCAGATAGGACTGATGCTCCTCCAGGTCGCCCGAATTTTAGGGGCGAAGACAATCGTAATTGATGTAAGGAGCGATCGGCTCTCCGTCGCCGAAAAGCTTGGGGCGGAACACATCGTTGATTCATCGGTTGCTGATCCCGTCGCCAGAGTCAGGGAACTGACAGCTGGAGATGGTGCCGATGCCGTGATTGTCGCAATCGGAAACAAACAAGTAATCGAAAAAGGATTACATATGGTCGGGCCGATGGGAACGGTCAACCTTTTCGCATCCACAAGCCCTCCTGCAGACGTGGCAGTCGATCCCAATCTCGTCCACAGCGTGGAAGTTTCAGTCATCGGGAGCTACGACAAGACGCGAGCCGACCTTCAAGAGGCAACCAGACTGTTAGACGAAGGGAGGGTAGATGTCAAGACGCTGATTACGCATATCTATGACCTTGAACGCACTGCAGACGCATTGTCCTCCATGGAGAAGGGGGAGGGAATCAAGCTTGTCGTCACGCCCAACGGAAGGTCGAAGTAAGATGTCGACGGGCATTGGGAGGCTATTTCGCATGAAGAGGATATTCAGAAACGATGGTAAGTGTTTGGTGGTAGCTATGGATCATGGGCTTGTGATGGGTCCGCTTCCAGGAATAGTTGACCCAGGTCCAACTATCAGAGCGGTCATCAAAGGGGGCGCAGACGCCGTTATGACGACACTTGGCATCGCGGAGCGGTACGGGGACCTCATCGCTGGGAAGTCGAGCTTCATCTTCTCCTCGCCCGCCGTAGAAGACATGGCCCCCACCGTCGACCTCGCCCTGAAATTCGGCGCTGATGCGATTAGATTGTTTGTGAACATCAACGGCGGCGACGACTCGGCAATCATGGCCAGTCTTTGGAGCGCTTCGCTAGCGTGCAAGAAGCATGGGCTCCCACTTCTCGCCGAGATTTATCCCACGAAGAGCGAACACATACCGTATCCCACGGACAAGGACGTTATCGCCAAGTACAGTCGGATTGGTGCCGAGGCTGGAGCGGATTTCATCAAGACTTTCTACACGGGGAGTGTCGATTCCTTCAGACATGTGGTGGAGTCCTGCCCCGTGCCGGTCATTGTCCTCGGGGGACTGAAGATGAAGACGGATAGGCAGGCACTTCAGGTCGTCAAGGACTCGATGGAAGCCGGTGCAGCGGGGGTGGCTTTCGGCAGAAACATCTGGCAAAACAAGGATCCGGAGGACATCACTCGAGCCATAGCCGGCATAATACACGAAGACTGGACTGTGGATAAAGCACTGGCACACGCGCATTCGTCTCAGAGAGATTAGCATCACCAGCAGGGGTGAAGAGGGTCGAAATGGAGTTGAGCTAAAGCCTGTGACAGGTTATCGTCTTCTCCGACCTTTGTTAGCGTCACCAAGAAACGGCAAGTTGGTACTACCCCAGACGAATTCTATCATCAGACTGCGGGCTTGACAGCCTTCAATTTCTATACCCCCCAGTTCTGGTCCTCAAGACACCTCCCGTTAGGAGACGTCTCCTAGCTTTCACCGGAAGCCGATGAAACACAATGAAAGCGGTTTGTGTCATCTCCAAATCCATATATATTCAAAATCGAAAAACGCCGTTGAAAGAGGTTGGTACTGACAGGTCCCCTCTTGAAGAGGCGCGCGATTTCCCGCAAGTGGGTAGCCCTCATCCTCGCGGTCATTCTTGTCGTAGCTGCAGTCGTGCTCATCTTCGCGACGGCTACGGCCCCGACCATCAAAATTGGGCTCGCCACCTCCACCAGCGTGGGAATCGCCGACACCCCCATCAAGTTCGCGGTGCTACCCAGCGTTTCGGGAGCCTCAATCATCTCTGTCGTTTGGAACTTCGGTGACGGGACCAATACAACGACGAGCGGAGGCAACACGACGCACACCTTCGCACAGGGAGGACACTACCTTGTTTACGTCAGCGCGACCGTCAAGTATCAGTCGAATATCTTTGTATCATCAACGCAGACGGTCACCAACAGCCTGAATCTCTTCCCACTGCAGATTCAGTCTAACGTGTCCGCCTCTGAGGCTTCTAACATCGCCATCCCGACGATCAGCTTCACTTCGCAGGCCGGCGCCTCCCCTCTATTCAGCGCCGGGACCAGCGTCGGTTTCGTTGGAGGATACCTAGAGTCCCCGACCAACAGCAACTGGACCATCTCCAGCTACACGTGGAACTTTGCAAACGGTAACCAAAGCACCGTCGATGCGAACCAGACTTCCGGCCTCCCTGATGTAGGCGTCTCGGCCACGTACACTAACCCGGGCGTGTACCCTGTGACGCTCACCCTGGAGACGGTGGGACCTGGCAACGCGACGCTGAGCGTTACGACGTATCAGACTGTAGGAATTACCACGACGGCCCTGCCCCTGGAAGTGCTGTCAGCCACCGGCGGGTTGACCAATCCAAATGTGATAACCTCCGTCGAAGTCGTTCCCGGGGGCCCCTATTCATTCGACCCCCAGGTTGACGACGAGGCCAACATAGGCTTCGAGATCATAATGAACATCTACCAGACTCTGGTGTCCTATCAGGCGTCGTCGACTGACTCCTTCTTTCCAGAAGTAGCTTCGGCGCTTCCAACTGTTCAGAACGGAGGGATAACAGACAACGGCTCGGTCTACACCTTCAGCATCAGGCCCAACCAGTACTTTTCTAACGGTGATCCAGTTACAGCCTACGACGTCTGGTTCAGCCTTGTGCGAGACATGGCCTTCACCGCGGGGACCCCCGGGACCCCCGGGTGGCTCCTAGCCCAGTATGTAATCCCCGGTGTCCAGAACGGGACCGCGACTGTCTACACCAACAATACCTGGAGCGCTGTCACCCAGGCGTTTTCGTACAGCAGTCAGTCTAACACGGTGACGATCAACTTCAACAGGCCGATGACCTCCACCCTCGCTTTCCAGATCCTTAGCGACCCCGAAGGGTGTGGAATCGTCGACGCCAGTTACGCTTCGTCCGTGGGAGACGGGTTTGGCGAAGGCAACTGGACCTCCTACATGGGAACTGGGAACGAAGGGAGCTACAATATCAACATGCAGTTCAGCCCCATCGGCTCTGGTCCCTTCAAGATCGAGACCTACTTACCCGGCCAGTCCGCAGAGTTGGTCCCGAACCCCGATTACACGGGGGTCCCCGAAATGCCTCCGTCCAACAAGTCGGTGGTGATCGAATGGGTCAAGAATGCGGACACGGCTCTTCTGATGTTCCAGGATGGCCAGGCCGATTCCATCAGTTTCCTGCCAAACTCCGACTTTCCAGTCCTGCAGAGCATGCAATCTCAGGGCCTTGCCAAGATCTACAACTTTCCCAGCTTTGAAGAATGGTACTACACTTTCAACATCAACATTACGAAGTCGACCGAAGCATCCCAGTTCGGCCCAGGCTTCAACGAGCCGAGCAACTACTTCGCCGACCTACCGACACGCCTCCTCTGGGTTGACACCTTCCCCTACTCGAACTACCTCAACGATCTGCTAGGTAACCAGAAGTACGGGGCGAGCTTTGGGGCGCCCTACCAGGGGATCATTCCTCCCGGCATGATTTACCAGCCCTCCCCCAGCCTTCTCGGGGGCCTCCCCACGCAGAACCTGAAGGACGCCGAAGGTAACTTTTCACTTTCCGCCTGGCACGACATGAAGATCGCAGTCCCGATAATCGTCTACACCTCAGACCCGACCGACCTGGCCGCAGCTGAGGAGTGGGCTGCCGCCCTGTCGCAGGCTAGCGGCGGGAACATAACCGCCACGCCTATTCAGATACCAATAGAGGAGCAGATAGCCGACCTCACCCCTGCCAACCCGCAGGGAGTCTATTGGGACAACTGGGCCCCCGACTTTCCTGACCCGACCGACTACGTCTTCGGGATGTACGCGACCAACGGCGACTACGGTCCAGCCAACAACTGGGCGAACTTCACCGCCCTTACCCCCGCCGGCCCCAACGAGATGGTGACCATCAACGGGTCTTCCTACACACAGGCGAAGGTCTACCAGTGGCTGCAGGGGAACATCACCCTGGGAGACACCAGCACGAATCCGGCCGTAAGACAGCGTGCCTACCTCATCTGCGACAGGCTCGCGATAGCCCTGGGTCTGTACGTTTACGTGTACGTCCAGCAGGCGTTCTGGTTCTGGAGGTCTTGGCTCACGGGCTACTCCAACGAAGAAAGCCCTATGTTGAACGCTGCTGGAAACCTATTGTACGTGTACGTTAACAAGTAGTCCTCGATTCATTACCCTTGATTCCGGCGGTGTGCCGTGATGGACTCCAAGGACAACGAGACACTTGGAGAGCTGCCCAGCGGCGTGAGTTACATTCCAGACGATCAAAGGGAGCTTCTGACGGCCGGCTGGGGTGTGCATTCTCGCATGCGAGAAACGTAGACACTTCTTATCCTCTCAGAGCGCGTTCGCCTCGGCATGGACGGGATGGGTCGATGGTCCCCCACGCCATCGACATAGCGGAGCGGGACTTCGGCGGGGAGACGAGCCCGGTCGAAGCTGCGAAGGCCATGAAGGCGAGGGGGCATGGCGCTTGACGCTCAGGGTCTACATAATCCGGCGTCTTATCCTGGTTTTCCCTACCCTGATTGGTCTGACCCTGATCGTGTTCATACTGACCCACGTAGGTGGGTACCAGAGGTTCCTGGGGGAATACGTCAACATCCACAGCGCGATTCCGGTGGCTGTGCAAGAGCAGCGCCTCACGCAACAGTTCCACCTGAACGATCCGATTTTCGTGCAGTACTTCTACTGGCTTTCCGCCTTCCTTCAGGGCAACTGGGGGTACACACAGACCCCGATCTACTCCGGCACGGTCCTCGGAGCGATAGGGCTCTTCCTGCCGAACACCATCATCTTAGCGGCCTTCTCTTCGATTCTCACGATAATAATAGGAATCCCTGTTGGGGTATGGTCCGCGGTAAAGAAGGATAGCCTGGTCGACCACTCGACAAGGATTTTTTCATTCATAGGATACTCAATGCCCGTCTACTGGCTTGGGCTGATCCTGATTATCGCCTTCGCCAGCCCGGCCGTCTGCCCCTGCCTGAACATCTTCCCAATCAGCGGCTCGGTAAACATAGCCCTGACCAACAACCTGAGCTGGTTCACGTCCGGGATCTCGTACCCGACTCACATCCTGCTCATCGATTCCCTGATTCATGGCCGCCTTGACATATTCGTCGACGCCGCGCTACACCAGGTCCTCCCGGTGGTCACCCTCACCTTCAGCATCCTCGCATCGATTATCAGGGTCATGCGGTCGAGCATGGAAGACACACTCAACCAGGACTACATCAGGACGGCCAGGGCCAAGGGTCTGCGACAGGGCGCCATCATAAACGAGCACGCCCGGAGAAACGCCCTGATCCCCGTCATAACCCTCACCGGGTACACCATAGCCGGACTTCTCGGCGGGGTCGTGCTCATCGAGGCGGTCTTCAACCTTCCTGGAATCGGGTACTGGACCACCGAGGCTCTGATCAGCGGCGACATCGGCGGGATAATGGGAGGGACAGTGATCTTTGGGTTGGCGTTCATCTTCTCGAACCTGATCGTCGACATTCTCTACGGGTTCTTCGACCCGAGGATAAGGTACTAGCGAGAAACCATGGCGCGCTTCGACCAGACCAAACTGACCCTGCGGATCCTGTTCGAGAACGTCACTTCGGCGGCGGGGTTGCTGATAGTACTTGGATACGTCCTGATAGCGATCATAGATGCCGTCTATCCACAGCTGATCGGCGTCGTCAACGCCTACGCAGAGGTCCCCGACTACACCAACCCTGTCCCCCAGCCTCCATCATTGCAGCACCTCTTCGGAACGACTTACCCAGGGATAGACCTGTACCAGGCGGTGGTTGCAGCGATAAGGGTCGACCTCTGGTATTCGTTCGTGATTGTGCTGGCTGGAGCCCTGGTGGGCATTTTGGTGGGGGTGGTCGCGGCTTATTATTCGGGGTTCTTCGATGAGATCCTCATGAGGATAACGGACATCTTCCTAAGCATCCCCTACCTCCCCTTTGCAATAGCTGTGGGGTTTGTCTTGGGGCGCGGCCTGGACGAATTGAGCCTCGCCCTTGTCATCGTCTGGTGGCCGTTGTACGCCAGGTACGCCAGAGGCCAGGCTCTTTCCATTAAGGAAAACGCCTACGTCGAAGCTGCGAGGGCGAGCGGCGTAGGCTCCTGGGGTATCATAACCAAGCACATAGTGCCTAACGTTCTTACCCCCGTCTTCGTGCAGATATCATTGGACTTGGGGACGGTGGTCCAGACGTTCGCGGCTCTTACTTTCATAGGCTTCGCTTCCGCCAACCCCCTTCTCCCTGAGTTGGGGAAGTTGATATCGGACGGTTTCCCCTATGCGATCTCCGCGCCCTGGGTGGTAATCTTTCCCGGGGTGACGATTCTCATATTCGCGGTTGCGATGAACCTACTTGGCGATGGGCTGAGGGATGCGCTTGATCCAAGAAACAGAACCTGAGCACACCCCAGGCAGCGAAGAGCTGCTCAGGGTCAGCGGGCTGAGGATCAGCTTTGTCACCCGCTCCGGAGTCATCCAGGCGATAGACGACGTCTCGTTCGAGGTGAAGCCTGGAGAGACGCTCGGCCTCGTCGGAGAAACAGGATGTGGAAAGACACAGACGGCTATTTCGATAATGAGACTGACCCCCGAGGCAGGGATCATAGAAAAGGGAGAGATATGGTTCAGGGGGACAAACCTTGCCAAGAACATTGACAAGGAATTCAGGATTGTAAGCAAGAAGAATCGCAAGGTGCTGAAGAGGAACAAGGCGAAGCTCAACAACCTCGAGAGGGAACTCGCCGACATCAGGGGGAATCACATCTCAATGGTTTTCCAGGAGCCGATGACCTCCCTCAATCCTGTCAGGACGATTGGGCGCCAAGTGTCCGAGGTTCTTCTCACCCACGACCTCCCGAGACTCTCAAACAGGATACTGGCACGACACGCGGTCCCCCCGGAGGCGCTGCGCGAAGTTACGGATGCGCTGGCACATCAGAAAGGTTCGAGGGAGAATATTAGGGAACTGGTAGGGAAGTACGACATCCCCGGGCTTGAGGAACAGATCACATCTGTCGTCTACAGAAGGGACATCAGCGAAGGGAGCAAGATCCAGCGAATCAAAGGTCTAAAACAAGAGGTCAACTCTGCCTCGCTCCCCTTCCTGCGAGGGGTAAGTGCGCAGGGGAAAATCCCGGCTGCCTATCGGTTCCCAGCCAGGATTCCAATACTCAGGGCGCGATTCCTTGGGCTCCTGGAGAAGGAGGCCCTGGCCGTTTCCTCCGAGCTGCTTTCAATGGTAGGGATGCCGAACATCAGCAGTGTCCTCAAAGGGTATCCCCACGAATTGAGCGGAGGTATGAGACAGCGTGTGATGATAGCCATGGCAATCGCCGCCAGCCCCGAACTGATCATCGCCGACGAGCCGACGTCGGCCCTCGACGTCACCATCCAGGCCCAGATCCTTCAGCTGTTCCGCGAACTGAAGGCGAACCTCAACACCTCAATCCTGTTCATCTCCCACGACATGGGGGTCATAGCTGAGATCTGCGACAGAGTAGGGATAATGTACGCCGGCAACTTGGTGGAAATCGCTGACATCGTAGACCTGTTCTCCGACCCCAGGCATCCCTACACCAAGGGGCTTCTGAGCGCCATCCCTCCTTCCGACAGGAAGGTCGAGACTCTGGGCCTGATCCGCGGAAGCGTCCCGAACCTCATGAACCCTCCCACGGGATGCCGCTTCAACACCCGATGCCCGTTCGTCTTCGACAAATGCTCTCAGATGCCTCCCCCAATCCCTGTTAAGGAAGGACACTACGTGAGGTGTTGGCTCTACGAAAAGTGAAGCCGATCCTCCCGCCCAGGAGCAACGAGTCCTCCTGCAGACAGAAAATCTGAGCAAGCTCTTCCCTGTGAAGGGGGAGAAGGTAATCGGGGGCACGAGGTACGTCCACGCAGTCGACGAAGCCCAGCTCACCATAGGTGAGAACGAGGTTGTCGGCCTCGTCGGCGAAAGCGGATGCGGCAAGACA
>Ga0187781_10002118_pt1 | contig 15166 bp, 10 predicted proteins | sample 0715_SJ02_MP02_2_FD_132447 | JGI IMG/M metagenome (GOLD analysis project Ga0187781, IMG submission 132447) | Tropical peat soil microbial communities from peatlands in Department of Meta, Colombia - 0715_SJ02_MP02_20_MG | ecosystem: Environmental > Terrestrial > Soil > Wetlands > Peat | place...
GGCGATTAATCCGATGATGGTGGATTTTCCCGCGCCGGAAGGCCCCACGAGAGCCGTGACCGTTCCTGGCTCGGATTTGAAATTGATTTCGTGCAGGACTTCCTTGCCGGTGTCGTAGGCGAAGCTGACGTTTTCAAATTCGACAAGACCGGTGATGCGATCGAGCCGAATGGTTCGTCCGGGGGTTTCGTCCTCCGCTTTTTCGTCGAGCACCTCGCGAGTGCGTTCGAGGCCGGCGAGCGCTTCGGTGATCTGGGGGCCGATGCCGACGATTTGCATTACGGGCGCGATGAGCAAGGCGAGGAAAAAAGTATAGGAGAAGAAGGTGCCAGGGGTCATGGTGCCGGCAAAGTTCTGGCGCGCGCCGAGAAACATGATGAGGGCGCTGACGATGCCCATGAGGCTTGCGGCCGAAAGAGTCATCAAGGATGTGGCGGTGAGGGTTTTCAGGACGTTTTCGAGCAGGCGCTTGATCCCGGATTGAAAGACTTGCCCCTCGCGCTCCTCAGCGTGGTAGCCCTTGACGACACGGACGCCGCCAAGCGATTCCGTTAGGCGACCCGTGACTTCCGCATTGATCTTGGGCCGGGCGCGGTAGATGGGGCGAATAGTCTTAAAGGCTTGGTTGAGGGCAAGGCCGAAGAGAAGAAGGACGGCGGCGGCGACAGCAGTCATGGTGATGCTTATGCGCAAGAGGCAAGCGAGAGCAAAGATCGAAGTGAGAATGCCGCCGGCAAATTCGACGAGGCCAGTGCCAAGGAGATTCCGGACGCCCTCGACGTCGCTCATGATGCGCGAGACGAGGACGCCGGTTTTGTTCGCGTCATAGTAGGCGACCGGCAGCCGGCCGATGTGCCGTTGCACTTTCACGCGCAGCTCGGCGATCATTTTCTGCGCGGATTTTGAAAAAAGCTGAGTCAGCGCGTAGGAGGTGACGCCCTGAATGAGAGTTGCACTGACGACAGCGAGGAGGATTAGGTTAAGTACGTGAGCCTGGTGTTTGATGAGGACGTTATCGAGGAAATATTTGGTCGAGGCAGGAATGACCAGTTGGGCCAGGCGATTGATGACCATCAAGATAAAACCCAGCCCCAGAATTCCTTTGCGCGGTTTTAGGAGCGCAAGAACTTCAGGGAGAGCCTGCCAGGTGACTTTCGGCTTGGAGGATTTGGATTGCAAATCAGATTTCGATTTCGCCGCCATTCTGGCCATGCGCCCGCCTTCGTTCGTGTGCTCTCTCGCCTGCCGACCAAGCTTCATTACGGGACCTCTTCTAATTAGAGGCGGGCTAACGGGATAGGACTCCTGAATTATCTGACAAGGAGGCGAGGAAAAGAAGGAGGCAAAGGAAGCAGAGGAAGCAAAGGAGGGGGCAACGGCGGAAAATGGAAAAGTGAAAATGGAAAATGGGGAGGCAAAATCATTTGAGGATGATGGAGATGAGGGCAGCAGAGGCGGCCGGGACGTAGCCGGTGAAAGTGTCGGAGGAAACGGGAAGGCCGTAAGGATACTGGGGAGCAAAGGAGCCGTCGGGATTCACAGGGCTGCCCTGAATGGTTACGCCAGAAGTGACGGAGAGAGAAGGGCCCGTGAGGACTTGAAGCTCGGCCGATTGCACCGAGCCGGGGCATGTGACGGTGAACTGGAGGTTTTGCGTCGAATCCTTGTTGTTGACGATCAGGCTAAGTCGCGTTGCAGAATTCTGGACGGTATAGGCGCTGGTGTTGAGCGATCCCGCGCTGATTGTGGTTGTGAGGAGAGGACCGTAGCCGGCGAGCGCGCAGAGCAAAGCGCCGTAATACTCCGGACGGGCCTCGACAACGACACCATCGCTATCGGCGATAGGCGTGTAGCCGTCGCCATTTCCGCCTCCGTGGAGATTGACGCCGACGCTGCCGCCCTGAGCGATGGTGAACAGATGATCTATGACCCAGAGAGCCGAGGCGTAGGAGTCGCTGACATTAGGCGCGCCTCCGTTGTAAAACGAGTTCGTTTCCGCCATGCGATAGGGGACACCCGCGGCCTGCGAAGCCGCGAGGAGCGGCACCAGATCCTTCTGTAAGTTGGTGTCGGGATAGCTGAGAAGCAGCTCAATGGTGGATGACGGAGACTGTCCGTTGGCGCGGTAGTAATGCATGGAGAGGAGCACGACGGCTTTCCCTTCAGCCTGTGCGAACGAAGTGAACCACGTGCTGTTATAGGCGGTGACTGGGCCCGTGAGCGGCACGCCGGGGGTCTGCGCCAAGATCGCGGCAGCGAAGGACTGCCATAGAGCGAGGTAATCGGCAAAAGTCCATGTGGAGGGGAAATAGTGTCCCGCGTAGAGGTCTGGTTCATTGCCGATTTCGATGCCCAGAAGATTGGGGCCGAGGGCCTTGGCGGCGAAGGCAATTTCTGCGGCGGCCACCGAGGGCGTAGATTGGGCAAGATTGACGCCGTAGAGAACCGGCCAGCCCACAGCGGAAATAAACGCGGCGAGCGCGTTCACATCAGGGGGTGCAGTCTGGCCGCTGGTTTGGCCCGGGCCGTTGGGGGCCCAGTTGGTTTCGTCCACGCTGTTACCGCCGATGCGCAGGACGCCGTTGCCGAGGCGGTCAAACAGACCGATCAAATTCGAATTGGAACCGGAGAAGAGTGGCTGCGAGAGCTTTGATTTCTCGTAACTCAGCCCGACGAAACGCTCCGGCATGTTTCCCGCCTGCGTGCTGGTGACTGAAACGGTGGCGGGAGTCAGGGGCCCGGGAGGGACGGGCTGGGCGGGCAACTGCGGTGACCCGGAAGAGCCGGAACAGCCATAAAAAACCGAGCCAGCCGCGAATGTGCCCAGCGTAGCGAGAATTTCCCTGCGCGAAGGCTGGCGGCGCGGGGCAAAGTTCGCATGTTCGTGCTTTGCGAGGCGCTTCATCGAGGCGAACCTTTCCGGGCTGGGGATGGCTCGAAGGCGTAGCTGCTGGCCCCCGAAGTTAGGAGGACGAAGCCTCCACACTTGTATTGTGTCGCCTACTTCTTAGTTTAACCCGGTGCTTGGGCAAAAGTTGTTCGAGAAACAACTCGAAGCGTTGGGCCAATCCTCGATGAAATCGGAGAGCAAGGGTGTTGGGAGTGCAAGGCCTATTGGTGATGTAAGTATGTCAACGGGACGCCGCCAGTGAACACAGGCCTCGTCAGGGAGCAGTGATTTCCCAGGCGCCGCGGCCGTAAGTGACGGCGACCAAACCCCAGGGAACCCAGTGCAGATCCATCACCCTGGTATTCGGCAGGCCTTTGCCGAGGACGGCCCAGGGTTGTCCAGCGCCGCCCGCTTGTCCGAATACACCTGCGTCAGACGCGACGATTAGCCCGCCAGCAGAGTAAAGGATGGCGTGCCCCCAGAGGCCGTCGACGACAGGGAGATTTCCCGTGTCATCGCTCCAAACAGGCGAATCTGAATTTACGTTTGTTCCAAGCCAGACGTGACCCGAACGAGTCAGGACGGCAATCGTGAAGGGATTGTCAGGCGAGACAGCGATGGCGGCGATACCAGTTATCGGCTGGCGAGTTGCGGTCTTCCAGGTTTTGCCGGCATCTGAGGAAAAATTGACTGTGCTGTTGCTCCAGCCGACGAAAACATGCGCCGGGTGCAGCGGGTCAACTTGCAATGCAATGGCACTAGCGCCACAACCATTCGAGCCGGGCTTGGGGCACGCTTGCGTGAGCTTGGTCCAGGCCATTGGGCCGCCGACCCGTGATGCGGAGTATTTGCAGATGGTTTTCCCTCCGAGATAAAGAGCTGCCGGTGAAGGCGGGCGGCCGGGAAGTGCCGGAGAAATGGCAAGCCGCCCCGCCGAACATTCCGCGGGCAATTGGACGTCACCCCAGCCGCCGCGGGAGGGCTTTTCCTGCAAAGAAGGAGGGAAGGTACCTTCGGCAAACATATGGGGCGAGTCGTTCTGATCGATCGCCGTCGCACCGCCGTCCGCGCCGAGCGGGCTTGCCCAGACGATGTTGCCTCTATAAATCTCGATTCCGTTGTCTTGCGAGCCGGCCATGAGCTCGAGGCCATCGGGCGAGACGGACAACCCGGACTGGAACTCGGTGACCTGAAGTCCGCCATCATTGAAGCTGGTCCCGGCACGCATGTTTGCGGGATCCGGAACTTCCCAAACACCGCCGTCGTTGCCGACGTAGAGGTGTCCCTGGGGATCGAAGGCGAGCGCGCGCATATCGGAATGAGCGACAGCCGTGATTTCAAATTGCTTCCACTTTTTTGATTTGGCGTTGTAGGCATAGAGCCAGCCGCCGCCGAAGATGGCGACATCGGGGTCCAGTGGATCCGCCGCAAGGGAAAGTGCGAGGCCGATTGCACAGAAGCCGGTGCTCAGGTTCGGAGGAGAACCGATGTTTGACCACGACTTGCCGCCGTCGGGGCTCCTGAAGGCAGCCCATTTCTGGCAACCGGCGGAAGTGACGCTGGCATAGAGGACGTCGGCGCGGGCTTTCGCTCGAGAGGCGGCGATCAGGAAATGTTGAATTTTGAAATCCTGCGGGAGGCTGGGCTGGTTGATTCCGTCGGCGGTCCACGTCAAGCCATTGTCGGTGGAGCGGGTAAGGCCGGCGTTTGTGCTGGCATAAAACGTCGAAGGGGAAGCGGGTGAGATGGCCATGTCATGGACGCAACCCGAATAGGTTTTTTTCCAGGAGTTGCCTCCGTCGGTTGACCGAAAAACTCCCGCCGAAGTGGCCAGCAGAATGGGCGCATCATTTCCTTCACCGATGAGGATTCTGCTGATCCCGGCTCCCGCCAAGGTTTCCTGGCCAAGCAATTCCCACTTCCCACCGTTCACCGACTTCAAAACACCCTGAGCGAAGACGCCTGTGCCGCACACCGCCACACTATTGTTCGCTCCCGTTCCGGCGAAGACGGTTTGAGGATGGGCGGGGTCAATTGCGATGGCGCCAATTTGCGGACTGATTTGATTGTCCGTCAGCGGCCTCCAACGCTTTCCGTTTCGAGAATATTCCCAGAGCCCGCCGAACTCGCCGCCTGCGTAAATCGAATCCCCGCCTGTGGACGCGATACTGATGATGCGGCCGGTTTCATGCGCGTTTTTCGCACCCCAGACGGCGCTTGGGTCCACGGCAATCGGCTGCGGCCCGATCGCAAACCAGACGTTCGCAGGGTGCGACGCGGCAGCGCGCGGTTTTGCGTCCGAATGCTCAAACCGTTCCGCATATGCTGGAGGAATTTTCCAATCACTGAGCACAGGAAGCTCCAGGATTTGCCGGCGTGCTGTTGCGTAATTGAGCGCCTTATCTCGCGAGGCGTCTTCGGACGCCGAGGGAACCAAGGCAGTGCCGCGCTTTGGGATGAGGGCGTGCAGAAGCATGAGGGAGCAGGAAAAAAGCAAGAAAGCGGAACCTTGACGGGACATTATTCACCTCGGGCTGGTGCAGATTCTACAGACTTTCAGCCAGAACTATTTGTAAAGTTTCAGGAATGGGCTGGTGGCGCAACGCGGCAATTCGGATTCTTGATTCTCGGATTGTGGGGGAGCGGGGAGGCGGGTAGTATTTCCGGGCCGGGACGGAGACGGGGATGGGGGAGGCGAAGACGGGAATGCCACAGGACTGGGAGCATCACGGCATAAAGATTGTGCGAGCGGGGGAGCTGGACACGAATACGCCGCAGACGGCGGGGATGACGCGCGCTGCTGCGATCACGTACGCGACCGCGGGAGCGCAGAAGCTCTGGGCGGGAACCGTGGTGGTTCATCCGGATGCGCGCACGGGGCCGCACCATCACGGCGAACTGGAGACAGTGCTTTACATCATTCGGGGCCGGGCGCGATTTCGCTGGGGCGAACAACTTGAATTTGTGGACGAAGCAGGGCCGGGAGATTTCATTTACGTTCCGCCGTACGTTCCGCACCAGGAGCTGAACGCGAAGAGAGATGAGCCGGTGGAAGCCGTCGTTGTGCGGAGCGGGCAGGAACCGATCGTCGTCAACCTCGATATCGAAAGCCCGGAGCCTGCGCCGATCCACAGAGAGCCCGACCCATTTCATTCCGCGCCGAAAAAGCGATGAGCGCGAGCTTGCAGGCCGCCTAACCGATGACAACAGCGATTGAACCGACGCACGGGAAAGAGCGGGATGACGCGCTAACTGTGTGCGCGATCAGTCTCATCGCGGCGATGCTGGGCGACACCTTGCACGAAGGCGTGGGCCACGGCGCGCTCGCGCTGTTCACGGTCGCAGACTCGGGTGTGGTCTCGACAGTAGCGTGGTCGAGCGCCGTGGATTCGCGGCACGTCGCGGCCGGCGGAACTCTTGTGAACCTCGCGGCGGCGCTGGTTTTTTGGATCGTGCTAGTCAGCGCGAAAAAGGCATCGCCGGGCTGGCGTTATTTTCTCCTGCTATGCGTGGCGTTCAATCTTTTCACCGGTACGGGATATTTTTGTTTTTCTGGCGTCTTCAATTTTGGGGATTGGGCTGTAGTGATCGCTGGGTTGCCGGCTCATGCGTTGTGGAGGGTGTTGCTCGTCGCCGGTGGGTTTGCCGCTTACCTCGGAGCGGTGAAGATGGCGGGCGCGGGGCTGGTGCGCTACGTGGGAATTCCGCTGGGAGATAAGCAGAGGATGAAAAAACTCACACTCATCCCTTACACCTCGGCGGTGTCTATCATGGTGGCGGGAGGCTTGCTGAATCCGCTCGGCATGCAACTCATCTGGCAATCGGCCCTGCCGGCAGCGGCCGGTGGCGACTCCGGACTCTTGTGGCTGCGCGATTACATTCCGAAAACGGCGGTTCCCGAGCGCGGATCCGGGACCGTGGGGAGAAGCTATGTCTGGATCGCGTCGGCAGCGATCCTGTCACTGCTTTTCATATTTGTCCTGGGACGCGGGATTCATCTGCACCGTTGATGGGTTTGGACTGGAAATCGATCCGCCTGAGCTCGGGCCGCCTCGCTGCGAGGGGCCCGAGCGAGCAGGCGGAAGCAGCAACCGACTCCGGCTTGCAAATGAGCGATTCGGGTCGAAGGCTATTTCACTTTATCAAGTTTGGGTATCAGGGAGTCGCCCGCGCCCTGGATCGAGCCATCATCGTTAATCATGAGGACCAACGGATTCGGGAGCATCAAGCCGAAATTGCCGCGACAGGTGATCTTTTTTCCCTCGATGGTGTAAGTGCCGTTGACGGCATAGACCCCCAGCGCGATATACGCTTTGCCGCCCTTGAGTTCGACGTTGATTGAGCCGGTAGGATCGCGGTATTTGCCTTCCGGATTGTTGCCGCATGCGAATGTCAATAGCGCCGCGATGAGGACGGAAATCAGAATCGCGGCTCGAAATGAAGGACTCTTCATAGCGCTCTCCTCGATAAGGCCTTTCTTCCTGAGCTTGGAGTAGGCGCGCCCACAATGCCCCGGCGCGTTCAGAGAATCGGCTTGTCACTAGACGATGCGCAAAGTGGAGAGGAAAACCGTCACGGCGGTGGAAATTTCCAATCAGGTGGCGGGAAGCCCCTTGACGAGAAGAATGACAGCAGAAGAGCCAGCCTTTCTGTCTTTGGCGATTTCTTCGTAGGCGGGGGATTCGGCCCATTCGCGGAAGGACGGCTCGTCAGGGAAGGAAAGGAGGACCACTTTATTGTGGTCCCAGGATCCTTCGACGACTTGAGGATTTTCGTCGGCAGCGAGCACGCGGCCTTTGAAGCGTGAGAACACGGACATGAAGCGATCCTGGTAGCGGCGGTAAGCGGCGCGGTCGTGAATGGTGAGCTGGGCGACGACAAAAACGGACATGAGTGACTCCCTTCGGCGAATGAGGCGCTTGTCGGGTTAGTTGATTGGACAAACTACTATGCCTCAGGGGCTGAAGCCCAACATCTTTTGCATTTTCATATCGGAGCTGAAGCTCCGACCCCCTGAAAATTATTGATCCGTGTGGGCCAATATTATTTCACGGTGATGGTGAGGGTGTGCTCGCCGGCGATAACTTGATGCATTTCGACGGACCACTCGCCGGCCTTCGATTGATGGAGGAGGCGGGCGCCGCCGGAATTCTGGCGCTGGTCGAGGATGTTGATTTCGGAAAGGGGCGCGTTGGGCATTTCCTTGTCCTCGACGAGGAGTGTCGGCGTCGGCTGAAGGAGAGTGACATAGAGGCGGTCGTTCTGACGTTCGCGATTGATGAGGTTAATGAGCTCCTCAAGGCCGGGGAGCTGTGCCTGGGATCCGGTGGAGAGGGACTCAACGTTGCGGTTGACGGTGTCGGCATCGCTCACAACAAGTTGAAGAGTGCCGCGAGCGGACTGCGGGGGGACGGTGATAGGGATTTCCTGAATGAAAGGCGCGCCGCGGTAGGGGCGGAGAAGTACTTTGACAGAAAGGGATTCGCCGGGGCGGACTTCGCTTTTTTCGGTCCACGCGTTATCAATGGCGGCCCAGCGGCGATCGGCGAGCGCGGTGACGCGCAAGGAGATTTTTTCGACGTTCGGCAGCTCGTAAGGATTCGAATAGATGCGCGCGAAGGCACTCTGCACGGAAGTAGCGACAAAGGTGCCGGTGGGCATAGGTGCGTCCGTGGGAGCGAAAAGATTCTCGAGGCGGACGGGCGTGTGGCCCTTGACCTGGATGGAACCGTCGAGCTGCAGGGTCGGGCCTTCGCCGTAGGCCGGGCTACCAACGATGCCGTTGAATGCGGCCAGAGCGACGAGAAGCGGCGTGAGTTGCGGGCTCTCAATGACTTCGAAATGAAATTCCTTTTCGGCAGTCGGAGTAACCAGCTTGACTTCGACGGGAATCATCGGCGGACCGTCGCCTAGCTGGCCAAGCACGCCGGTGAGACGGTCTTGCTTCAGGGTGCCGATGGTGCCGCCGGTGGAAAGAATTTTCGTGGAGGCCATCGAAGAGGCGAGGGTCGTAATCACATGCGCGCGCGACATAGGCATCGAGACGGAGCCGAAGCTGAAGATGGGATGGCCGCAGGCGAGGACGCGGCCGGCTTCGACGGAAGTAACGGTGCAGCCGGGAGAGATGGAGAGGTCGCCGCGAATGAGATCAACGCCGACCATGTCGCCTGGTTTTATCTGCGCGTCGTCGGGCGAAGGCGCGGAAGTGCCGCCGGCCATCATGGTCATGCCCCAGGCGGAAAGCTGCGGGCCGAATTGCGAAAGAGTCTGCGGGTACAGGCCGGAGGAAATCAGCGGTGTTTCGATAGGGACGAGGAAAGAACCCGAGCCGGCACTTGTCCGCTGAATGAAACTCTCAGGGATCGGGATGCGAGAAGCAGCGGCCGGAAACGCGGCGGCTGACGCGACCGCAGGCGCCGCGGGTGAAGCGGAGGATTTTTCAACGTCGAGCATATTTTCGATGGGAGTGACGCCGCCGATGGCTTCCTTCGTGAACAGGCCGAGCTTGAGAGACAGGGCGCCTGCGAGTTTGCCGTCGAAAAAGACGGGGCTGCCGCTCATTCCGGCGACGACGCCGGTGTTTTCAACTTTTTCACCCGTGAGGCGGACCAGGATGACGTCCTGCTTTGGTCCCAGGGCATTGTGAAGGATGCCGAGGACCACGAGATCCATTGGTTCAATCTGATCGCCGGAGAAGATGGTATAGGCGACGCCCTTGAGGCCGGGCTGAACCTTGCTGAGCGGGAAAATCTCGGGAGTCTCGGCGGCACGCGGAAGCAGGAACGGAGCGATGAGCAGGAGGGTCAGAACCGCGAAAATCAGCCTACGTAACGCAAAGGACATGGGACATTCATCATACCTAGCGGTTCAGGGGGAATCAAATCGCGGGAGCAGGAACGGAGGCGTGTCCAGGCGCGAGGCATTGTGACCTCCCGATTAGAGGATTGTTCCCTCAAGAAAGTTGGCACGAAGAAAGGCGGAAAATCCGCGCCCTCAACCGGCTGATGAGCGCGCGGATGTTTCACGCGAGAGAGTCTCCAACTGTCTCCAGCTTCTTGACGTTCTTGTGGAGCCGGGGCTACGGAATTACTGCGGATACCTGGTTCGAGTAGGCGCTCTCTACTCCGGAGGAGCTCACAGCAGTGACTACGAAGTAGTAGGTCTGCCCGGCTGTCACGGCTGAGTCCGTGTAGGAAGTGTTGACAACGGCCGTGGAATTGACCTTCGTGTACGGCCCGCCGCTTGTCTGACCGGAATAAACGTAATAACCCGCCACGGTTGATGAGCTGGCTGCCCAATCCAGCACCACTGAACTCGACGATGGAGATGTGCCAGTACCCGAAAGTGAAATCGAAAGCGGCGAATTGGCTGCCGTGCTGATGACTGAAGCGCTTCCAGTGGCGCTTCCGGCTGCAGATGGAGTGAAAGAGAGCGCGAAGGTGGCGGTGGTTCCCGGATTCAAGGTGAAAGGCAGCGAAATGCCGCTCATCTGGAAAGTGCTCGGGCTGGCATTGATCTGAGAAACGGTGACCCTGACCGTGCCGATGTTCGTTAGGGTCACGTTCTGAGAAGTGGTGGTGCCAATCGCGTCACTTCCAAAATTCAGCGACGATGAGCTGGAAGAAAGCTGATTCACGGAGGCAGTGCCGCTGCCGCTCACCGGAACTGTGATTGGCGAGCCCACCGCGTTGCTGTAGATGACGACACTGCTCGATTGTGCGCCGACTGCGGCCGGGTCGAAGCTGACCGTGAATGTCGCCGATTTTCCGGGAGCGACAAGCAGGGGCAGAGCCGGAGACGTGAGACCGAAGCTGCCACCTGGTGCGGTCGTCTTTGTGATGTTGAGGTTGGAAGTTCCCGAATTGGTGATGGTAAGGGGCTGCGTATTCGTGAGGCCAAGGGACACGTTTCCGAAATTGACGTTTGCCGGAACGACGGTCATCTGGGCGAGTGTGCCGGTTCCGGTGAGTGAAATCTTGGCAGGAGTCTTCACCGAACTGCTGGTCAAGGAGATGCCGCCAAATTCGAATCCCGTTGCCGTAGGGTCAAAGCTGACAGTGAAAGTAGTCGCGACGCCGGGTTCGATCGTGAGCGGCGTGACCAGGCCGGACATGCTGAACCCGGTGCCTGTGAGCGTGGCGCTCGAGATTTCCATGGCGGCAGAACCTGTGTTGGTGAGCGTAATGGTCGAACTATTGTTGCTGCCCACCAATACGTTTCCAAACGATACGCTGCGCGGGCTGATGGAGAGCGCAGGCCCATTCTGATTTCCTGCTGCCTTGGCCGGTGCACCAAGAAGGAACATAAGTACGAGAGTAAGCACTGCACAAGAACGACCTCGTGAACGTGACCTGAGGAAATATCCGAACTTCTGATGCGAAGAGGAAACCTGAAGAAATTCCATTTCTGTTTCACCTCGATGGATTACTGGGAAGGGGAGGGCAGTGTAGAGTCCGGACAAATGAACTCGAAACTGGCACGGAGGCTAAAGTGAGAACAGGCTCGAAGGGCTGTACAGTGGGCTGCCCAAGAGGACGGCGGGAGTACTGCACCTGTCCGTTCGGGACAGGGCGAAAGGGACAACAGGATCGCGATTGCGACGAAGATGGATGGGCAGAGAGGTTCGAGGCAGCGTGCTAGAATCGCGCGGTGGCGCAAGTCGAAATGCAACAAGTGGGGAGGGCGAAGTGGGCCGAAGCGCGAGTGTACAGTTCGGTCGGTTGGCAAGAGTGACTCTTGCGGTCGCTTTCGCGTGCGTGGCCGTTTTTGTTTTTTGTGTCGCCGGGAAAACTGCCACGAGGCAGTCCTCGGCTTCGCAAAACGAAAATAGTCAGAAAAAAAAGATTGAGAGTGTGTTTGTGCGCCTGAAAGGTGACCCGAAACTTGTCCACAGGCTATTTACGTTTCTCGACTTCGGGTTCGAAGATAACGGCTTTCTCGGCGCCAATTCCGCCGACGGTGCGGACGCAATTGTGAAAGGCACACTCGAAAACCAAAGCACAAAGGCAAATATCGGGGTCGGGATCGTGCGCCTGCAAATGACATCCCAGGGCAAGCAGGAGACAGCCACACATTGCGCGGCCATGAGTTCGGATGAAAATGGAGAATTGTTCGAAGGCTCGGCAAAGGCGACCGCGGAAAGGCTCCGGCGGAAGTTCCCGAATCTTCGAACTGTGATCGTTGATGACGCGAGCAACGTCGCGGAGTCGAAGTCATTCGCCATCGAGCTGCCCGACTCGCTGAAAGCTTCCGGATTCAGCGTGACGAAAGTGGGGCCCGCGGACCTCGTGCTGCGGGTCGATCTGGCGCGGGAGAAAGTTGCGGTTGTGGAGAATTCGTTCAAGTACGACGTCCAAGTTATGGGGAAAGATGGGTCACTTTTGTTTACCCAGAATGGAACGGGCACACTTACCGCGAGGCTTGCCGGCAACGTTCTGGAGGCGTGCCCAAGCAGGTTCACGGACCTCGACTGGCTGACAGGGGGCGACGCGCTCGCGCACCTCGCGCGTGAGATCACGAAATCACTGAAGAGCCATAGCGTGGGCCAGGCAGCCGCTCCTTGAGGCGCGGACACTTTTTCCTTGCGCCCGGATCTGGATGCAAGCTCCATGAGCGATTGAGGGCGAAGTCAGAGACTGAAGAATGGCGAAGAAAATAATTTCGCCGGGCGGGAGCTTGAACGGCGTCGTTGAATTGCCCGGCGACAAATCCATTTCCCACCGATACGCGATCCTGGCGGCGCTGGCCGAGGGCCGAAGCACACTTGCGAACTATTCGACGGCCGCTGATTGCGCCAGCACACTCGAATGTCTTCGCCGTCTCGGAGTGGAAATCAAATCGCAGGGCGAGCGCGAGTTGTCCATAACAGGCGCGGGTCTGAGCGGATTGAAGTCGCCACGGCGCGCGCTGGATGCGGGAAACTCCGGCAGCACAATGCGGATGCTGGCGGGCGTCCTGGCCGGGCAGACGTTCACTTCCACGATCACGGGAGATTCCTCCTTGCGGCGGCGGCCGATGCGGCGCGTCATCGAGCCTTTGCGCGAGATGGGAGCGGAAATAAAGAGCCGCGACGGCGATCTAGCGCCGCTGGAGATTCGCGGCGGGAAATTACGCGCGATTGACTACGCGCTGCCGGTGCCGAGCGCGCAGGTGAAATCCGCGATTCTGCTCGCAGGGCTATACGCGGATGGCGTGACGACGGTGCGCGAGCCGGTGCGTACACGTGACCACACGGAGCTGGCGCTGCGCGAATTTGGCGCGACGGTGGAGACAGCGAAGAGAGAAATTCGCGTCGAGGGCCGGCCGAAGCTCGGGGCAAGGCAGCTCGCGGTTCCGGGAGACCTTTCCGCGGCGATTTTTCTGATGGGGGCGGCGCTGCTCTTGCCTGGTTCGGCGCTGACGCTGCACAACGTGGGAATGAATCCTACGCGCGCGAAAGTGCTCGATTTTCTGATTTCGATGGGCGCGGCCGTTCATGTGGCGTCGGTGCAATCGCAAAACGGCGAATTATTGGGGGATATTAATGTCGGTCACGCTGCCCTCGAGGGCGGCACGGTTTCGGGAGAGCAAGTCGCGGAAATGATTGACGAGTTGCCGATGATCGCGGCGCTGGGACCGTTCACGGAGAAAGGAATCGAGATTCGCGACGCGCAGGAGCTTCGGGTGAAGGAGAGCGACCGAATTGCGGCGCTGGCGGACGGGCTGCGACGAATGGGGGCGCAGGTGGAGGAGTTTCCGGACGGGTTGCGAGTGGAAGGCAAGAGCGCGGGAAAACTGCGCGGAGTGAAAGTGGATCCGAAGGGGGACCACCGTATTGCCATGGCGCTTGCCGTAGCGGCGCTAGGAGCCGAAGGCGAAACGGCGATTCAGGATGCCGGATGCGTAGGGGTTTCGTTTCCGGAATTTTTCACGACGCTGGAGCGGCTGCGAGGAAGGGCTGTGAAAGGGAGCCGAGGCTAACTAGACGGCAATGTTCCTGAGCGGTCCTCAGGATGATCGGCGTAGATAGATGGTGCCGTAGCTCGTGGCGACCGAGATTTTGGGGCCGTGAATCCCGACTTTCCCGTTGAGACTTCCAGAATCGCTGCCGTTAACTTCCTTCAGTGAAGCTTCCTCGAATTCGCTCGAGACTTCGCCTGAACGTGTTACCGCGGAAATTTCGAAAGAAGACTTTCCGGGAAGGGTGAGATCCACTTCGCCGGACTCGTTGACGATGTTGATTTCCTCTCGTGGCGGGTCGGACCAGCGCACTTTGACGTCGCCGTGGGTGTTCAAAATCTTCAGGCGGCCGGCGACATTTTCGATGTCGAGATCCTTGTTGTGAGTCGTCAAGGTGGCCACACCCGCCACGTCCGAAATCTCGATTTCGCCGGAATCGAGTTCAAGGCGCCCGGCGAGGCGCACGAGTGTGATATCGGAAGAGGGCGTCGCGCAGTGCGTAGTCTTGGCGACATTGCGAATGCGGATGGGGCCGAAGAAGTCGCCTTCGAGCGTCGCATCGCCTTTGATATCGCTGATGTCTATTTCATTGCCTTTGCCGGTGAGGCGGAGATTGCCGGCCACATCCGAGACATGGGCGTCTCCTCGCTCGAGATTAACGCTGACATCGGCGCCAGAGTTGTGGATTTCTACGTCGCCGCTTTGCGACGAGGCAGTAACGGCGCCGGCCATGCCGGAAATATTGATGTCGCCATGCGAGGTGGTGGCGGCGAGGATGACGGATTTCGGAAGTTCGACGTCAAGATCCACGCTGACGCGCCCGTGGCGATCGTCCTGCTTGACCGGATGGATCAGATAGCCAGCTCCGGATTTTTCGACAACGACTCCCGCGTCGTTCATGCGCGTGCGGGCGTGGGATTCCGTAGCGGCGGCCGTGGACTGGTTGACCTCAACGCGGACCGATTCGCCTTCGCCGGCATGAACCGTGATATTGCCAAGGCCGGTTTGGACGGTGACAGGGGCGCCGGCTGGGATTTTGACGGGCGTTAGATTGTGCGACTGCGAGTATTTTTGCGAGAAGAGATCCACGTTGATGTCCATGCCGGGATTGCGGCGGTGGATGACATCAACGATAGAAAAACCTACCAGGACAAGAATAAGGAGTACAAGCAGTCCCACTTCGCCGCCGGTGAGGAACGGCCCGCCACTCCCGCCTGATTGCTTTGCGCGAAGGTGCTCAATTAATTTTGCGACTCCCCAGAGAATCAAAAGCAGCGGCCAGTAAACCCGGATGAGATGGCCGAGGCCGAACTCCGGATAAAACCGATGGATGAGGAA
>Ga0187781_10002119_pt1 | contig 15160 bp, 14 predicted proteins | sample 0715_SJ02_MP02_2_FD_132447 | JGI IMG/M metagenome (GOLD analysis project Ga0187781, IMG submission 132447) | Tropical peat soil microbial communities from peatlands in Department of Meta, Colombia - 0715_SJ02_MP02_20_MG | ecosystem: Environmental > Terrestrial > Soil > Wetlands > Peat | place...
ACACTGAGAGGGTGGATGGTCGTTGCAGCACTGTCGTGTGCAGTACAATTCAAACGCAACTTCTACCCCATAATGTAATATGTGAGACTGCTTTTAATTATTTTCGCCTACCAATAAATATCCAGCACCAATAAATATCCAGCTATCCTCTTTTGCAAAGGCAAAGGAAAAAAGACGTTACCGCTGGAGTATATCGTACATGGATATTATCTTTCATTAACTGCATGTTTTGGTAGCTGTAACTGAACCAACATGCTCTTTTTCGGTCGGTTGGTGATATGCTTCGTTTCACGTCACGATAATATTAAAGACAGTTATTTGTACACGTCTCGTAAGCCGGATCATTACATTGTATTGTAACTATTCCATTTAGATTGATAAGACTGCTAAATGCTTTCGAGATTGTTATACTAATCGTCACACGATGCGATTGCGTCACTTGACAAAGCAAAATCTTATACTACCAAAAATACAATACCTCGCGTTACCTTTATAATTTCTGCACGCGTTCATAAGCGTTTAAAAGATCGTGGGGGGGTTTGTGCACCATGAAAAAGGAAGTAATGTAAATGTCACTATTAGCTCCCTTTATTAACAATTAAGAGGTGAACTTCTAGTACCAGGAAAAATGTCCCAACAAGTTGATGACTATAAATGCCCACCTTATACCTCTAATCCTTCCAGAAACTCCATCATCACCTTGTTAAAGAATTCATAATTATCCTGATTAGAGCAGTGTCCTGCATCAGGTATAACGACGTATCTGCTCTGCTTGTCTCGTTCTGCCCATTCTTTCATAGCTTTCCGGATGTTTCCAGTTTTATCGTACTCGCCATACACCAGCAGCAACGGACAGCGGACATGATAATCAGGCTCGTAGTGGATGCATTTGGAAACGCCACCCCATATTTTGACAAAGTCATCCTTGGATAGACTATCGAACCTGTCCTTCAAATATTGCTTCGTACTGTAGTTTACGGAAGATGCATCTATGCCAGTTTTTTTAAGGTTCTCATAAGGCCAGAGCCTGAACATCAGCGGTGACAGATTTCTGAGAACCACTGATTCAACCATTGATAGTTTTGCCGTGATGCATGTTCCATCGATAATAATCATGGCGTTAACCCGCTCAGGATGTTGGAAAGCCATCTCCTGAATCACATAGGTGCCAGCAGATTGGCCCATGAATATGGCCTCCTCCTTGCCAAGACTATCTAACATGCTCGCTACATCATCTACAGCATCCTTGACGCTGAACGGTCCATCGAGCGGCCTTGATTTGCCGTGCCCCCGCATATCCCATCGGAGGATCTGGTAATCTTCCATCAAACAGGGTATCTGCAGGTCGAATTGCGAGTGATCAACTGCTGCTCCGTGGGCAAGAAATATCAGTTGGTTATCGGGGTTGCCGGAAAGCCAATAATGGACGACACAACTAGGCTTTTTGATGATGCGTTCGATTTCTTTAACTGACATGAAAAATCTTTTTGATAATAGTTTGTTTTCTTTATATCACCAAATCTTTGAGCATATCCAATTCCTGATCTTGTTCGCACCCTATTAACGAATACATGGGTGCAAGTTCTACATTGGAAGCTCCTGTTTCACTTTCGATGGCTTCGACGAGGTCAATAGCTTTCGGATCGTGGAACAGAGACGGGTACTTCATGCTCACATGTGCCAGACACGATAACGGGATGAACAAGGTCTCTTCCACTGCGTTGAGCGTGATTGCCATGGTGCACGAGCGGTACGACGCTGCGTAGTGTAAAACTGTCGCTTTCCTATCACTTTTCGAGCCATATCTCGAACCTAATCAAATCCTTTGCACCTCGAATGTCGTGCCTTCTAAACGTGGTCTTGGAAATAAAATCTTTGAATTGGCCTCTAGTGTAGGCAGTCCTTCTGAGCACCTTAAAGATCCACTTCGTCATAAGTGAATCTATCCTGCCCAAGTCCATGCTTTTCACAAAATCACGTATGGCTTCGTCTGATGCATCTCGCCGCATGTCAATTATTAATGCCTTCCCATTCTCCTTTAACACTCTGTGCATCTCACGCAGCGTTCCGACTGGGTCTGCAAAATTTCTGAACGCAGAGGTACAGATGATGAAATCGAACGTTTCATCGTCAAATGGCAAGTGTGCGGCATCTCCCTGTCGAAATTCAACCTCTGTTCCTACTCCTGCTTCAGCGGCATTCTTTTGTGCGATCTCTACAAGAGTTTTGCTGATATCCAATCCGACGACCTTATACGTTCCACGCTTTGCGAGCTCTATCGCCAGATAACCAGAACCGGAAGCAACTTCGAGCGCGCTGCTCCCCTCTGCCACATTCTCTGCCACCTTTTTTGCCCACGTTCTATATTGTTCTGGATATTTCCGGACAGTTTTATCATACCACCTAGCAAAGAAGCTCTCCATTCCAATACCCTTGTATTCTTTTGCTTTTGCGCCTTTCGGCAACCTCTTCCTATCGTCAGCTAGTTCCGTAATCTATGCATCGGTTTTGCCGTATTATTATTAGAAGTGCAATAGATAATTCGAAGATAGCGGTTTGCGACACTGAAACGTTATCAAGAATTATATTAAGTTTTGCACGACTTCATCAATTTTTGGTAGTATCGGCCATTGCGCTCAGCAAGACGAATCTCGAACACGTTATTTATTTTGCCTATTAATTTCGTTAGTGTGTGTAATGTTGGGATTTGACGATATAACGGCCTTAACTTTTGTTACTACGTTAAGCTCGCTCCTGGTTGAGAGGAGAGATCCGGCACCATATAACACAAATCGAAGAGAAGTAAAGCTACTTCCTGGGACAAAACGGGAGAAATCAATCTTAAAAACGCCTACAGAAGCCACTAATCGTAAAATTAACATAACAGGGGCTTTTTTATCCCTCCATCAGGAAATTAGTCCCCCCTTTCATTTTCACTTTTGGCAAAAGTGAAAATGAAAAACGAAAACAAAGAAGAACTTTGATGCCATGGCAAAGGAGCGTGCAGACATTTGGCTGGATATTGATTATGTCACTCTATTTTATACCTAGACATGAAAACATGACAAATGATGATACTAATAAGAATAATAAAAATTAAGGTAGTGTAATGAACGTATATGATGCTGTGGAGGATGCGCGCCTCAAACTGAACGGACTATATATTGCCAGTTTGAGCGATACGCGGATCATTGTTCGCGAAGAAGTAATAAAAGTAGAAAATATGTACTCTGCCGGGAAAAGCGCTGGAACGGAAATAAAAAAACACGTGCGGAATTCTATTATGGGACAATTCACATTCAATGAAGTTTCATCTTCTGTGTATCAGTCTGAACTCAAGCGCATAAAAAACCCAAATGTCATCGCCAAGTTCGCAATTACCGGATTATTTCAAGAGCGTTTCACCAACGCCAAACAAAGTATAACGCTTAAAGACGTGATGATTAACGATATGTCGTTTCTAGAAGTTGGCAAACATTTAGAACCTGGACTTACATTGACCTTCAAAGCGAGTCGCATTGAAGCTCATGAATAACAATCGAATAAATACTGTGTTATATCCAATTTTGTTTACGAACACATGCTGTCGAACATAGCTGTAAAAAGAATAACTTTTAGAGGTGAACTTGGAAATGGGGGGCGATTACTATAAGCGAAATCTTAGACAATTTATACGAAATTAAAACTATGGCTTCGAGCATGTTTCTGTACAAAGCAGGCGATTTCTTGATTTGTTTTGACGCCGGCTTTAATGAAGGCAGCATAAAAAAAGAGTTCGATAGACTCGGTCTTGATCCAGGGAACGTGAAATATATATTCTTAACACATAGCGATTCCGATCACACTGGCGGACTCAATTTGTTTAAAAATGCAGAACTATACTTATCAGCCTATGAAGAACAGATGATTCATAAAAAAACGCCGAGATTTTTTGGGTTTAGCTATAATAAACCGATCAACAGGGCGTATACTACGCTCAAAGATGGGGACGTTATTCAACTGGGGGAGACGAAAGTAACTGCGATAGCAACCCCGGGGCATACCCCGGGTTCGATGTCATATCTGGTGAATGACTCTATTCTGGTCGTTGGAGATTCGCTGATTCTGAAAAAAGGCAAGGTTCGTCCGTTCGCCAGACTTCCATTGGGGAGTCTACTTAACATGGATCTAACGACACAACAAGAATCAATAAAAAAATTAGCAAAACTGAGGAATGTCTCTGTGATGCTGACCGGACACTCAGGATTCACGACTGATTTTGAACATGCAATGAGTAATTACGCATAAACCAGATACATTCAAACGTACCTCTTTTTGTGCAAGGCTATCGATATTGTCGTTTGTTATTTTTGGATTTAATTAGCATTAACAGCGTTTTTCCAAATCATGGTAGAACCTCATGAGTGTGGCAGATCAAACCGATCGTAACGCATGAAAAAGAAAGGGCCCGACACTTATGGCTGGTGAGTGTAACACATTGAATACACCCCGGTGTCGGGGCGCGATCTTGTGGTATCGTTTCCGACTATAAGGTGACCTTACGCGCTATTCTATGTCTGCGTGCGTAATGATAATATTACTCCCCTAAAAGAGCGGAAATCTATCAAATTGGCGCTCTGTAAGAAGATCACGGAGCGTCACATTTTGAGCAGCTCAGTATCTGCATGCAGATTTATTTTAAGAACATTCACAACAACAGCGTCGCTCGTATTCCTACCATGTGGGAGTCGACGCACCGCGTCCGCAACACGCGCTCTCTTTGCAGGCATGCGCCAAAATGGAGGAGTGTTATGCTGTTTCTTCACGAGATCTGGGATCTGAGCAAGGTCTGCCGTGAGAAATGGTCTATTTTGAGCTCTTAGCTTTCGCGCGAGCCCCTGGATTCCCGCCGCATCAACTAAGATGAGATGGGTGAGTTCTCTGTCTTCTGAAAGTACATGCGTTAGCTCGTCCTCGAACATTCCGCAAGAAATTACACTCAGTACCGGCATGTCACAGATCCTGTCAAGTTATTTGTCGTGCTTTGTAACAAGGAATAATGTTACAGGATTAAAGTCATATTATGTTAAACATACGTTTGTGAAAGTGCACAAGATTGGTGCGATGTTCCTGTGTCACTACTAGGCCGCTGTGCCCCGACAATAACTGTACTCTCCTGAGATCCTAGTCCTTTCTTACCCAGCTGAGGGCAAAACTATGGCATAACGGGTGGGGGGAGTGAATTTCCTTCTCCATTGTCCGGCCATATCGATGAACGATGTTATAGACCTGCTGGCGGATCAACTCAGATACGGAACCAATCCGATGGTCTCTTACGCTTTGGACATATTATGCTAACGCCTGCAGCGTGCCGCTTTTGAGGTAACTGCTGATGAGCTCACACCGTTTAAACGGGGGCAACGTTATTACGCATAACAAGGTTAGAGTACTGCGAAGAGCAATGAACGATGAACGGATGACCGAGCTGGTCGATTCAGTAGCGCACTCCCGTGTTGCTGATGCGCTAGCTCTGACAGCGCAACTACTTCACAACGGCGTCAATGCCTGGGACATTCTCGAACCCCTGCAATCGATTTCGTGTTTCGCTTTCAGCCACCAGTGGGCATCGATCCACGTGCCAAAAGAGCACGAGTATTTGGGGAGGTTGCTCAGGCAGGTTCCGGAAAGCCAGCACTCTGATTTCCTCAGCCGGTTTGTCGAATACCTTGCATGGTCGCCGAAGTACGTCGCGAACTATGTGGCATCGTTTCCAAGCGATGTAGAGCGCTCTTTAAATAATCGCAGCTGTTACCTCCGCGCCATGGACGAACGCATGGCGCTCCACGCACTGTTTTACGCACGTGAGTTAGTGGAGACGGGAGGGCTCGACGCGGCACTGCAAACGGCCCTTCAAGTCGGCTGTAATGATATATCGCAGGAACTCGGCCATTACTTTTCGTGCACTGACAGCCTCGTCCGGCTCGCGCAACGCTCAGGCCTTCCCGAAGCAAACAACTACTTGGTTGCTATGACGCTGTTTTTGATGCAGTCATCTCCTATTGTACTGTTACAGTACGGAACAACGATCCGGAGTATAGATGATTTCCTGCCTCACCTGGTGAAAAAGGGCGGGTTTGCTGGCTACCACTCCATGATCGTAGCGAACGCGCTGATCAAAAATCGCGCCTTTTTGGGAGAGAAGTACTATCTCCACGCGCTTAAAGATCTGGAAATAGTCGCTGGCCGCTTGAGCGATACGCTTTCTGTCGAGGAGCTTGATGCCCTGGTGAGAAACGAGAGCGTACCGAAATCGAACAACCTGCTTAGAGACTTAGAAACTGCCATATGGAGAGGCAAAAAGCCGCAAGCGCTCGCGATTCTCCGACATTACTTACACGACCACGAGGCTGCACAGGAGCTGACGGCTACAATCGCCCACAGCTTCACGGCCATCAACGACCATCCGCATGACCCACACTACGTGACGTTTCCTCTGTCTGCATTTGAGCTTATCCCGCACCTCAATGAGGGTGACATAGAGTTGATCTTGGCCCACTGTGTTGAATTTGCGATGGAACGGGTTCAAATGTACGGAATTATGACCGGTTGAATTCCTTACATGCGCTAGCACTAAGTCCTGCTTCTGCAACAAGCCATGTTATAGAAACAAATCACAGAAAGTATCATCACCTTTTTAGGTTCGTCCAATAACTACTTTATGCGCTTTATTAATGTCCATTCTTCCGCAGACCTTAATAAACAAACGTGCGAACGCTGCTTATAAAGAGGGAGCTATATGAACAGCAATAAGAAAATAGAAGCTTCATACCGTCATTAGAAGATGTTCATCGACTTTTGTCGGTAAATTTCCTCACAGGGTGCATTGAAAGTTTTGCGAAATTATTTCGGGATTTAATTAAAATGTATTCCCGCCATCATTCAGTCCGATCCCCGGTTTCAGTCTTTTCTGTTATCTGCCTTGCTCATTGAGCGAATTTCTTGTACAGCTGGTTTGCCACAACCTGGAAGATCAGGATGAAGATGCAGAGCATCGCGACATTAACAAGCAGAGTGAAATGAGTTTCTCCACGAAATGCGGCCTCTATGAGGTCGTTCCCGTATGTGAGCGGTGAAAAGAATGCCACAATCTGCCCGATGGCGGGTATTGACTCGAGAGGGATAAAAATGCCAGATATAAATATGAGGGGAAACCTGACGAGGTTCAGCATTGACACGATATCACCGGGACTCTCAGTCGGGTATGCCGCAAAGAGGGTTCCCATCGTCGCAAAGCAGAATGAAGTGAGCAGCATTCCGAGCACAAGGGGGATAGCACTCACGAGGGGTGGCCTAAAGATGAGCAGTCCTGCAATAAGTACGATAAAAGCGATGCCTATACTGTAGAGAAAACCGCTCAGGCTCTCGCCAAAGACCACAGCATTCATGGAGATGGGTGCAGAGAGAAGCCGGTCATACGTCTTCGTTCTCCGTTCTATCGGGATCGATACCGGTTCTACCGAGGATGCAGAGAAGAGGATTGTGACGGCAATCAGTCCCGGGATCAGGACAGAGGGTCCTCCGGGTCGTCCTACCGCAAATGCGAGGAACATGAACAGGGGAAACAGCATCCCGGAAACGATCACGGGCGGCTTAAGGTAATAGATGCTGACATCTTTTTTAGCAATAGCCCACGCTGCAAAGAGCTCGCGGGAAAGACGTTCCCGCAATCCCCCGCGGTTAATCGATGGCGTGAACCCCACCTCCTGATCGCTGCAGCCCGGTCAACTTGATGAAGACGTCTTCAAGGCTCGGACCAAGCGTCGTGATGCTGATTACCCTCACGTTACGGGCGTGGGCATATGCCATAACGCCGTCGATGACCGCGGACGGGTTCTCGGTGTAGAGCTTGAACTTGTCGCCTTCCTTGCGTAACTCATTCACCATCGGGATCTGGCGGAGCTCGTCCATCTGTGTGGGAGAACTGCGGTCAAAGGAGAACTCGATCGACTGGACGCTCTGGATCGTCTTTTTCAGTCGTTCTGGTGCGTCGATGGCGGCGACGTAGCCCTTGTCGATGATCGCTACCCGATCGCACATGACATTTGCCTCTTCGATGTTATGCGTTGTCAAAAAAATCGTGACCTCTTCCCGGATGAGATCCGTGATAACCTCGCGGATGATGAGGTTGCTCTGGACATCTAGCCCAGAGGTGGGTTCATCAAGGAAGAGCAGGCGCGGGCTGTTGACAAGGCCCATTGCGAGCGTCAGCCTCCGCATCATTCCCTTGGAGAAACCGCGCGCGATGCTATGCCGTCTGTCGTACAGGCCAAAAAGACTCAAAAGCTCGGTAGCTTTCCTCTCCCGCTCGCGCCGGCCGACATGATAGAGTTCCGCGGAGAACATCATGTTCTGCCATGCAGTCATGTCAACGTACACGTTGGATGTTTCGGAGACAATTCCCATGGACTGCCGTGCGGCAATGGTATCGCGCGTAATGTCATGGCCGAAAATGGTTGCCGTTCCTGAAGTCGGGCGGGAGATCCCAGTCAGAATACGAATTGTAGTTGTCTTGCCGGCACCGTTGGGGCCTAAAAACCCAAAGGTCTCCCCAACCCCCACGGAGAAACTAATATCGTTGACGGCAGTGAGGGGGCCGAATTTCTTGACAAGATGGGAGACCTCAATCGCTTGCATGCATTCCAAGTTTACTATTGACCCCACTTATTTCTTCTTCTTTTTCCACGGCTACTAAAAAGCGTTACCTATTATCTTCCTCCCTCGACGTTACCTCTTCATTTTTATTTGATCACTTCAATATATGCCTGTTTTTCTTTGGTATATTAGTTGATCACAGGTACATTATTAAGGATTCAGGTCATCTAATACTCTTATTTTAAGATTCTCTCCCTATATTTATGATATAAATATAGTTTACTTGACGGTTATTATCTGCTAATTCACTGTTAACGCTACCACGTTACTTACCGCGGGTGCATAATTGCTATCGCCATCGTAGGTCGCCCTGATGATGTAGTAATTACTGCTCTTGGGAGTTATACGCGCTCCAAAAAATCCAGTTTCGTTACCTGTAGAAAGCGTTTGGACAGTGCCGATGGTATTCCATGTGGTTCCGTTGGTACACAACTGTTGAATCGTTATCGTTGCGCCTCCGATGTAGTGTATTGTGTCATTTTCCTTTGCTGCGAGTGCACCAACAATGTCGACCGGTGTACCGACTACTGTTTTGTTATTGCTGAGCGCGAGGACAAGCGCGGTCTGCGTCTTGTCTGGTACATCCATTGCATAGCTGCTGTGGACATTGATCGTTTGTTTGTTTGCCGATGCTGCAGCGACATTCGGTACACAGAGAGTTAATACTGCTGCGATTGATAAGCATATCAGTGCCTTTTTACTGTTCATATTTGTCACCTTTTCGAGAGCGAATCATGAAACCCATGATATTATCATATCCACGTAAATATTGCGGTTTACTTCTAATAATCCAAGCAGTCTAAAAATGAGGGGGGCATGTGTCGAAGGGTAAACTACATGCATAACTCGGAGGATAAAGCTTGAAAATGCGTTTGGACGTGTAGATCCTGCTGAGCTATTTTAAAATTCGACTTTTTCATATTTTTACAAGCTTTATGCATCGTTGCAGCTATTGCACAGCATAACCTCCAGTCCTCCCTGCTCTTAATGAGATCTGAGCGCAAGCTATATTATGCTCAACATACTAGGCATACTAAAGTGAGTGCAATCTCTGCATGCACCGAAAAGAGTTGAAACATGCAATTAATCCATAGGAGTAATGGCAGACATGCAACAGGATAAAGTAAAGGTTGAGTTAGGCGGTATATCGGCCTCGATGCTGGGGTGCTTATGGGGTCGAGCACAAGTGAGCAAAGACTATAGCTCACTATTTTATGACGAGAAAGCTATCGAACTCGTCGAAAAAATCGACTACGATTTCTCAACAAACGATGTACCGTTCGAAGATATTTGGTTTAACATCTCTGGTAAAGTCAATCTACCAGAATTCCGTTTAGGTACACTACGAGCAAAGCAATTCGACGATAAAGTGAAAGCATATATTACAGAACACCCCCGCGCATCCGTTGTGAATATCGGCGCCGGGCTAGATACGACGTTCTACCGCGTCGACAACGGATTGATCCACTGGTATGACCTTGACCTTCCCGCGGTCATCGACATCAGGAGGCAGCTGCTCCCAGAACCTGACAGGGTCACGTACATCGCAAAGTCACTCCTCGACCCGAGCTGGTGCGAGGACGTCAATACCGAAGATGGTGTATTCATGATCGCTGGCGGGATATTTATGTGGTTTGAGAAATCGCAGGTACAAGAGTTCTTTTCGATGCTAGCGGATAATTTCCCTGGCGGAGAGATTGTGTTTAACTTCCGATCAAGATCAGACGACAGCGTTGATGCGTGGATGGATATGTTTCCACCAGAACATTTGGACGCAATGCGAGCGGCATGGGCTGAAGGATTAAAGACCTGGTGGGAAAATGCGCCTCAGGACCAGAAAGATAAGCTGAGTGATGTGATAGCCGCGCTCGAGACCCCGAAAAAGCCGAAAGGTAAGGAGTGGTCCGATATCGAGGGGTGGTGGAATCAGCTCAGCGATAAGGAAAAGGAGGGAGCAATGGCCGACTTCATGACATTTTTCCGCGGTGGCGTTGGCATGTGGGCGCTAAAAGATGTGAATGAATTTACACAGTGGGATAGCCGCATCACCGTGATAGACCAGCTCCCGATGTTCAAAAACATTCCACGAGATTCATTGAGCGCAGAGATCCGAAGAGTAATGGACTACAGTGATGAGAAAAGAGGGTCGAGCATTATTCACTTGCGAGTTTGATACCAATGAGATGTGTGATATGATCGGATTACATATCAATCCGCAAACACCAAGAGATCAAGTATCACAAGACGCTGCACACCCCCAAAATTAACTGTTATACGTGTCCATGATGCTTGCATCCCTAAACTGGAGATATTCCCGCATCACTGTCGGAATGCTGTGATCTAGTAATAGCTGCAATCTCTGGAGGTCCCGATTTTGTCGCATCCAGTTTAAGGCAAAGCTGTGAGGTACCGTAAGGGGGGTGAATTTTCTTACTGACCGTCCAGCCAATTAGTAGCGATGAAATGCTCTACACACCTACTGGCGGGTTACCTGACATATGGGCTGATCCGCTGGGCTCTTGTGTTATTGGAATACTTTACCAACGCCCGCAGCGCCCTGAGATCCAAGTAGACGCGTGTCTTATCTCCGTTCGCCTTCAGGATGTTGACGACGTGGTTAGATGCTTAAAACACTATCTATAAATATCAGCGAGGACTGTGGGGTGAATCATAGTGCTTGATGCAGAAACTGCGGACTCCACTTGGAGAGGTCTCTACAGGGTTGGTGGAGCGACTGCCCTAATCTCAGCTGTGTTTGGTCCTATCGAGGTCACCATCTTCGCTGTCTGCGGGTAACCTAGTTCCGTAGTTGACGCGTTTGCACTATTTCATAACAATAGATTCCTTGAACTCTTGGAGTTTGAGTGTAATAATTATCCGGGCGATAGGACAGTACGCTCCAAGATTGGTCACTACGTTCAACTGAACTCGGAGGTGAAGTACGTGAAAAAAACGATTGCAACGCTTTTGGCAGTTGTGATGATTGTGGCAGTCATTGACGTAGCTGTTGCCGCCACAGTATCTACGACACATGCCACTGCCCAACCGACAAGTTTGATACGCGACCACAATAACGCGATCGTCGGACCACGCGACACGTATGTCACGGATGAAGTCCTCGTTCGGTTTAAACCGGAAGCCCGCACAGAGAGAGGAGTCGTTCAAGAGATTGCCGCAGATGCTCACGCCAAATTGGGCGCCGCAGTAAAGGAAGAGTTCAGGGGGGTGCCGGGCCTTCAACTGGTGAAGCTCCCGAAGGGAGTCACCGTGCCTGATGCGGTGGCACAGTACCAGCGGAACCCGGACGTCCTCTATGCTGAGCCCAACTATCTGCAATACGCAGACGCGATTCCTAATAACCCTTATTTTAAATACCAATGGGGGCTTCAGAACACAGGCCAGACGATAAAAGGAATAAGCGGCACAGTGACGGGCACCCCGGGAGCTGATATCGACGCAGTTGATGCGTGGAACAAGACCACAGGGTCAAACGACTTTATTATCGCCGTGCTCGATTCGGGGGTCGATTACCGAGCGTCGAACCTTGCTCCTAACATCGTGAACGGATGGGACTTTCTTACGAACAGCAGCGACCCGATGGATCGCAATGGACACGGTACCCACGTGGCGGGCATCATAGCGGCAGCAGGCAACAGCAGTATCGGAGTGACAGGGGTTATGTGGAAGGCGAAGATTATGCCTCTAAGGGTTTTAAACGCCCTTGATGTCGGCAAAGGTAGTGATATAATAAACGGTATTTATTATGCAAATTCACACGGCGCCAGCATAATAAACATGTCTCTTGTCTTGTCCGCATATTCTCAAGCAATAAAAGATGCGATAGATGCCTCTCCTGCCCTTTGCATCTGCGCGGCTGGGAACACAGGCCGTAATGATGATCAGACGCCCTGCTATCCAGGATCGTACAACAGCAGCAACATCATCGCCGTTGCCGCAACTGACCAAAACGATGCGCTCGCGTCATGGTCAGACTACGGTCCAAAGTCGGTGCAGGTTGCTGCTCCCGGCAAAAACATCTATAGCACGTTTCCGCCGTTCATTTCTTTGTTCCACGACCCGCTCAATAACCTTACTGCGTGGGATTCCCAAGGACCATGGCACATTACGAACGATCAGAATGCCAGCCCTCAGACCAGCGCAATGGTCAGCATTCCGGGCGGCAGCATCGCGAACGAATCAATAACGCTCAAGAGCTCCCTTGACCTGACAAGTAAATGCGGGACGGTACTAGGCTTTAATGTGAAGCTGGACACCGTAGAAAACCACAGCCTGTTCTATACCGAAGCATCGAGAGACGGCATCCACTGGGATACTATCGGTTATAGCCCAGGGAACTCTCACGAGTGGACATTGTCGGGCTATAGCCTTACGAACTACGATACTTCACCATACCTTTACATTCGATTTGGATTGATAACAGACGGTAGCGCGGGTTCTAACAGTGCTTACCTCGCTAACGTAACCATCGTGGCCTTCGACCCGACGAGCACACAGCAGAAGTACCTCTTCCTTGACGGGACCTCCATGGCCGCCCCCTTCGTTTCGGGGCTGGCCGGGCTGGTCAAGGCACTACACCCAGACTATAGCAGCCTCCGGATAAAAGATGCTATTTTGAAGAGTGTTGATGTCAAGAGTTCGTTGCAGGGAAAGATCTTGACAGGGGGTAGAATCAATGCTAGTAAGGCGCTGTCGGGAGGATAGTATCATTACTAACCACCTTCAACAGCCGCGGCCATGCTGTTCCTTAGCATCAAAATACAATTTTATTGTACATTTCTAACTTTTTATAGTGGCATGTAGGCCATCAACAGGAGGCGAATGAAATAATCATTGGACAGATGCTGATGACGGTGAATCTCGTTGTCCAAATAGTGCTCATGATAACCGTGCTCGGCGCGGTGTACCTGGCACGAAGAAAGAAGCTCACCAAGCATTGCACAGTTATACGTGTGGCGGTTCCGATACAGATCGTAGCTATCCTCGTGGTAATGCTGCCCTCGATGCTGAGCTTCATTGAAAACGTGCCATCTCTACCATTTTTTTATCCCGAGGTGCTCATACATCACTCACTTGGACTCGTGGTCGTCGGGTCGTGGGTCTATATCAATCTTGACATCAAGAGACGAGTGAAAACGCCGCGTAATCGGGTAGCAGTGATGCGGCTGGCGCTCGGTGTGTGGATAGCTAGTTTTATTCTCGGCCTGCACATCTACGTAACAATGCCTAGCTGAGCATCTACTTAACAATGCTCGAGGATTTGTCGCTCCTGATCAACAATGCAAACGAGGAGGGGAGGAGGATAAAACAACGGCGAAAGATTGAGGCCTTAACCAAAACCTGTGCAATCTTCGTCTATCTTTCGCACTCTTATAACCTTTTTTAATATGCGCTTAAAAAATAATTAACAGCATCAACAACGCTGGGACGGTATTGCCCTAATTGAGATATTGCATCATCGTTGGCAGCGTGATTACAAGGGCTATCAACCCTACCAAAGCATTAGTTAGTATCAACATTGTGTTTCACCTCCTGTCTATGTATATAGCAGTCGCATCGCCCTCTGTTAGAGTGATTACGAGGCTCTGCGTTGAGGAGCAAAAAGTCGCATCTTTAACATTTTAAAACGATTAAAAAGTGTGATGGGATGTATAAATATATCCCTATATGTGAGGGGCGCTCTTGTCAATAGACTTTGCCCTCTTACTGACTTCTCGTCATTCAAAGTTAGTATACACTCTCAAAAAGCCATCATATTGGACTCATTTAAATCGGCAAGCACATTCGAGAGATCGCTTTAAACAACGTTAAAGTTTATAGCTGCTGGTATCTATTAGATGTTAAAGGCTTGCAGCCCACGTTATAGAGCAGTATCTCATGATCGGCACAGAGCTGAATGCGTACAATTTGGCGTTTGCTTTGCGATCTATCGGACCAGTTCGATCGAACTCATCGAATCTTGCCTCGGAATGAAGAAACCTACATAATGTGCGCGATATGAGCAACGACTTGTTCAGGGAGAGCCTTAAAGCAGAACAGAGGAGGAAACATGAGGGACGAGTACGATGTCATCGTGGTCGGGGCGGGCCCGGGAGGGTCGATCGCTGCACGCACTGCAGCAGAGGAGTGCGATGTACTATTAGTAGAAAAGCGGCAGGAGATCGGTTCACCTGTGCGATGCGCGGAATGCGTAGAGAAACGGACCCTGTCAATGTACATACAGCCTGACAAAAAGTGGATTGCAACTGAGATCAACGGAGTCCGATTTATCGCGCCTGATGGTACGACGCTTACCGTATCAGCAGAGGCGGTAGGAATGGAAGGGGTGCTCGGATACGTTTTGGAGCGCAAAATCTTCGACAGGGAGTTGGCGAAGGACGCGGCGCGGGCAGGAGCGCATGTCATGGTGCGAACGCGTGCAACAGGCCTCATCGTTGAAAATGGCACAGTA
>Ga0187781_10002121_pt1 | contig 15154 bp, 12 predicted proteins | sample 0715_SJ02_MP02_2_FD_132447 | JGI IMG/M metagenome (GOLD analysis project Ga0187781, IMG submission 132447) | Tropical peat soil microbial communities from peatlands in Department of Meta, Colombia - 0715_SJ02_MP02_20_MG | ecosystem: Environmental > Terrestrial > Soil > Wetlands > Peat | place...
CCAGACGTTGAGGCACCGAATTGCCTCGAAGCCGTTCAAGGTGGACGAGATCTTGGATCTTGGCATCCAGCTCGCCGATGCGCTCGAGGCCGCGCATGCCAAGGGCATCGTACACCGGGACATCAAGCCCGCCAACATTTTCATTACCGAGCGAGGGCAGGCGAAGATTCTGGATTTTGGCTTAGCCAAGCTGGCCACGCCCAAGCCGGCGGCCGCAGCGGTCGGGGAAACCTCGATGCCCACGCAGGGAACCGCCGAAGGGCATCTGACCAGCCCCGGGACAGCCCTGGGCACGGTGGCTTACATGTCGCCCGAGCAGGCGCTGGGCGAGGAGCTCGACTCGCGCACTGACCTGTTTTCTTTCGGGGTGGTCCTCTACGAGATGGTCACCGGCCGCCCCGCTTTCTCCGGAGCCACCTCGGCTGCTGTTTTCGACAGCATCCTCCACAAAGCGCCAGCTTCTCCACTGCGCTTGAATCCCGACCTGCCGGATGACCTGGAACGAATTATCAGCAAGGCGCTTGAGAAGGACCGCGAGATGCGCTATCAGAGCGCCTCCGAGATGCGGACTGACCTGAAACGCCTGAAACGCGATACCGATTCGGGCCGCACGGCCTCAGTTGCCGCCGCGGTCATGGCTCCTGGGCGAGAAGTGAGCAGCCCGAATGTGGCTGTGGCTCCGGCCCCGCCGAGTGCGATTGAATCTGTTGCGCCGACCCCAACAAGCCGCGCCAAGCTGCGCCGCAACTGGGTGATTGTCGCGGCAGCGGTGGTTACGCTGATCGCCTTGGTGGCAGTGGTTTTCCATTTCCGACGGGCGCCGGCGCTGACGGAGCGGGATTCCATCGTGGTGGCGGATTTCGTTAACACCACGGGCGAGGTTGTTTTCGACGGGACATTGAAAGAGGCGCTCACAGTGCAACTCGAGCAATCCCCTTATCTGAACGTTCTGCCGGAATCGCGGGTGCGCGAGGCCTTACGCTTCATGGGCCGGTCTCCTGACGAGCGACTCTCCACCGATGTAGCCCGAGAGATTTGCCTGCGCGAAGGGGCCAAGGCGATGCTGACGGGATCGATATCGAGCCTGGGCAGCCATTATGTGATCGACCTGCGAGCCGTGAATGCCCAGACGGGTGATTCGCTGGCCCGCGAACAAATCGAGGCGGAAAGCAAAGAGCAAGTGCTGAAGGGCTTGGACCGCGCCGCCTCCAGCTTGCGGCGGAAGCTCGGCGAGTCCCTCGGCTCGGTCCAGAAATTTGCCATGCCGCTCGAGCAAGCCACCACTTCCTCCCTCGAGGCGCTGCAAGCTTTCACCTTGGGACAGGCCGAACACCAGAAGCTCGCCGACGATAAAGCCATCCCCCATTTAAAACGCGCCGTGGAACTGGACCCCAATTTCGCCATGGCCTACGCCACGCTGGGCGTGGCCTATAGCAACCAGGACGACAAGGTGCGGGCTTCGGACTACTTAAAGAAGGCATTCGATCTGAAAGAGAGGGCGAGCGAACGGGAGAGACTATACATCTCCGCTCACTACTACGAGATGGTAACGGGACAGATTGAACGCGCTATCGAAGTCTACGAATCGTGGAAGCAGACCTACCCTCGCGACTGCACGCCCCGCGATAACCTGTCGAACCGATACACGGAAATGGGGCAGTTTGGAAAATCCTTAAGCAACGCCAGCGAATCGATGCGCCTCAACCCGAAAGACGTGTTCGCCTACCAGAATGCTGTGAATGCTTACGAGAAGCTCGATCGCTACGATGAGGCGAAGGCGGTTGGGGAACAGGCCAGCGCACAGAATGCAGACTCTTTCGGCATCCACGAAGTGCTCTATGAAATCGCCTTCATCCGGGGGGACACCTCCGGCATGCAACACGAAATCGCCTGGGCAGCCGGAACACACCAGGATCTGTTGATGCTCTTTCCGCAGGGTATGGCGGACTACGCCATGGGAAGAGCGCATACGGCGCGTGAGACCCTCACGCGTACAGCCGACCAAGCCGAGCGGCAAGACCTCAAAGCGGTGGCGGATGATGTGCGAGCCGAGATGTGCGTTCTGGAGGCGACGCTTGGCAACATGTTAGCAGCGCGCAAGGGGATTACGGAGGCTCTCACATCTTCCACGAACAGGAATACGCGGATCACAATGGCCGTGGCGCTCGCCTTGACTGGAGATACTAATCGAGCTGAGAAGATCATCGATGATTTGGCTAAAGGTTTTCCTTTGGACACACTGCTGAACAATGTCTCACTTCCCGTCGCGCGAGCCGTCGTAGAGTTGGCACGCAAAAATCCCGAGCCAGCCGTTGCGCTGCTGGAGGCTGCCAGGCCTTACGAAATCTCTGACTATGGTCCCCTATACGTTCGCGGCGAAGCCTACTTGCAGGAGCGCGACGGTGCCAAGGCCGCCGCCGAGTTTCAGAAGATCCTGGACCATCGCGGCCTTGACCCTCTGAGTCCGACGTACGCACTCGCGCGGGTGGGATTGGGACGCGCCCTAGTGCTTCAGGGCCAGACCACACAGGCCCGCACCACCTATCAGGATTTTCTCGCTTTTTGGAAAGACGCCGACCCCGACATTCCCGTCCTGAAGCAGGCTAAGGAAGAATACGATAAGCTCAAGTGACGGCGCAAACGGGCGCCGGTTTCGGACGAGGCCTTAGACCTTCTTGTCGCGGCCGTGGCGAGCACGGGCCGTACAGGAGCTGCTGAGGCGCTGTCAGCGTCTGCGCGGCGCACGCGGGGCGCAAGCAGTCATTCGGATCCCAACGCGATCACAAAGTATTGCGCGTGCGTGGCGCCGGCATTTTTGATGCCGTGTTCATCATTCGACGCCACATAAGCCACCGAGCCAGGGCCCAGGCGGGAGGCGCGTCCGGCGACGGTTACCTCCAGGGTGCCCTCGCGGACCAGGAAGATTTCTTCGTGCGCATGGTGATGCGCCGGATGAGGCATGGCGCCGGGCGCAAGGTCGGTCTCGTGCATCTCGATTCGATTGCCAGTGTGAGTCTTTCCTTCCAGGATGCGGCGAAGGGTGTTTCCGTCGCCATTTTCGACGGGCAGATCCTCGAATCGGAAGACCTTGGAAGGGATGGGGGCCTCAGCCGCCAAACCGCGCGAGGCCATCAGTGCCGAGATCCAAAAGCAGACTTTGCGCCTTGAACATTTCATCGCCATGATCCTCCCGTTTCAGTGTCGTTCCGATCCCGTACTCGCGAGAGAGGAATCTCGCTCCGGTCTTATGCAGTTGGACAAACGCACAGCAAGATTCTTCGCTGCCATGGAGATGGTTGTGCCGAAGGCACCTTGGAGTGCGGCGGCTTGACGCCGCCTTGGCCCTCACGCTCGAGGTTAATGTAAGGCGGTGTTGAGCCGCCGCACTCCAAGGCGCTTCGCGCATTTTCATACATAGTGGTGAGCCGAAGGATAATGAAATCTTCGCTCGGAATGACAGCGCACCGCTTGCTACGGCTGAACAGAGGGCTGCGCCGGCAGGGGACCTCGCGCGGTTGGTTGCGGTGCTGCCCCTTGAGGAGGCGTTTTCCCTAATTGCCTGTAAAGGGCCTCCACCTCTTCCGAAACCAACTCCGGTGCGTGCCATTTGTAGGTCTCCACCTGGGAATCCATTTCCTGCTTGACTTGGCTTATGGATTCTCCTTCCTTGAAGCGTGTCTCAACTTGTTTTCCCAGCCATTCCAGAAACTGGCGGAACACTGTCAACTCCTTCTTCCCGCCTGGCTCGCCGTGTCCGGGGACGTATACGTCCACGTCCCACCCCTCGACCTGTCGCAGTGTGGCAATCCAATCATGGATGTTCCTCGAGTCGACGCGGGGAAAGTAGCTGTTCTGAAATAGGTCGCCCAGGAACAAGACCTTTGCCGCGGGCAAATAAACCGCCACATCGTCTCCAGACCCGTTCCTAAGCAGGCTGAGCAACTTAATCCCTTGCCCGCCCAGCCGCAGCGTCATCTCGCTGCTGAAAGTCTGAGTAGGCACGGTGATGTGGAAGCCGCGCATACGGGTTCGTAGTTTCCCGTTGCCTTCATCATCGGCAACGCGGCGCGCCAGGAGTTGGCGGTACTGGCGAATCCCCTCCTGCGTTTTCGCCGATGAAATCAGGGTGGCTTCCAGCTCCGTGAAGACTTCGTTGCCCAGTATCTGGTCGCCGCTGGAACTCGTGTCGATGGCGTACCTCACCGGCAGGTCGGATTCATGGCGGATCTCATAGAGCACTTCGCGGGCGTGGAAGGGTGTATTGGTTGTATTCACTACCACCACGCCCTCCGTGGTGACGATGAATCCCGCCGTCCCCGCCCGCTCAAACTGCGGGTCTCCGTCCAGGTCCAGGACATCATCCGAAACCCATACAAAGACATTCGGCTTTACTTCCAGGATCTTGTAGAGCCAACCCGTAGCCGGACAGTAAGCAGAAGGCAGTAGGCAGAAGGCAATAAACAGAAGGCAAAAGCGGGGAAGTTTCAAGAGCTTGCCGCCGAGGGAATGCCTTCTTATGGTAGATTCCCTGTCTCGACTCTCCCTAGATGTCCACATACACCTGTGCGCGCCACCCCTCCGCTGTTTCCCTCAAATCAAGCTGATGATAAGTCACCGCCTTCACCAGTAGTTTGACTTGATGCCGCCTCCGGTCGAACTTTTCACCTCGCGCTATGGCCGCGAGCGAGTGTTCCGTGAACTCGTCAAACTCGAAGTCGCGAAACAGCCAGCCCTCCCCGTCAAACATGTACAGGATTTCACTCAACCAGTTTACCAGCAGGCTAGGCATATCGAAAGCTTCGGCGCGCAGCGAAAGTTCATCGCGGGGCGCAATCGCTTCCAGATCCACCATCAAGTGCATCAGGGCGCAGCCAGCATTTGCAAACACTTCCTTGTGCGTAGTCCCAAACGCCTCAAAGCCGATGTCGGCCGTGTGCTCGAGTATGCGAAAGGGTTGCATCTTTGGCTGGTCTTCTCCCGATCAAAGCTGAACCGGCCCGGAAACGAGTCTACATCATACTTAACCTTGGCCCTTAAGGGTAGATGTGAGGTAGCGCGGGCGTCTCGCCCACGGTCGCACGGGCATCCTGCCCGCGCCGGTTTCGAGTTGCTTTTTTTACATGACGCTCGCCGCTCCTGGACGCGGGAGCGATGCGCTCCCACGACAGCGGGCGAGACGCCGGCGTTAAACCCGCTGAAACCTGCTAGACTTTTTCCAAACCCTTGAGTAGGATGGCAAGAAAATAAGCAGGGCATTATGTTTTCTCACGGCGTCGTTATTTCTTTGCTCGTCACTCGTCACCTGTCACTCGCTACTTTATCGAAGGGAGCGGCACGATGGGCGTCGCAATCCTGATTGGATTGGTTGTTGTCCTGTTCGTGGTGGGAATGTTGATTTATTTCATTACCATCTATAACAGCTTGGTGCGCTTGCGCAATGACCTTGACAAGGCCTGGGCCAACATCGACGTCCTGCTCAAGCAACGTCACGACGAACTGCCCAAGCTGATCGAGACCTGCAAAGGTTATATGCAGTACGAGCAGCAGACCTTCCAGCTCATTACCGAGGCCCGCACCGCTTTCATGAGAGCCAACACCGTGGCGGAGAAAGCCCAGGCCGACAACTTCTTAGCCGGTGCTTTGAAGTCGCTATTTGCGGTGGCCGAGAATTATCCCGAGCTGAAGGCCGATAACAATTTCATGCAGCTTCAGAACCGGATTTCCGAACTGGAGGAGAAGATTGCCGACCGCCGCGAGTTCTTTAATGACGACGTCAACACTTACAACATCCGAATCCAGCAACTGCCGGATGTCTTTATTGCGCAGATGCTGAGCTTGCAACGCAAAGACCTGTTCAAGGTAGCAGAGGAAGACCGCCGCGACGTGGAGGTGAAGGTCGGCCAGTAGGGGAAAGGAGCCTGATATGGCACTCGCATTTGTTGTTCTTTTGGTTCTGGCGGTGCTGGTCATCATCGTCATCGCCGTCATCATGTATTTTGTGGGCCTTTACAACAAACTCGTGACCTTCAAAAACAATATCGATAGGTCCTTCTCCAATATCGATGTCTTGCTCAAGCAGCGCCACGACGAGCTTCCCAAATTGATCGAGACGTGCAAGGGCTACATGCAGTATGAACAGAAAACCTTGCAAGCGGTCACCGAGGCGCGCACGGCTTATCTGCGCGCCACCACACCGGCGGAAAAGGCTCAGGCGGATAACCTGGTGAGCGGGGCGCTCAAAACATTGTTTGCGGTGGCTGAGAAATACCCTGACTTGAAGGCCAACACCAACTTCATGCAGCTCCAGGGCCGCATCACCGAACTGGAAACCAAGATTGCCGCCCAGCGCGGCGCTTACAACGAGGATGTGAACGCGTTCAACATCCGCATCGCCCAGGTCCCCGCCAACTTTGTGGCAGGGTTTATGGGCCTCCAGCCCCATGCTCTCTTCCAGGTGGCGGAAAGCGACCGCGAGGATGTCAAAGTCAGCTTCACGTAGCGCTGCGGTGGCCGTAGTACAGGGCAGCAGCCTCTTCGTGGGGCCCGAAGAAAAGATGCACCACAGAGGACACGGAGACCACTGAGGAAAACACCCCCGGTCTTCTCCGTAATCTCTGTGACCTCTGTGGTGATGGTTCTCTTGGGTTGCGGCATCAGTTCGCCGCTACGCGCTTGCCGGCTGAATTCTGGGAAAATACAGCCACAAGTGCCCGCCGTCGTCATCTTCACCGAAGACGATCTCGCCGTCACGGCCCGTGACCGCATCGCCAAACACATATCCGTAACGACGGCGCTCAAAGAGGGATACCGCAACGCCTAGGTTGGTAATCTCGCGAGAGCGGGGGTCGAAGCAAAACATCTTGGCAATTCCTGACCCGCAAGATCCGAAGACTCTACCGTCAAACGTGGCCGCCATGCAATAAACGGGTGCCAGCATAGTCTTGCCAAGGGAGGCGCTAAAGCCGCGTTGCTCGTCGAACGAAAACAGTTGGCCATTGTCGTCTGCGGTGTAGAGCAAGCCGGTCTGCGCTACCCTGGCCCAAACCGCCGGCGACTTTTCCCACGCGCCGGCCGGCAACTTGAACGCTTGTCGCTCGAGGTTCTGTGTTTTCAGGTCGAAGCGCCAGAGGTGGCCCGCGCCGTCGGGGCCGAGAATGCCGCCTTTTGAGCCCACGGCGAGGCGACCGTTGCCGGAAACCTCCGCCACGACCTGAATTTTCGGGGCCGCCAAGTCCACGCTGAAGAGATGATGCGTGGTCACGCCCACCGCATGATCCCTCGAAGCATCCGCCACGGCATGGACGATAGGTTCCCCGGTCGCACACTCGCCCAGGTCATCGAAATGGGGTCGCTCGAAGCCCCATTCCTGAATCAGATCATAGGGCCAGGGTTGCAGCCTGCCGGCGAGGATCCGGCCTCCCCCGCTCGACCCGTTCACACATGCCAGGAAGCGGGTTTTTCCGCAGCAGATCGCGGGACAGTGCGTAGCGCCCTCCACGGCCTTCATATCGAAAATCATGCCGGTAACGCCGTGAAACATGCCCACGAAAACATGGGAGCGCTTGCCACTGGTGCCGCCGTAGACAAACCCTTGCGGGCTGGTATCAAGAGCAGTGATGTGGCTTTCATCCGCCACAATTGGAATTGTCGCCCCCGGAAAGCCGGTGGGAAAGGCAAGCATGGTTCCCTGCTTCACAAACGTCCCATGAACAATATGGTCCATTTGTTCCTGGACTGCCGGCGAATCGAAGTCAATTTTTGGTTTTTTCTCGTCCATCATGGAACCTCATCCCCACATGCGAATTGGCAGGTGAGCATTTTCTTTCTTGCGGCTCGCCGGCATCTCGACTTTGAAAATGCCTGAGGGCCGCGAACCGACGTGGCCGAAGAAGAGATCGCCATTGTGATCCACTGCCCCACGCGAGACATACTGCGCCAGCTCTCTCGGATGTACCAGACAGGTCACTTCCTCTTTTTCGAGCGTGGCCGGATCGAGCCGCCACACTACCCCTTCCCGTTCTTTATGTTCGGGGCCCATAGGGTTGTAAACCGGATCGCGCCAGCGCGAGGCCACGAAGTACAACTGGCCGTCGCCCGCAAAAGTGAGCCCGCCGCAATGGTCAACGAAGGTATCCACTGACACGGTTGGGTCTCGCTTCTGAGTGGCAGGCCCCAGGTTCTCGACCCGCGGCCATTGTCCCTCATTCGGCCAAATGCGCATCAAGTACGAGTTGGCAATCCAAGTGGCCGCGTAAACGCACTCGCGGTCGGGCGAAGGGGCGACGTCATAAAAGACGCTGTGCCAGCCTGTTTGGAATTCGGGATTGTGGGGCAGGACGAAAGGTGACATCTCGAGGCGGTCCCTCTCCGGGTCGTAGCGCACCAGATGGCCGTAATCGCTCGTGGTCCAGACGCGGTGTTTTTTGTCGAGGAAAAGCGTCTGCGAGTTTATAGAACCGAGACGGCCCACATCCCTGCGCTTGCGCGTCTTCAGGTCGAAGATGATGAAGTGATCTCGAGGATAGCTGATGGCATAAAGCAGGCTCCGGTCTTCGTCGTGAAGCAGGCACCGGCAACCCTCTTTAGGAATCAGGGTCTCCCACCATTTCACCTCGTCGGTCTTGGTGTCGAACGCCAGTAGCGCGCTGCCGCGGAAACAACGTTTCTCGTCATGCCAGGAAAGCCAGGGGGAATAAGCCGGCTGGTCAATGGGAGGGCCCGACAGATGGGTTGCCATGTAAAGAATGCCATCGTGCATAGAGGGCGCGAAGCTGTAATGGATTTTGCATTGCGTGGCTCGGCCGGAATTGCCCGGGTCATTCACCATTTTGTCGACATCAAAAAGATAGTCGAGGCCATCCTTCCGCTCGTTGTACCGTACCACCTTGACCACTCCCCCAGGCACGCCCTCCGCGCACGCTGCGGCATAGATGCGCCCGTCCGGCCCCACTGAAAGCGACCAGCAGGTGTCGGAGACTTTGTGCTCCGTGAATTCGTACCATTTCACCTTGTAGTCGCCGGGGGTCTCGGGTGTTGCAGGGCTTGCCGCCGACTTGCCGCCTTGCGGAGAAAGCGCCGCACCCACAGTCAGCAGGCTAGCCCCGCTGCTTCGAAAGAATTCGCGTCGGTCAATCTCTCTTTCCATGGGTCCTCTCCAACAATATTAAAGATTTGAGCCGGCTTGGCCGGCACACCGCGCCCCTTAGTGCTGATCATCCCCCGACCCAGACACCTCAAGAATCTTCCTGACCTGCTCTTTCAAGACGGGCAGGTCGGTTTGGGTGACCTCCCATACTGCTGCGAGGCGAACGCCCATGTATTCGTGAATGAGGAAATCGCGCAGCCCAGCGATGCGCCGCCAGGGAATATCGGGGTGACGCGAACGGAGCTCTCGGGACAAGTTCTTGGTTGCCTCCCCGACAATCTCCAACTGGCGGATCACTGCGTCCTGCCAGTGAGAAGTTGCCATGAAGATATCGCGCCCTACCGCCACATAAGACTCAATCTTGCTGATGGCGTCAAGAATGTGCCGGAGATAGACAGTGTCGTCTTTCATAGCGCAATCGCTTGTTTCAGGACTTCCTCTCGAATGTAAGGGCTGATGGCGTCTTCGGTAACCACGTGTACGGTTGACCTCAGAAGATCTTCAAGGTCCTGCTTGATAGCGATGATATCCAGCAGGCTGGTGCGCTCACCAACCGTGATGAGGAGGTCAAAATCACTATCAGCCCGGGTATCTCCGCGGGCGCGCGAGCCAAACACACGAACGTTCCTTGCGCCGTACCGCTGCGCGATCCCCAATATTTCATCTCGCCGGATCTGCAACACTTTATCGATTGCCATGCGGTCCTCCCGGTCCATCCTCGCTATGATTCTACCATCCATTTCACTACTGATTGGGTCGTCACACTCAGTAGATCCTGGCGCAGACTCCGTAATCCGCCTCAAGCTTTAGCGTCTCGCCGGGCGCGAGAGTGCGCTTGGCCGACCAGAGCCCCAAGGTCATAGAGTTTTCTGTCTTGCCGGTCCAACGTGCGAAGCAGCGAGAGATTTGCTCCTTCGAGAAACGATTGACCAAAACCAGATCCGTTCCCACCCCCGAGAGTATCCATTCTCCCTCGGGCAATTCTGAGCCATCGTAGACTATGGACCCCCTGGGCTCTTGGCCGGGCTCGATGACTCTCTGTTCCACAACGCTTCGGTCTTGCCGGTGAATGGAGAGGTAGCTCCTTTCCATGTTTCTTAGGCCGACCACGCATCGGGACTGAAGCACGGCCTCAAGGGCGGAAGAGCCGCCATTTTGCAAAGTGGTTTCAGTCTGCAAGTACAGCTCATTTTTCCCAAGTCTGATCACCCGACTCGCCTTCAGCCCATTCCCAAAAGAGCCGGTGAGATGTAACTCGGTTGGCTCGGTTTGTGGTTCCAATTCCCAAGACGCTTCGTAGGGCGTGGCGGCGAGATAGTCGGAGTATACAGCCACGCTCAACCCTCCCACGTCTGGATATGACCACTCCCCGGGGTCGGGGCGGCGCAGCACGTCGTGTCCGGTTCTCCTATCCAGCATTCGGATGATGCGGCCGCTCAGCTCCGGGGCCACATCGACGCGCATAAACGCGTTCTCCAATGTGGCCACATGATAAGGCTTTATGTACTTGCTGAAATCCTCCTCGTCCTCCGTCAGCTTGCTCCCTTCGTGCAGTTCGGTAATGCCGAACGACCGGACATCATTCATGAAGCTCCGGAAGTTTTCTCGAAACCGCTCGAGGTCGGCCGGCGCGTACGATCCATTGCGGACCTCGAAGGCTTTCGCGTGCATCAGTCTAACGTAGTCGATCGAGAGCCGCGCCTTGCTCGCCCTGCTCTTCGTCGCCTCGTCGCCGGCAGCCGTTTCGCCTTCATGAAATAACTTCATAGACTGGGCAAGAAACTCTTTCGACAGATAAGGCGCTCCAGGGTTTGTGTAAATCCACATGTGCTGCCCTTTTCCTCGCGGCGCCGGCCTCACCTGCCGGTGAAGCAATTCGAAGTAGGCCCGCATGGGGTGCGCTGCCTTATCATAGTACGCGGTCATGAATTCACTGAGGACTTTGTTTACCTCGAGGCTCGGATTCCACAGCAAACGTGCCATCACGTAGGACCGGAGTTCGGCATTTTCTCCACCGCCCCCTTCGGCGTAGTCGCCCTCGAGAAATATCCCCACCACCCCATTTTTCCGATACATGGGAATGTCCGCGGCAAGTTCATCGAAGTTCGGGAAGGGGAGCAGGTAGTGGGAGAAATTCGTCACGTAGTGCCAAATGTAAAGCTGATTTGTGATCTTGGACCACGCTTGGAGGTGACGCAGAAAATACGCATCATCTTTGCAGGTCTCGTACGCATGCGCCTCACAAGCTCCGATGGGACAGAGGCGGATGCGAATGTTGGGCAGCGGATGGGCGTGCAGGGGAGGAGCTTCCGAGTACCAATAGGCCAAGGTATCGATCAGCTTCTCTGGATGTTGCTTCGCCACCTCGATGGCGACAGCGTTAACGAATCGCAGGATGGGGCCTGAGTGAGCTCCGCCTTCTTCCTGCTCGACGCCCCGGCAATTATCGCACTCGCACCATCCCTCACTGTCATTTTGTGACACGGAGTAAATGCTGGCCTCGGGATGTTGCTCGATCCATTCCAGGACGGTCTGGATCGTGAGCCGCAGCACTTCGGGGTTCGTCAGACAGAGCTGTGCGCGCTCCCTTCTCCGTTGGCCGTCGACCTGAGCGTAATATTCAGGATGATCCGCAAAATATCTGTCCGGAGGGAGTATCGAGTAAAAGGTGTGAACAAACGGATAGTACTCGAACTTGCCCCCTGTTGAATCGTCGAGATTCATCGAAGAGCCATTGACCTTGTTGCGGGCAGCCCAATCTTTGTCCGACGCTTCCCGAAAGAATGGCTCGCGATACTCGAATGCAGGCTTTTGTATTTCATCGAGAGGCTCCACCATGAGAGCCGGCTTCTTAGGGATGACACTCATATCGCGCGTAAACCAGCGGCAGCCCAACTTTTCCAAAAACGTGTAGACCCCATACATGGTCCCGCGCTGCCGGCCACCCACAATCAGCACCTGGTTCCCATCGGTTCTCAATACGAAGCCCTCAGAGCCGAGTCTCTCGAACGGGATTGTCAAAGCAAACGGTTGAATCAGCGTGCTGTTTCCGACCAGGACCAAATCGCCTTCCGGTTTGTCTGCATCAGTGACGATGGGCAGGCGAGCGCCCGACATTTCCTCGACGAACTTCTGAAGCTCCTCGGCGCCGTGTTTCTCCGAGGGCGAAGCTGTATCTGAGACGCAAATGCGGTAGGTGGATTTTCCCCGCTTCACGAGTGTGAGCGGTTTTCTCGCGGCGTCCCTGGGAACGGAAAGACCTCGGATCCCACCGGCAGCCAATCCCATACTGCTCAGGACAGCCGACTTCAGAAACTGCCTGCGAGTTTTGTCCGTATGGCCTGAGTTTTCCATTGCAGCCCTCCGGTTCATGTGACCCCTCACCCGCCTGCGCGCCGTAGCTGGCTGTTCGCCCTGAGCGTTGGTAACCCTTCGGCGGGCGCAGGCCCGGCCCGCCACGGCCGGTGAAAGCGCTGTCGCGGTCCACCTTCTCCCCTGGGGAGAAGGCAAGGCCCGTTCTCACGAAGTAAGCGGGAAGCCACCGCCATCTCAATACTTAATCCATTGTTTATAATACAGGTATTGCTGAATCCATGGCCGGGACCAGGGATTACGCGCGCAGTAGAAGACCGAAACTGCGGAGACGAGCAAACACGCCAGGGCCAGGCCGCGAAACCAGCGGTGGGCACTTTGCCCACGCAACCCCTCCGGAAGCAGCATCAGCCATAACGGGATCAGCCAGAAGAACCAGCGCAAGCCACAACACATGCCGCCGTAGTTCCGCTGGCCGGCGAAGAAAGTGTAGAAAACGAGCAACAATAAGGTGAGGAAGGCAGCCAGCGCCGCGAAGGCGCGCAGTGGGCTCTCCCGGGAGCGGAGGACTCTCCAGACGCCCAGCAAGGTGAAGATGAAGATCGGGGAGAGTGAGAAAATTCCGTGGTGCCCGGCGAGCATATTGAACAGGTAGATGGGCCAGGGCTCGTACATGTTGTCGATCCCCTTGCCGATCTGGCCGGTCGGCCTTCCGGTGGCAGGATCGACCTCGCTGCCCACTAGTCGGCCCGAGTTCGGATCGATCAACCAATAGGATCCGGGATAAACATAGGCTGATTTGTGGGCGTAGGCGGGCATAAGATCGCCGGTCACCAAGTAGTTGGTTGCCAAATGGCCAGCGATAGGGAGCAAAGCTAAGGGAAGAAAGCAAGTCAAAGTCTGCCGCCGAGCCTTCCAGGCCAACCCGGCGCCCAGCGCCACCAGGAAGGCCAGAGCCGGGAATTCGTTCACGGCCGCAAATCCTGCGAAGAGCCCTGCCACTGCAAAGAGCCGCCACCCACGTCGTCCCTCGCACCAGATCAGGAAGGCGGGGTAGAGCGCGAAGGAGGAACTGAAGGCCGCGACAGTGTGGTTGTTCAGTGTGATGCTGAAACCCGTCAGGAAGGTTCCCAACCCCGCGGCCACCATAGTGTAGGCCCGAATCCAGGGGTCCGGGGCAAGCCGGTCGAGGAGTCGAGAGAAAAGGCCCAGAAAGATGACCAGTGGCACGAGGTTGATGGAGGCCACGATCACGCGGATGACGGTTTCCGGGCTGTTCTGAAAACTCAGTCGGCCGAAGCTCAGTTTCTTCAGGAGCAGATACTCGCCGGCGAGCAAAGTCTCCAGAAAGGGAGGCTTGGAGGAATAATAGTGGCCGTGGAGCCGGACACGGTCGATGGTTTCCGGCCAGGGTGTTTCATCGATGTTGTACGTGCCTCGCTCGGCGAGGCTGTAGATCGTCGCCCAACGCGAGCGATCGTTGACGCCGTGCATAGGAAGGGTCACCCCTTGCGGGTTGCGTTCGGCACGCGCCAGAAAAATCAAGCCCAACACAGCCCCTCCAGTCACCGCAATCAGTATATAGTCCAGGCGCCTCGCCACTACACCTGATTCTCCCCCCCGGTTGGGGAGGGGCGCAGGGGGTGGGGAAGGGATGTCTTGCGCCTTGTGTTGTGTCGGCTCGTTCATCTGCCGTTCCCCTGCGTGGGTGGAGTAAGTTCTGCAATCGTGTACTTGGGTTCATTCCGGATGTTCTGAGATGCGACCAGCTCACCGAGAAATCCGATGGACAGCATTTGAAATCCGATGATGAGGCAGGCAAGAGAGTAGATTAGCAGCGGACGGGTCCCGATGGGCCCAAAGCCATGCACTCGAAATCGCGCCAGCACCCAGCACACTCCAAGGTAGGAGAGGCCGGCTGCTCCAAGCAGGAAGGCGGGAAGACCGATCCCGCCCAGCAAATGGAGCGGGCGCTCGCCGAAGACCGTCAAGAAAACGACGGTAAGGAGATCCAGGAAGCCCTTTACAAAGCGGTGAAACCTGTACCTCGATTGCCCGTGGCGCCGGGGATGATGCTCGACGGGGAGCTCCGCCACACGGTAGCCGCGGGCGTACGCCATCACGGGAATGAAGCGGTGCAACTCTCCGTACAGGTGCAGCTCCTTCACCACACCGGCACGAAAGCACTTGAACCCACAATTGTGGTCGTGCAGCTTTAGTCCCGTCAGACTGCTTACCAGCCAGTTGAACACGCGGCTGGGCCACACTTTGTGCCATGGATCTTTCCTTATTCGCTTCCAGCCATTGACGACGTCTGACCCTTCCGCCAGCTTGGCCAGAAATCTTGGAATCTCAGACGCGTCGTCCTGTAAGTCAGCATCCATCTGGAGCACGACTTGCCCCAGCGCGGCGTCGAACCCCGCGGCAAGCGCCGCGGCCTTGCCAAAATTGCGCCGGAGGCGAATGCCCCGAATTCGCGGATCGCTCGCGGCGAGGCGGCGAATCGTGTCCCACGAACCGTCCCCGCTGCCGTCGTCCACGAATATTATCTCGAGCTGAAGCCCGTGCATTGCCGCTACGCTGAGCAGGGCCTTTCCCAATTCCTCCAGGCTCTCGGATTCGTTGAGGGCGGGAATGACGATGCTGATCAATTCGGAATTGGCCGGCTTCGATTCCATACTGTCGCCTGACGCAGGG
>Ga0187781_10002123_pt1 | contig 15153 bp, 10 predicted proteins | sample 0715_SJ02_MP02_2_FD_132447 | JGI IMG/M metagenome (GOLD analysis project Ga0187781, IMG submission 132447) | Tropical peat soil microbial communities from peatlands in Department of Meta, Colombia - 0715_SJ02_MP02_20_MG | ecosystem: Environmental > Terrestrial > Soil > Wetlands > Peat | place...
GTGATGGCCTGAGCGGCGGCCTCGAGAACCTCGGCTCGGTGCGCATACGGCGCCCGCGACCAGACCGCTTCCTCGAATCGTCGCCGGGAGACGGCTACGGCGAGGTCGATCTCCTCTTCGGTCGCCTCCGTCCACTCCGCCACCTTCTCATTCGTGGACGGGTCGATGACCGGCTGCACGCTCCCGCCGCGCAGTTCGCGACCGTCGACGATCTGCGGGTAGGGGTCCCCGTCGACCCAGGCGGCATCAATGCCGCGCGCGAGCACGGCCGCAGGCTCAGAGATGGCCGTGGACGGCTTCTCGTAGGCGCCGCACCACGGCTTCAGGCTTGGGTGACTCCCAGACGTTGCGCCCGAAGGCGACGCCGGAGGCGCCCGCGGCTACGACATTGCGGGCGAGATCCACGCTGTCGTCCTCGGACTCCATCCGCGGGCCGCCCAGTGCGACGAGTGGCACCGGGCAGTCCGCGACGACCTTCGACATCTCCGTCACGTCCTGCGGCGACATGGTCTTGATGATGTCAGCACCGATCTCGACGGCGATGCGCACCGACCGACTGATGTTCTGTGTCGACCACTCGATGTGCCTGCCGAAGCTCCCCGGCACGACCTCGGCCATGACCGGTAGCCCCAACCGGTCACACTCGGTGCAAAGCTCGGCCAACCGCCGCAGCGACACGTGCTCCTCGCGTGCTCCGGGATACACCATCACCGCCACGGCGTCGGCCCCGAGGGACAAGGCCGCTTCGGCGGTGTACAACAGGCCCGTCGGGTCGGAAGACGCTCGCTCGCCCAGCTCGGAGGTCCCGCCGTCGAGTCGTAGGACCAGTCCGAAGTGCGACAGCTGCTCGGCCGCCGATCGAGCGAGATTCCAGCCCACGAGCACGGCGTCCGGCCCACCGGCCAGGATCGCTTCCAGGCCGTCTGCCAACGGCGGACCGTATCCCTGGAATCCTGCATGGTCCATCGCCACGATGACCGAACGCCCGTCCCCTGCGAAGACCCGGTGCAGCCGGCGAAGCTTGCCGGCGGCGGTCGAGGAGGTGGTGCGCAGGCTTGACGTCATGGTCTCTCCATCCTCGCAGCCCCGCAGGCGCGGTGCAGCTGCCGTGGCGATCGTGCTGTTGGCATATCTTATTTCAATGCGCTACCGGACGCTCGGCCGCACCGGCATCGTCGTGAGCAACCTGTGCCTCGGCACGATGATGATGGGTGCATGGGGATCGACGGGTGACGTCGAGTGTCGCGCCATGGTGGATGCCGCCCTCGAGGCCGGGGTGAACTTCATCGACACAGCCGACGTGTACGCCTTCGGCGAATCAGAGGAGCTGCTCGGCAGAGCGCTCAAAGGCCGACGCGACGATGTGGTGCTCGCCACCAAGTTCAACAACGCCATGGACGAGGACCCCAATCACCGCGGCAATTCGCGCCGCTGGATCTTCCGCGCCGTGGAGGACAGCCTGAGACGGCTGCAGACGGACTGGATCGACCTGTACCAGGTGCACCGACCGGACGAGAGCTGCGACATCGACGAGACGCTGTCGGCTCTTTCGGATCTCGTCCACGCCGGCAAGGTGCGCTGCATCGGCACGTCGAACTTCCCTCCGGAACAGATCGTCGAGGCACGATGGGTGGCCGAGACGCGAGCCCGCGAGCGGTTCGCCTGCGAGCAACCCTCCTACTCCGTCCTGGCGCGAGGCGTCGAGAGCTCCGTGCTGCCAACGTGCCAGCGATTCGGTATGGGAGTCATCACCTTCAGTCCCCTCAACGGAGGATGGCTCACGGGCAAGTACCGGAGGGACGCTTCGCCACCAGAGGACTCGCGAGCCTCCCGCTATCCCGACCACTTCGACTTCGGCGGAGCGGCGACGGAGGCGAAGCTCGACGCCGTGGAGCGGTTGCAGCGCATCGCCGGCGAGACGGGGCTGTCCCTCGTTCACTTGGCGCTCGGATTCGTCCTCGAGCACCCGGCCGTCACCTCGGCCATCCTCGGACCGCGCAGCGCCGCTCAGCTGCAGGAGCTCATCGGGGCCGCCGACGTCGACCTGAGCGAGGAGGTGCTCGACGCCATCGACGCCGTCGTGCCTCCCGGGACGAACCTCAACCCTGGCGACTCGGGTTGGTCCCCGGCCTTGCCTGCTTCCGAACGGCGACGGCGGCGACCCTGAGCCCTTCGCGCCGGGCAGGGTCGATCATCGCGGGCGCACCAGCTGCTGCTCTGCGAAGTCACCGAGCGCGAGAAAGCGTTCGAGGCCCTCGGCGTACGCCGCCTCGGGCCGCGGCTCGACCCTGGTCATCGACGGCCGAGGCCACGACCCGGCGTCTGCGCAGGCGGGAGCCGGCCACCAGCCTGCGCCCGCTCCCGCCGCCAAGGCCGCTCCGTACGCAGAGAGCTCCCGGAAGCTCGGTACCTCGAGGGGCACGCCTAATAGGGACGCCTTGATCTCACACCAGAGAGCACTTCTCGAGGGAGATCCAGTGCAGGTGACGACGCGGACGTCGATCCCGGTGGAGAGGAGCAGGCGCTGGATATGGGCGAGACCGTAGGCGGTCCCCTCGAGGACGGCCCGAGCGAGATCTGCAACCTGCGTCTCGGAGCGCAGCCCGTGGAAGGCCCCAGTGAGAGCTGGCTGCCAGCGCGGCGCACGTTCTCCGTCCAGATAGGGGAGGAACATGACGCCTCGCGCACCCGGCGGCGCGAGGGCGGCCAGGCTCAAGAGCTCCTCGATGTGGCGCCCCGTGATGGCCGATAACCAGTCCAGGGCGGCGCCGTGCGCCGAGACGGGGCCGCCGACGATGATGCATCCCTTCGCCGGGCTTGCCATCCTCATGAGACCGAGAGGGAGCTCCCGGTCCTCTGCCGCCACGACGAGGCCGCCCGAGCGACCCCCCGGATCGCAGGCCCGCGCCGTTTCGTCGAGTCCGGCCGCCCAGAAGGTCAAGAGGGCGTCCGGGCCTCCCGCCACCAAGGGGGTGCCGGGAGCAACAGCGAATGTGCCGTCGGCTTCGCCCACCACGTTGCCGGTGTCCACGCGCTTCCCAAGCTCGTCGATCGCGCGATCCCCCGGCCAACGTCCCTGCCGGCGGGGAGCTCCCATGCGGAACAACACCCAGTCCCAGAGTTGGAACACCTCCACGTCCGGCTGGGAGGCACGCAGATGGTTGCACTGTTCTCGCTGCTGAGCGTGGAGCCCACCCTCGACGCCGACCGAGAACTGGTAGGTGAGTGCCTGCTTGCCTTCGAGTGGGATGGCCGTCGGGCTCTGGCCGCCCACCGCCAGGGCAGCAGGGCTGGCAGCGTCGTTGTCGAGCGCGACGAGACGCTCCAGGGCCAGCCCGACCGCGTCGAGCCAGCGCTCGGGTTCGGCCACGCCTGTCGGCCACGAGTCCGCCCCGGCATAGGGCGCGCCCACATGACACACGACAGTGCCGTCGCGGTCGAGCGCTACGGCGCGTACCGAGCGCGAACCGACGTCGACCCCGACAACAACGCTCAAGGACGCCCTCGCTACCCGCCGACGATGACGCGGTAGACGGGGGTCGAGGCGGCCAGCTCGAACGCCTCTGCCACCTCGGACAACGCGTAGCGCGCCGTGACGAGGTCATCGAGATCCTTGCTGATGGCGCCGCTGGCGATGAGGCCGGCCGCCACGCGCCAGTCCTCCGGCTCGTGGCTGTGCACGCCGATGATGGAGGTCTCCGCGTGGTGCATGTGGTTCGGATGGATCCCGACCGAGAGCTCGTCGGGGAAGGCGCCATACAGCGCGACCGAGCCGCCCTTGGCCGTCAGATCGAGGGCGAGCTCGAGAGAGCCAGGCGCACCGGCCGTGACGAAGACGACGTCGTTCTCCCCACCGACCGAGCGAGCGTCCTCCGGTGTGGCGGCCCATGTCGCCCCCGCAGCCTCCGCCTCAGCCCGCCGAGTCTCGGAAACGTCTATCACCCCAACCGTCACCGCCCCCACCGCACGGGCCATCGTCATGTGCAGGCGACCCATGAAACCTCCGCCGACGACGGCAACACGATCACCCGGGAGGAACCCCCCACGGCGGAGCGAATGGGCGACGCACGCCACGGGCTCTCCCATGACGGCGTGCTCGAGCGGCACGTCGCCAATCGACCAAGCGTGGTCCAGATCGACGGCGATCACATCGGCGAGACCCCCGGCGATGGAGATCACTCCGGCCGGGCCGGGACGCCCCTGCGGCGCGAGGCAGATGGCACTTCGTCCCCGCCGGCAAGCGTGGCAGATGCCGCAGCGAGTTCGCATGTCCACCGTGACTAGATCGCCGAGGGCCGGCGCACCGGGCAGATCCCGCACGGCCTCGCCCAGCTCGATGACGCGGCCAGCAGGTTCGTGCCCAGCCGCCACCGGGTAGATGGGCTGCTCGCCGCTGAAGAGCCGCCGGTCGAGCGTGCACAGCCCGCAGCCACGCACCTCCACGAGAACCTGCCGAGGCCCGCAAGAAGGCGCACTGGCTTCGCGAAGCTCGACGGCACCGGGTCCGGTCACTACTGCGATCCGCATGTCTCTCCTCTTCGTCATGGACTTCGCTGTTGTGGCGCGCTACGACGGGAAGTGACTGCTCCTTGCCGCACCAGCCTCGTCACCCCGACGCGGCGGCCTCCCCGCCGGCGATCGAACGGCGCACGTCAGCGAGCCACTATACGCCGGCGCCTGCGAGCGGCTGGATGCCAGCTCGCCCTCTGGCAAAGGCATCGCAGATGGGGCGTCCGCCCTCGAAGTGGCTCAGCCATAGCCGAAGGAGGTGCCGCTGGTGAAGGGGGTCATCGGGATCGTCCACGAAGCCGGTGCGTGTGTGGGTCAGGACGAAGTTGTTGACGAATTGCATGTCCCCAGGCTCGAGAGTCATCGACAGCGCCATACCCGGGCGCTTCGGGAGGGACTCGAGAAAGAGGAAGCACGACATCTCGTCCGCGCTGAGACGCGCCACGTCGGCAAAGCGCATGGAACGGACGAACCATGCGGTCGAGGTCGTGCCCGACAGGTAGCCGTCCTCGTAGCAGAAGAGAGGCAGCATCTCCCAGCCCGGCTCGCCCGGCGCTTGCTCACTCATGCGGTCCTTCGCGAAGTACTTGTAGAGCGTCGGCAGAAACTCAGGGTGCTCCGCGAGGACGATGTTGTAGGCCTCCATCGTGCTCGCAAGAAGGCTCTCGCCCCCGAATCGCGCCGGGGTGAGGCACATCAAGCCGACGAAGTCCGTGTTGTCGCTGTGGAAGTCCATCGACTCGTTCGTGCTGAACCGCCGCTCGAAAGCCCCGGGCACCACCTTGTTCTGCAGGTGTCCGAGGATCTCCCCGCGCTTGTTCTGGGAGACCGGAGTGCCGAGCTGACACCCGATAGCCCACAAGACCTTGGCGGCGTCGTCCTCGGAGAAGCGCTCATGCACCGGCAAGCCGCGCAGCAGCACGAACCCCCGCCCCTCCTGCAGCGTGCGGTACACCTCACGCAAGTGCTCCGACAAGGCCGGGATCGAGAACTCGCCCGACTGCAACTCGTCTAGGCGGTGGTCGCGAACGGTCACAAGGGCACGCTCGATCTCGTCCAACTCGTCGTCACTGAACCGCACGATCCAGCTTTCGGAGTCCTGCAAGTCCGCTCCGCGCCAGGCCGCTTCGCCCTGCACCGCTTCATCAAGCATGTCCAAGACCTCCTGTGAAATATCCTATGTCAAACCGCGGCCGCAATGCGATGGCGCCCGGATGCCCTCACGTGGCATCCGGGCGACCCCTTATCGCCTCGAGCCTCGCGCGAACGGGGGGCGAGAGCGGGATGCCCTCGAGGCGCCGCCTCGCACGCTCCGCGAGCGAGCGATCGAAGGGCATGCGAACTGCCTCGAAACCCTCCGCCGGCGCCGTCGCGCGGATGCCTTCGGCGAACTTCTCCGCTCGCTCCTTGAAGTCGGCGAGGGGGAGGAACATCGCCGGATCGATGGCCACCATCAAGAACGCGAAGTCGTCGCCTCGCTCGGCGAAGGGACGCACCCCGCACAGCAGTGCCAAGAGGCGGATCACCTCCGCCATCCCCGAGCCGCGGTGACCGCCCCACGGGAGGAGCGCACCCGCGAGAGCTTCCCGTGGGTCCGTTGTCGGCCGTCCCTCTCGGTCGACAGCCACCCCCTCCGGGATCGCTTCGCCGGTGGCCATCCGACGGTAGATCTCGGACCCGGACATAGCCGACGTGGCGATGTCCCACACGACGGGGTCAGCCGCGGTGGGGACGCCGATAGCCATCGGGTTGGTGTCGAGACGTGGCTCACGGCCGCCGTAGGGGGCGACAGAGCCGAACGACCCGCTGGCGATGGCCCAGGCGACGACATCACGGCGAGCCGCCAGCTCCGCGTAGTACGCCAGCGTGCCCGAATAGCGGTGGTTGTTGGCCCCGACGACCGCCACTCCCTTCGCCTTCGCCTTCTCGATGGCGATCTCGGTGGCGCGCTCGGCGACGACCAGCCCCAGGTGATCGCCTCCATCGAGCAGAGCAAACGTCTCTGTCTCGCGCGACACCCGGATCGGCGTAGTCTGCCGAGGCCCGGCGCGCTCGAACTCGTCGGCGACGATGAAGATCCGCGACATCCCCACGACTCCACGCAGCTCGTCGTCCACGAGGTGCCTGGCGATGATCTCTGCGTCCTCCGGGCTCTCACCAAGGTGCCGGGCGACCCCGCGCATGAGCGACATCGCCTCCTCGACCGTCAAGCAGTTGGCCTCCCGTCCCGGCACTCCATCCCCCCTCTCGCGCTGCGAAGGGCGAGCGACCCGGTGGGCACACGGGAGTGCTCCGCTCGTCGAGCCAGGTGACAGCCGTCCATGACCACTGAAGATGCGGTGGTGCTCGTCGAGAAAATATATTACATACCAAGATGCTGTGGTGTCGTGCGAGTGATACGCCCGCGCGGGCGCGAATGCCGCGTGCGGCACAAGGCCGCATGACGACGAGGTGGCGTTGACGTGAGCGCTTCGGGCTCGGAGGAACCGGTCGACGTCGTCGTCATCGGAGGCGGGCACAACGGGCTGACCTGTGCGTGCTACCTGGCCGGGGCTGGGCTCGCCGTGACCGTACTGGAACGCTCCGCCGAGATCGGGGGCTGCATCTACACCCTTGACCTCGAGGACCCACCCGCCCGTCTCGAGATCGGGGGCTACGAACACGGAGGTCTCCGCGCGAGCGGGGTGTCGGCCGAGCTCGAGTTGGAGGACAAGTGGGGCCTGCGCATGATCGAGCGCGACGAGCTGCTCTACGCGCCCTGTGACGACGGAACTGGGCTCGCGTTTCACAGCGACCTCGATCAGACCGTGGACATCCTCGCCCGCGTCGTGGACAGAGAGGAGGCGCAGCGCTATCGGGCCTTCTCGGATTGGGCGAGGCCAGGGGCACAACTCGTCTCGCTGCTGGGGCGCAATAGCCCGCCCTCGATCCGTGAGCTCGCCGCGCTGGCCCATTCCACGCTCGGGACGGAGGGAGAGCGGCTCGTGCAAACACTGCTCTCTCCTGCCTCGTCGGTGCTCCGAAGCTCCTTCGAAGACGAACGCCTGCGAGGAGCCCTCGGGCAGTGGTCTGCCAACGCCCAGCAGCCTCCGACGGATCCCGGGACGGGCGCAGGTGCCCTGCTTCTCGCCGGCATGCACGGCTACCGAGCCGCCCGCCCCGCAGGCGGCTCCCGTGCGACGGTCGAGGCGCTCGCTCGGTGTCTGCGGGCCAGAGGGGGTTCCATCCGTGTCGGCGCACCAGTCGAGCGCATCGACGTTTCCGCGCAACGTGCGACCGCCGTCCACACCAACGGCAGCCGCATCGTCGCCAGGACCGCCGTGGTCTCCTCAATCGATCCCCGCCGCCTCTTCAACGAGCTGGTACCTGACTCCGCCATACCCCCCGGTCTGCGCCGAGAGCTCGACCGGATTCACTCGGGCGCGCACAACGTGGCCGAACTCAAGATCGATGCCGTTGTCGACGGTGAGCTGCCACCCACAGCCGTGGTGGGGTTCGAACGCGCCTACATGGTGTCGGCGAATACGCTCGGCGAGCTCGAACGGGCCTTCGCCCGCATCGCTCTCGGGGAGCTCCCGGAGCGCTTCCCCCTCATGCTGGCAATGCCCTCCGCCTTGGAGGCGGGATGGGCACCTGCCGGCCAGAGCGTGCTTTGGCTGCAGACGCGCGTTCCCTTCGTGCCGCACGGTTGGAGCTGGAGCGACCGCGCGCTCGAGTCGGCGGCCCGGGGGGCCTGGGAGGCGGCAGAGCGTGCGCTCGGCCAGAAGCTGCCCGTCCGCCGATGGCGTCTGACAGGTCCAGCCCAGTGGATGGAACGGATCGGTGGGATCTCCGGCAACCCGAACCACGTGGACATGAGCATCGACCAGCTGCTCGACATGCGTCCGAGCCCAAGCCTGTCCGGCTACCGCACCCCGATCGCCGGTCTCTACTTGACCGGGGCGGGAACCCACCCCGGCGGTGGGATCAGCGGCGCGTCGGGGCGGAACACGGCGCGATGCATCCTCAGCGACGGGCGGCGCATGAAATGGTCGCGGCAGGAAGTTCGAGCTCAGATGGCGCTACTGCGCGACGCCCTGCGAGCAGCAAAGGCCCTGCGGGCCCGCTGAGGGGGACGGGCTCTGAGCCTTCGGCTTTCCGGTCAGGAGCTCTTGCGCGGACTAGCCATTACCTGCCGGACCAGAGGTCGAAACTCCTCGAGGTCGTAGGACTTGTAGTTGACATCGAAAGCTGTCTGGTCGTATTCCTCGCAGAACTCCTGCGTCAGGTCGAACCACTCGTGCCCCCGGAACTGCTCTCGGGCATTGCGGTCCAGGCCGATGTGATGCCAGAAGTAGTAGCCCTGGAAGATGTTGTGTTTCTCAACCATCCAGTGGTACTCGGGACGGACGAACGGCTTCACGATGGCGGCGGCGATGTCGGCGTGGTTATAGGTGCCGAGGGTGTCACCGATGTCGTGTACGAGGGCACAGAAGACGTACTCGTCGTCCTTGCCGGCACGGGCCGCCCGGCTGGCGACCTGCAGGCTGTGTCCGAGTCGCGTCAGCGGAAAGACGGAGCCTTCCCTGTCCAGCTCCTGCAGGTGCTTGAGCACGCGGTCGGCCAACCCTTGCTTGTACGCCTCCCACTCGGCGCTCAGGATGGCCCATTCCTCTTGGGTACGCTCCTTCATTGAGGGTGCCCAGCGGATCGCGGCTGTCGAGCTCATGGCGGCGCCTCCTTCGATCGAGTCGTTGCGATATTATATGTCAAACCGCCGAGCCTCTGGCAAGGGCGGGACTCGCACCCGCGGCCGCTTGACTGCCAGAGACTTCTGGCCGGTTCGGAGGCGATCGGCGAAGTTCGCACAGTCCTTACGAACTGGGCGTTTTCTCCGGTCCAGTTCGGACTCGTTCAACCCAGTCCGACCCCGTAGCCACAAGTTTGGCTACAGAATTTAAACCGCTATTGACAGCGGCACTGCCATCACATCGCGATCAGCTCCGGGACGGTCCGCTCACCGAGACGGGAGTCGCCGCTGGGCGACGCTTGGGGGCGGACGGCGCTCGATCGAACGGCTTCCGGCACTGTGCTCGTTTGGTATACCATCCGCAGCCCGATACGGGGTGCTGATCGTGTGGCTAGGCGATTGTGACGCCGCGCGGGCGCCGAGGTCGGCCATCGGGTCACCGCTGGAACCTCAGCCCGACGCCGTTCGTCTGGCACAACAGTGCCGACAAGATCCTCGGGACACTGGCTTCCTACTGCCAGCGCCCTTCCGACTCAGTTCACTAGGCTCCTTGCAGGTCGAGCTGTTGGACCGCCAGCGCGAACTCGCCGTCGCCATCGCGGACTACAACGAGCACTTCTACAACCCGGTCTGGGGGGAAAGTGAAGCGGTTCGTGCGCCTGATCCTGGGAGCGGGATGCGTCGCGGCTCTCTTGACGACGGCGGGAACGAGCCCGAGCGCTGCGGGCAAAGCATCGGCGCCGTCGGGGCGGCCGTCCGAATCCGTGCGATGCCCGTGGTTGGACAACAAGTCGCTCCCGATACCCGACCGAGTGGAACTGCTGCTCTCACGGATGACTATCCCGGACGAGATCGACATCGTGGAGGGTCACGGCGCTCGTCATGCCTACGTCTTCTACATGCAGGGCATCCCATCTCTTTGTATCCCGTCGATGGGTCTCGAGAACGGACCCGCCGGCGTGGCCGACAGGCTTACCGGGGTCACCGAGCTGCCGTCCCCCGTGGCGCTCGCAGCGACCTTCGACCCTGCACTCGCGGATGCCTACGGCAAGGTGATCGGCGCCGAGGAGTTGGGCAAGGGGGCGAGCGTCAACCTCGGACCGACGGTGAACATCGACCGGGACCCTCGGTGGGGCCGCTCGTTCGAGACGTTCTCCGAGGACCCCTTCCTCAGCGCCGCGATGGCTGTCGGTGAAATCGATGGCGTGCAGAGCGAGGGTGAGATGTCCGAGGTGAAACACTTCGACGCCTACAACCAGGAGACGTACCGCAACACCCCGGAAGACGACGTCATCGTCAGCGACCGGGCGCTTCACGAGATCTACATGCCGGCCTTCGAAGCGGCTGTCACGACCGCCCGCGCGGCCTCTGTCATGTGCGCGTACTCGATGGTCGACGGAGCCTTCAGCTGCGACAACCCCTATCTGGAGGAGAGCACGCTCGACGACCTCTGGCGATTCCAGGGCTTCGTCACCGCGGACGAAGGGGCCGTCCACTCCACGTCCTCGGCCCTCGCCGGCACGGACATGGAGCAGCCGCTCAACCTCTACTTCGGTGAGCCCTTGCAACACGAGGTCGAGAGCGGCGCCATCCCGCGGTCGGTCCTCAATGAGATGGTCAGGCGCATCCTCACCGAGATGTTCCGCTTTGGGCTGTTCGACCATCCGCCAACCGGGAACGTCCACAACGTCGTCACCACCCCGGCACATCAGGCGGTCGCCACGGAGGTCGCTGAGGATGCCACGGTCCTGTTGAAGAACGCCGGCGACGTCCTATCTCTGGCGACCGACAACGGAGGGTCGGTCGCCGTGATCGGGCCGGCGGCGTCCACCCAGCCGACCGATACCGGAGGGGGGAGCGCCTACGTCACCGCTCCGTTCAGCGTGACTCCCTTGCGAGGGATCACGTCAGACGCCGGACCGGGGACCTCGGTGAGCTACGAGCCGGGACTTCCGACCGACACTCGCCTCCAGCAGATCCCCCCTTCGGACCTTTCGCCTGGCTACAGCGGAACCCCCTTCGAGGGGCGCTACGCGGGAGTGCTCAAAGTGCCTGAGAGCGGAACCTACGTCATCGCCCTCACCAACGACTGCCTCTGCTACACACCGACGTATCTCTACCTGAACCAGCAGGAGCTCATCGCCGACCCCTCCACTCCTCCCGTGCACACGTACTCGGCGGCAGTCGAGCTCGTCGCCGGGCGGACCTACAGCATCGACATCGGCGGCAGCTCCGACGGTCTCACCTGGGCGACGCCCTCTGAGCTCGCACCAGGCATCGCAAAGGCGGTGGCCGCAGCCAGGTCGGCCCGCACCGCCGTCGTCGTCGTCTCCGACGACACCGAGACTGAAGGCGCCGACCGTCCGCACCTCAACCTCCCGTCCGCCCAGAACGAGCTCATCGAGGCGGTGGCGGCCGTCAACCCTCGGACCGTCGTCGTGGTCGATGCCGGCGCTCCCGTGGAAATGCCGTGGCTAGACGAGGTCGCCGCCGTTGTCGATGCCTGGTATCCGGGGGAAAGCAACGGCACCGCGCTCGCCTCGGTCCTCTTCGGGAGCACTGACCCGTCCGGGCACCTACCCGTGACCTTCCCGCAAAGCCTGGCGCAGGTTCCCGCCCACACGCTCGCCCAGTTTCCGGGAGTGAACGGCCGAGTCCTGTACTCAGAGGGGCTCGACGTCGGGTACCGATGGTACGACGCCAAAGGGATCACCCCGCTGTTCCCCTTCGGCTTTGGGCTTTCCTACACCACCTACCGGTACTCCGACCTTCATGTCACTCCAGGGACCATCGAGGGGCGCACCCAGCCCACGGCCACCGTGACCGCGAAGCTGACCAACACCGGGTCCTACGCCGGCGCGGACGTTGCCCAGCTCTATGTCGGAGACCCGCCTGCTGCGGGCGAGCCGCCGCGTCAGCTGAAGGGCTTCCAGCGCGTCTTCCTTCAACCAGGGCACTCGAGGACGATCACCTTCGTGCTCGACAGCCAGGATCTGTCCTGGTGGAGCGACTCGGCCAGCGCCTGGGTGGTTCCCCGGGGGACTTTCGAGGTATACGTCGGTGATTCCTCCGCGCTCGTAAACCTGCCGCTACGCACGACACTGACCGTCCGCTGAGGCTCCCGCAACGGCATTGGCCGCGGGTTGGAGGGCCAACCGGTGTCCGCAAGACGCCCGGTCAGCCGCTCACCGGACCCGGGGTCCGACTCCAATCATGGCCCCCGGGGGCTTCTGAGTGCCTGCCGCGACCGCTGAGGGCCTGCCCGGTCGGCCTGCGCACACGGAAGGCCAGCGACGCTCGCCGGCGCGGGCTTCTGAGTGCCTGCCGCGACCGCTGAGGGCCTGCCCGGTCGGCCTGCGCACACGGAAGGCCAGCGACGCACGCCGGCGCGGGCTTCTGAGTATCTACAAGGCTCGCCGCCCAAACCCGTGCTCGGCAAGCCCGAGTCCGGGCCATGCCTACGTGGGTGGTGTCAGCTACAGATCGAGCCATCTCCACGGCACCAGGCGCATCGGACGTCTGTAGCCAGCTTCAAGAAACGGCCCCGCTCTCCACGACGTGCGACCCGTGCCGGGCGGTCACCACCACGGTGACAGCACCGAACAGACGTACGTTTGTCACGCGGCCCTGACCAGGCCCTCTCCACGTCGGTGCAGGTAACGGGCACTCGCACGCCGGCGGCGGACTGCTCGATCTGCAGGTGCTCGAGAATCTGGTCCTGGGGTCGCCGACGAGATCGGCAGGCCCTCACCGCCTGAACGGAGACGGCCCCGGCGCAATGTCGGAAGCCATACCCTTCTGGTCGTGCTGCACCTCCACCGGTCGGAACGGGCCGACGGCCTCGTGGCGATGCTGGCGGAGCTGATCGTCGAACCCCTCGATGACGTCATGTCCGCCGAGGTGGTTGCCGTCCCGACGCGGGGCGTCGAGCGGTGGCTGACTCAACAGCTGTCGGCCTGTCTCGGCGCGAGCCGAGGCCGCCACGACGGCGTGTGTGCGAACATCGACTTCCCGTTTCCCGGCTCGGTGATCGGTGCCGCCTTGGCCTTGGGAGGCGGCGTCGACCCCCACGCAGATCCGTGGTCACCTCAACGATCCGTTTGGCCCCTCCTCGAAGTAGTCGAAACCAGCCTCGATGAGCCGTGGCTGGCTCCCCTGGCGGCTCACCTGCACAACTCCGCTCCTGAGGGCGAGAGGCGGCGCTTCGCGAGTGTCCGGCACATCTCCGACCTCTACGACCGCTACGGCGTCCATCGCCCCGCCATGGTGAGATCATGGTTGGACGGCGACCGGGACCACCCGAGTGACGGTTGGCAACCCGAGCTGTGGCGGAGGCTGCGAAACAAGATCGGGACGCCCAGCCCGGCCGAGCGGCTCATCGACGCCTGCGCCCGCCTCCAGGCCGAGCCGGCTCTCCTCGAGCTGCCGGCGCGTGTCTCGCTTTTCGGCCTCACGCGGCTTCCCGCCAGCTACCTGGACGTGCTCGACGCCATCGCCACAGGCCGGGACGTCCACCTCTTCCTGCTCCATCCCTCACCGGCGCTCTGGCGCAAGGTGGCGGCAAGACTCGAGAGCCCGACCCGCGGCCTTCCCCGTGCCGAGGATCCGACCACCGACGAGACCAGCAACCCGCTGCTCACCTCGTGGGGTCGCGACGCCCGCGAGATGCAGCTCGTCCTTCGAGGCTCCGGCGGCACTGCGGTGACGGATCACCACCTGCCGGTCGACAACATCACCGATGACCTCCTGCACCGGCTGCAGGCCGACATCCGCACGGATCGCCAGCCCCCGGGCCTCCCCACCGCCGGCGGCGAGGATCACCGACAACCCCTCGGCCCCGCCGACCGCAGCGTCCAGGTCCACGCCTGCCACGGTCGCGCCCGGCAGGTCGAGGTCATCCGGGACTGCATCCTCCATCTCCTCGAAGCGGACCCGACGCTCGAGCCCCGTGACGTCATCGTGATGTGCCCCGACATCGACACCTTCGCCCCTCTCATCCAGGCCACCTTCGGCAACTACGACCCGGAGGACACCGACACCCGCGCCCTCCCGGACCTGCGTGTCCGCCTCGCCGACCGCTCCCTCCGCCAGACCAACCCCGTCCTCGGCGTCGTGGCCGAGCTGTTGGACATCGCCGTCGGGCGCGTCACCGCCACCCAGGTGCTCGACCTCGCCAGCCGGGAGCCGGTCCGCCGACGCTTCCACTTCGACGACGACGACCTCACGCGGATCGAGGAGTGGGTCGTGGGCACCGGCGTGCGCTGGGGCCTCGACGCCGAGCACCGCGCACCCTTCAAACTCGAGGATCTGGAGGCGAACACCTGGCACGCCGGCCTCGACCGGGCGCTCCTCGGCGTCACCATGGCCGAGGAAGGCCAACGCCTCTTCGGCGGTGTCCTGCCCCTCGACGACATGGACAGCGGGGACATCGAGCTCGCCGGCAGGCTCGCAGAGCTCCTCGACCGCCTCGGGGCGGCCGTCTCGATGCTCTCGGGGACACGGCCCGTCGATGCCTGGGCGGCCGGGATCGCCGACATCGCCGACGCCTTCACGGCGACCTCGGAGCGGGACGTCTGGCAACGCCTGCAGCTGCAACGCCTCCTCGACGACCTCGTCAGCGAGGCGACGACGGCCGAGACGGTGAGCACCGTCGAGCTCAGCCCGGCCGACATCCGCGCCCTCCTCGCCGACCGCCTGCGGGGCCGTCCCACGAGAGCCAACTTTCGTACGGGGCATCTCACCATCTGCACGCTCGTGCCGATGCGGTCGGTCCCGCACCGGGTCGTCTGCCTCCTCGGCCTCGACGACGGCGTCTTCCCCCGCCACATCGAGCGCGACGGCGACGACCTCATCGCCGCCAACCCGCAGGTGGGCGACAACGACGCCCGCACGGAGGACCGCCAGCTGCTGCTCGA
>Ga0187781_10002125_pt1 | contig 15126 bp, 14 predicted proteins | sample 0715_SJ02_MP02_2_FD_132447 | JGI IMG/M metagenome (GOLD analysis project Ga0187781, IMG submission 132447) | Tropical peat soil microbial communities from peatlands in Department of Meta, Colombia - 0715_SJ02_MP02_20_MG | ecosystem: Environmental > Terrestrial > Soil > Wetlands > Peat | place...
AAGAACGTCGTTCGAACGAGCGGCACATTCGGGATCGGGGCGTGACCGAGCACGACCGCGACGTCCTCTCGAGGGGCCTCATCGCGGGACGGAAAATCGCATGCGCCGAAGCACGGCCGGGCGGAGAGCGCCACGGGCACCCCCACTTCCTCGCGCAGCCGGGACGAGAGCTCGTGGGCGTTCCGAACGAGTCCCGCGGGCACCTGGAGAATGATCCGGTGCGGCCGAGCCTCTCGAAGGGCCGCAATCAACTGCGGGCCAATCGACGGGAAGACGAACGCCGGGGCCCCCGGCGTCGGGGCGCTCTGGGGGGGTTCGGTCGATGGAGGGGCCATAAGGGTTCCCCGAGCAGCCCCTGGGGACTAATCGTTTCGGGTCGACGATCCGAGGAGCGAGACCAACCGGTCCACGGCGGCACGGTTATCCTCATAGTGAAGACGGCGCCGGGCTTCCTCGGGCGAGACCCACTCGGCTCGGTCGTGCTCCCCGCTCAGGGCCGGGACAAAGCGGCGCTCGCACTCGACGGCATACGCGTGGAGCCTCCACGTCTCTCCATTCTCCATCGGGAACGGAACGTGCCAGTCCATGGGGAGGACCCGTCGCGGCATCGAGAGCCCCGTCTCCTCCACGAGCTCCCGTCGGACGGCGGCCTCGAAATCCGCGTCCGAAGGCTCCACCTTGCCGCTGACCGGGACCCAGATCCCGCCCCGCGGGGGCGGACGACGGAAGATCAAGATCTCGAGCGGGGGCGACGCAAAGAGGTACGCCTCGACGCACTCCTGGGCGATCTCGCCCGCGACGATCATGCGGAGCGACCGCGAGAAAGGATGAGGAGGATCGCCTCGGCGGGAGCCCCACGCGCCTGGAACAGCGCCTCGATGGCCTCCTCCCGCGACACGTTCGCCTGCTCCATCACGAGACGGACGTCCTCCTCGGGGGGTCCCGACGGAGCCGACGTGGCGGCGGCCGTTGCCACGGCCGGTGGGGCCGCTCCCTTCGGGCGAATCTCGGGGGCGCCGACGACCTGGTAGGTTCGGACTCCTTGAACGGTCAAGATCGTCACCTCCGGCGCGCGGAAGACGTGCTCGTTCGTCCGGGTCCGGACGATGACCTCCTCGACGTCCGGGACCTCCTCGGTCTTCATCCCGAGGCGGCGCATCATCAGTTCCATCTGGCGGGCGTTCCGTGGGTTCCCGGGCAGCATCTCCGTCCTCCGGTCGAGCTCCTCGCTCACTCCTCTTCCGCGTCGCCTCCGGTGGCGACCCGGATCCGCTCCTCGAGGTCCGGATCGACCGACGGGGCATCCTCCATCTCGCCCCGTCTCGCGCGGGGGCGGGGCGCGCGTCGCGCCTCGCGGATCCGGCGCGTCTGCCCCGCGAGATCCTCGAGCAGCCCCGAGACCCCCGCGAGGAGGTTCCAGCCGGTGTGCGACGCGTAGAAGATCCCGTGATCGGTGTGAATCCGTGCATCGACCGTGAGGTCGTTCGTTCGATGCGTCGCGTGCGGGGCGAAGTGGAGCGTCAGGAGCGTCGGCTGCACGTACCGGGCGACGCGCCGCAGCCCCCGGGCGACGACGCTGTCAATCTCCGCGAGAAGCGCCGGGTCTCCCGAGCCACGGAGTCCGGTGATCTCTACGTACACGTCCTCGAGACGGGACTTCGCCGTGGGCCGCCGGGTACGCCCGAGGACGAGCCCCAGTAGGTCGGTCTGGCCGAGCACGCGAACGGGCCGGCCGGACTCGACGACAAACACGCTGGAGACTTTCTCCCGGCTCATCTCGCGCGCCGCGTCCATTGCGGAGGTTCCGACCTTGACGGTCAGCGCGGGCGAACGCATGATCGATCCGACCTTCACCTCGAGTGCGGAGCGGCCGGCCCGGGCGTCGCGCTTTCCACCGACGACCGGTCGCCAGAGCACTCCCCCGAGGTCCGCGATCCCGACGGCTCCAACAAGCCGGCCCTTCCGGTCCACGACCGGGAGGGGGTGTTCCTCGAGGAGGCGGATCCGGCTCAGGAGGCGGCGGCACATCTCATCCTCGCGAACGATCTCGGCCGCAGGGCCCGCGACCGCTTCGACCGTCGGCGCATTCGGCCCCGCCAGCTGGGGAAGGTTCGGCAGCGCCCGAACGAGATCGGTCCGGCTGACGATGCCGACGAGCTCGCCCCGTCGGCCGACGACGGGGGCGGCCCGAAGGCCCGTCGAGAGCAATTGCTCGGCGATCTCGGGGAGCGGAGTGGTCATCGTGATGAGCGGAGGCAGGATCAAGAGATGCTCGATCTTCGTCGCGAGCGACCGACTGGATCGACGGGCGATCGACTCGAACGTGATCAGTCCCACGAGCCGGGATCTTCGCAGCACCGGGATCTCGTGGAAGCCCCGGGTGTGCATCAGGCCAAGGGCCCGTGAGATCGGCGCATCGGCCGGAAGGGTCACGGGGTGTGCCGTCATCAGGTCGACGGCCGTGGGCCAGGCAGAAGGCATGTCGATGGGACCCAGCATCAAGAACTTAGAGACTGCGGTGCGCCGGCACCTTGCCTAGGGGGGTTCCCGGGCCATCTGATACCCGTTCTCCCCGTCGGAGTAGTACGCACGCAGTAGGTCGATCACGGAGAACTGGTAGCGGGCATAGAACCGAATCGCGGTCGCGTTCGACACACGCACCTCGAGCGTGACCCTCCGGAAGCCGCGGGCACGGCATCGGCCCAGGAACTGGGTCATCAGGAGCGTCCCAATCCCCTGCATGCGGAAATGTCGGTCGACGGCGAACATCAGGATCCGGGCCTCGTGTTCGACCTGGCTTACCCCGAGAAGGAACCCGATCGGGACGTCGCGGCTGTCCGCGGCCACGAGGAACCCGTCCGCCCAATCGTGGCTCAGAGAGCCATAGAGCGAGGGGTCGTAATGTTCCTGGAGCGCCTCCGCGACGATCGCGGCGACGAACGGCACATCGGAGAATCGGAACCCGCGGAGGGTCACGGGGGGAGTAGACTCGGGGAGGACCGTCGGCGCGGGCCCGGGAGCCGTGTCAGCGATACATCTCACCCGGACCTTCGGGCTCCGCGGCCCGCATGCTGGACATCGATTCCCGGGTCTGTTGAAGCGTCTTTCGGACCTCGGCCTCGATCTCCCGGGCCTTGTCCCGGAGCGGCTTCGTGTCCAGCACGAGGAGAGGGACGAGGGGATTGATCGTTTCGATCACCTTCGCCGCGGCGCGGGCGTCGGGGTAGTCCTTGTGGGCCTGAGCCACGAGACAGAGCACCGGCGTTCCCCGGCCGATGGCACCGAGAAGGAGGCCCCCCGCGAGTCCGGTGACGACCCCGTTCGCCGTCTCGAACCGGTACTTCTCCAGCAGCGGCGCAGCCGCGCGGTTCGCCATCGCGACCACCCGCGCGTCCCCCCGGATCTCGCTCTCGAGCGGCTGGCCCTCGACCGCGACGACGAGCGCGACCCCCTTCGCCTCCGCCCAATCGAGAAGCACGCGGCCGAGCTGATTCAGCGTGGAGACGGGTGGCTGGATGTCCGCGATCACGACCACCAGTTGGTCGCACGAACGATCGACTCCACACACGAGGCGGCTCGCGTAGAACCGGACCGGCGCGCTGACCACGCCCTCTTCCATGATCACCGTCGGCGGAAAGTCCTCGCTGATCATGTACGCGATCAGGGTCATGTCCAGGGAGTGCACGAGGTACGAGGACGCCACCGACCCGACGAGCCCGTGCGTCGGGAAGCCCACTACCATCATGGCCCCCTTGAGGGGCTCGTCGCGGGTATCGATGATGCGGACTTCGGCCGGCTGCATCGAAGGTGGGAAACTCTGCCTAGGGGTCAATGGGGCAAATCTTATGCCCCTTTGGAACGAAGTTCCTCCTCCGAGAGTGGGGACGGCCCAACCTATAAAAACCCGTCCGCCGCCACGGAGGGCACGGAGAGTCGATGAAGGTCCTGATCACGGGGATCGACGGATATTCCGGCTGGCCGCTCGCCCTCCATCTGCTCGGCCGCGGTCACGAAGTGGTTGGTGTCGACAACTTCGTGACGCGCCGACGGGTGCGGGAGGTCGGAAGCTGGTCGGCGACGCCGATCCCGACCTTCCCGAGACGCCAGGCAGCCGTCCGGGAGATCCTGGGCAAGGAGATCGGCTTTCACCGAGGAGATCTCTCGAACTACGAGTTCGTTCACCGAGTGCTCGACCAAGAGCGCCCGGATGCCATCGTCCATCTGGCCGAGCAGCGGAGCGCACCATACTCGATGATCGACGTGCATCATGCGGTCGAGACCCAGGTCGTCAATCTGACGGGCACCCTCCACCTGCTGTACGCGATGCGCGAGTGCTCCCCCGAGACCCACCTCGTGAAGATGGGAACGATGGGCGAGTACGGAACGCCGAACATCGATATCGCGGAAGGATTCTTCGACGTCGAGTTTCGGGGACGCAAGGACCGGCTTCCATTCCCCCGGTCGGCGGGGTCCTGGTACCACTGGAGCAAGGTCTTCGATTCGGGCGATGTGATGTTCGCGACGAGGATCTGGGGCGTCCGGGCCACGGACGTGATGCAGGGCGTCATCTACGGCATCCGGACCCCGGAGATCACCGACGACCGACTCCTCACCCGATTCGATTTTGACGAGACCTGGGGAACGGCCCTGAACCGGTTCATCGCTCAGTCCGTCGTGGGTCTTCCGATCACTCCGTACGGCCGGGGGGAGCAGCGACGCGGGTTCATCGCGCTCGAGGACTCGATGCAGTCGCTCCGGATCGCGGTCGAACACCCTCCGAAGACGGGGGAGTACCGGGTGTTCAACCAATTCGATGCGGCGTACTCGGTCAACGAACTCGCCGAGGTCACGCACCGGGTGGCGAGCGAACTCGGACTGCACCCGACGATCGATCACCCTCCCGATCCGCGCGTCGAGGCAGAGCAACACTACTACCATCCCCTTCACGACAATCTCCTCGCGCTCGGGTACAAGAGGACCCGGGACCTCGAGGAGGTCATCCGAGAGATCTTCCACGATCTGCTGCGGTTCCGACGCCGCCTCGAGGCGCGTCGTCACGTCATCCAGCCGACCGTGCAGTGGAGGGCCGCGGACAGCCGCCCGGAGCTCGCAGCACGGCATCCGTCGGCCCCCTCGACTCCGCCGGCGGGGCCCACCGAACCTGCGTCCGTGCGTCCGACGGCGTAACCGTGCATGCTCGGGGTTGTCACCCTTGCCGGGGAAGGAACCCGGATGCTCCCGTGGTCCCGGGGGCTCCGGAAGGAGTTCCTTCCGCTGTACGACCGGAGCGCAAACGGCCAACCGATCCTAAAGCCAGTCGCTCACCTCGTCGTGGAGACCCTGATCCGTGCAGGGTGCGACCGGATCACGCTGGTCGTCCAGCCCAAGGACGCAGTGTTCGTCCGGAACTACTTCACGGTCGATCCGGCGTTCCTCGAGCGACATCAGGACCACGCCGAACGCCTCACCGAAACCCGACGGTTCTACTCGGCGATCCGAACGGTCCACCTCACCTTCGCGGTCCAGCCCACCCCGGCGGGATTTGGGGACGCGGTCCTGCGCGCCCGTCGATCCGTCGGGAACGGACCGTTCCTCCTCCATGCGGGGGATGCCGTCCTCCTCGAAGACCGCCGTGGGTCCCTCCTGGAGACGATGGCGGAATGTCGAGAGAGCGAGGATGCGGACGCGGTCCTCCTCGTCCGACGTGTCGCTGAGCCCCGGCGGTACGGGGTCGTGGAGGGGCGAGCCACCCGGTCCTTCCGCGGACTTCGACGACTCGATGTCACCGGAATGGTCGAGAAGCCCGAACACCCCCGCTCGCACTGGGCCGCGACGGCGGTGTACGCCTTCGGCCCGGCGCTGATCCCGGCCCTCGGGGCCCACCGGCGGGCGCAGCACCCCTCGGAGCTCGAGGTCACTGACGGGATTCGCCAGTTGATCGACGACGGAGCACGGGTAGTGGCGCTCGTTCTCGATCCGAAGCTGGGAGCTTGGCAATCGGTGGGCTCGCCAGACGGATACTCCCGGGCCCTGGTCCGCACTCGGTCGGCCGTCCGACGTTCGAGCCTCGACCCGAACGATTAAGGGTCGCCGGGGCGTACGGCGAGAAGTTCGGGGATCGACCCGACCGGACACCGGGCCGTACGAGGGTTTGCACTCGATGAAGCGACAGATGGTGGACATGCTCGCCGAGTTGATCAAGATCTCGAGCGATCCGTTCTCGGACAAGCAAGAGGTCCTCGACTACGTCCAGACTTTCACCGACCAGATCCATATGCGAAACACCCTCTTTGGAGACTCGCAGGCCCCCGCGCTTCTCGCGGAGTATGGCCAGGGCGGGGTGGTCCTGTCCGGACATCTCGACACCCCTCCGGTCGGTGACTACTGGAGCTTTTCCCAGAGCCAGCTCGCCAGCGGACGGATGTACGGCCGCGGTGCGGCCGACATGAAGGGGACGATCATCGCGATGCTCGAGGCGGCGCAAGATCTCGTGGCCCGGAAGGTCCCCGTGGTCCTCGCCTTCACGACCGATGAAGAGACGAGCATGCAGGGCGCGATGGCGCTATCGAAGACGCTCCCCCTCCGACGGGCGAAGGCCGTCGTCGTCGGCGAGCCCACGGGATTGAGGGTGGCGTACGCCGAGAAGGGCGTCCTCGACCTGGCGATCGAGACCCGCGGGAAGGCCGCACACGGCGCGATGCCTCACCTGGGCGAGAACGCGATCGGGAAGATGATGCGGATCTTGCGGGGCCTCGAGTCGTTCAAGGGGCGGATCGCCCACCCCGAGCTGGGTTCGGTCACGCTGAACATCGGGACGTTCAACGGCGGCACGCGGCTCAACGTCGTGCCGAACCGCGCGACCTCCGAGGTCGACATCCGGTTCCCGCCGCCGTACACCCCCGACCAGCTGTACCACGAGATCGAGGAGCACCTGCGGCGGATCAAGACGCCGTTTACCCTCCGGCGGATCCTCACGATGCCCGCGGTGCAGATCGACCCCAACGCCGAGCATGTCAGGCTCCTCCGGGAGGTCGCGCAGGCCGAGGCGACCGTCCTCGTCCACGCTTCCGAGGCGGTCCACTACACCCAGGTGAACCCGCACGTTGTCATCTTCGGTTCCGGCGAGGAGGAGCTGTCCCACCAGGCCAACGAGTACGTCAAGATCGAGTCGGTGGCCCGGGCGACCGAGGTCTACAAGAAGTATGCGCTGCGACTCGCGACGATGCGTTCGTTGTCCTAGGCGGTGCCCGTCAGTACCGCGGCCTGCGGCGGAACCGTGCTCTCGACACTTGCCGGACGACCTCGGGAGATCTGCCTCCGCCCCCGATGGACCTCCCCACGACCCCTCGGTGTGGGTGGCCCCGTACCGCGGAATGTGACCACGTCATCAAGTAAGCGAAACGATACCGCCCCTCTGTGAAGGTCGCTCAACTCACCACACGGTATCCCCCCGGTCCGGGAGGTGTCGAGCGCCATGTCGCCGAGATCGCTCCCCGCCTGGCGACCCGGGGGCATCGTGTCGATGTCTACACGAGCGAGCTCTATCGCGAGTATCCCCTCGAACGACTCCCCGCGAACGTTCCGCGCGAGGAACACGTCTCGTTCGGGGAGATCCACCGACTACCGGTGTGGTCGTTCCCAGGGGAGCTCCACTACCTATTTTTCCGGGGCCTCGAGGCGGCCCTGGACCGGGACCGACCCGACCTTGTCCATGCTCACACGTACGGAACGAACCAGGTCGCGGTCGCCCGCCGGAATCGCCGACGTCATGGAACTCCGTTCGTCCTCACCGCCCACTTCCATCCGATCTGGTCGATCGAGGGCGGGTGGGTCCGTCATCGCCTCCGGGGCTTCTACGACCGCTACCTCGCGGGTCCCGTCGTTCGCGACGCGTCCGCGCTCATTGTTCAGACCCGGGAGGAGGAGCGGCTCGTGCGCTCGCTCGGCATCCCCCTTCCCCGCGTCGTCGTCGTCCCGCCGGGATACGGGGTTCGATCCTCCCCCCCAGCGGCACGGGATGTCTTCCGGGATCGGTTCGGGATCTCCGACCCGTACGTGCTCTTCGTAGGTCGCCTCGCCTCCAACAAGGGGCTCCTGGACCTCGTGGACGCGTTCGTACCAGTGGCGGCGAATGATCCCGCCGCGCGTCTCGTCCTGATCGGCGAGGACGGAGGGATGCGCGAGGCGATCCTCGCACGGGCCCGTGCGCGCGGTCTCGAGCGACGGATCGATCTCCTGGGCTACATTGAGAATCCCGCGGTCGTCGACGCGGCGTACCGGGACGCACGACTCTTCGTTCTGCCGAGCGAATACGAGGCGTTCGGACTCGTGCTCCTGGAGGCACTGGCCCAGGGGACTCCGGTGGTCGCGACCCACGTGGGCGGAATCCCCGAGGTCGTCGAGGATGGACGGGCGGGACTCCTTGTGCCGCCGCGCTCGCCGGAGGCTCTCGCCAAGGCGATCCTTCGCCTCTGGAACGACCGCGGGCTCGCGCGAGCGCTCGGGGAGTACGGCCGCGAGACGATCGTCCCGCGGTTCAGCTGGGATGCGCTCGCCGACCGACTCGATGCACTCTACCGGGAGGTCCAACCCCATTGAAGATCGTGCACGTCACGCTCCGCTTCGACGCGCCGGGGGGGGTCGAGACGAATGTTCGCGAACTTTCCCGGAGGCTCCGGGCCGCCGGAGACGACGTGGAGGTGTTCGCAAGCGACCTCTACGACGAGGCGGGCTGGGACCGACGATCGAACTTCCCTGCGGAGGTCGACGGCGTGCCGGTCCGGCGGTTCCCGGTCCGGAAGAGGCTCGTGCCGGTCCTCACGATGCCGATGATGGTCGGCCTGATCGACGCACTCGCGAATTCCGGGGCCGACGTGATCCACGCGCACTCGCACCGGTACGGCCACGTCCTTCAAGCCACGGCGGTCGCCCGGCGTCTTCACATCCCGCTGGTGGTCTCCACTTCGTACCACCCGGCGGATCGGCGCGAGTCCAGCCGCAATCGTGCGCTCCTTCGTCTCAACGACGTGGGCTTCGGGATGACGGCCTACCGAGTCGCCGATGCGATCGTCGTCCAGTCCGAGTTCGAAGCCCGTCTCGTACGAGAGTTCGCACCTGCGGACCGAATCCGGATCATCCCCCCCGGGGTCGACCTCGCCGAGTGGGCCGACCCCGGGGGGGATCGAGCCGACGAGCTCGAGCTCCCGCCCGAGTACTTCGTGTTCGCCGGGCGGATCGCCTCCAACAAGGGGCTGCCGAGCCTCGTCGAGGCGATCGCGGAGACCCCTGAACCGTACCGTCGACCTCTCGTCCTGCTGGGCTCGGACTGGGGGGAGCGGGCGTCCCTGGAGGATCTCGCACGCCGTCGGGGGGTGCACGGGATGCTCCGGTGGATCGGCTACGTCCCGGAACGTCGCGCGTACCGGGCGGTGATCCGACGAGCCCGGGCGCTCGTCCTGCCCTCCGAATGGGAGGCCTACGGATTCGTCCTGCTCGAAGCCATGGCCGCTCGGACCCCGATCGTCGCGACCCGGGTCGGGGCGATCCCCGAGGTGCTGGAACAAGGGGCGGCGGGACTCTTGGTACCCTACGGCGACCCTCGTGCGCTCGCGGGGGCGATGCAGTCGGTTCTCACGGATCCCGAGGGCGCCCACCGTCGCGTGGAAGTCGGTTGGACGAAAGCCCAGCAACTCGACTGGTCCCGCTCCGCGGAGCGGTTCCGAGCCCTCTACCGAGAGGTCCTCGCGGGCGGAACCGGTCCACGCTCCAGCCGGATTAGCTCCGCCCCGACGTGATCCAGATCCCGCCCCGCGTCTCCCGGGGTGAATCGCGCCACGACTCGAAAGACGTACCCTACCAGGCGGGCTAGCACGATCCACTCCGCCGGGCTTCCCGTCGGGCATCCAAAGACGCCCACGGTTCAACCGCACCGATCCTCGTCCGGCTCACCACCCTTGCCGACCGTAAACGGGTGGGCAGTAGATGGCCCTTTTCGTTCCCTTCTCCTCGAGCCGTAGGAAATTCTGCAGCCCCGGACCCGGGTCAAGATCGGGAGTCTCGATCCTGGAAGACCTCGAGGTCGTCGTCGGGGTTCGCGGGTGCCGCGCCATTCCAGGTCGCCGGCGTCCGCCTGCGCCAATGGTAATGAGGGAGCCGAAGCCTGCGGGATTCCCCGGGTTGGGGGATGTCCACGTTCGCGGTTCCGTCCTCCACCGCTCCCGAGAGAACGGCGAGATTCCACGGGATGCGATCGCCAGCGCGGGGGGATTGCGATCGGTGAAGATCGTCCACGTGACCCTGCGGTTCGACGCCCCCGGGGGTGTCGAAACCACCGTTCGTGAGGTGACGCGTCGACTGAAGAGCCAGGGAGTCGACGTGGAGGTCTTCGCGAGCGACCTTCTGGACGAGTCCGGATGGGTTCGGGGAACGGAGTTCCGCTCGGAGGTCGACGGCGTCCCTGTGCGGAGGTTCCCGGTGCTGAAGCGACCGTTCCCGCGGGCCGAGGCGCCGCTCGCGGCCGGTCGTTCGGGCGCGATTTCCCTCCCCCTCATGGTCGGGCTGGTCGACGCGCTCCGGGAAAGCGGAGCCGATGTGATCCATGTCCACTCCCATCGCTACGGCCATGTGCTCCAAGCGGCCGCGGTGTCCAGACGAACCGGGACCCCTCTCGTAGCCTCGACGCACTATCACCCGGCGGACCGACGGGAGTCCGCGATCAAGAGAGGCCTCCTCCGGTGCGAGGACGTAGCGTTCGGGTGGACTGCCTACCGGATTGCCCGGGCTCTGGTTGCAGAATCGGAACTCGAAGCCCGCCTCGTGCGAGGGTTCGCCCCGCGGGATCGAATCCGGGTCATCCCTCCCGGCATCGATCTCGACGCATGGGCGAACCCCGCGACCGACCGGACCGACGATCTTGCGCTGCCGGAACGCTACCTCGTGTACGCCGGCCGGATCGCGTCCAACAAAGGACTTTCAGTACTTCTGGACGCGCTCGCCCACCTCCCGGCATCCGAGCGGATCCCGCTGGTGATGATGGGTCCGGATTGGGGGGAACGCTCCGCTCTCGAAGCGAGGGCCCGGTCCCTTGGGATCGATCGGGACGTCCGTTGGCTGGGGATGGTTCTTGATCCCGCCAAGTACCGGGGCGTCATCCGTCACGCCCGGGCCCTCGTACTCCCGTCGGAGTGGGAGGCGTACGGGCTGGTCCTGTTGGACGCCTTGGCGGCGGGAACCCCCGTCGTGGCGACCGCGGCCGGAGGTATTCCCGAGGTGATCGACCAGGGCCGGGCCGGCCGCCTCGTTCCGTACGGGGACCCCGCGGCACTTTCGACCGCACTGCGTGCGACCTGGCAGGATCCCGAGGGCACTCACGCCCTCGTACGTCACGGGTCCGATTGGGTTCGAGCCCACGATTGGTCGATGACCGTTCGCCGTCACCTCGAACTCTACCGGGAGCTCGTCGCTCACTGAACACTTGGCCCGAAGAATCTCCCGGACCACGGGTCTCCGAGAGGCTGCGGTTATCGGTGCGCCGGCAGTCCGGCGTTCTTGCCGTAGTCACGGATGATCTCGATCCCCCGGCGGAGGGCGTCTCGAGAGGCCGCAAACGAGAGGCGCAGGTGGGACGCTCCGAGCGAGCCAAACGCGTCGCCAGGGGTCGTGATCACTCCGCGAGAGAGAAGATCCGTGGCGACCTCGAAGGCCGTTCGGGGCCAAGTGAACGACGGGAAGACGTAGAACGCCCCGGCCGGTCGCACGAGGGTAAGTCCGGGCACCCGCTCCAGCAGTCGGCAGACGAGCTCGCGCCGGGCACGGAACTCCCGAACCATCGCGCGCGTCGCCTCGTCCCCGGCTTCGAGACCTGCAAGCACCGCGGACTGGAGCGGCGTCGACGGGCACGCCATGATGTGGTAGTGGATCTTGTTGAGATCGGGCGCCAGCCGTCGCGAGGCGAGGAGGAAGCCCATCCTCCACCCCGTCATCGCGAGGGTCTTCGAGAATGAGTTGACGATCACCGCCCGGTCGGTGCGGCCCCAGAACGACGGAGCGACCCCGTCATACACGATCTGCTCGTACACCTCGTCCGAGATGATGGCGAGGTCGTGGCGATCCGCGAACTCGACGAGCTGGTCGATCACCGGGGCGGGGATCACTCCGCCGGTCGGGTTCGACGGGCTGTTGACGACGATCGCCCGCGCACGCTTGGTCACGATCCGCTCGAGCTCGTTGAGGTCCGGCACGAACCTGCGGGATGCCCGGAGACTGTACGGGACGGGAACAGCCCCGACGAGCCGCGCATGGGCCGGGTACAGCACGAACCCCGGGTTCGGGACCAGGATCTCGTCCCCGGGATCGTACAATGCCAACGCGACCGTCATGAGGGCTTCCGACCCTCCCGAGGTGACGATGACGTTCTCCCGCGTGGTTTTCGGATCCTTCGTCGAATACCGCTCGGCGATCTTGTCCCGAAGGGGAAGGAGGCCGGCGGAAGGGCCGTAGTGGTTCATGCCACTACGAGTCGCTTCCGCAAGGGCGTCGATCACCACCTTCGGCGGATTGAAGTCGGGCTCTCCTAGGCCAAGATTGATCGCGTTGGGGGGGGCCGCCTCGAACATCTTCCGGATGCCCGAAATCTCGATAGAGCTTACGCGGCGCGCGACCACGGTCGCAGCACCGGGGAGGGATTCATTATCGTTGTGCCGTGCGAGGGTGCGTCACGCCGCGGACGCGCACGACGTGCGCCAGCACAAGCGACATCTATCTGGCGTCGCTCTCGAGGTTGGGAGTCGAGTCCCATGTCCGTGCGTGTGGTCGTCGGGGCCCAATTCGGAGACGAGGCGAAGGGAAAGATTACCGACTTCCTCGCCGCGGACGCCCGGTACGTCGTGCGCACCGGCGGGGGTCCGAACGCCGGGCATACGATCCATCTCCCCGAGGGCGCGGTCGTCCTCCACCAGCTGGCCTGCGGAGTCCTGCGTCGGGGGGTCGCGGGCGTCAGCGGCCCCGGGATGGTGATTCAACCCCTCCGACTCGAGGAGGAGATGCGCGAGCTCGAGCAACGGGGGCTCCTCCGTGGCTCGGTCGTCATCTCCGACCGCGCTCACGCGCTCCTCCCGGTGCACGAGATTGAGGACGCATGGGAGGATGACCTCCGGGCGAAGAAGGACCCTCATGCGTCTCTCGGCACCACACGGCGCGGGATCGGACCGGCCTACGCGGACCGAGCGGGCCGCTGGGGATTGCGGGTCTCGGACCTGACACGACCGGCGGTGCTGCGCGACCGGCTCGAGCTCCTGTATGCGACCAAGGCTCAGATCCCCGGGCTTCCACCTCGCGAGGAGCTCACGGCGCAGCTCGCGGAGGTCGGGACCCGGCTCGCCCCGCTCATCCGACCCACCGAGCCCCTCCTGTGGGATGCAGCCGCCCGGGGCGAGGGCATCCTTCTGGAAGGCGCGCAGAGCGCCCTTCTCGACATCGATTTCGGTACCTACCCTTTCGTCACCAGCTCGCACCCGACGAGCGCGGGGGCCCTGATCGGGAGCGGAATCCCTCCCACGGAGGTTGACGAGGTGATCGGAGTCTCGAAGGCGTACGCGACCCGCGTCGGAGCCGGTCCGTTCCCGACGGAGGACACGGGGGAAGCCGGAGAATTCCTTCGCCGGGTCGGAGGGGAACGCGGGGCGACCACCGGTCGCGCGCGCCGCTGCGGCTGGCTTGACCTCGCGCTCCTGCGCTACGTCACGCGACTCAACGGGTTCACCTCGCTCGCGATCACGAAGGTCGACGTGCTCGGGGGGCTCGAGGAAGTGCCGATCAGCGTCCAGTATCTGATGCCGGACGGCACCACCGTGCGGGACATGCTTCCGTCCCAGGCGGACGACCTCGCCCGGGCGCAACCGGTCTACGAGCACATGCCCGGATGGCCCGAGTTCCACGAGCGACTGAAGGAGCGGATTCGCCGCGAGGGCGCCCGCGCGCTGCCGGCGACCCTGCGCCGGTACCTCCGACGGATCACGGAGGAGACCGGGGTCGCCGTCGAATACGTCGGCTTCGGCCCAGGCCGGGACGAGACCGTCCGCCTCGATGTCGGGAGCGTCCGGAGGGACCGATCGGGGATCCCGGCCTGGTCGGGCTGACGCGTTCGTGGCGTTCGACCCCTTCCTCTACGTCGCGCTCGGAGCGGGCATTGCGGCGGGCCGGATCGTTCGATGGCGCAGCCCGTGGGTGGGCCGTGCCACTCGACTCACGATCGTCGTTCTGGTGGCTTTCCTCGGCACCCTGCTGGATGGGGTCCCGTTCGCCTCGCTCCTGATCTCGGTTCCCGTCGCGCTCGCGCTGGCCGTTTCTCTCCTGGGCGCGACGGCTGGGGTCTACCTCCTTCTCGCCCGCCGGGAGGCGGGACCAACCCCATCGGCGAGGCCTGTCGGGACGCGAGAGCGGGTTCCATTCGGCATCGTCCTCATCGCGACTCTGCTCGCAGGGTTCGCGCTGGGCCACTTCGCGACCCTCCCAAGCAGTCTCGGCATCACAGGGGCCCTCTATGTCCTGCTCGCGCTGGTCGGATTCGACCTCAAGTTGCAGTGGATCGGCCTTCGTCAGCTCGCGGCTCCGCTGACCTCCGCGGTGGCGGCCGCCGCAGGATGCGCGATCGCCTTCGCCCTCTTCTCGGGCACAGCGTGGTCGGTGTCGTTCGCAACGACGTTCGCCTTCGGCTGGTATACCCTCGCGGGACCTCTGGTCGCGGCCCGAGCGGGTACCCTCCTCGGCATTCTGGCATTCCTGACGAACTTCTTCCGCGAGAACCTTACGATGGTCGCGAGCCCCTACGTGGGCCGACGACTCCGGGGCCCCGGTCTCGCCGCGCTCGGTGGAGCGACCTCGATGGACACGACGCTCTACTTCGTCACGCGATACGGGGACGCTGACGCGGGGAGTCTTTCGCTCGCGAGCGGCCTCGTCCTCACCCTCGCGGCCGGCCTCCTCCTCCCGGCGCTCCTTGCCCTGCCATTGTAGAAGACTTATGCCCCTAGGAGGCTCGCCCCGGAATGTCGGGCTCGTGGTCCAGCGGTTACGACGTCGCTCTCACACAGCGAAGGTCGCCGGTTCGAATCCGGCCGAGCCCATCCG
>Ga0187781_10002126_pt1 | contig 15121 bp, 14 predicted proteins | sample 0715_SJ02_MP02_2_FD_132447 | JGI IMG/M metagenome (GOLD analysis project Ga0187781, IMG submission 132447) | Tropical peat soil microbial communities from peatlands in Department of Meta, Colombia - 0715_SJ02_MP02_20_MG | ecosystem: Environmental > Terrestrial > Soil > Wetlands > Peat | place...
ACACTTTTTGACTCCGTTCCGCTCGCTCTGGGGGCCCGGGCGCGCGTGGTGCGGAGCGGTGCAGCTCGGCGCAACCCGGGCGGGGTGCGGCGCGTCAACCTCTAATATTTCGCGGTGAAATTGCGGGCGAAATAGTCAAGAGGGAGAGCGGCGAAGGCGAGCCTATCTCTATTGTGCGAGGGCGTTACTTAGGGTCGTGCTTGGGATTTCAATCAGTCCACCAAAGGGATGGTACAGTTCCATCATCACAAAGATCGCCCCTGCTGAGGCCATGGCACAAAGACAAAGGGCCAGTAGGACGGTTGCATTCCGTGGAGCGAAGAGCCCAAAGCATAAAAAGTTAACAGCCAGAGCAAAAATCAGAATTGCAAGCAACGGCTTCGAGACAGAACTATTCTTTTGTTCGAGAATCAACTGACGCTGTTCGGCAACTTGCAACGCCATTGCAGCGGCCTGAGACTTGATCGCCCGCTGGATGTCGCTCTGTGGAGCGAGCATCTGAAGGATGGCGTAGAGCTGCCCAGGAGCTGCAGCATGAAATGAGTTTTGGGAGTGATGCCCGTTCGGCCACAACTGTTCGACCGCACTGTTGAGATCGCTCCGCAGCAGATCCCGGGAGGCCTGCGCCTCGGGACCGTACAATAACAGACCGCGGTCAATGAGACCGATCTTGGATGCTATTGCTATCAGCTCGTTATTTTGTGCATCGTAAGACTCCTTTGCTGAAGCGATCAGGAGGCCAAGCACAAGCGCAGCCATGGTACCGATGACTCCTGCTCCTAAGTTAACAATGCGTTGAGTATCGGCGCTCTGATGACTCTGAGGAAGGTACGTTCGAAGCAGCATACCCATCAGTGCGCTACCAAAAATGCATGCAAATGCGACTAAGCCCACTCCAAACGAACTCATGCTTACCTCTACCGCATTTTGTAGTTTGCACATTTCGCGACGCGAGGGGAGCGGCCCCACGGGCGGTTCTTAGACAAGGGAGATTCAGCGTAAAACTCCCCGTTTGTGCCGTGTCCCCGGCGGGAGGTCAGCCGGATGGTTTCGGCAAGTTCTCAACTGCTGTTCCCCGTAGATTTCGAAATGCATAAGTGAATTTGTGACGATACTTGCAAACGCAAAGATTAGGTGAACATACCGAGCAGCTGGAGATGGACGCAAGCAAAAAGTCTAGAGAGAAAAGGCCAGAATGGAGACTGGCAAGAGTTCTAGTTCATACTGGAAACAGTTACAGGTGTCAACGACGTCCGGCTTCAATGGTGTCCTGGTAAATTCAGCGACAAATCGAAGTTCACGCCCCTGGGGCCGATCCATGGAAGGTCAACTGGTGAACTCATTACTCACTGTGGTAAGAGTTACTCGATTCGGGGGGAATGCTCGGCGCGGCGTGGGGCATTCGCAATTCTTTAGTAAGTCGGATTCCACAATGAGCCTCTTCGAGTCGTCGGGTTGAGCTTGAACGTCTGAGATCTCTTCAGACCCTCGGTAGAAAGCGATCCCCAAACTTTCGCAACTAGGCGGTTGCTAAATGTGTCACTTCTTGGCGGCTGAAGCCGAGGTTACTGGTTCGGACCATAGAACGGACACCAACCACCCAACCACCAGTCCAATCACACAACCGAACAGCACTTCCGATACCCGGTTCACGCCTGCCTGAAGGCCTTTGATCCTGGAATGGTGTTCCAGACCGGCAGCGATGACAAATGCCGCGGTGATGGGAGCCTGCCGCCACATCGTTGCAATACGAACGACATAAGAGGAAACCAACACCGTCGCTGCCATTGCCAGGGGAAGAGTTATAACCCTGCTACCACCCAGAGCAATGAATAGCAGCCCAAGCGCACACCCTACAAGGGTGTTGATGAGACGGGAGCGGAACAGCAGGATCGACTGCTTCGTTGAGGGATCGCTGGTCGCTACCATAGAACTGATGGCCCAAATTGGGTTGCTTCTGGCAAGCTCATGGACAGACACCCACAACACAGCGGTGGCAAAAAAAATGCTCACCGCATAATGGATGCCATGTACGTCACCTTTGATGAAGCGCTCTATTGCCTTTAGCATGTCCCCCCCGGTCAGCGGCAAGCAACGCTTAAATCGGAATCACGTTGGCATGGGCTATGCAGATTTCGTCACGTTTGGTCGGAAACAGCGTTTGCCGACTACCCTTTTGAAATAGCCATTCTCCCGAACTTGCTCGCCCGTCATTTCCGCGATGAGACCCTTCGACGCCCACAATGCAGCCTCCAGGTTCCAAACGCGCAAACAAGTCAAGAATCCGAGCGATGAGATTTGGCCATCTGGTCTGTGGGCTGGCTCCCAGTCCAGCGCCATTGTCGATGTCGAAGTACTCGAAGAACAGGATGTAATCGCTCCCTGGAATTTCTACGTGCGGAATCGGTGTCATTGTCATTCGTGCGATTTGGGCGGATTCCCAAGCAGCCGATATACGGTGGCTGTTTTTGTGCAATTCAGCGCGATGTATTCCTCTGCCGCGTACTGCAGAGCGATGAAGAAGTCCTCTCCCCGCTTCAACGCAGGCTTGGCGAGCTCGTTGCGATCCTTGAACTTGAACTGGAAGGCAAACTCTCCGATGAGCGGGCGGTGCTCGCCGCGAGTGCGCCAGATGGCTACATTGGCCTTGGCGCCCACGCCCTCGCCGAAGTCGAGTATGCCGATGTCCTGCAGGACCTCCTCGATAACGGTATTGCTGACCAACTCGATTTCCTCTTTTGGGCCCTTCCTCACCGCTGTGAGTGCAGGAAGGAGATCCACCAACTGGTCCATGTCACGAACATTTTCCTTGCCCATGCCAATGGCGGAGCGCGGGAACTGCACGTTGTGCGAGAAAAGCAGGCGAATACCCCCGAGCTTCTCCTTCAGCGGCATGGCCTGACACTTGAATTTGACACGGTGGTCTCCCAGAATGTGCGGCCGGACGTCGGTCTCGGCGCACCTCTGCATGTCGGGATGGCGAAACTTGAAGACGATTTCCGGATCGCCAATCGGGAAGCCGTCTTTGTAGGGAATCCTTCGGCGCAGGATGAAGGCGTTATTGTAGAGGCGAAAGTCGTGGGTGTCGATGAACACGACTTCGCGGAGCTTGACCGGCTGGGTATCGAAGTCGGCGACGCTGTACTTGACTCCGGTCTGCTTGGCGGGCTCGCGAAAAACCTTTCCGAAGTCGAAGAAGCTCTGGCGCGAACAGAACTTATTGGGCCGCAGAATGAGCTTGCAGCACAGGTATTCGACCTGATGGATGGGCATTCCATCGGCATAAACGCCCGGCTTCAGTTGCGGAACACGTCCTACCCAACTGGGAGTGATACGCTCCTTACTCCACGACGGCGTGCTCGTTGTGGTTCGCGCTAATACGGCTGCTGTAGCTCTTCCCATACTGCTCCTCCTTAGCACATCTCGATTTGTCCACTTCGGTTACTGTGGACGATCCAGTTCGTAGAATTCGGCGATTTGTGAAGGCTCCTCGGCGTAAATTTCAAAGTGCGTGATGGAACGTTCCATAACTTAATCAATTCAGCCCAGATCGGAGGAGAGAGACTTGATGTGCACTCACGCTTGTGGCGCAATGACTTGGGAAGGCTGAAAAGTGCTGAAATTATTTATGAAAACGAATCCCTGGGTAACTGGTAAAACTAGCAGGATGACGGCGAATTAGTTCGGGGTGCGACGTAGCGATCAACTGAACGGTGCGAGGAATTTGTTGATAACGCCCTCGTCTTTTGGCGAAAAGGGGAAAACAGTCACGCTACGTCATTGGAGGAGTGCTTTACAAAATGGTTAGCCCACCAGAGTTGCCAGAACGTGCCAATGCCTCCGGTGAGGTCAGAGTCTCCCAACCACCAAGCCAGTCCCAAACTGCAAATAGACGCTGGGGGGCAATGCCGCTGGGGTTGAAATCGTAGGCCTTCCGGGATTCGCTGCCGGATTGAATTGCGCATCGTCCGATCTCACGGTGACACCCACTTAAATCATTCTTCTGGTTCTTTGGGAATCCACTTTGAGCTGTGTACCGATAACAGATCATTTCTCAATGGAGCCGGGCGATGGCAACTGTTTCCTTGCTGACAATTTCCTTTGGAAGCGGGAGATACCCCAATGCTGCGGCCTGCCGTTGCCCAGGACCTAACATCCAATCCAAAAAACTGAGAAGCGCATTTCGTTTTGCGTCTTCTAGTCCATGCACGGGAACAACAATCCATGTGAAAGAACAGATTGGATAAGAGCCTTCTCCCGGAGTGTCGACGATGGAGACGTTGAAGCCGTCACTATTTTTCAAATGGCCGGCAGCTGCGGCGATGCTTTCCAGACTGGCCGCGACGAACTTGCCGTGCCTGTTGAGAACTCTTCCGTAGCTCAAATGATTCTGCAATGCATAGATAAACTCAACATATCCAATCGAGCCGCTCTGTTCCTTCACCAACTTGGATACACCGTCGTTGCCGGTTGCCTCCAGTCCAATCGGCCACTTCGGATGGAGACTTGCCCCGACCTGCGTCTCCCACGCAGCGCTGGTTTTCGAGAGATAATCGGTCCAGGCATAAGTGCTACCACTTCCGTCAGCACGATGGACAACCACAATTTCGAGATCGGGAAGGTGAAGACCGCGATTGAACTTCATCAGGATCGGATCATTCCATTTTTTTATCTTTCCCAAATAAATACCGGCGAGCGCTTCCGGCGTGAACGCTATGTCGCCGGGAAGTCCTGGCAAGTTGACCACGGGTACTACTGCACCTATGACCGAGGGAAAGAATAGATACTGTTCTTCGTCTCCAGCAGCCAGCTCGTGAATCGCTTCCGGACTATCAGAGGCCCCAAAATCAACCTTCTTTCCCAGCAAACTGCGAACTCCTGCCTCAGACCCGATCGGATCGTAGGTTATCTGCACAGACGGAGCTTCGTGTCGATAGTTAGTGATCCATTTCTCATAGACAGGATACGGAAACGTAGCGCCTGCTCCTTTCAAGATGGTCGCAGGTTGAAGACTAGTGGTAGTCCTCGGCGGCAATTCACCTTTTCGTAGGAATTCCACCAGTTTACTTGCGATCTCGGCCGAGAGATCCTTCGTCACATCCTCCGATGCAACTGGCGGGGTCGCCAAATATGACCAAAGCGTTTCACCATTTTTGTCTCTGAGCTCAATCGACAGGAAGCCGCTATAGATAGCGGTTCCATTGGCGGGTATGTTGCCCAGCTGAGGGTTATGACTGCGGTATCCCTTGATCCAGACTTCACCGCCGCCACCCAATATTGCGTCTGCCCCAGATTCATTGGCAGCGAGCGAGACCAAAACGTGTTTGCCTAATTCGGCGATCAAATCCTGCCGGAACTTCTCAGATCCTGCCTGGGTAGCAAACGGCTCGACGTAAATCTGTTTAATTCGAGTTGTGGAGGAAGTTTGCCAGGAGCGCGCGGATCCCAAAACCGTGCAGAGGACCGCAACGCACAAGAAGAGACGGGATGGGAAAACGTTCATATCAAAATGATCCTCCCACTCGGTCGGCCTGACGCGGCCTACTTATGTCCGAATACCTCCACGCCAAACACAACCCGCCATTGCGCCGCGCCAAAATTTTGTACGAGAGCATGGCCGACTCCCAGTTTGAAACGCAGATTTCGTCCTGCGTGGGCGCTCTCTAGTCGCCCCGTTAGAAGGACCTCCGTACCTGTCTCTCCGCTGAAGAAAGCGCGAAGAGCCGTTTCTCCGAAAATCTCAGGTCCGGCTACGACTGTCCAGCCCTTTGGCACAACGAACTTCCGCGCACCGCTGATGCCATAGAGGAACTCGCTCCCGTTGGGACTGTCGGGCACGGGTGCTTCGTTGAGCGTGCGGACATGAACGCCGAGCTGACCCGCATACGAGTAAGCGCCAGCATCGCCTGCGACAAGAAATCGAAACATCGCGCGGTATCTGGCGTCGGTCACATAGTCAGAGCGGTTTCCCGAAGGGATGAGCAATTGGGCTCCCGCGCCCAAGCGAAGTAGGCTTCCCGGCTTGCCAGATAAGCGGACATCGAGGCCGAGACGAGGATCGGATATCGTGTCCGGGTTGGTGCCCAAGCTCACCGAGGGAGCTGTGAACTGATAGGCGCCAAGCACCCCACTGGTGCCGCTGAGCACCAGCGGTGTCGGCAATTCGAGGTAGCCGCGAAAACGATCGTGGGTGATCGCCGCGCCAATATTGAGGAACGCCTCCTCCGATACCACAGCGAGCTTCTGCTTCCCATCAGGACCCGTAATTACCAGTGGGTGTCGCGCATACCCAGAGGTTGCTGAAAGCGCACCTCCCAGCTCTCCGCTGATGTCCAGATCATCCATGACGAACCAACCTGCACCCGGAGCCGATTGGTACAAGCGCTCGAGCGCAAACCCGGCTGCCTGTTGCTGCGCATAAGCTCGCGGCGGCAGGAAACACAATAGAACAAATCCAGCAAGGAGCGCGTAAGCGCAGCTATGACGCGATTTAGAACTCGCCATGGATTCTGACCGTAAAGACGTTGACCGGGCCCCGCGCCGCATTGAAGCCTGGATTAGAAATGTGCTGGTAGTCGCCCGTCAGCCAGTAGTTTCTGTGGAAGTTGGCGCCATAGAATAAATCAACGGATCGTTCCGCCGCAGCTGTGATGGCGCCGTCACCGACAAACCCATCAATTCCGCCCATTCCCAGATACTTGGCGTGGACGTTCGATATCCATCCCACATTGAGGCCCGCACCTACGACATCTTTAGGCCTCGACCAGGAGGAACCTTTCGCCAGCATTCCCGCGATGAAAGAACGGTCTGTTGAGGTATATGCGTCCACTTCGGTTTTTCCGTCTGCGAACATTCCGCGAGAGAATACGCCAATATCATGTCCGATGTATTGCTCAGCGAATGCTCCCACGCCCATCTTCACGTTCGGCTTTCGAGCCCAGCAAAGATCTGGCGCACCGGAGTTTTGAGATCCGTAATTGAACCCCGTGCAAGTGGTTGCGTTCTCGTTTGGGTTGGCTTCAAACGCTGCGATAGCGTCACTGAAACGCCCGATGAATTCGTGATTCCGAAAAGCCAACAGTCGAAGCATCCCTTCTTGGCTGTGAATCTTTTGTTTGTGTTCAACTTCTATTTGGTCCCCGTAGTATTTGAAGAGCCTGAAGTCCACCGGGAGCTGGTTGGGCTCTTTCGGCGGAGTGATGCGTCCCACACGGGCCGCCCAATCATCCCAATGGAATTCCGCGACCCCACCATATGAGTAACCGCGCGCGTCGGATGCAAAGTCCCAAGCGGCGTAGGTCATAAATCCGAGGCCAAGAAAACCCTGGCGCGGATCGATATCGAACGCGTTGGTATCGAAAAAGTCAAGGATACTAAAGTTGCCGACGGCAAAAACCAGTCTCCTGGAGTCATAGTGCGTCCCAAGTTGCAGGGGCCCCGAATCCTCTACGATCGGCTCGCCACCCAGTCCGATCGTCTGCTTAACGAAAAGCCGGGAACGATAGATCTCAGGCGTGGATCCGCCGGTTTTTTGCAACTCGAAGTTCTGGATAGCGCCGCCCAAACCCCTCAGTTGAGAGAAGGGGACTTCCGATATGAGTTCCGGAACGAAATACCCTTCTGCGCCGTGCCACAGCCGGACACCCAAGTAGAGAGTCGCCGTGCCCGTAAAGCTTCTCTGTTCTACGGGAAGAAGCGAATTGATGCTGCCGTTCAAATTGGTGTAAGGCGCATCGAACGAGGGGTGCCAGCTCGAAATGTAAGTGAACTGCCCATATGCGTTCCAGCTCTCGTTCTCGATGTTGTGCAGACCTTTGTCTGCCAGCAGTTGCATGAAACTGAATTCATTTTCCGATCGAGGTGCAGGGGTGCCATTCTGTGCATTCAGAGATAATGGGATGGTGAAAACGAGGATCAGAAGCGCACCCGCGTCCGAGCGACGCCACGCCGCACACGGACGGGTAACCCGACCAAAAATTAGGTTCTGAAGGAACGCGGCAAAGTTTGTGCAGCCATAGAACCGTCGCAGAATGTGAATATCCCTGTGTACGATCCGGAACTCCGAAGTGAGACGCTGAGAATCAGTCCGGACGAGATGAAATCAACTTTCGCGCGAGGAAAACTCTTAATGTAATCTTTCGGCTCGTTCTTAACATTACAGTTTGATGAAAATTGCGGGTGGGGCCCTGACAGCCCCCACGAACTGCACCCTTTCGAAACGAGCGTGTCATATATAATACCCCGGTAGGGTATATGTCAACGCGCTAACGATGACGCTCGCCTTCGCTCTCATTTGTAACTATTTGGCCCACAATTTTCACCGCGAAATGTTAGAGTTTGACGCGCCGCGATCCCGCTGTTGTTTCTCTCGCGCCCACCCAATGACGCGCCAACCCTGCGCAGTCTTGCATTCAAGAGGAGAGGAAGGCAGAGGGGGAACCAGTTTCTAGATTTGCCGCTCGAATTCAAGGTTCGCAATTCGGGTGCCGCCCGTCCGGAGTTTTCCTAGTAGTAACAGAGGTGCACTTCTGAAACGCTCTATCTCCCATCCCGCCAAGGTGTTGACAGGGTAGTACCTTTCGGGAAAAACTCGGCTGTCCCCCCCCGCGCGTGTTGGGTCAGGGCTTGCGTGTGCGTGAGTGAAAGGTGCGCAAATCGTGTAGCGCGTGACTATACGTAGATTTCGCGGCGGAATTGTGGGCGAAATGCAGTCGTCATTCCGCGCATAGTCGTCAGAATCCGGCATCATCAAGCAGATCTTCCTGAGCCAACTGCGGGGCACACGGGGGGAAGGGAAAGTTGTTACCGCAATGAACTTTAACCCAGCTTGGCCGAGGATTCTTACCCTCCCGAGTCCCCCGATGCCGGCGGGAAACTATTTCTCCAGCAGAGAGAAGATGCGCGTTTGGTTCTTCAGAATCAATTCTTGATTCTGAAGAACAGAGTCGAATTTCTCCTGGTTTTTCTTAATCACTTCCTGATTCTTCAAGATGACTTCCTGGTTCTTCAGAATGAAGCCCAGCTTCTCCTGGTTTTTCAGGATGTCAGCCTGGTTTTGTTTGATCAGTTTCTGGTTGGCTTTCAGGTCTTCTTGATTTTCAAGAATATGGGTCTGGTTGGCGAGAACCGTAGGTTCAGAGAAGACTTCGATTGGAGACATAAAGAAATACCTCATCACAGAGTTTTAACGCAGAGCACTCTAGCTCTTATGTCCGCGAAGCCGATGTGATAATGATCACATTGGCAGCTGGGCAGGGTCACTTTGCGAATGGTATCGGCGCGAAAACACCTCACTTGCCCGCACGAGTCTCGTTGTACACAGTCCGACACCTCGAGCGTTGCCTTGGGTGGCAGTCCCACAAAACTGGGGCGGGTCATGAACCAGATTGCAGTTGGCGGCGACGAAGCGTTCCGGCCCTCTTGCCAAGATAGTGTATTCGACGGCGTCTTGAGCGACATCGAACACATCGGAATGTGTGCCGTCCGATCAGGCAACCAATGAATGTGGATTCGGCTCTTTAGTTATTTTGCCGGAATGTGTTCTCTCTTCGAATAAGAGTCGCCGCAAGGTACGAAGATCGTTCAGGATTCTGCTGCTCCGCTTCACGTGCAGTTCGAGTTTAACCAAGTTGTACAGGGCGATTCGTAGAGCATCTCGACGGCGCGTATCGGCCGACTCTCTATCAACATCGCCTTCAAGCTCACGTTTTGCCTCGGCTACCGTTTCGGCTAGCAGGGCTACAAAATCATGGGCACTCTCTAGAGTCTGGAATTGATCTTCTATACCTGCATCCATAAACGATTTCCTTCATAGTGTTGATGGTTCATTTGATTTGGGCAACCGATTTCTCGGCTGGCACGCGGGATTGCTCATCAGGTTACTCGTCAGACAATCCAGCACGAAGAGGAAATTTCGGGTTGGCTGCTCAAGACGCCATGCAATCAGATCCAGTAAACCTTCCTCGCCCAGCCCTGCGTTTCAAAAGTGCGATCATCTGCTCCACTGTGATTCCGGCTTGCTGTCCCGCCACAGCCAGCTTCACAATACCCGCCAACAATGTGGCGTTGTCCAGAGGGTCACCTCGAAACAACGTTGTGCAGATGATCACACGGGTTTTGGAGGACAAGATGTGATTACCGTCACAGGAGCGTGTGACTCGCTTTGCCAGTTCAAAACAGTTTGCACGAGAGAATAGCTCAACTCCTCCAAATGTTGTGTGGGGATCGGAATTCATGGCACGCATCCGGCGCCGGTGTACCCCCGGAGGCGAAAGAAAGTCACATTCAAGGAAAGGTCGTACTTGCTCTGGCGATCGACAAGGCCGCTACGAGAGATATTCGCGTGCTCACCTTTCCGGATCAGGCGCTCACAGATTCCGCTGTCGCTGCAGTGAGTCGCTGGCATTACTGACCGTACCAGTTGAACGGTTCCCCCCCGCTGTGGTGATCGTGTTTGGACTGGGAATGGGGTGGAAGGAAACGAACGGCAAAACTGTCACACCTCGTCTCCCACCGAGTCTCAAAAAATGAATTGGTGAACGATTACTCGTACCGCAGTGCCGCCATCGGATCGACCTTTGCGGCGCGGCGTGCTGGGAAATAAGTCGCTAAGAAGCCAGTGATGAGCATGACTGAAGCGCATACGAGGCCCGTTAGGGGATCGGTTGGCGTAACGACCAGTTCATGGCTGACAATTCTTCCCGCACCAATCCCTGCAAGCCAACCTAGCGCAATCCCGACAGCCATCAATATCGCTGCCTCTCCCAGAATCAACGCGAAAATCCCGTGGCGGGTCGCGCCAAGAGCAATGCGAACACCCATTTCGTGGGTCCGGCGTACTGTGGAATGGTGCATAACACCGTACTGTCCTATCAAGGCGAGAACGAGAGCGAGCAGCGCAAATATCTCGAACACATAGATAACGAGTTTCGGCTCCGCGAGTTGCTCGTTTAACGCCTGAGCAACGGTCTTGCAATCCGCTACGGGCTTCCCTGGATTCCAAGCATGAACAGCATGTGTCAAGGAAGGAATCACCGATGCGCCGCTTTCTGTGCGCACCACGACCTCTAACGTGTCTTCGGTCTTCGGGACTGGAAAGTAAACTGTGGGCAATGACTGGCCGCTCTGGCCGTCAGGTAGCCAGTCCCGGACCACGCCCACAATCTCGAAGGAAGGACCGTCCTTTCCTGTTCGGACTGTCAGCCCAACCACATTGCCACCAAACTGTCTCGCAAACATTTCGGACACGATTGCGACCGACGCATCGCTGTTAAGCGGGAGGCGTCCTTGAAGCGCCGGAAGTTGAAGAGCACTGAAGAATCCGGGGTTCACCTCCATCTGGATTGCTGAAGTCTGCTTGTGTGCTGCTTCATCATCCAGTTCCAGAGGATGTTCACTTCTGCGGTTTACGATCAGCGGCAGATCCGACGTTGCCCCCACAGCAGTCACGCCAGGAAGCGCCCCAAGATCGGTCAGCAGTCGATTCCATTCTTGCCTCTGGGCCGAAACCGTGAATGTGATTAGTCTGCGCTCGTCAATTTTCGGAGGGGTATTCCGCTCGATGCCGATGAGCGTTCTTATGAAGAGACCACAAACTACAAGCAGGAGCATTGCCATCGCGATTTCAAATACGACCAGTGGTAAGCGCTTGAGCGTGATTCGCGCACCGGAGCTTGTCCCACCCTGCCGAAGGGCGTCATTCAGATTCGCTTTTGATGCGCGCATTGCCGGACTCAACCCAAAAGCGATAGGGATGAGCAATGCACTTGCCGTTGCGACCACCAGGGTATGCCAGTTCAAGTGGATAGCACTGGCGGCAGAGATCCGAGATTCAAACAGGCGTTGCAAAGCCTTGACGCCCATATACGCAACCAGCACTCCGGCAGATGCGCCTGCGAATGCGAGCATCATGTACTCTGTCAACAATTGCCGAACAATTCGACCGCGCCCAGCTCCCAGTGCTGCCCGAGTCGCAAATTCCATTCGGCGACCGAATCCACGTGCTAAGAGAAGGTTCGTAATGTTCGAGCAAGCGATCAAGAGGACAAGTATGGGTGGTCCAATCCCGAATGCAAGAACCAGTCCGATCCTCTTGTGTTGCTCGCTATCGTAGCTGACTATGCGCATTCCGAACTGGCCAGTTGATGAAGATGAACCAGCGAGTGTCCGGACGAGAACTGTGGCCTCCGCGTTCGCTTCATCGAAGGTGACCGTTTTGCGTCGAATGCCAATGACCATGACCGCACTCGCCGCACCATCAGGCGAACGAGCAAGGACCAGCGGCGTCCACGCCTCTGTATCCTTCGTCGGATACCAGAAGCTTTCCGGCATCACGCCAACAATGGTGTATGGCATGCCGTCGAAATGCACGATCTGGCCAAGAATGTCGGTTTTCTCTCCAAAGTCCTTGTGCCACATTCCCTCGCTGATCACAGCGACGGGAGGTGCTCCTGCCTGATCTTCGTTCTCGTTGAAAGCACGCCCCAGCTTCGGGTAAGCACCCAACGTATGGAAGAAATTGGAGGACACCATCAGTGTCTCGACTCGGCGCGGCTCGGCGAGGCCAGTTAGCAATTGGTCAGACTCGGCAAAGGCAGCGAGTTCCTCGAACGTCGACATATGGCGTCTGAGGTTGAGGAAATCAGGAATGGAGAGACGAGCCCGATCGGCTCCTGTCTGGTAGTTAACCATCCACACATTCGCAAGCCGGTCCAAATCCCGCACCGGAGGACGATTGAGGATAGCGCCCTCGTACACGCTGAACATCGTCAGGGCGCACCCGATTCCTAACGCTAAGGTCAGCACTGCGACTGCTGCGAATCCCGGATTTCTGCGCAGCTGCCGCAACCCGCAATAAAGATCATGGGCTATTCCGGTCATCTCGGGCTCATCCTTCGACTCGCATGGAGCGCTGAAGCAGAGTGTAATCCGTCCATCGCAAAGGACAAGAGAATACCGCTGTCGGAGCTGGGGAGTTCGGTGGAACCGTCGTTCTGCTGGGGGTCTACTTAACCAATCTGAAATCGCTTTGTAATCTTGGCAATAGTCCTGCGACGAACGCTCTCCCCTTTCAAAATCCTTTCCAGAGTGTGATGGCTCACCTTTGTCTCTCGTTCTGGTTTGCGAATTCCGAGCTGGATCAGGATGTAATGAGTTGGGCGTGTTGCCTTTGAGATGTCGATGATTTTGGGATGATGGTCACACGATTTCCTGTTCGCTTTCGGACATTTGGTGTCGTAAGGGGACAGTCGTCGGACACTTTTAACGACAGACGGTTTTTCTTTTCGTCTACAGATCAGTACGGTACGTTTGGCCATAGATTGGTAAGGTTCTTGCCATGAGTGGGTATCCTTTTTTTTCGGCCCCGGAGGGGGCGAGTGGAGCGGGGAGCGCTGAGTGGAGATGGCTTGATTTTGAGATCGCGACAAGCGGAAATGCTTGATGGGCTGGAATTCTTTCCAAATCGAGTTCGGAGTCTTACGCAGCGTAAGAAAAAACAGTAACGATCACGCTGCCTATGCCGATGCGCTCTTTTGATCTCCGCCAGTTTGAGCAGCAATGGGAACGCGAACCTGTATCTGCGTCCCTTCTCCCGGTTTCGATTCGATGGATAGGGTGCCCTTCACAAGGTTAACCCTCTCCCGCATGCTAATCAGGCCAAGCCCCTGGTAATCCATTGTCGTTGAGGGATCAAACCCCACGCCGGGATCGCGAATTGTGAGCTGGAGAGCATCGGCGACTCTCTCCAGCCGAACATCGAAGTGTCGCACACCACTATGCTTCACCGCATTGGCCAACCCCTCCTGCATGATGCGGTACAGACATAATGAAACTTGCGAAGGCAAGGAGCTAGGTACATCGCTGTGCGTGAAATCAATTTCTACATATCGCTGCTCGGCAAACTCTCGGCAAAAACTTTTCATTGTCCCAACCAGCCCGACAAGTTCCAGCCTCGACGTATGCAAACGGTGCGACAACGCGTGGACATCGTTAGTCATCTCCGCAGCGCTCTTCAGTAGTGAGCCAATTCGGTTGCGAGCTTGCGTTTGAGACTCGGGAGATATCCTTGCCAGCTCTTCTAGGCCCACCGTCAGCATTGCAAGTTTTTGGCTGACGTCATCATGCAGCTCTCTAGCGATGCGACGACGTTCCTCCTCTTGTGCTTCAATCAACCTGCCGCCCACGCTTGCGACAATTTCTTCCGACTGCTTGCTCTCCGTGATGTCGATTACCATCCCTACAATCCGCAGCAGCCTGCCTTGCTCGTTGAAGACCCAATAACCGTTCTTCTCCACCCAAATCAGTGTCCCATCTGAACGCGTAAGACGAATCCTGATTCGAAATTGGGGCTTCTCAGGACAAATCCCGGCAACCTCGGCCATTAGTCTCTGGCGATCGTCTGGGTGCATCTTCGCCAACATAAGCTTGCCGGTCGCATATTCTTCTTTTTTTATCCCAAAAATCTCGGGGATCTCCCCCAGAACTTTGAAGACATCGGTGTCAGCATCCCACTCGTAGGCAAACATTTTGCCGACATGTGCAGCCAGGCGAAAACGTTCTTCGCTCCTGCGCAGCACCTCTTCCGCAAGCTTGCGCTCGGTAATGTCGAGCACAACAGCAACCCATCCATTTGCAACTCCATTGGCATCGAGAGTGGGAGTGTAAGTCGCCGAAGTCCACCTTCGTCCGATACCCTGAAAATTCGCTTCTCGTTCGTAATCGACTCTCTCCCCGGTGAGCACCCTCCTGAAATGAGGCAACAAGCCTTCGAATGCCTCCTTGCCTAAGACGTCCACTATCGGGCGACCCACGATTTCGTTTAACGGGCGTTGAATCCAGTTGGCGTATTCTTGATTAGCCCAGAGGTAGCGGAGGTCGTCGCTACAACGACTGACAGCCACTCCCATTTGTTTGGTGACTAGCTCCAGCGTCTCAAGGATGCCTTGCTGCCAGTCGATCTCATGTCGTTCTACCGCTTGCATAATGTCGCAGTTTCCTTATCTGGCACCACGCCAGCGAATGATATACGTCATCCGAGGGAATAAGAAGTCTATTGGTGGAACTGACAGAAGGCAGCGGACAACGCCACGAATTCGCCAGAATCCACGCGCAAGGGATGACG
>Ga0187781_10002131_pt1 | contig 15108 bp, 8 predicted proteins | sample 0715_SJ02_MP02_2_FD_132447 | JGI IMG/M metagenome (GOLD analysis project Ga0187781, IMG submission 132447) | Tropical peat soil microbial communities from peatlands in Department of Meta, Colombia - 0715_SJ02_MP02_20_MG | ecosystem: Environmental > Terrestrial > Soil > Wetlands > Peat | place...
CGTTGGTGGGTTTCAGTTCCTTCCTGATCTGTTCCACCAGGCTCTTGAATCTCTGTTCGAATGCATCACGATTGCGGTTGGCTGTGCCCCCCACCCAGAGGGCCAACTGTCCGTTGCCGTTGCGCACCGGGACCACCCAGAAGCGCACGTGGGAAACGTAGAAGACAAACGTCAGGCCAATGGCCATCAAAATCACGCCCGCCCAGACCGACCACTGCCCCGGCTCATGCGAGACCTGCAGCCCGGTAAAGACTTCGGGCGTCAGATCCTTCGGCTCGAAGATGTAGGGGGAAGACGCATTCTCGCCGATACCGGGAATCTCAGGCAGCCACACGTTCACACTTCGCTTGTCCTTTTTCGAGGTTACAATCAGGTGCACTGCGGGGTTGAGCACGTCGTTGCTGCGGGCGTAGACGTGGCCATCCTCGACAACGTAATCCGGAATAAACTCAGCCACCTGCACGCTGGTGTCGGCATCCAGGGCCACCGTCTGGTTCGGCGCCAGGGAAATTTCTTTCGGCGCGCCGGTTGCGCCTTTTGCCGGAGTCGCGCTAAGGAGTAATTGATCGAGTTTTCCGGTCTGTCCCCAACTCGCCTGGTAGAAGCGCACGCCCTCATAGACCAGCGGATCGTTGACGACGATCTCTTTGCGCTGAACCTCCCGCCCGTTATCGACTACGGCGAGCTTTGACCACCAGCGCTTGGGAGTGCCATCCGTGTATGTTTCTTCGCCGGTTCCGTCGCAGCGGATGGAGAAGGGAAGGATGCGCGTGGCCCCTTTGGTCAACTCAACTTGATTGCTCTGACTGCCCGGAATCAGCGTCAGGAATCCCTTCCACCCGTAGCGCGCGTCCACGATGAAGTAACCCAACAGAATCAGCAGCAGGCTGGCATGAACGATGTAAACCGCGAGTTCGGAGATCCGGTGGTGCTCGGAAAACAATGAGAAGCTGTTGGTCCGGACAATCCTCTCCGACCTGAAGCCCAAATGCCGCAGACCGCGTTCCGCCGCGTCCAGACCCCGCTCCTCGTCGGCGATTGGAATCTGCGCCTGGGTAGGCAGGGCCTTGCGGAAATGCTCGTCGGGACTCTTATAAGGGCGCGCGAAGAAGCGCCAGGCATTCGGGAAACGCTCGACTGAGGCCGCGATAATGCTGAGGCTCACCATCACCACCAGGGCTAGAAACCAGTACGCGTGGAATACATCGGTGAGGCCCGTAGCGTCGAGGAAGCGCAGCATGGTCGGCGAATAAGCGTGCTGCATGTCGTCGGCATCGGTTATGGGACGCTGCAATATGATCGTGCCCGCCACCGAAAAGATCACCACCAGAATGATCAGAATGACACCGGTCCTGATGGAGCTGAGGGTCAGCCAGATTTTCTTTAGTATAGAGTGCAATGGCAGGGCCATGTCTTTCCTCATCCGACCTGTTCGAGTGCACGTTCTGCACCATCGTGGAATCATTCGAGCAAATCCTTTAGGATCAATATGTTGAAGCCAAATCTTCGGGCTTTGTCAAGGATCCGCGTGAGCTATAAGACTCATTTTGCCGGTGAACTTCTGAGATTTTCACCCAGCGGAGGGACACAATCCGATTTTCAGTGATTTAAATCACACGAAATTAGCCGCAGAAATCAAAGCTAGGGGATAGTACTAACCGCCGCAGTAACTGCAGTAACTAAGGGTTGCGACCCAACGTGCGTCTTTTCACCAAGGAGAGTGTGGCAGAAGGCTCATTTCTCTTTGGTGCAATCGCTGTTGTGGAAATTTGCAACACTTCCTCTCAAATAGCCAAGTTTCTATGCTGCAATAAGTTGCAGCCCGAGCCCTTACTTGCGCCTGGGCCTGTTAGCTAAGGAATGGCTCGTGCACATGCAAGGGTTGCCAATGGTTTCAACGGTTCCAAGTCGCGCCCTCCCGGTTCCAGAAACGACTTCCCGGCAAACCCTCCCCGGCCTGCCGCTTGCTGCGGCTTTCGTCCTGGCGCTGGTGGTTTTGCCGGCCGCGGCTAAAACCCACCCGGTTCCACTTGAGAAGAATGTTGACTCGGCGAAGTGTCTCGAATGCCACGAGGAGAAGAGCAAGGGCAAAGCGGTTCATTCCGCCATCGCAACCGGATGTCTCAGCTGTCACGAAGTCCGCGTGAACCGGGACGTCACCCGGGTGAAGTTGATCACCACCACCCAGTACGGTCTTTGTCTAACCTGTCACGCCGACAAAGACGCCACTCAGGCCCAAGGCACGGTACACCCTCCGGCTGTCCGCGATTGCGTTAAGTGCCACGATCCTCACACGTCCGACAACAAGAACCAACTGCTGAAGGCCACCTCGGGCGACAAGAAAGATAATCTCTGCCTCACATGCCACACGCAAGGCCTGGATGTGCCCGAGAAGGGCAGCCGTCATGCCGCTCTCGACATGGGTTGTGATACCTGCCACGTTACGCACAAAACGGGCGCTGAACCGACGCTTGAGAACCGCTTCCACCTGACCAAGGCTGCGCCGGCGCTCTGCCTCGACTGTCACGATACCAAGGACGCGGGCCTGCAGAAGGCACATCAGAATCAGCCGTTTGATAAAGCCGACTGCCTGCAGTGCCACGATCCCCACCAGTCCGCGGCGCCGAAACTGATGGCGAAGTTCCTCCATCCGCCGTTCGCCGACAAGAACTGCGACACGTGCCATGCGCCCGCGAAGGACGGCAAAGTTGTTCTCACGCAATCCAATGTCAAAGATCTCTGCGTTACCTGTCACGACGACAAGGCAAAGCTGATTGACACGGCCAAAGTGCAGCATCCGGGAGCGGCTGGCGATTGCACCGACTGCCACAACCCGCATGCCAGCGCGTTTCCAAACTTGCCGAAAACCGATCCGGTGAGCATTTGCCTGGGCTGCCATAGCGACATCGCCGACCTGGAGAAGAAGCCGGTTCATCACCAACCCGCCTTCGTGCAAGGCTGTGGCACTTGCCATGTGGGCCACGGCGGTGACAACGAACACCTGCTGCGGGTGGCTGTCGTCAACAAATTATGTCTGGAGTGCCACGGTCCGGATGCCAAGCCGCAGAAACTCCCAAGCGAGCACCTGGTCACGATCTTTAACGGCAACGTAAAGCTGCCGGAAAACTATTTCGCCAAGGTTCCTGTACTGCCCTTGAAGTACAACCTCGGACACCCGGTGGACGGCCATCCGGTTTCCGACGTCATGGACCCGAAGGATCTGAGCAAGGTTCAGACCGCAATCAACTGCATGACCTGTCATCAGCCGCATGCCTCGGCGCAGCCCGGCCTGCTCGTGAACGACCAGGCTAATAACGCCCTGTTCTGCGCCGGCTGCCACAAGAGCCTGCAGAAGTAGCAGGCATGGGAGTAGGGAAGGAAATGATCGAGCAACTCGACAATTCGATTCCGCGAAAAGGATGGCTGGTTCTGTCGTTCGTGCTAGTGCTCGGACTCATGAATTCGTCTTTCGCGGACTCCAAAAAGAAGAAAAAGGAAGATACCGCCTCGGAAAAGCCGGTTTCGATTCTGGACAGGATGAACAAGTCCAAGCTGGTTTGGCCGCAGCCGCCAAACATCGCTCGTATCAAGTACCTCGACTTGTTCGCGGGAGAGAAGCTTCCCGACTTCAGCGCGAAACCCGCCAAGCAGAAAGTGAGCTGGATGGACCGCGTGGCCGGCACCTCCACGGATAAAACAGGCGATCCTCTCGCCGGGCACTTCTTCATGGGCGAGCCGCACGGGCTGGCGGTCGATTCCACCGGCAAGCTTTATGTCGCGGACACCAAGGTGGGCGCGATCTTCATTATCAACCCCGAGACCCACGACACGGAGATGATCAAGAACGGCAAGCAGGCCAACTTCGCCCAGATTTACGGGCTGGCCATTGACGACACCAACCGGTTGTTCGTCTCCGACGGTGAGGCGCACAGGGTACTGCTGTTCGGCCCGCAACACGAGAGAGTAGAAGCCGTTATCCGCGAGGGGCTGATGACTCCAGCCGGGTTGGCCATCGATAACGAGAACCGTTTTCTATATGTCACCGATGTCGCGCAGGACCTGGTGCTGGTCTACGACGCCGACAACCTCAACCTGTTGCGCAAGATGGGCACTCCCGGCAAAGGTCACACCTCGAATGAAAAGGGAGATTTTGCTAAACCCAGCGGTGTGGCAGTGGATAAAGACGGAAATGTGTACGTGGCGGACATGCTCAATGCCCGGATCGAAATATTTGATGCCGACGGCAAGTTCATCCGCGCCATTGGCAGGCGCGGTGATGGGCCGGGGTACTTTTCCATGCCCAAAGGCGTAGCCGTGGATTGCGATGGGCACATCTGGGTGACGGACTCCATGCAGAACCGGCTGCAGGTTTTCTCCCAGGAGGGCGACCTGCTGATCTACATCGGCAACGTCCAGGGAATTCTGCCCGGCATGTTTTCCGGTTTGCAGTACGTGACCATTGACAACAACAACCGGGTCTTCACCTCCGAAGTTTTTCCCGGGCGGGTGCAGGAATACCGCTACGTGACCCAGGAAGAGGCGCGCCAGGAATATCAGCGGCGCGAAGCGGAGAAGAAGTCAACCGAGTCGAAGCCGGCTCCAGCAGCACAGCCGGCCGCGCCGGCGTCGCCGCAACCGCCGAATGATAAGAGCGACGCCAAAACCAAGGATTCTGCGGCGAAATCGCCGCAAACGAGTTTGGCTGCCCCGCAAGGCAGCCAATAAGGGACTGGGCGTTCATGGCCAGTTCTGGCAGTACAAATCACAGGAGGCTTTTGGTAATGAAAAAGCTACTCTTAATCATTCTGCTAGTAGTGATGGCTTCGGCCATGGCGCTCGCCCAGGTTGTTACAGCGGGCACCCCAACCTCCTCTGGCACAGCTGGCGCGGCCGTCCCCACGGTCGACGTCCTCGGTGCCCACAACAACTACGGTCGCGGTTGCGCCGGCTGCCATTCTCCGCATAAAGGCAACGGCGGAGCAGGCGGAAATCCGCTCACCGGTGCGCTATCAACCGATCCGTATTCTGGCGATAATGCGCTGTTCGCCCAGGATATGCAACCTCTCTTCGGTGAAGTCTTCGACTTCAGCGATATCAGCAACACCGGCAGCGCGAACAAATATACGTTCACCGCTCCGGCCAACGGGAACTACGCTACAATGTCGGCGCAACAATATTCCGACGTCCGTGGCATCATCATGTGCCTCGGCTGCCACGACGGTGTGGTAGCCAAGGGCGCCATGATGCAGGACCACGCCTATGAGCAGCAGATTGGCGCGCTGCCCACCAGCTACGGCCCCGCTAACATTCCGACCCTGCTGGGCCAGGGCGCCACTACCGGCCTTAACACCGACGGCAACTACAACAACGACCACCCGGTGGGCGACAATGCCTCGCTGGACAAGGTGCTGGGTCTTTACAACGCCACCACCGGCTCCGGCTATTACAACAACCCGACCAATGGCATCAACTTTGCCATCAGCGCCTCGAACGCCATTACCGGCATCACGTACTTTGGCCAGTACAACCAGTTCGTGACCTCGTACGGAGCTCCGGCGCTGCTGAAGGGGGCGCACTCGTATCCGACCCCGGTCAATGCAAGCAGCCTGCCTTACATAGTCTGCACCACCTGCCACAACCAGCACGTGATGAACATCTACGCTTCGTCCACGACCAGCCCGATCGCTACCAATACGGCCGGGACCTACGCGACGTATTTCTTCATCAACGGGCCTTACAACGTCAACGATGTTGCCCTTCACGCCACGGCCCACTCGACGACTCAGTTCTGCCGCCAATGCCATTTTGGCGAGTCGAACGAAGCCAACGGCGGCACGCTGGCGACGACGTTCTAACGGTTGCATTCGGGGATGGAGGGATTGCCCTCCATCCTCACTTTAGAAGTGAGTAAGGAATTGACCATGAAATCCAAGTTCACGATCGCAGTGCTGTGGTTGCCGATCATGGCAACGAGCGCCGGCGCACAGATGATGGCCTCCCATGCTCCCTCTTTGCCGGCTGCCTCGCCGACAGCAACGGCGGCGCCGTCTTCCAGCCTGCAGGTGACGGGCAAGGCGGTGGCGCGGGTGAACGGCGTAGTGCTGACCGACCGTGACCTGTTGCGCGAGATGTTCGCGTTGTTTCCCTATGCCAAGCTGCACAACGGTTTTCCCAAGGCGCAGGAAGCCGCTATCCGGCAAGGGGCGATGCAGATGATCATTTTCGAGGAGCTCGTCTATCAGGAAGCCGTGCGGCGCAAAATGACGATCGCGCCGGAGCGGGTGGCTCTCAACGAGAAGAAATTCCGCCAGCAGTTCGACAGCCAGCAGGAATTTGACGACTATCTGAAGACCGACATGGATGGTTCGGAGGCCAGGTTACGGCAGCAGATCAAGCGCTCGCTGCTGATCGAAGCCCTGCTTAAGAGTGACGTGCAAGAAAAATCCACGGTTTCGACGAGCGAAGCTCGCCTTTATTACGACCGCAATCCAAGAATTTTCGAACATGGCGAAGACTTTTCCTTCCAGTCCATTTCCATTCTGCCGCCGGCCAATGCCAGCCCGGAGACGCTGCAGGAAGCGCGCACGCGGGCCGAGAAGATTTTGCAGGAAGCCAAGGCGACAAAGAATTACGAGCAGTTCGGACTGCTGGCGGAGAAAGTTTCCGAGGATGACTTCCGCGTTGATATGGGCGATCACAGGGTCGTGATGCGCGAGAAGCTTCCGTCAGAGGTTGTGAAGGTCATGCTCGCCATGAAGCCGGGCGAGGTGAGCAACCTGGTGCAGTTGGGCAACGCCTACACCATGATTCGCCTGAATGGCCACGGTCTGCCACGCAAGGACAAGTTTGCGGACGTAAAGGCAGATCTCATGACCAGACTGCAGAAGCAGAAATATGAAAACCTGCGCGTTGCCCTCGACCAGCAGTTGCGGCAGAAGGCGAAGATCGAGCAGTTGTAGAACAGTTCGGGTTTGAGAGGATGATGGGAGACGTTGGAACGCAAGAAAGCAACCATGCGAGGAGCTGTGAGCCGTTACCATCACATTGCGAGCCTGGTGCTGGGGTTGCTTCTCGCGGCCATTCCCGTGCGGGCGCAGTTGACAGAGGGCGATTTCAGCATGAATCTGAACGGCGTCCTCGGGTTCGGCTACACCGGAGACTACGGCAATATCACGGCTTCCGACCATGGCACGGGGGTGAACGGAGACGCTTATCTTAACGGCTTTTATTACAACCCCAAATTCCTGAACTATTCCTTGAATGCCATGTACAACCGCTCCCAGGAAAATTCCGGGAGCGGGTCCATCACCGACGCTACCAGCGTGGGCGGGGGCGTTGGTATCTTTGCGGGCAGCCATTTCCCCGGCTCAATCGGTTTTGGCAAGGCCATCGGCAGCTCTGGCAACTACGGTCTGCCAGGGCTCCCGGGATTCACCACCGAAGGCAACTCCACTCAGTTCGGCATCGGATGGGCTGAATTGCTTCCCGGCCTGCCGCCAGTGAGCGCCCAGTACAGTCAGACGGATTCTTTGTCCAGCCTGTTTGGATCCACCCAGGACGAACACTCCAACGCACGCAATCTCAGTTTGTACAGCAACTATAACCTGGACGGCTGGTTCCTCTCGCCCCGCTTCAACGATTCCTGGTCGCATAGCGAACTCCCCTCGTTCCTGACCGCGGGCGAGGAGCTGATGACTGCCGATAACTCCAGGTCGTTTGCCGTGAACGCCACGCACAGGCTGCCGCTCCGAGGCGCATTGGCATTGACCTATACCTACGGCGCCTTCAATGGGGAGAGCGACGGGACCTCCACTTCCAACTCAAATAATACCTTTTCGGGAAACGCGAATTTCGCTCCCACCACCCGGTTCACCACCAACTTTGGGGCGATCTACGATTCCAATCTGTCGGGTGCGGTGGAGCAGCAACTGGCTGCGGCGGGGGCCGTTGCTCCGGAAGTGAACCTGGGCACAAATACCCAGTCGCTGTCTTTGAACAACTTTGACAGTTTCACGATCACAAAGAGTCTGGGCGCCTCGTTTGGGTTCACCCACATCCAGCAGGAAGTGTACGGAGAGAGCGTGTCGGCCTACCACTGGACCGCCGTCCTCAACTATCACTTCGTTAAGCCGCTCTGGGGTGCGGTTGCGGTCTATGCCGGCGTGAATGATCAGTCGACGGATGCGGGGCACCAGGGGACAGGATTAGTGGCAGGAGTGAACTTCGACAAGAGAATCGTCGGATTTGAATGGAGCGGCAGTTTTGCCTACGCGCAGGACGTGCAGACGGTTCTGGCGACACAGGTCACGTCCGAATACTCCTACATGGCAAGCGCGATCCGCCGCTTTAGTAATCGCCTGCTGTGGACCTCGAATTTCCATGGATTCCACACCGGTCTGGGCCAGGCGCCGGGTGCGGGCAGTGAGTCGGAGGGATACGGGACAAGCCTGTCATACCGTGGATATTCGCTGGGGGCGTCGTACTCAGAGTCCCACGGTACCGCGCTCCTTACGGCCAGCGGTCTGGTCCAGGCACCGGTAACCATCCCCCCCATTCTGAACGGCAATCAATACATGCTGGAGAACGGCTCGGCCACTTCCGTCACTTTGTCGGCCAACCCGTTGCGGAGGTTGGCGATAGGAGCCTCCTTCAACAAAGGAGTGAGCGACACGCAGGGACTGGCGGCGTACACGTCGAGCTCGTCGAAGACGATCCTGTGCTTCACGCAGTGGCAGTTCCGCAAAGTGTCGCTGGGCGCCGGGTATACGCATCTGTTCCAGAGCGTGGGTACGCCTGGTAACTTGCCAGCGGACTTCTCTTCATTTTATGTTGGGGTGCAAAGGTCTTTTCACGCCTTCTAGAAGGGGGTGCCGATGACGAGGTGGGGTAAGTTCGGCATTTGCCTGACACTGGCGCTGCTGTGCGCGCCGGCGCATGCCTCTGGGGCCAAAGTTGACAAGAATGAGCCCGCGCCACCGCCTGACCTTCTGCTGCAAGGCGGTCGCAAGCTCGCGTATGTGCGCATGTTCGGAACAAACGGCGACGTGGGCGCGAAACGCAGCTTCTGGACCAAGGTTCTGGATGTTGTGGTTGGGGAACCGGAAAGGCACCGGGTAATCCGCCCCTACAGCATCGCCGTCGATTCACGCGGCCGGGCGATCGTCACGGACCCTGGGGCGATGGGGGTTCACATATTTGATTTCGCCGAGCACAAGTACAAATTCATCAGCCGCGGCGACAAGGACGCCAACTCGCTGCGTGCTCCGCAGTGCGTCGCGGTGGATGCCAGTGACAATTTCTACGTCACCGATTCTGAGAGCGGCCGAGTTTTTGTTTTTGATTCCGGCGGCAAGTTCAAACGCATGATCGGAAGCCTGCGAGGAGGGGAAGGTTACTTTAAGCGGCCGACGGGAATTGCCGTGGACTCCGCCGCCCAGCGGATTTATGTGACAGACACGCTGCGCAACAAAGTCTATGTTCTCGACATGCAAGGCAGCGTGCTGCAGGTGATTGGCAAAACTGGAACCAAGCCCGGGGAGTTCAACTTTCCGACCGAAGTTGTGCTATACGGGCAGAGCATAGCGGTCGTGGATGCGATGAACTTCCGCGTCCAGGTTTTCGATCGCAGTGGCGGGTTCAAGTACGCAGTGGGCAATCTCGGAAACGGGTTCGGGAACATCTTCCGGCCCAAGGGTATCGGCTTCGATAGCGAAGGGCACCTCTACGTGGTCGACGGCGCCTGGAACGCCGTGCAGGTGTTCGACGCCCAAGGTGATCTGCTTTATTACTTCGGGTCAAGGGGAAACGCACCCGGCGCCTTCAATCTGCCTGCCGGCCTATTTATTGATCATAACGACATCGTATACGTGGTGGATTCCTACAACAGCCGCGTGCAGGTGTTTCACTATTATGGGAAACGCGAAGAGGGTGGGGCGCAGTGAAAATAAAATCCTGCCTGGCCTATGCAACTCTGTTGCTAATGGCCAGCAGTTTGTGGGCACAATTTGTTGGTGATACGTTGGGAGCGCACGATCTGTCCCCCAGTGGACAGTCGCCAATCCAGGGCGGCGCGCTTCCTCCCTGCCAGTACTGCCATGCCCCTCATTCCGGGAATGTAAGGGGTCCGCTCTGGGCTCAAACATATTCCAACCAGAATTACACGCTCTACAGCAGCACCACCGATTCAACTCAGACGCTGCAGCAACCGCAGCAAGGCACACCCAGCAGTCTTTGTTTGAGTTGCCACGACGGAACCGTTGCCCCCGGCCAGACGATTCCCTACGGCCAGATCCCAATGCAAGGCAACATGGCCACTAAAGATGTATTTGGCAACAACCTGCAGAGCTCGCATCCGTTCAGCTTTAATGCATTAAAGGACCAGTCGGACCTTGTGGCAAGTTTGGTATCCAGCGGGCAAACAGCTGATCCCCTGCAGAAGGTCCTGCTTATCAACGGAAACGTCGAATGTGAGAGCTGCCACAATCCACACGTTGAGAACGGTGACCCGGTTTCCTTGACATTTCTAGTGCGTAACAGCGCAGGAGGCACGATGTGCCTTGCCTGCCACGGAACTTCTCCGCGCACCGTCAATAACGAGCCCAACCCGCTTGTGTACTGGCCGACGAGTGTCCATGCCACGATTTCAAATGGGATATTGCCGGCGGCAAACGTTGGGCCCTATGCCAACGTCACTCAGAATGCCTGCACCAGTTGTCACGTGCAGCACAATGCCAATGGTCCGGAACGGCTGCTCCGGGGAGCCACGCCGGCATTAGCGAATATGGATCCTTACACCCAGAGCTGCATAAACTGTCACAACGGCAACAACAATATCACTCCCACATTGGCAAACGTTTACGCTGAGTTCTCCAAGAGCTCGTATCACCCGTTTCCTTGGGGAAGCAACACCCATGATACCGCCGAGGCGATTCTGCTGAATAACAACCGCCACGCCACTTGCGCTGACTGCCACAACCCGCATGGAGCGCAACAGGTCACTACGTTCACTCCGCCCCCGCAGATTCGCGTCTCCCAAGCCGCAGTAAACGGAATCCTAGCCAGCGACGGCATCACGCCGATTTCGCCAGCTCAGAATCAATACGAGAACTGCCTCCGCTGCCACGGGACCAGCACTGGCAAACCTACGTCCTCGAAATTCGGATACCTCCCGGTGAGGTATGTTTCCATGCCCGCGGATCCGGCTAATGTCATTCCGCAGTTCGCACCTACAGCCTCGTCCAGTCATCCCGTCACGCACGTTAGCTCTTCCCCTTATCCCCAGCCCAGTCTTCTTACGTATATGTCGCAACTGGATGGCGTCACCAAGGGGAGGCAAATAGGCAACCAGGTTTTTTGTACCGACTGCCATAACAGTGATGACAATCGCGAGTTCGGTGGGACGGGTCCAAACGGCCCCCATGGTTCCAAGTGGCCGCACATTCTGGAACGGCGCTACGAATTCAGCCAGGCTCCCGGACCTGGCCAGCGGATCACAAATCTCTATCCCAATCCCGATCTGAGTGTGAACGGACCCTACGGCATGTGCGGCAAGTGCCATGATCTGGCTAACCAGATCATCCAGAACACCAGCTGGAGTCAGCACTCGGTTCATATCAACGCGGGGTTTACTTGCTCTACCTGTCATACCGCCCACGGGATAGCAGGGAAGAACGGAAATGTCAGCGGCGACCACTTGGTCGATTTCGACATGAATGTTGTCGAGCCCAATGGCGCCATACCCATTTCTTATAACGGCAGCACTTGCTCGTTGGTATGTCACGAGACCGCCCACTATCCTAACGGCAGCGTGAAGCCTTTAATGCAGTCCGGCGGATTCAGGCCGGTTAAGTGAGGCTCACAGGTTCTCACCAAGAACACCTACCACAAGTACAGGAGCGGCACATGTTGGCCTGTGGCAAGGGCTGGCGCGGATGGAGATTCATAGCACCGGCCGTCATAGGCTCGCTGGCCTCATTGCTGTTGTTATGGGGGCTGGCCGATAGATACCTTTGGCAGGATGAAGCCTCAACCGCCGTGTTGGCTCTTCGTATGCTCAGGTTCGGCCGCCCCCTGGCGTACGACGGAGTCAACTTACTCACCATTGATAGTGTTGTGGCAGAAGACGCCCGCACAATCGATTCACGTACGACGAGTCCCAAAGCGGCAATCGATTATTACACTGGCCGGCACGACTTTAAATCCGATACAACTTGGACGTTTCACCCTTGGGGCCAATTCATCGTCACTGCTGTGAGCCTGAAACTACTCGGCCAGAACACCATCGCCGCGCGGCTTCCATTTGCGTTCGCCGGTATTATCACGGTTCTGCTGCTGTATCGATGGATAAGAGTGTCTTTTGACAGCCCTTTAATGGCGCAACTCGCGGCCTTGCTTCTGGTCTTCAATGCCTATTGGATACTCCACGGTCGCCAGTGCAGGTACTACTCCTTGTCGAGCCTGTTTATGGTCCTCACGCTCATGGGTTGCACCCTTTGGCAACGCACAGGCCGTTGGGGAGCTACTGCGTTTGTCATTGCTGCCTGGTGCTGGTTCCAGGTGGACTACGGCAGCGTGTGGCCGGTACTTGCGGTGCTCTTCGTGGATGCGCTGGTGGCAGACCGACGGAAGCTTTGGCGACCAGCCTTGGTGGGCGTCATACTGGCGGCAACTCTTGCACCTTTCATCTCTTATTACGGACTCTGGAACAGATTGAGCGCTCAGGATCTTACTTGGAAAACGCTCTTTTCAGTTACCGTTTTCAACATAAATGAGTATGTCGCGCCGGTGCCGATCGTGTTCGCAGCAGTGGTGCTCATCGCATGGCGTTGGAAAACACTGCCTGTTGCCGAGCGGCGCCTACTCGCTGTGGCATGCGGAATTTTATTTGCACTCGCAATTTGGGTTCCGTCAGTAGCACCAGGCCCATTTCTACGTTATGTAATCATCGCAGCTCCAGTCGGCTGCCTCCTGACTGTTTGGGTGCTTGTTCGAGGTTTCAACTTGCGGCCGACTTTCGCTTGGCTTGGCGCAACCATTGTGCTTTTGACGCCATGGTTGAGCATTCCCCTTCACTTTCTAAATTCCCCGCCTCGTTGGTATCCCGACAACCGGTTGTTGAGAAGTGAATTGTTGACGCTGGGTAAGGAGATTTTCGCTTCGCGAGTAGATCCCAATCGCCTCGTGATTGACTGGCTTAGGAAGAATGCAACTCCGACCGACGAGATTCTGATCAACTATGAAGACGTGCCACTCATGTTCTACCTGCCCAATCCCATCCGGGGAGGAGTCCCCGCCTTCCGGGCTGAGGACGATTCGAAAGGGCCGCCAACCTTTGTTGTAATTCGACGGTCCGTCCCCTTTGTGCACTGGGAAGTCTTTCAACGGGAGGTCAATCGCTACCAGTGGATTGTAGTGCCCCTCAAAGCTCCAGACGTGCTGTGGGGCAATAATCCCGACCCCATGGCGCAGGCCCAAGATTTTGCCACAAACCGGACAATCATCGTGGCCCGCCGGGCGACAGCGGCGGAAGGTTCTGCATCGCGATGACGGCGTTTTCGTCGAGGCTGCTTGGATGTGTCGAACGAGTACTTGGTTACTGCACTGTCAGCTGCACAATCGTAATAGGCACTGGATTGGGCTGGGCAGCCGTTTTTCCTTGAACCTGGATGTTGTAAGTCACCGGATTGTGTGAACTCGAGTTATTGCTTCCACCGCCGCAGGCGATCAGACCAAGCAAGAGCACGTAGACCGTTGCGAGCCATAGCGCCCGCAGATGACGCCTGCGGCGCATTCCTGCGATCAGCATGATCCCGGTGACCGAAACAAAGCCAAAGCACATCTGAAGAGCAAGCCAGTTCGGGCCCTGTTTTTGCATCGCGGCGCCGCTGGATGGAACTGTAACCGCGAGGCTAAACGAGACCGCGCTGGTGCTGGGCGTAATCGTGGCTGGTGAGAAGCTGCAAGTTGCGCCAGCAGGCAACGTGCTGGGCGCACAAGATAAAGTAATGGGATTGTTCGGGTTTCCCGTGTTCGCCTTCAGAGCCAGGACAAAATCAGCGGTTCCCCCTGGCGAGATAGTCTGTGCCGCCGGCTGGGCGGCAGTTGGTTCAGTAACGATGGTGATCGGATAGGATCCGGAAACTGTGGAGTCGGCCTGTGCGACAGCTGTGATCATCACAAGTGGTGGTGATGGAACCGTGGCTGGGGCGGTATAGTTGCCCGAAGTATCGATAGTCCCCGCAGTTGAGTTGCCGCCCACCACGCCATTTACTTCCCAATTCACCGCGGTGTTGGTTTCGCCGCTGACGGAGGCGCTGAAAGCTTGCGTGGTTGTGGTGTAAACCACAGTTACTCCGGAAGGACTGGTAGTTACGCTGATGGCCGGAGCCCCACTGGCAGCGATGGTCACTTGCGCGGAACTGGAAGTTGTTCCGTTAGCGTCAGAGATCGCGGTTACGGTTATTGCCGAGGAAGGTGCAGTGGAAGGTGCCTGATACAAACCTGCCGAGACCGTTCCGACGGTTGAGTTGCCGCCCGTCACTCCGTTTACCTGCCAAGTCACCGAGAGATTACTGGCGCCAGTGACCGTAGCAAGAAACTGCTGGGTAGTCCCGGCTGCAAGAGTTGTAGAAGAGGGTACTACGGAAACGGTTACGTCGGACAGCAATTGCCGAATGCGCGAATTCTGGCTGTCAGCGACGAAAACATTCCCTGATCCAGTCCAGGCGACGCTCTGTGGTCCGTTGAGCGTGGCGCTGTTAGCCGCGCCGCCGTCGCCCGAAAAGCCGGCTGTGCCGGTCCCTGCAACGGTCTGAATGGTGGTATCGACGGCCACCACCTCGCGGATTGCAGAATTGTCTGTGTCGGCAATGAAGATGTTGCCTAGTAAATCTACGGTCACGCCATAGGGAGTGTTAAGCAGAGCGCTGGTCGGTGGGCCGTTGTCGCCGGAGTAGCCGTCCTGGCCGAGCGTTCCAGCAACGGTCAGAATGTCGCCAGCCGGGATCTGCGTACCGGCAATGGTAATGGCCCCTGTGCTGGGATTTACCACACGAATCGCTGAATTCTGTGAATCGGCAATGAAAATGTCATCCGCCGAATCAACGGCGA